>JAEEGL011691736.1_pt1 | contig 31407 bp, 48 predicted proteins | sample 9134231 | NCBI WGS metagenome assembly JAEEGL01 (sample SAMN16246548, study PRJNA631951) | gut metagenome | biome: gut microbiome; feature: rumen; material: fiber-attached | host: Bos | place: Iran: Karaj | collected 2018-10 | reverse complement strand
TTGAAGACTTCGGAGTATATGTTCATCAGAACAAAAAGAGAAAAATGAGCCATCAGGAACGAACAAAGGCTCAGGTTTATGCAACCGGAAACAAATGGGCAATAGAAAACTTTGAGGCAACTCACAATTAGGAGAAGCTATGGATAATCTGTATAAAAAGTTCAGATTGGACGGAGAACTGTATTCGGTCCTGATGGAACATGGAACCGGTATAAGCTGCATAAATGAAACCAGAATGAAAGTCAAAGTCTTCAATTTCAAGAATGATGAAGATCTGACGGACTTTATGAAAGAACACGAGGTCAAAAGATGAAGTGCCGGATATGCGGAAGGAAGATTACAGACGAGCAGAGTGTTCGAGTGGGAATCGGTCCGATCTGTTACAAAGCAATATACGGAGAGGTGGAAAGTGATGAACCGGAAGAGGAAGTCAGATACATTCCGATTCCAGGGCAGATGTCATTGTTCGATTACGAGGAGAGTACAGATGGATAGATTAACTGAATGGGATGGATTAAATAAATGCTTCAAGCTGAAGTGCGATACACAAGGGCGAAGTATCGTTCAGGAGCTTGGAATATATGAGAACATTCACGAAGAAGAGATAAAGAAGGCAACCAATATCGGAGAGATAAGAGATCATTACTTCACAAATGCGGCGAAACTCGATCCGTTTTGGGAGAACTTCGGAAAACATTAAGGAAGGAGGCGTGATTATGGAAGGTGCAGTAAAGGTTACACAGAGAGACATGGTGCTGAATTACATCAGGCAGTTTGGCAGCATAAGTTCTTGGGAGGCCTATAAGGATCTTGGTATTACTCAGCTGGCAACCAGAATATTTGAACTGAAGGCGAGAGGCTATGAGTTCAACAAGGAAAGAGTTAATACCAAGAACCGATTCGGAAAAGCGAGTCACTACGATAAGTACACGCTTGTCGAGTAAGGAGATGGAGCTATGGCGAAGCTTGATGATAGAGAGGATCCTGAGAAATGAAGAACGGAATACCAAATGAGATGTGGGAAGAATGGGAAAAGGTGACAGCTGAAGTTCGGACCATACTCGAAAAGAAGAAAATTGATGTTGAGATTGTTTGTGCAGAGCCGGAGAACTGGATGCACGGCGAGATGTGCAAAAGGAGAAAGAAAGATGAAGACGCTTGAAGAGGTTATGGCATCCAAGAAGCTGATGCTTGGAAGGATAGCTAAGGATGGGTACGACGGAATCATCTATATCAGAGGTTGGCAAGGCTCGGTAATCGTATCAACCGGTGCAGGGTGGGATCATGTATCGGTATCTCCCATGAAAAGAAGCTATACGCCAACCTGGGATGATATGTGTGCATTGAAAGACATTTTCTTCCGGGAAGACGAAGCGGTTATACAGATTCATCCACCGAAGAATGAGTATGTTAATAATATGCCTAATTGTCTCCACCTTTGGAGAGCCAACGATAAAGAGATGGTATTGCCACCCAGCTGCTTCGTTGGAATGAGAGAAGGACAGACGAGAGAGGATGCCGTCAGAGAGTGTAAAGAGTATTACGAAAAACATGGCTATGAATGGTAGGAGGTATGCATATGGATGAACTGGAAGAGATGGCTAAGAGATATGCAGAAAAGGCTGAAATATATGCCAGAAATGCAAAGTCAAAAGAATATTACAGTAAAAGTGGAGCTAAGGAAGACAGAGAGTGTGCTGAAGAATACAAGAAGATTTCAAATTATCTGTTTGAGCTAAAGGAGATGAAGGAGCGATATGACCACTGATGAAATAATTGAAGTAGAGAAAGGCCTTGCAGAAAGAGAACAAGTAATAGCTGACAATTATAACATCGATGTAAGAGAAAAGCTCCGGGAAAGGAGCAGTGATCCGTTTGATGTAAAAGCAAATATGGATTACTGCGACAGACTATACAGCCATCATTTACGGGAGGCCGAGAGGCATCAACAGATAGTGAAAGATCTGGAGGAGCTTCAGGACTTGAAACGAAAGAGTGGCAAATGGATAGATGTTCAGTTAGGGCAAGGTGGATATTGCGAGTGTCCATTCTGTGGTAGTGAATGGGATTTCTGTGATAACGACACACACCGGTTTGAATACTGTCCTCGATGCGGAGCTGATTTAAGGGAGAAGAAGAGATGAAAGCATACACAGTATCAGACTATTGTGGGGAATATGGCACGATGATAGTTTTTGCTGAGACAGCTGGAAAGGCAAGACAAGCAGCTTTGCAATTCGGTGATACATTTGAGGATTGCGAGTGGAACGATTTAAGAGTCAATAGATTCAAAGAATATGATCAATACTACAATGGTGAGGCTGTTCCGGATTTTTGGCATGACGAGGAACATCTGATTAGGCTTGTTAGAGATTATGGTTGGTCCTGTATAGAACCTATTGATGAATGCTGCAAGGAGTGTCCGGCAAAAGAATGGTGCAGTCATTTCCAGCCGGAAATATGGGAGGTTGATTGATATGGAGGTTGATATATTAAGACCTGCAGGTGTTGGAGATAAAGATAAACTCTCAATTTCAGAAGCAAAGAAAAAGCTGAGTCCTTGTCCGATATGTGGAACCAAAGCCTATATAAGCAAGGATATTGTAGATGGTTTCTATTTTGGATGGAGCGTAGGCTGCCCAAGGTTTTGCATAAATGATGGGATTCATGGAATTGATGAAAATACACCTACAGAAGAACATCTTTCGATTTTTGGTCTGAACACAGCAGAAGAATGTGTCAAGAAATGGAATGAGAAAGTCGATAAATTGAAGTTAAAGGGAGGCACAAATGAAGAAAATTATTACCGCTGATGAAGCTATTGAATTACTTCCTGATAGCGACAATATTCATACTTTTATCAATATGCCTCTAGGCCTTGTAGGAGCAGACTGGAGCAAAGAAGAAATAATCGACAAACTTAAAAGGTCGGACACGATTGAGATTACTGGAGAATGTGCAAGAAGGATGGATCATGGTCTGGCTGTATACAACAAAGATGCCAAATGGCAGTCGGATATTTTGTTTGTCGAGACTGATAAAGAGAAATTGGATAAGTTTGATCCGCCAGGAAAGGAGGAATCAGATGAGCAAGATTGATGATGTGATATCAAAGACATCACAAACAGCAAATTCGCTTGATAAGCTAATAGCACAAACCGCATATACACTTGATTGCTTGATGGCACTAAGAAATATTCAAAATAGTGGAGATTGTAACGAATGTGCAAACAGAGGATGTCTATATAGGCCTAAAGCAGGGCAGCTGACAAGATATAACTGTCCGTTGTTTATGAAGAAAGCTGAAGCAGAGGAATAAAAGATGACAGGTAAACCCGAAGCTATTATCAAATGGCTATTCAATCAGGATAGAGATAAGTTCTTCGATATTGAAGAACATCACGAGAAGAGGTCGCTGACCGCCAACTCTTATGCTTGGAAGCTTATTACATTGATTGCTGACCATCTGCGAACCAGCAAAGATGATGTATATCTCATTATGCTGAAAAGGTATGGGCAATGTGCAGTTGTAGCAGTCAAGGAAGAAGTAAAACCTGCAGGTTTCTTCAAGTATTTCGAGATTGTGGCGAATAGAAATGGTTACAACCATATTAAAGTTTATAAAGGCAGCAGCGAATATGATTCTCGTGAAATGGCTGTCCTGATTGACGGGATTGTCTCCGAGGCGAAAGAGATGGGGATAGAAACACTTCCGCCTCGTGAGATAGAACGAATGAAGGAGATGTGGAAGTGAAAAGCATTATTACGAAAGATCTGTCGGTATGTGCTGAGTGCGGTACTTCGATAAATGTCGAGAAACACCATTGCATTCATGGCATCGCAGGCAGAAAACTCGCAACAAGATATCACTTAATTGTAGGGTTGTGTTCAGAATGCCATCGTGGAACCAATGGAGTCCACGGCAAGAACGGGCATGATCTGGATATGAAATACAAGAGGCTTGCTCAGCAGGCCTGGGAAAAGAAATACGGAGACAGAGAAAAGTTCATTGAGATTTTCGGAAAGTCTTACTTGTAGAAAGGAACAAAGGATATGACGATAAAAGACTTGGTAGATGCGATAGACAGAGACAGAGACGGCACCGATTTCATAAGCATAGCTGATAGTAACGATGAAATTATTGCGGAACTCAGAACGGATTGCTTCTTGTTAGACCTTATTGGAGATAAAAAGATTAACGGGTTAGAAGCTCTGAAGAAGGGAACCCATAAAGTATGGCTGGAGGAGGTTGAAAAAAATGGGATTTGATAGAAATGTGAGAATGATTATTGATGTTCCGGATTATGTTGAGACCACTCTGCGGCAGTATGTAGTAGCTTATGGTGGAAAAATCATCAATCCGGATGAAGAAGCCTCTAACATGATCAAGATACTTGAAGAGACCTCACCAAGCACCTTCTGGACCAAAGATGGCAAATCAACTTATGAAGGTGGAAATATCAGAGAAGTAGTAAGGGAGTTTCTGAAAGGGAATGGAGACCAGTTTTGAAAGGAGTAAGATATGCCGGACTTTGTTTTAGAGAATATCATAGAACATCTGGTAATAATGGATCAGAGGACAACTGAATTACAAAAAAGTTTCGAGGAGATAGGATTAGAGGTTACGAAAAATCCTGCTGAAAATGTATTGAACGGTCCGTATGAATGCATATGCAAGATAATGGGCTGGTGCAACAGTAAGTGGAGTAAGGAGTTTGATCCGAGCGATGCTCTATATCAGGTAATAAGTGATGACAGTCTGAATTACAGACAGAAGAGAGATGAAATAATAAAACTAATCAAGGAGGATTTGTAAAATGAGTTTTTTTGAGGATGCAAGGAGTAGATGGAGAGCAAGATTTAAGGATGATGCGCCGCTGAAGCCGAATCCTTATTTTCAGGGATATCTTGGAGAGATGGATTCAGAGTTCCTGAGAGGCTATGACTGGGTGATGGAGAAGGAGTTTATAAACTGGCTCTATAATATCGGAGCAAGCAATCGCCCGTTCGAGGATGTTGATTTCGACCTCGAAAAGATTGACGCCGATGTAATATGCAGTGACCAGGGATATGATGATTACAGCAAAGACGAGCTTGCAAAGATGTCAAAAGAAACAAGGCTGCTCCTTATGCTCGCAGATGATTTTGTTCAATGGGTAGAGTCATCGAGAGACCAGCTGGTAACTTCAATGATTGAAGCTATGGATGATGACAAGTATCAGGAAAACTTCAAGAAGGTTTGGGGAATGAGCCAGGAGGAGGCTGAAGAGCATGAGTTTACAGATACCGAATCAGAAGAAGATAATTGAGCATTACGGAACATTTGAACAGATGTTTGTATGGATGGAAGAATGCTCGGAGCTTGTTCAGGCGGTCAGCAAGATCCATCGGTCAGGCATCGACTATGTTACGAAAGACCACCTCATTGAAGAAATCGCAGATGTTCTTATATGTATTGAGCAGATGAAGGAGATATACGATATTACAGATGATAACATTAACCAAAAGATTTATTACAAGGCTCTGAGACAAAAAGAGAGAATGGAACGAGAGAGTTGATTGTGAAAGGAGAGAGTGATGACAGCAGATACAATCATTGGACTCTGCATAATCATGTTCCTTGTGATGGGATTTATTTTAGCATTTGAGATGGGAAATCATTCAAGGGAATGTGAAAACCTGACAGACCAGTTAAAAAGAGAACGACTCGAGAAGTTGCAGGCACAAGCTCAGGCAAAGGTATGGCACGAAAGGTATTTGGCAGCAGTGCTTGGGAGAAACAAGATAGACGATAATAGGAGGTTGAGGAATAGTGGAGAAGACAGAAAATAAATCACCGAAGCTTGTAGTAATGACTCCGGAAGATCTGGACAATGTCATAAAGCAGGCATCGGGAGCAGGGGCAAAGGTAGCACTTGATAAGTGGGATAAGCTGATGGAGAAAACAAGGGCTGAGATGAAAGATAAAAGGCTCAGGAACACAGAGCAACTTCTCCGGAACTATCACATGTTCAAGCTCTCTGCAGAAAACTCAGTCTATGAGGCATCAGATATTGAGAATGAGGCGTCAGCTAACGAAATGCTCTATATGATGCTTAATAGGGATAGCGTAGATGTGGTCGTGGAGAGCATTAAGAAGTCAGTTATAAAAACTGTTATTATCCTGAAACACATTGATACGATGATAGAACTGTATGAGATATATGCAGAAAGAACTAATGATGAGGTCCAGATAAGACGGTATCAGGTTCTTTATGACAGATATATTGCGGATCCGGTTCTGAAGGTTGGGGAGATGGCCGATAAGTATCATGTTACCAAGAAACAGATTTATAACGACCTCAATTATGCTAAAGAAAAGGTTGCAGCTCTGATATTTGGTATCGACTCCATTGAAATTGCAAAATAAATATCGGTGTTTGTATGTTCTAACATAAAACCCATAGACTTCACAAAAAGGTAATTTACAATACATTCAAAAAATGTTAGAGTGTATGCGTAAAATCCTTTCTGTACATCAGAACGCGACTATCAAAGAGCAGGCATGACCGAGGCCTGCTCTTTTTGCGTCATCGCTCCTTATCATAAAAAAGATAAGGAGGATACGAAATGAATGTAGCAATAGGTGTACTGATAGCTTATACGGTAATAATGATAGGAGCTACGGTACTATTAACAGACAAGGAAAACGACATAACACGGTTCTGTGTCGGAGATCGGAAAACGGGGTGGTTCGTATCAGCGCTTTCAATAGCTGCTACCTGGATATGGGCACCGGCATTGTTCGTTTCAACCGAGAATGCATATACCAAAGGCTTTGCAGGGCTGTTCTGGTTTCTTGTTCCGAATGTGTTGTGTCTCATAATCTTCATTCCATTTGCCCGGAAGATTCGACAGGCAATGCCGGAAGGCATAACTCTCTCAGGCTATATGGAAGAGAAGTACAAATCGAAAGGAGTGCGTAATGCATATTTGTTCCAGCTTGGAGCATTATCAGCACTCTCAACCGGGGTACAGTTATTAGCAGGAAGTAAGATACTTTCAATGCTGACTGGTATCCCATTTTTTTATATGACCATCCTGATGGCAGTGATAGCCTTTTCATACTCACAGTTCTCAGGAATAAAGGCTTCAATCGTTACAGATAGTGCTCAGATGGTCTTCATGCTGATAGCAGCTGCCGGCTTCGCTTTCTTCGGAGTCCGAAACGGTGGTTTTGCCTCTCTTGCATCTGGACTTCCGGGTATTAACGGGGTCGGTGGTTCGCTTTTTGGTAAACACGGACTTGAGATATTCCTCGGATTTGGACTTCCTACGACAGTAGGACTTATAAGTGGACCATTCGGAGACCAGTGCTTCTGGCAGAGAGCTTTCTGCTGCAATGATAAGAAGATCGGCAGAGCTTTCTTTGTTGGAGCGATACTCTTTGGTATCGTACCACTCTCGATGGGACTCTTAGGTTTCATAGCCGCAGGATCCGGAATGCAGATAGCAGATACAAGCATTATCAATTTTGAGGTTATCAGCAATCTGTTTCCAAAGTGGGTAGTAGCACCATTCATTTTTATGATTGTAAGTGGTCTGCTCTCAACTATAGACAGCAACCTGTGTGCATTCGGCTCTCTTGTAACTGATATCAAGAAGGATGCCACAGTTAAGCATACGAAGGGTGCAATGATATTGCTGCTCATATTCGGTATTATCGTTGCTAATATCCCTGGTTTAACAGTTACCCATTTGTTTCTTTTCTATGGTACTCTCAGGGCGTCGACGTTGATTCCTACTGTACTGTCGCTCCAAGATGTAAAGTTAGACCCAACTGCCATTACAGTCGGCGTCCTGCTCTCCCTCTTGGTCGGATTGCCTATCTTCGGATATGGTAACATAGCAGGAATAGCATTGTGGAAGACTGTAGGAAGTCTCACAACTGTACTGCTTTCCGGCATTATAGCCCTCCTGGGAACAAAGCTGAAGGAGGCGAGAGCATGAAGAGAGTATTGGGAAAGAAGCAGAATATAGATAATCAACAATGGATAGATGCTATGAACAGCATCGAAGATCTTGTCACAAAGAAGGAACTGGATGCCAAGATTAAGGCAACGGTGAATGAGATTAAGGACAAGGTCAAGGGTAAGCAGGCTGCCTATGCGTGGAGCGCCGGTAAGGACTCCATCGTATTAGGAAAAATCTGTGAAAAGGCTGGTATAAAGGATTGCGTACTCGTCCGAAGCAACCTTGAGTATTCAGCCTTCACGGATTGGATAGAACAAAACAAGCCTGAAAGACTTACAGTGATCAATACCGGTCAGGATATGAAATGGCTATCGGAACATCCTCAGATGTTGTTTCCGAAGGACAGCAAGACAGCTGCTCAGTGGTTTCATATCGTGCAGCACCGGGGACAGGCAAAGTATTATAAAGACAAAGGCCTCGATATGTTACTTCTCGGCAGGAGAAGAGCTGATGGTAACTATGTCGGTAAAGGCGATAACATATATACGAATGGCGATGGCATAACCAGATATTCGCCACTTGCAGACTGGACACACGAGGAAATCCTTGCATATATCCATTATTACGGATGTGCGCTCCCTCCGATATACGGATGGAAGAATGGATATCTGTGTGGAACGCATTCTTGGCCGGCTCGTCAATGGACCAACGGGAACGGATGGCAGGAAGTATTCGAGATAGAACCTCAGATTATAGAGGAAGCAGCCAAATACTTCCCTGAAGCGAAAGCAATCCTTAAAGGGGAACGCTAACGCATCACCAGTGCCCGCTCATTTGACCAGCACGGCTGTTTTAATGTGTAAATGATGAAATATATATCAAGAGGGTAAAATAGCAAATTAAAGCCCCTCAGAGCTTCGCCCTTTGCAGAGGGTATCATAACGCAAAATGCTCCTTGGAAAAGGAGATGAATGATGAAGCTTATCAAGAAGAAACTCTCCGATCTGAAGAAGCCGGAGAAGAATGTCAGAATACATAATGAGAACCAGCTGAAAGAGTTTGAGCGAAGTGTTAAGATGTTTGGTCAGCTCAGACCTATCGTTATCGACGAAAACAATGTAATCCTTGCAGGCAACGGACTCTATGATACATTGGTTCGACTTGGATACAAGGATGCAGAATGCTATCAGGTGGCAGGCCTGACGGAAAATCAGAAGAAGAAGCTGATGATAGCAGATAACAAGATATTCAGCTTAGGAGTAGAAAACCTTGATACTCTGAATCAGTTCCTGGAGGACCTGAAGGAAGACCTTGATATTCCGGGGTACGATGAAGAGATACTGAAACAGATGGTATCGGATGCAGAAGAGGTAACCGAAAAGCTTATGGAATACGGAACCCTCGATGAAGCAGAAATCCAGAGTATTAAGGATAAGGGCTCAGTCAGTCAAGCGGCCATAGCTCCGACTGACCCTGCGGAGGAACAGGTAACCCCCGCCTTCGCAGGTGTTTCAACTGAAGGCGAAGACGAAACCGCCGCCGATGTAAGAAGGTTCGTACTGTGCCCGAAGTGTGGTGAAAAGATATGGCTGTAAAAAGATGCCAAAGTAGCATCAATGTTATAGAGGCTGCCGAGCGCAGGATTATAAACGTGTTCAATAATGGACTACCGGTTTATATGTCTTTTAGCGGCGGAAAAGACAGTCTGTGCATGGCGCAGCTGATCAATAACCTCGTTCAGAGGGGAGCGATAAACCCCGGACAGCTTACAGTGCAGTTCATAGATGAGGAAGCTATCTTCCCTTGTATAGAAGCCAAGGTGAAGGAATGGAGAAAGAAGTTCCTGCTGATGGGAGCGAAGTTCGAATGGTACTGTGTGGAATGTAAACACTTCAACTGCTTCAATGAGCTGTCGAACGATGAGACATTTATATTATTTGACAGATACAAAAAGGATGTGTGGATAAGACAACCGCCACCTTTCGCTATAAGGAGTCATCCTCAGCTGAGACCGAGGATTGACGCATATCAGGACTTCCTGCCAAGGATAGATTGTGACGGTATCAGTATAACCGGTATCAGAACAGCTGAGTCTATTCAGAGATTGCAGAATATTGCAACGATGTTCAAGGCAGGCAAGACCATGACAAACACGCATCAGGTATTTCCGATATATGATTGGACGAACAATGATGTGTGGCTATATCTTCTGAATGAGAAAGTAGATATTCCGGATATATACTTGTATCTATGGCAGAGTGGAACGCATAAAGGTCAGCTGAGAGTATCACAGTTCTTCAGCATAGACACTGCAAGAAGCCTTGTGAAGATAAATGAGTATTATCCAGATCTGATGGAAAGGGTATGCCGGAGAGAGCCGAACGCATATCTCGCAGCATTATACTGGGATAGTGAGATGTTCGGAAGGAGCACGAACAACAGAAAGAAGCTTGAAGATGGTAAGCCGGAAGAGAATTACAGAGAGAAGCTTCTCGAGCTGTTCAATAATATGGACATCTACTTCACAACAGAACATAAGAAGTATGTAGCATCAAGATACAGAAACTTCTTCCTGCAAGTGAGTACCTTCGTGGATAACAAGGATTGCAAGCACATATATGACGGACTCATATCAGGAGACCCAAAGCTCAGAACCTTCAGAGCACTTTATCAGAGGATATATGGTAAATACATACTCGAAGCGAAGAAGGGAGGCGGAGCGAATGAATAATATACAGAAACCTTTATCTACTCTTCAATGGGTGGATCGTAGTAAACTCAAAGCTAACGACTGGAACCCGAACAAGGTAACCAAGCAAAACTTAGAACTACTCACTCAATCTATACTTACGAATGGATGGACACTTCCCATAGTAGTAAGACCGGATTATACGATTATAGACGGATTTCATAGATGGACAGTAGCAGGACAAGAGCCTTTGCTCTCAATGCTGGATGGGAAGGTTCCGGTCGTAATAGTGGAGCATCAGGATAAAGCAGAGGATATGTATGGAACTGTAACCCACAATAGGGCAAGAGGTACACATCTGCTTGAACCTATGAAGAATATTGTAAAAGAGCTTATGGAAGCAGGAAAGACGGTTGAAGAGATATCAAAACAGCTCGGAATGAGGCCTGAAGAGATTTTTAGACTGTCCGACTTCTCCAAAGAGGACTTCCTCAAAATGATGATAAATCAGCAGGAATACTCAAAAGCTGAGTTTATAACAAAACTATGATATTTATATCAATATAATGACACATGGGGCGGCTGCGATGAATGGTCGCCCCTTTGATTTGCCGAAAGAACTCAACCTAATCACAAAGGAAAGGAGGAGAGGGTGTGTCGAGAGCAAAGAACAACCAGCGAGAAAAAGCTAAGGAGATGTTCTATAAAGGGAAATCCCTGGTCGATATAGCTAAAAAACTCGGCATATCTGAAGGTACTGTCCGAAGTTGGAAATCAAGAGACGGATGGGATAACAGAGACTCTCCTAAAACGCAAAAAAAAACAAGTGCAACGTTGCAAAAAAGCGTTGCAAAGAAATCTCAAAGTGCAACGTTGCAAAAGAATAAAGGTGGAGCTCCAGAGGGGAATAAAAATGCAAAAGGAAATAGAGGCAACCCTTCACCGGTGCCACCTATTGTCCATGGTGGATATTCAAAACATTACTGGGATGGACTTGATGAAGATGAACAGGCACTCATTGAAGAGATGTCTGAAGATCCTGAAGTATTGCTGATGGATACAATTAAAACATGCACTCTGAGGGAACGAAAGCTGAGGATGGCGATATCCAAGTATGAGAATGAAAAGTTATATATAGCGTCTGTTGCTACTCAGAAGACTCAGCGAAAGTTCAAGGATGAAGAAGAGGAAGCACAGTATCAGAGAATGATACAGCAAAAGATTGATAAGGGAGATAGGCTTCCGGGTGAAGTTGAACAGATAACCACGGTGACACAATCAACTATCGACCTTGTTGCAAGACTACAACGAGAACTCACATCGGTAAGTAATCAGAAAGCCAGAGCCATTGAATCTCTACATAAGATGCAGGCAGAAAAAGAGAATGCTGGTGATGCCAACTCTCTCAAGATCTGGGCGGACCATGTCAAGATACTGAGATCAAAGGATGGTGATAAGAATGATTGATAATTCGGTAAATGAGTTCATTAAAGAGAGCATACCGATATGGGCAAATGAACCCGTAACATTCTGTAGAGAGGTTCTTGACTTCGAACCGGATGATTGGCAGATAGAAGCAATGAATGCTGTAAGAGATAACAGAAGGCTTGCTATTAAGTCAGGACAAGGTGTTGGAAAGACTGGTGTTGAGGCCTGCGTCTGCTTATGGTTTCTTACCTGCAATTATAATGCTCGAATAGTTGCGACAGCTCCAACAAAGCAGCAGCTGCATGATGTCCTATGGTCAGAGATAGCAAAGTGGATGAATAACAGCCCTTTGCTTGCATATCTACTCAAATGGACAAAGACCTATGTGTATTTCAAAGGAGCAGAGAAGAGATGGTATGCTGTTGCAAAGACTGCAACGAAGCCGGAGAATATGCAAGGTTATCATGAGGACAATATGCTATTCATAATTGATGAGGCTTCCGGTGTTGCAGATAACATAATGGAAACAATCTTCGGTACATTGTCCGGAGAGAATAACAAACTGATAATGATGGGAAACCCTACGAAAGTGTCAGGTGCATTCCACGACGCTTTCACGGTTGACCGTTCACTATATTACTGCATGACAGTATCCTCCCGTAACTCACCTCGAACCAATAAAGATAATATCGCATCGCTCGATAGGAAGTATGGGAAGAACAGTAATGTTGTGCGTGTCCGTGTCGATGGAGAGTTTCCGCAGCAGGATGATGATGTATTCATACCTATTGACTGGTTGGAACAGAGTATAGCGACAGAGATATCGGACAATACATTAAAGGCCTTGGGAGAGTATATCGATGAACACGGACACAGACTGAAACCTCAATCAGAACATATCAATCTGGCTGAGATAGGCTGTGACGTTGCCAGGTTCGGAGATGATAAGACCTGCATCGGATTCAGAGTAAACGAGGCCATAAGGATATATGACAAATATCAAGGTCAGGATACAGTATGGACTTACTCGAGGATATGCAACTGTTATCAGTTCCTGAAAAGCAAGCTTGGATATTCCGGACCGATTGCTGTCAAGGTCGATGATGGAGGAGTTGGAGGCGGAGTTGTTGACCAGCTCAAGAGCATCAAGAGGACTGATCCATATTACAACGATATGATAATCCTGCCGATTAACTTCGGTAAGACCATAAAACACAGAGTATATTATGACTCGACATCTTATATGATGGGCGTGCTCCGAAATCTCATAGCACCATTTGATGATGCAGGGAATGAGAAGCTGCCTTCGATAGTGCTTCCGAATGATACAGATCTTGTAGGTCAGCTGTCAGTCCGGAAGTATTCTTATGTTTCAAGCGCAAAGCTGAAAGTCGAGTCCAAGAAAGAAATGAAGGACAGAGGGTTAACCTCCCCGGATGAAGGTGATTGCATTCTCCTTACCTGCCTGCCTGTCCGTTATAAAAAGGGGATGAAAGGAGAGAATAATGGAGAAACAACAGAAATCTCGTAAGGAAGTTGGAGTAAAGATTATCAAGTCAAACTTTGATACTTACAAAGATATAGCTCCGGCAGAAGAGCCGATTGTTAAGAGTGATAGATCTGAACAGTTAGATGAAGCTGTAAATCTATCGGCTGATAACTGGATTCCTCATAGGATAGATATGTATGGGCTGAGAACCTTGGTTGAACATTCAACAATTCTTCCTCAGTGCATAAGAGCCTATCAGAATAACATAGCTGGTTTTGGAATAGAAGTTACATATAGCGGTGACTTTGAGGAAGATGAGAATAAGAAAAAGGAATGGGATACTCTTGAAAGAATCCTTGATCTTCTTAGTTTTGATGAAGCTACAAAGGAAATATTTGAAAACCTTACTAATGAAACTGAAACTTTTGGAATAGGATATCTTGAAGTTTTAAGAAATGTTGATAATGAGGTTGTTGGGCTTGAACCGATTGATGATACTCCGTCTATTGATATGACATATCCGTTAGAACCTTATGTTGAAACAGAAGTTAGCTATAAAGGCGAAAATGTATCACGATTAAAAAAATTCAAGAAATATCGTCAGAATATAGCCGGAAAGACGGTTTACTTCAAAGAGTTCGGGGATCCTCGAATTATGGATAAAAGAAATGGGGAATATGTCGAGAAGGACATTGAGCTGGGATATCAGGCTAATGAAATCTTTGAATACAAGATAGGCAGAGGATATTACGGAATGCCTAGATGGTTAGGTGCTTGTATTACAATAGATGGAGCATACAGAGCTGAGAATCTGAACAATAACTACTTCAGGAATGGAAGACATACACCTCTGATGATTATAGTGAGAGGCGGTACATTATCCGATAAAAGCTATGCTAAGCTTCAAGAGTATATGGATGGCATAAAGGGTGAAAACGGACAGCACGCATTCCTCTTACTCGAAACTGAAAATGTGGATGTAATGCCGGACTTCGAAGGGCAGAATCAGCCGAATGTAGAGATTAAAGATCTTGCAGGAATACTTCAGAGAGATGAACTGTTCCAGGAGTATCAGGAGAACGCAAGGAAGAAGGTGCAGAGTGCATTTCTTTTGCCGGATCTCTATGTCGGTTACACTTCAGACTTCAACAGAGCAACATCTCAGACAGCTATGGAAGTTACAGAGAAACAGGTATTCCAGCCGGAACGAGAGCGTCTGGCTTGGGTGCTTAACAATAAACTGCTCAATGGATACGGCTTTAAGTATGTTGAAGCTAAGTTCGCAGAGCCTGATATTACTAATCCGGACGATATAAGCAAGCTGCTTAATATAACAGAGAGAGCCGGAGGCCTTACAATGAATGAAGCCAAAGCTCTTACAGCTGAAGTGCTTGGAAAAGAAGCTGAAGATTATCCGGGAACATTCGATATGAACGATATTGGAAATGTTCCTTTGGCTTATCTCACGAAGATAGGCAACAGCAATAATGAAATGTCGGGTGTTGACGGAAGATTACAGTCGGCCATGACCGCATTAAACGATTTGAATGGTAATGCAAATGGTCATAATAGACCAGATGGGGATATAGAGGAAGGAGCTGATAAAGTTGATCTCGACCTTGATAACTCCAAAAAAAGCACAACGGAGCAGTTGGATGCACAGATTAATAAGGCTGCTGCAAACAATGATATTGAAGTGGTTGCAGTAATGAAGCAGGTCAGGAAACTGCTTACAGAGATGGGCGGTGATGCTGATGGCAAAACTGATTAAACCATCCCACAATACTTGTATCGCACTAACAAAGGCGATTGATGCCTATATAGCAAAAGTTAATGATGATTTATCAGAGGAGATGTCTGATGCAGGCTATGTTGATTCTGAGGATAGTGTCAAGGGTGCGAATGAACTCGAAGAAGAGGTGTCAGAAATCCTGACGGAACAGACTCAGGAAATAGCGGAGGTTGTCGAGGAAGCAGGAACTATTCCAAAGGCTAAGAAAAAGGTTAAGGAATACTTTGAGAATGATACGACAGGTGCTTTACTTAGCGATACATTTGCAGATTACTTCCAAGATACCATAATGACATTATCAAACTCATATATGAAGGAGACGGAAGGAGACCTGGTTGTTAATCAACTGAGGGAGCGTACAAGTTCCTGGATAAATGAATGGTCTGACCAGCTGTCAGATCTTATGCAGCTTACCTCTGAAAATCAGATGGGAACACTATTACAGCAGGCTCTTGATAATGGTGAGGGTTGCATGACACTTGCTCAGAGACTTATCAATGAGGGAATCCGGAACGAAGGATACAGAGCAAGGGCAACAGCTGTAACTGAAATGCTCCGAGCTCATAGTGTATCTCAGCAGGAAGCAATAATGCAGAGCCCTGCGACAGATAGAAAGAAATGGGTTCATTCCGGAGCACATAAGAATAAACCTCGAGAGAATCATGTGGCTATGAGCGGACAGATAGTTCCTAAAGCGGATCCATTTGAACTTACCGGAAGAGATGGAGGAACATATTACCCTATGTATCCTCGTGATCCGGTTCTTCCTGCTGCTGAAACAATCAATTGTCACTGCATCCATATTCCGGTATCGAATGATGATATCCTTGGACTCAGCTATGAAGAACGCCAACAGATGCAGCAGGATATCATAGCAGCTGATAATGGAGAATGGGAAAAAGAACTGGATGAAGCAAACAGGTTGAGGTCGAGCGTGGGAGGCAATGCGTCTATAGCGGTGTCTGGCGACACGTCCCTTATGAAACCACGCCTAAGAGCTGGAAAGAGTGAAGAAATAGTATCTTTTACTGAAAAAGGCGAACTGGTGAAAGTAAATTCACGAAAAGTCAATGGCAGTCAGTTTGAAATGTATGTTGATACTCCTGAGCCTTCAAAAAAACTATTGCGGCTTGTTGAATCCAATATGAGCGAAATTGTTAAAGGTCTGCCAGAAGATATGGAACATCCAAGGATTTTGATATGTGATTTTGATAATATTCCTATATCAAGCACGGCAATAGGTGGTTACAATAAAGGCAGTAACTTGATATTATTTAATTCAAAATATAACACAAGAACGGCTATCAAGGATTTCCTTACGGAAATACCGGGATGGTTTGCAAATACGGAATTGGAATCTGCTTTCTTACACGAAACTGGTCATGCGTTCCATAACTATCTTGTAAAAAGAATTGCAACAATGAAAGGTGTGGAGTATAATGAAGCAAAGAGACTATTTGATAGTCGCATAAGAACAGTAGTTAAGAATATGAGTTATCAAGAAGGCGATATTATAAACTCTCAACTCAGTGGATATTCATACAAATATTATGAGGAAGAGAGCCTTGACAAAAATGTAGATGAAATAATGTCAGAATGGTATACCGTAAAAGATCAAGATAATCCAACACAATTTGTAAACGAAATTTCCGATATTGTAAGTGAGGTGATGTCAGATGATGGATTGCAATAAAAACTTGGTGGCTCAAAAAGATATGATGCTTATATTTCTTGGATACATAGATAACCGTGACTATGAAAAGCCTTTATCGGATCAAAAGCTTGTAGCAGATGCACCTGATGAGGTAAAAGAAGCATACGAAACATATAAAAGTCTTATCGAACAAGAAAAGAAAGCAAGCTAAAGCACCGCTGATTGACAGTTGGTGCTTTTTCTATGTGTAAAACAGCGTCCTACGGGGCGCTTTTTTATATGCAGCTGTGCATTAAACAGCAGAAAAATATAAGGAGGTGCGAAATGCCCAAGAATATCGAAAAAGCGTATGCATTAAGCGACGCAAAGATTCAGTTCGTCTCCTTAGTTGATAAGGCAGCCAATAAGCGACAGTTCCTTATCACAAAAGCAGAGGAAGGTTCGGCAACCTTCCAGTCTTACGGCCGGATTGTAAAAGCCGACAGTGAATCACACTTTGTAACTGGGATCGTGTATGAGCCCATGGCAGAGGACACTGATGGCGAATACATGACAGCTGAAGAGATTGAGAAGGCAGCTCACTGGTACATGAAAAATACCGGAGAGGTTGATATCCAGCATTGCTTTGTTAAGGCTAAAGGTATCGATGTTGTTGAAAGCTTCGTTGCAAAGAGTGATATGGAAATAGATGGTACGCCTATCAAGAAAGGTACTTGGCTTATGACCGTTGAGGTTGGTGATTCAGCTGTGTGGGAATCCATACAGAAAGGCGAGATTACCGGATTCTCAATGGGCGGTGTTGCTACCAGATCTGATGAAGACGTGAACCTCGATGAAGTTGAAAAGTCAGCAACGGCAATGGAAGGTGTCTTGGAGGTGACTGAGCCTTCAGACTCATTCTTCAAAAAACTGACAAAAGCTATCAAAGAGGCCTTCAAGTCTGATAAGACTGATGAAACAACTGAGCAAGTTACCAAAGGAGCAATGGCAGAGAGTTTCGCAAGGCGAACGAAAGAGAGCAATCTTTACACTGCTTGGAGATGTCTTGAAGATACACTTGAAGGATATCAGCCTGATCCTGAAACCGGTGAGTGGAAATGGGGATATACAGCAGATGCAGAGAAAATAAAAAAGGCTCTTGAAGATTTCAATGCCATAGTAACTAAACTTCTTACCTCTGATGACATAATCGGAGAGATTGAGAAGGCGGCAAAAGAGGCCCCGGTAGATAAAGCCGGAAAGAGTCTCAGTTCAAAAAATCTCAATGCACTAAAGACTATCTGTGGAAACCTCCAGAGCTTCCTGGCGGAGTTTGATACCGAAGGTACAGACGATGGAGCAGAGGATGGCGGAGACGGTGCCGATGGTGCTGGAGTATCAAAAAGCAAAACTTTGACGAAGGAGGATGAAAGCGAAATGAAGAAGTCAGAAGTTGAAGCAGTTGCGGCAGAAGTTATCAAGTCGGCACTCGAACCAGTGATTCAGTCTATCGAAGATCTGAAGAAGAGTGAAGATAAGGCAACGGATCCGCAGGAAGTAACTAAGAATGATGGCGACGGTGATGACGCTGAAGATAGCGATGACAGCATCTCTGAAGATGTTGTTAAGAGTATCGTCAAGGATGCGCTTGCAGAAGCTCTTACACCTGTAACTCAGCAGCTTGATGCCATCAAGAAATCAAGAGCTCTTCCATCAAATCTTAATGATGGTCCAGACTCTGTAAAAAAGAGTGAAGAAGTTCACTATCTTCACGGAATACTTTAATCAAGGAGGAAATAACAATGCCTAGAACAAATGAAACAATACTCAAGGACGCTCCTGCTGCTATAACAACGGGAGGAATCACACATGGTCTGCTTAATCCTTATCAGGCTGAGACATTCCTGAAGCAGACTTTCGAAGCTACTCCGCTGATGGGAGAGATTCGTCACGTACTGAGACGTGAGAAGACTGGCGAGATTGACAAGATCGGTATCGGCCGTCGTATTCTCAGAGCAAAGGTAGAAAATACAGATGATGGTTACAGAGCAAAGCCAAACTACGGTGTAATAAATTACGCTACTAAGGCTGTAAGAGTACCGTGGGAAATCACAGAGGAGAGTCTTCGAGAGAACATCGAGGGACAGGGCTTTGAGGCTACAGTATCAAACCTTATGACAAAGCAGATTGGCGTTGATGAGGAAGATCTTCTTATCAATGGTGATGAAGCTGCTGCAAATGCTGTTGAGTTTGATGCAACAGAAAACTATACAGCTGGAGCTTGTACTATATACAACGGAAAGCTTTATAGATTTGTTACAAATCACTCAGCAGGTGCATGGAATGCGGCTCACGCAGAGGAGCTCGGAGTTGCTGCTGATAAAGATTTTGTAAAGCTGGATGATGGATTCCTTAAGCAGATTAAGAGAGATGGACATAATATGGACGCATCATCATATACTGCTATGAATCTTGATCTTTATTATAAGATGCTTTCTCTTGTGCCTAATAAGTACAATAACGGCTCACTTCGTTGGATTATGAGTCCTACAAGAAAGCAGCAGTGGGATCTTTTCCTTTATCAGGCAATTATCAGCCAGGGAGGCTCAGTTCCTGAGTTTATTTTCAAAGCTCCGGCTAGCATACCTGCTCTTGAGTGCCCTAATATGCCAAATGATTCAATAATTCTTGCTGATCCTAAGAACCTCATTGAGGTTAACACATATAGTGTTCAGATCAGAAAGACAACTGAAGGCAAGGAAGCTATTATGCAGGATAAGAGATTCTATGTTGTTCATTTCGACGTAGATTCACTTATTGAGGAACCTGATGCAACTGGTATTATCACTGGACTTCCTGAATATAGCTTCTCATAGGAGGTGGCTATATGGCAGCGTTAATACTAAAAGAAGGACGCTCATATATGTATAAGGGCTATGTATTCCAAAAAGGTTTCGCTACGGATGTTGATGAGGCAGACGTAGCATACCTTTTGGGTACTGGAAACTTTGAAATGATGGGTGGAACTATTGAACCATCGGATGCTGAAGTTATTATGGACGATGCGATGGATGAACCCATTCAGTATGGCGGAAAGACCCTCAATGAAATGAATAAGTCTGAACTTGAAACCTTTGCGACCTACAGAGATGTAGATATCAAGGGCGCCAATACTAAGGCTGCCATCATTAAGAAGTTAAGAGAAGCCCTTCCTGCATCAGAGCTTGAAGGCAAAATATATTACGGAAGTCCTACCATGGTAGAACTTCAGGACGAAATCTTATAAGGAGGATAAACCTATGAAATTAACAGCAGGCAACTTTGGAGAGTGCGGAAGCATGAATGCTTTCTTTGTTGATACAGTAAAGTATAACGATACTGGCATTGCAACAGGTGAGGTTATCTTCACAGCACCAGCTCCAATGATAATCACTCAGGTTTGCGTAGATGTAACTACTGCTTTCAATGCAGGTACTACCAATGTTCTCACTATTGGAACAAACAGCGATGTTGATAACATCTGTGGTTCTTCTGATATTGCTGAGACAAAGGGACAGAGCACAAAGCCGGTATTTGTTCAGCTCAAGAAGGGTGACAAGATCAAGGTTAAGTATGCTCAGACTGGTACAGATGCTTCAGCAGGAGAAGCTGACATCTTCTTCATCGGAACTCAGTCTCCAGAATAAGGAGGTGAGACAGCGTGGCTACAAGACCGTGGGTAACACCATCTGATGTTAAAGCTTATTCAGACCTTGAGGATGTTACTTCAAGGTCTGAAACCAAGCTGGCGGTGGATATATCAAGAGCCGAGGCATACATCATAAAGTATTGCCATCACGACTTTTCTGATACAGAAAAGTACGCAACAATACCGGAAGATGTAAAGACTGCGGATATAATCCTCAGTGAATACTATGCTCACAAGCAGAAAGCCATCGGCAATCTGAAATCTGAAACATTCGATGATTATAGTTATACTTCGAATGAATCTGAATACATGATAGCATCGCTCGGAATAGATGTATTGCTGGATCCTTATGTAGAAGCAGAAGCATCCGGGAAAAAAACGATGCGGCTAAGAAAGCTGTAAGGAGGTGGACCTTATGGCATGGGAAGATTTTTTCAACCACAAATGCGACATATATCATATCGTGAAGTCAAGTGACAATATAGGCTATGGGGTAACTGATACTGAACATTTCAGTTATCCTGCCAAGCCTGATCATACAGATGTGGACTGCCATTTTATGATTAGGACCGGAAAAGCTGTTATTGTTCAGACAGAACCTGCAAATGATTATGATGCAAGAATCAAATTAGCTCTTCCGGCTGGTACAGATATCAGAATCAATGATAAGGTTGTATCGAAGGAGACGGGCTTAACATATATTGCGGAGCTTCCAAGAGTTATTAAGCATAATCATCACATAGTTGTGTATGTAAAAAGAGAGGGAACTGTAAGGGAGGCGATATAATGGGACAGTATGTTACATTTGATGTTTCTCAATTAACAGAACTCGCAGAAAAGCTGAAGGCCGCCGGACACGGAGACTTTAAGCAGGAACTTGCTCTATGGGTAGATGCGATAGGGAATGAGTTTTTGGATATAGTTGTTCAACAGATAATAGCCAGAGAGGCTACTGATACCAGAAATCTCCTTTCTTCATTTACCAAAGGTGGCAATGGCAATGTGTGGACGAGTAGTGATGGTGGATTGCGACTTGAAGTAGGAACGGAAGTTGAATATGCGAAATGGGTTAATGACGGTCACGGACAGCGTCCTGGAAGATTTATTCCGGGAGCGTGGAACGGTGACCGTTTTATTTATCAGCCCGGAGCTAAAACCGGAATGGTGCTGAAAGCCTCATGGGTTGAAGGTAAACATTACTGGGAAGCTGCAATCCGTACTATGGAAGCTATGCTGCCAAACTACGTTGAATCAAAAATGAACCAATGGTTAAGTCGATATTTTGGAGTGTGAGAAATATGGCAAAACTTACTCAAGCGGTGGCAAGCCTATACCACTTCATTAGTGGCTTAAACCTTGGCATCGCAAAAAGCTACTTCGGAGAAGTGCCGGAAAGCTTTGCTGTTCCTTCAGTGTTTTATCCTACGCCCGAGACGGATAATAGAGGATATTCAACCAGTGGGTATGAAACGGATTCTATTATATTCCTGAAGGTGTTCGATAAGACCTCGATGGAGAGTAATTATATTGCTCAGCAGATCGTAGAAGGAATCATGCAGGCGAGGCGCAATATTCCGATTTATGGTGATGATGGAACTCCAACCGGAATAGATTATCACATATACAAGGTTAATTCTCGTAACCTGGAAACGGGAGTCACCCAGATAGAAATATCTTACAAGACGCAGACGTCTTATGTCGTGCCTGAAGTGACGACAGCACAGAATATCTATATCGAAGGACTGCCAACAAAAATCAATATCGAGGAGGACGAAGAAGATGGCGAAGAAGATGGAAACAACTCCCAAAGCTCCGGAGAAGAATCAGGAGAAAGCTGAGGAAGTTGTGAAGTATGAAATTGCCGTCCTGAGAGAATACTGCTTCCAGGTTCTCGGCGTCACCACATCAACATTTGATGGGGCGTTCTACGGTGCAGAGGACAAGCAGTATTCACTTGAAGAGGCAAAAGAAATAATAAATAAATGGTTAAATAAGGAGGTCAAGTAAGATGGGCGGAACATTTAACGGAAAGAAAGTTCTTCCGGGTACCTATATCAATTACAAGGCAAAGAAGAACACAGCCCCTGCAACCAGCACAAGAGGTATTGCAGTAGTGCCACTTGTAGGTTATGACTGGGGAGACACAACGGCACAGATGATTGCGGTAACGGGAGATAGTCCAGATGCTAATATCGCTAAGTTCGGAAGATCTGTTTATGCAGATAACGCACTTATAAGATATATTGCTCTTGCTCTTGAGAACGCCGCAACAGTGTACGCTTATGTACCAGCTGGAGGAAATAAGGCTAGCAAGGCTACGACATTCAGTACAAATAATTCTCTTACTGTAACTGCTAAGTATGGTGGTACAAGAGGAAATAAGCTGAAAGCATCTATCGTGGCTAATCCGGCAAACGGATTTGACGTATCGGTATTTATGGATGGAGAGCTTGTTGAGAAGTTTGAGAAGTTCACAACCGTAGCTTCACTTGTTGCTCAGGCAAGTGAGTGGGTTACATTCAGCGGTGAAGGAAATCTCGCAGCAACAGCTTCAATAGTCCTTGAAAACGGTACTGACGCATCTGTTACTAACACTATCTGGACAAACTATCTCGATGCACTTGAGAAGATTAAGTTTAATACAGCACTTGTACCGGTAACAGAGTCAACACTGAAGACAGCAGCTGTATCTAAGGTTAACGCTATGAGAAATACGGCTGGAAAGACAGTTCAGTTTGTATGCGTTGAGAATGCGGCTGACAATATCGGTATTATCAATGTTATCAACAGCTTTGGCTATGGCGATTCAGATAATCTTACAATAGCTCAGGCGGCTGCATGGGTAACCGGGGCGGAAGCTGGCGCTGGTAAGACTGTTTCTTGTACTTACAAGATAGTTCCAAATGCTGACAGAGTTGTTGGAGAACTCGGACTTGCAGCTCAGGAAGCAGCTGTTAATGCCGGACAGCAGTTCTTCTCGGTGGATGATCAGGGAGCAGTTATACTGACATACGATATCAATTCACTTGTTAATCCTGATTCAGATCAGGATGATACATACAAAAAGAACAGAGTGCTCAGAACACTCGATGCTTTTGCAGATGACCTCAGACTTAATATCAGACCGAATATGTTTGATAACAATGATGAGGGATGGGACCTTATGACAGGTATTGGCAAGACTCTTCTTGCTAACTTCCTTGCAGATGGTGCTATCAAGAATGTTAACCCTGATGAGGACTTCGTTGTTGATAAGGCAAAGTCAACTGGAGACAATGTATATTTCGATGTTGCTCTTCAGCCGGTAGATTCAGCAGAGAAGATCTACATCACGATAAATACACAGTAAGGAGGTAGAAAAAGATGGCTATTAACAAGAATGGTATCAGCCTCCGTGAAGGCAGAATCTATATCGATGGTACACTTGTAGCAGATGCAGCAAGCCTTACTATCAACTTCCAGCCGGAGGTTGCTCAGCACAGAACACTTGGCGAGAAGGGCATGAACCGTAGATGGATCGGAAGAGATATTACGGGTTCACTTACAGAGTGGAAGTCATCACCTTGGCTTGAAAAGAAGATCAAGGAGTATGAGAAGTCCGGTAAGACACCTGAACTCAAGATTCAGGGAAGAAGAGAGGATAAGAACTCCGACTACTACCAGAAGAATAAGAAGGCTGAGACAGTCACACTTACTGGCGTAGTTCTTACTGGCGATCTTCCTCTTATGGCGCTCGATACCGCAGGAGAGCTTGTTCAGCAGACTGTAAACTTCGGCGCTAAGAATTGTTCACTGTAAATAGTTCGGCGGGTTATGAGAACAAAAAATAAAGGGCTTGCAGATTGCCTCTGTATGCCCTTTTTAGTTCTCAACGATTAAATATACTAAAACGATTGAAAAGCGTCCGTACGGTCAAATGACAGGGCATAGCGGACGAATTATAAGGAGGATACTATGGCTAATTCTAATCTTAAAAGGTTTATGAGACCTGAGATGAAAACTGAAGAAGTATTTGATGTAAAAATCATTGATAAAGACGGAAACGACATGCCGTTAAAGATAAAGAGATTATCCCAGAACTTTGTAAGTGAGCTTCTTACGTTTTATACAACGAAAGAGCCTGCATATGACAAGAAGGGAAAACCAATCATTCAGAACGGAAGATTAGTTATGACTGAGGAAAGGGATTCCACTAAATATGGAAGGCACTTGCTTGTTGAAGCTCTGGTTGAGCCGAAGCTTGATGATCCTGAGTTAATGGAGTTCTTCGGCGAGATTGATAAGGTTGAGATGCTTACAAAAGTATTCACACCTGGAGAAATCGAGCAGATAAGCGATATTTATCAGGCAATATCCTCATATAAGGATATTGAAGATGTTAAAACAGAGGATGTTGATGAAGCAAAAAACTCATAAGTGAGATGGAAGGCTCGCTTTCGTGGTGGACAGCATATCTATTTGTAAATTATGGAGTGAAGCCTGAAGAGTTCTTTGAACTACCATCTCAGACCAAAGCTTTTTACATAGCAGCTGCAAAATATGCTGAGGATAATCCGAATATACTTATACATCGGAGACTTGGCAGGAAGGAGGAATTGAATGTCTAGTTTATCCGTAATCTTTAACGCTGTTGATAATATATCAAATAAGCTATCAACAATGGGTTCTGAGGTAAGCTCAGCCGCTGATTCCTTTAAGAATATAGAGCAGGGAGCTGATGAAGCCTTTGAAGCTGTAGCGGATGGCGCCGATGAGGCGCAGGATTCTATGAATGCCTTTGCTGACGCTATGGCAGATGAATTTATAAATACATTCAAAGAGATGGCTCAGGAAGCCAATCTTACTGAAGATGAAATGAGAGCCATCTTCGAGGAACTTCCGGGATTTTTCCGAGGCGTTGCTGACGGAATGGAAGGAGAACTTGAAGGGGTTCAAGATGAAACAGAACAAACCGGTGATGAGGCAGAAAAATTAGGAAAGAAGTTCAAACAGACCGGTGAAGAAGGTGAAGAGTCTGCTGAAAAAATGAAGGCAGCTATGGGAGCACTGGAAAGCTTCATGGCGGCGGCTGGAATAGTGGCAGGCCTTAGAGCTATAGCGGATGCTTTTGGAGAATGTACAGCCAAAGCGGAAGCTACAGAAACAGCGTATGCGAAATTGGAAACCATTGCCGGAAGTGGCATGATGGGAAATCTGAAGAGTGAAATTGCCGGAATATCGGCTGAATTAGGAATATCACAAACTGAGTTAGCTGATGTTGCATATAATGCGATTTCAGCCGGAACAGCTGCTGAAGATGCAGCCGAAATGGCAGAGAGTGCTTCAAAACTCGCTACTGCTGGTTTTACAGATGCTAATTCTGCATTATCAACATTAACTACTGCATTGAACTCTTATGGAGATGCGGCAGGATCTGCAGAACATGTGTCTGACACACTTATTACAACGCAGAACTTAGGTGTTACTACTGTTGCGGAGCTGTCATCTCAAATGGGTAAAGCTATTGCTACAGCTTCTGCATATGGAGTATCCCTTGAAAATCTCGAATCAGCATATATCAGTACAACTAAAAATGGTATCCAGACAGCAGAGAGTACAACTTATATTTCTGGAATGCTGAATGAGTTAGGAAAAGCTGGTTCAGATGTATCGAATATACTTCAGGAACAGACTGGACAGTCATTTGGACAGTTAATGAGTAGTGGTGCATCACTCGGAGATGTACTCGGCATATTGTATGATTATTGCGAGCAGGATTCAGAGGCGTTTATGAACCTGTGGGGAAGTGCTGAAGCTGGTAAGGCTGCCAACAGTATTGTTGCACAGGGTATTGATGAGTTTAATGCTAACCTGGAAACACTTCAGACAACTACCGGAACTACGGAGAGAGCCTTTGAAACTATGGCTGATACTACAGAGTTTGCTCATCAAAGAATGAGTACAGCGATGGAAAATCTACAGATAGCTGTCGGTAATAATCTTAATCCTATGCTTGAAAGTTTATATAACGGAGCTGCGAATGTTCTTAACTGGGCTACAAAAATAGCTGAAAAAGCGCCGATTCTCACAAGCCTTGTTACTGCAGTTGCGGTAGCTGTCGGTATTCTTGCGGTTGCAATAACCGGTTATACAGTTGTTACAAAAGTTGCTGCGGCGGCAGAAGCTGCATATACGGCAATGCTCGAAACTGAAGCTGGTGCGCTGACATTAAAGCTTGGACTTGTTGGTGCGCTTACAGCTGCTCTTGCTATTCTTGCAGTATCTATAATGGCAGCTCGTGAGGATGAGGTTGAAATGACAGCATCCACAGAGGATATGAATAATAAGCTTAGTGAACTGAATAGTAAATATGATGAAACTTGTGAACAGTTCGGCGAAACGAGTGCAGAGGCTCAGGAACTTGAAGGTGAAATGACAGCACTTAGAGCCGAGATTGAGGCTAATGGAATGTCGCTTGAAGAGTTTTACAATCATCTGAATGATGTATGTGACGCTCACGACAATATTGTTGATTCTTTCAGATCTGTTCAGGAAGAATCAGAGAAAAATCAGCAGGTGACAGATAATCTGGTAACGAGACTTCGTGAGTTATCAGATGCCTCAGAAGATTCGTCTACGGCTCAGGCTGAAATGGAAGCAATTGTAAAACGACTCAATCAGATGTATCCGGAACTTGGAATCAGCATTGATGAAGTTAATGGAAATCTTGATGAGTTAGTTGAGAAGATAGAAGCAGTCAATGGGGCGACGAAGCAGGCTGAATATGAGGCGGCTCAGCAGACTTATGCAGATCTTATAGCAGAGCAGGATGAACTTATAGCTGCTCAAGAGGAAGCTGCGGCCAACCTTGATAGAGCAAGACAGAAGTATTCCGACCAGAGTCTTATCGCAGGTACTTGGAATGAGTTGTGGGGATCCGGTCAGACTGAAGCTCTTGATGATGCTCAGGCAGCATTTGACAGAGTGAATGCTGCAGTTGAAGAAAATCAGGCGTTACTTGAAGAAACCGGACAGATTATGCAGGACTATACTGATATAGTCTCCGGTACTTCGGAGGAACAAGTTTCAGCGGCTGATGCGGTATCTATTGCTATTGCTCAGAATGAGGAAGCTGTTGCGGCTCTTGCTGAAGAATATCAGGCGGCCTACGATGCAGCTCTTTCAAGCATACAAGGTCAATGGGAACTTTGGGAGACAGCTGACGAGGTTGCAACTGCATCTATTGAGGATATGAATGCTGCTATGGAAAGCCAGATTGAATACTGGAACAATTATGCAGAAAACCTTGAGAACTTACATTCCCGTAACATAGAGGGCTTGGATGCAATGGTTGCTTCCATGGATGATGGCTCAACAGAATCTGCCGGATATTTGCAGGCTATGTCTGAAGCTTCTGATGAAGAACTTGCTGCGATGGTTGCAAACTTCGAAGATTTGCAGACGGCTCAGCAGGCTACAGCAGATGATATGGCTACTCTTAGTACGGATTTCGATGCAAGACTCGCAGAGATTGAGCAGTCATTCCAAGATACAGTTGATAATATGAATATGGAGACAGAGGCTTACAATGCTGCTGTTTCAACAATACAAGGATATATAAATGGTATCAAGAGCATGCAGGATGAAGCAGCTGCGGCAGCTGCGGCTGTTGCAAGTGCAGCTAATGCCAATCTCTCAACGGGTGGCAGTGGTTCAAAGGAACATCATGCACTTGGTACACTTGATTCTGGAGAGGTTTATGTTGCCGGTGATAGCCCGTATGGCGGAAGCACATATGGAGAGCTTATTCTTTCAGGCGGACATGATACAGTATTTCCTGCTTCAGAAACGAATAAGATTATCCAGGCTGTAAATAATTACAATAATGAGGATAATTCAGAGAATACAAATAATGCTGTTACTGATGAAAGCCAAAGAGGTGATAGCAATACTTATGTTCTTGCTTCTTCGGCAGGAGGTCAGGAGAGCGTAAGTAGTTCAAGAACTATAACGCTGGATATCAAGGGCTCCGGCTCGTTACAGATCGACAGCGGAACAGATAAGGAAACGGTTTGGGATAATATTAAGGACAATCTGAAGAGTTCTATTATGAGTATCCTGAGCGAAGAAATCTTTGAAGGAGGTGAGGGTGTTTATGAGTTCTGAGATGTGGATTACTTATGATTCAGATAGAAAGAAACTGAGAATACCCGTACTTCCGGAGAAGATAGATGGCAACTTTGGCACGGAAGATGATTCGACATATATTTATGGCAAAGGTGAAGTTACAACAGCGAAGAAAACATCAGCTTATGTTTTTAAGTTTGAGAGCTTCTTCCCTTCGAAGCCTTGTCAGGGAAGTGTGCCAAATCCGGTAAAACCACAAGACGCGGTCAATTTTCTCAGAGCAGTACAGAACCTTGACGGATGTGCAAGGTTTATTTATACGGGTGGTCCTTTTCCGGTGGTTATTAACTGTCGTATATCCTTCACTATTAAGGAAAATGGTGGGGATCCAGATACTATCTATTATTCCCTGACCATCAAGGAATATAGGGAAGTGAAAGCTCGACAGATTAAGGTTAAGAACCATTTCAAAGTTGCTGTGCTGAAACAGGAACAAACCGGAAGAGCTACAACACAGGCAACCACAAGAACCTATACTGTAGTATCGGGAGACTGCTTATGGAATATAGCTAAGAAGTTCTATGGAGATGGAACAAAGTATACGACTATATACAATGCCAATAAGTCAGTTATAGATAAACATGGCGGTGGTCCGAATATGATATGGCCGGGCGATGTTCTAACAATTCCATAGGGGGTGTCAATATGAGCATGCAGTTGATAATCCTCAAAGGGGATAGCGGTTATGATGTTACGGAGTTCGTTAAGTCGGTGGTATGGTCCGGCAAAAAGAGCTCTGCAGCTCGTACCTTGGAAGTAACAATGTTGGATGATTATTCAAGACAGAACGGTCCCGGTTTTGTCGGAAGAGTTAAGATGAAGCTTACTGATGGATGGACTTGTATATTCAAGTGGAATGGCGAAGAGTTATTCCGTGGAATTATTATGAAGCAATCCATCACTCAGGCGAGGGAAAACAAGTGGAAAGCATACGATGTCTGTATGTATCTGGCAAACAGTAAGGACAGTTTTACATATGAAAATGTCCTTGCTACCCAGGTGTTTGATGATTGTTGCAAGAGGGCAGGACTCAAAGTTGGAAAGTCTGCAAAGACAAATTATAAGATTGAAAGTCTTACCAAATCAAAGACAACCTTCTATGATTGCATTCTTGATGCACTTTCCACAACATATAAGAATACCGGCGAAAGATATTATATCCGAGCCGATGGTAACGAAGTAAGCCTGCTGCGTAGAGCAGAGGAAATGATACAGTGGGTAGTTGAAGTTGGAGAAAATGTGTCGGCTTACAGCTATTCCGAGTCAGTAGAGAAGATAAAAACAAGATATAGGATATACTCGAAAGAGGGAGAAGTATTAAAGGAAAGCGTGAACAAAGATCTGGAACACGCACTTGGTACTTTGATTGCCATTGATGAAGCTGATGAAGATTATACTGATGCCAGCTTAAAAGAAATGGTTGATACACTTATAGAAGAGAACGGATATCCAACCAAATCACTCACCGTGACAGCTATGGGAATTGTTCCTGCTGTTTCTGGTGGGTGTCTTTATGTAATAATACCGCATCTTGATCTGAAGAGAACCTTTTATATTGATGAGGATAAACATACTTTCAGCGGTGAAAAACATACGATGCAGGTGAAACTCAACTTCGCTACCGATATTGATAAAGCGGGTTAGGAGGTGGTTATATGGCACAGGATGAGTCAAGTGCTACAAGTATAAAGGAACTAATCAGCCAGATAGCAGGAAATTCAGTATCAACGAGTGATGTGTACGAAGGTAAGGTTACTTCTGCGGATCCTATTAAAATAACTCTGGTGAATGATGAAAAGATAACTCTATCATCAGCCAATGTGGTAGTTCCTGATTATATGAGAGCAAAGACCGCAACAGTTACATTTACATTTGATGGTGTAACAAAATCGCAAACTATAACTATCCGTGAAGGACTCGCAAGTGGAGATAAAGTTTATCTGCTTCAATATAACGGTGGAAAGAAATACTTTGTTCTTGGGAAAATATAGGAGGTAGAGGATGGCTTTAACAGATACAACCCTGCTTCTTGATATCGAGGAAATAAAGGATGATGTAGGATTCCTTACAAGGACTTACAAAATCGACTTCGATAATGGAAGAATTTCAGGATATACAGATGATATGGATGCGCTTGAGCAGGCTATTACAAAGATTCTGCTTACAGAGCGATTTAAAAACCTCATATATTCCAATGAATACGGAAGTGAGGTCAAATCGTGCTTGATGTCTGAAGGATGCACAAATGAGTTTCTGAATGCTGAGATACCAGCACTCATTAAAGAGGCTTTACTTGTTGATAATCGTATCCTTGAAGTGGATAACTTTATTCTCGACTTTGAGAATGACAGTGTATATATCGAGTGCGATGTTGCAACTATTTATGGCAATACTACAGTAAAGGTGGTGGTTTAGTGTTCGAGAATGAAATGAATGAGGATTACTGGAAGGCGATTGCTGAAGATATGGGTGAAGAACTCGGAGTGGATACTCGAGAAGGTTCGGTTTATATGGATACTCAGGCGGGACACATTCTTAGAATAACGAAGTTCTATGGAGATCTTGCTCA
>JAEEGL015823385.1_pt1 | contig 31408 bp, 28 predicted proteins | sample 9134231 | NCBI WGS metagenome assembly JAEEGL01 (sample SAMN16246548, study PRJNA631951) | gut metagenome | biome: gut microbiome; feature: rumen; material: fiber-attached | host: Bos | place: Iran: Karaj | collected 2018-10 | reverse complement strand
CACACTCTACCAGATACTGGCTTCTTCACGAAACTAGGTGATGGAGCAACACCTATCACATCATCTATCATCGCTACCGTCATAATAATGATCGGAGCAACAACCGTAATCCTTCGTATACGATCGCGAAAGTCAAAGCTAAAGGGCGTAATTAGCTTCAGCTCTAGCGAACGACACTAACGCCGAGAATGACTTTATTCTGTTGCTAAATAAGGCAAGTGTAGTCTGTTAGCAGATGATAATTATCAACAAATTAACCAACTATTCTTGTTCATCTAATCTGGAAAAAAAGGTAAACATAATGTATAATTATATCTAAGCCCGGTTGGCGGAACTGGTATACGCGTTCGACTTAAAATCGAATGGAGAAATCCATATGAGTTCGATTCTCATACCGGGCACCAATGGTCTTCGCTGAACAGTTTTGAAGAAATAAGGGAGAGTGTGTTAGAGTTAAAAAATATCACCAAAATCTATAATACGGGTGGGCTCAAACAAAAAGCCCTTAATTCTGTAACTCTTAGTTTTCGGAAGAGTGAGTTTGCAAGCATCCTCGGGCCATCCGGTTCTGGCAAAACCACTCTTCTGAACATTATCGGCGGTCTCGACAGTTACACTTCTGGCGATCTTCTAGTGAACGATGTCTCGACTAAACGCTATAACGATGCTGCTTGGGACTCATATCGCAATCATCGTATCGGTTTTGTTTTCCAAAGCTATAATCTCATCCCACATCAGTCAGTCTTGAACAACGTTCGTCTTGCATTAACCGTTTCTGGCATATCAAAACGAGAGGCCATTCGCCGTTCTAAAAGGGTTCTAAAGGATGTTGGCCTTGAAGAGCATATTCATAAACGCCCTGCTCAACTTTCCGGCGGGCAGATGCAACGGGTCGCTATTGCTCGCGCCCTCGTCAACGATCCTGACATCGTTCTCGCTGATGAGCCAACCGGTGCACTCGATTCAGATACGAGTGTTCAAATTATGGAACTGCTCAAGGAAATCGCGAAGACAAGACTTGTTGTCATGGTTACGCATAATCCAGACCTTGCAAAAGAGTACTCAACTCGTATTATTAAGCTCAAAGATGGTAAGGTTGTTTCTGATACTAAGCCCTTCAGTGGAAAAGATAAGACGACCGAAAACCAGGAGATTACAACGCGCAAACGCAAAAAGACCTCAATGTCTATGTTCACTGCTTTTCTGCTCTCCGCTAATAACCTGCTTACAAAAAAGAAACGCACTATTCTTGTTTCGCTTGCCGCCTCCATCGGTATTATCGGTATCGCTCTAATTATGGCCGTCTCGACTGGCTTCCAAGATTACATCGATCGCATCCAAGAGGATACTCTCATTTCTTATCCGCTGACCATCATGAAAGAATCATTTTCTCTTGAATCGCTTTTAATCACGCCAAACGGAGAAGATGAATCTTCTGAATCGATTCTAGAGAAATCCGGCAAAGATGTCGTCGAATACCAATTTCTCGCCCAGACCCTTCGTTCGGTTGCCACAAACGATCTTAAAAGTTTCAAACATTACCTAGAGGACAATTCGGATAAATATAAAGATGACGTTTCTTCGATTGAGTATGGCTATTCGATCGACCCGCTCATTTACACCATAGATGGGTCTAATAAACTCGCCAAGCTTAACCCAAGCAATCTCTATTCGTCGATGTTTGGCGGCAATCAGCTATTGTCCAGTTTTTCGAGCTTCACATCGATCTTCTCCCAAATGTCTGACGATACGGAAACTCTAGAAAAGCAATTTGATTTGAAAGCAGGACACTGGCCTACAAACTATAACGAAATGGTTCTTGTTCTAAGTTCCGAGCACGCTATCACGGATCTTCTTGCCTACACGATTGGTCTTAAAGATACCTCTGAGCTTTCTACTATGGTCACCAAGCTTATGTCTGGCGAATCTGTAGATGTTCGCTCGAAGCCGCTAACTATGAATTACGAAGACTTTTTAGATCTTGATCTGCGTTTAATCTTGCCATTTAACCTTTACAAGTATAACGAACGCTACGGTGTCTACGAAGATATGTCCAACGATGAAGAATATCTCCAAAACGCCTACGACAACGCAATCAGACTTAAAATTTCCGGAGTTGTTTATCCAAAGAGCGGCTCAATGTCATCTATGGCTCAGCCAGGCGTTGGGTACACTTCCGCGCTAATTGATTTTATTGTCAACTCTGCCAAAGATTCTAAGGTCGTGCAAGAACAACTCGCCGACCCTGATGTCGACGTCTTCTCTGGCACTCGGTTCGACCAAAAGAAAGATCGATTCGACTATAGTTTTGACGACTTAGTTTCTGTCGACTCCGAAAAACTTCAAAATGCTTTTAATATTAAAATCGATCAAGATGCCGTTGCGGCTGAAACTCAAAAACAACTTATGGCGATAAGCGAAAGCATCTCTGCTGACATTACGCCCGCTAAGGCCAGATTTGATGATTTGCTTCAAAAATATCTCAAAGGTGTCTTCGATTCTATTGATACAACCGAAGAAATTAATCGAGGTACAGAAGAATACCCAATTACGGAAACCGTCCGTATTTTGAAACACGGAGATATCGATAGTTTTGTCGAAAAGTATCTTAACACTTATGAAGTTTCATCCGATCTAGCTGCGCTAGAGGCCGACTACCACATCCCGAAAGGTGTCTACAAAATAGCTTTCACGGGGATCTTAAAATCAGCGCTAGAAGGTTACTTCTCTATCCGTCAAATTATTGATAACCCATCAGCGGAAAATATAGGCAACATCATTAATATCATAAACCCAAGCTCAGAAACGGGCATTTCAGAAACTCCAGAAATACCAGATGATGCTACGGTGGAAATCAATGATCAATTAGTAGACATTTACACAAAAATCTTCGCTATATCCACACCAATTACGGCGGCGGAAGAACAATTAGCTATTCAAATGACAGAGATTAAAACCAAACTCGAAGTTATGGAAAAAGTCGCGAATCTCACTGCGAGCATCGCAAATTCTTTTGCTCAAAGTTTTGATATCGACCCGAACGCTATAGCTAGTGCCTTCAATCTCAACTTTAGCGAAGAGGAGATGATGCGCGTCGTATCCGCTATGATGAATAAAACCGACTCGTCTCAAGGCACTAATCTCGTCTCCTTGGGCTACCAAGATCGTGACGAACCAAGCTATCTATCAATTTACTTTTCGAGCTTTGAAGGGAAGGAGAGATTCGTCCAATTCATTAAAGACTACAACAAAAAAGTTGAAGAAGAAGGCGCAAAAGACAAAGTTATCAACTTTGCTGACACAACAGGTATCTTGATGAGCGCAGTCAAAGTTATTGTTGATGCTGTTAGCTACGTCTTGATTGCTTTTGTTTCTATTTCCCTCATCGTTTCTAGTATCATGATCGGCGTTATTACATATATTTCAGTGTTTGAACGCACTAAAGAGATCGGCATTCTTCGTGCTATCGGCGCCAGCAAACATAATATCTCAAGTATCTTCAATGCGGAAACTGCAATCATTGGCCTTCTTGCGGGTCTCCTTGGCATTTTTATTTCGTACGCTCTCATCCCGCCAATTAACGCTATTCTTGCTCACTTCACCGGAGGAGTGGATATTTATGCTATTCTTCCTATTCCGAATGCCGTCGCGCTAGTTATTCTCAGTATCGTCCTGACGCTCATTGGCGGATTCATCCCGGCTCGCTCCGCCTCTCATAAAGATCCAGTCGAAGCTCTCCGCACAGAGTAATTCGAAAAAGAGAAATAAAAAAACGCCCTCTCGGGCAAAACTGGTGGAGCCTAGAGGATTTGAACCTCTGACCTTTTCTACGTCAAAGAAACGCTCTAGCCAGCTGAGCTAAGGCTCCAACAAATTGTTAAAAGATTTTTGGTGAGCCGGGAGAGGCTCGAACTCTCGACACCGGGCTTAAAAGGCCCGTGCTCTAACCAACTGAGCTACCGGCCCAAAAATCCACGACTATTATATCACTCTACTGCCAAAAAGAAAAGTCTTTATTTTATTCTTACTTCCGTCACCTCAGCGGATTTAAGAAAGTTTATATAGTGCAATAGGCTTGGTGCACTATCTTGAGTCATCACCATGCCTGTATTCACAATAAAACTCGCGCCAGTCTCAAGCTTCTCGCACCCTCGCATATAGCGAGAAGGGAATGGCTTCAAAAACGGTGCAATTAGTCCCCCATGCCCACCAAGTGCATCAACTAGCACATCTATTCCGATTGGAATACAACCTCCGTGAGTGTGACCAAAACTAAACGCATTTATCTCTGACAATTCTTTCATCGAATAAAGATCTTTAATCGGCGCATGGGCAGCAAACCAGCTAACGGTTTTAGGCTTCCGTCTAAATATCCCCTCAAGGCTAAGCTGCTTAATCCTTTTTTTCATTGAATCCATATTCTCGCCACGCTTGCCAGGTTTACGATAGTAAGCTTCTGGGCCCTGTAGAAAACCAAAAATCCTAAGTCCATTAACTTCGAACCAGTTATCGAGTAACAATATTACACCCGTTTCTTCGCATATTCTGCGCCACTCATCAATTACGCCCGGGAAAACGCGCGTAAGATAATCCGCATGAGACTTTGGCTTTGAGTGAACAGGCTCGACCTGATCATGATTCCCAAGCACCATTACGGTTGGCGCAACGCTTGAACAAACCTTGAGACTCTTCTTCATCTCAGAAACTAAAGATGAATCCAAAAATGCTGTCGGCGTATCGAACAAATCTCCCTGCAGGATTATTACATCTGGCTTTATTAACTCTAATCTCTTCTTTAAGAAATGCCTTTGTTTGTCGGACACGATTCGACTAACATGCCAATCACCGGTCAATGCAACCACGACCTCTTTTTTTAAAACGCCATTATCGATCCTATAAACTGGTCTTCGACAAACTACTGGCTCTTTTAAAATCATGTTCCAATTATACCGCATAATTTGTTATAATGTTTATGTAATCACTGGAGTTATAATGTCAAAAAAACCTTCCCCTAAGTCTTTGCCTCGTATCAAAAAAGCTGAGCTAGACAAGAAAACCAAACTTGAAGAAGGAAGAGGTATGGTATCTCAAGAACGTGAAGGCACGATGTGGATCATCGTTTTTGCTCTCGCTATTCTAATTGTTTTTGCAATCCTTGTCTGGGCGTTTTTCTCAAATCGTTCTGCGTCAAATTCGGGGAACGACAACGCTGAGTCAGGAGATGCCTCCGAAACCGTTGAAGAATGGGGGGAACTTGAATATGTCAAAGACTAATTTCAATTTTGCACGTTTTTTTGACGAATTTGCCCTAGCTGGCCGTGGTCTACTTTTAGCTACAAAGAAGAAAGTCTTTTGGATTCCATTCATTATAACCTTTATTGTTTTTGGCACGCTGATCAACTTATTATCAGCAGGGTTTAGCTCGTTTCAGCTTATTGGTGCTTGTTTATCTTCCGGAGACGTTGGCGGAGCCTTCAGAATTGTTAGTGGTGCTTTTCTTGCGATCTTTGGTGTCAATAAAAACTTTACCGATTGGATATTAAACTTCGCGTTAATACTTTTTCAATCAATCTTAATTGCTTTAGTTTGTTTTGTCGCAAAACATAACCGCACAGAGAAAAAAGACAAGAAAGTGTCTAAAGATAAGGCGCAGAAGGTCGACGGATCCGGTGGCTTTGAGTCGTCCGCTATCGTGGCTGGTCTCGCCGTTCTTGGATCCGGCTGCCCAACATGCGGTACAACATTGCTCGCCCCAGTTCTCGGCGCATTACTATCTGGAACCACCGGAGCAATGGCCTTAGCTGGGACCCTCTCTACAATTCTCAATGGACTTGCGATACTCTTGGCGATACTCGTTTTTCGTAAGTTGGGGTACCAAACCTATGCTATAATCAAGAGTGAAGAGTTTAAGGAGAAACATCATGAAAAAAATAGCTAGGATCGTTGGCCTGATAGCTGTATTTGCCCTGATTTTTATTGCTGTCATCACCAGTAATGTAAAGCCTGCCGATGTATCTGGAGAAATCTGGAATCAAGAAATGACACTTGGAGACCCGGTCACTGCCGTCCGGCATTACATCGTCTATACTGACCTTATGTGCCCATATTGTAACTACTACAGCCACGCCCTTCAGGAAGAACAAGAAGATTTCGAAAAGTACCTAGAAGAGAACAAAATTGCTTATGAAGTCCGCGTGACCGATATGCTTTATGAGGGGTCAAGCGTAGAAATGTCGCTGCCGGCGGCCGAAGGCGCATACTGCGCTGCTCGTGAGAATCGTTTTTGGGATTATTATCATGCTAGCATCGATCATATATTTGAAGACTATTATCTCAAGGGATACGGTTACTCAAAAACTGCACCGATGATTACGGGTATGACGCGCGACTATTGGTATGATATAGGCAAGGAGATTGGCCTCGGTGACACCTTCAAAACCTGCTTTAAGGAAAAACTAGCAGTCAGCGAAGTCCAAGAGAACACCTACAGAGCGAGCAATTATGCCAACGGACTACCATATTTTAACTTTGGTAAATATTCAAGTGGAGGCTTTGACCCGAGCTGGGATTGGGACGTCATTAAAAGCGTAATGTTCAGCAAAGGGTTAAAGTAGCGGAATTCGCTTTGCTTCAAACAGAACGGTTGGCACAGCCGGCGGAGGAGTGAAGTCCGTCGGCTTTAATGGATAGCGAATTTTTGTCGTGTAAGATTTTAATAGTTCTTGCCCGAGCTGGGATGTATAATGCCGGTCGGTCAAAATCAACTTAAGTGCAAATTGTTTTTGTAAGATTAAATAAAAGCTGGCCGGCGGGTTCTCACTTTCAATTAGTTTATGAACAATCAATGAACTCAAATGAAACGGCGGATTAGAAAAAACCTTGTATCCTTTCGGTAGAGTCCTAAGATCAAATCCAAGAAAATCCTGTTCTAAGACCGTGACATTCTCAACGTTTTGACGAGCTAAATTCTTTTTAAGCAAAGCAGCAGTTTTCGCATCTGGCTCAAGTGCTACCACATGCGAGCATCTTTTAGATAAGGCAACAGTTATTACGCCACTTCCTGCGCCAATCTCGAGTATAGTGTCTCGCTTTTTGATGTTTGAATGCCCAATCAGCATTAAAGCGAGTCTTGGACTACGCAGAAAATGCTGAGATAGTAAGTGATTCCGCATATTAAGCTTGAGAGATGGGTAGAACGTGGCTTTCCGCGAGTTCGCCAGTCTGAAGGTTTTTAATCATGTGGTGAGCTGAACTAATCTCGTCTGAGCCAATAATAATAGCTTTATTTGCAATCTTTGCGGCGTGTTTCATTTTATCGCCCATTTTTTTGCCGGAAAGAATGATATCAACCGACTGGCCTATTTCGCGGTATGCATCTGCAAGCCCGAAACAATATGATTCCTCGTCTTCAGAAACTGGAATAATAGCAATGTCGATCGGATTCTTACTATCTGCTTCCGGAATGAGGTTGTTGGCTCTGAGGATGTAGAACAATCGAGTTAGTCCAATTGAGCCGCCAACGCCAGGTAAGATTTGATCGGTATAAAGTTCGGCAAGGTTTTCATAACGTCCACCAGAACAGACAGAACCGATTTGCGGATAATTCTCAAGATTTGTTTCAAATACGGTCCCAGTGTAATAATCAAGCCCACGCACAATTTTCATATCGGCCATCACGTTAAGTTTGCCCATACACTCGAGCATTCTGAGAACTTGCATTAATTCTTCGCGACCCTGTTCAAACAATTCAGATCTACTAGAAAGATTTCCAAGGCTTTCACCCAGTTCTTCTGCTGTACCAGAAATTCTCATAAAATCGACCAATTCGCGGACTCTCTCATCGCCGATTCCTAGTTCGCTAAGGCATTCAATAGTTTTCTCTTCAGGTACTTTTTCTGCATGGTCAATAATACTAAAAATTTCTTTCGAGACTTCTTGTAAGTTTCTCTCTTCTAAGAATCCAGTCAAAAGCTTTCGATTGGAGATACGAATCTTGAGTGGTTCGGCCGGGAGAATTCTCTCCAAAGCTTCAGCAAGCGTAACGATTACTTCGACATCGTACTTAATTGAAAGCTCATTTCTACCAATGATGTCAATGTCTGCTTGATAGAATTCGCGGAAACGGCCTTTCTGCGCTCTTTCTCCACGGAAATTTCGTCCGATTTGTGTAACTCGGAAAGGGAATGCCAAATCACTTTCATGTTCAGCAACATACCTTGCTAGAGGAACTGTATGATCAAAACGGAGCGCTTGGTCTGCGTCATCTGCCGACTCTTCGGTTTTTACAACTTTATAGATTTGTTTCTCAGTTTCGCCACCAGCTTTTGCGAATAAAATCTCAGCACGATCAATCGTCGGAGTCTCAATTTCTAGAAAACCGTGATGGCGATATACTTCCCGGATTGTTTCTTTATAGTTATTAAAAATGGCCTGCTCACGAGGCAAAAGCTCTTGCATGCCAGAGATTGGGGAAGTATTTAACTTTTTCATGGTTACATTATAACACAATATATGTTATAATGTTCTCCAGCGTGGCTCTGTAGCTCAGTTGGTAGAGCAGAGGCCTGAAGAGCCTTGTGTCACTGGTTCAAGTCCAGTCGGAGCCACCAAACCGTATTTAAATCGGCAAAAAGGCCGATTTTTTTAGTAGTAAATATCTGCTAAGTACCTTGCGATAATCTTACAGCAATAGGCTGCAAGTTTTTATCACTATTAAAAAAGACCGTTTAGTCTTTAACAGTCGGGTTTATTTTTTAGAGAAAGAGAGAGCCCCCGGCTCTATCCATACTGGTCGTTTAGAGTTAATTGTTCTTTTTAAAATAATTAACCATATCTTCGAGCAACAGTTTATTTAGTATTTGTTCTGTTACAGATATAGCCTCGTCTAATCGCGCGATAGTTTCTCTGATGTGATCTTGTACAATAAGATCTACCAAAAAGTTGTCTCGTAGTAAATCTATTAACTCTATAAAACCATCAATTTTAATATCTAATTCATTCGGAATGCTTACATGGTCAAGCATATTGCTAAATATTTGCAACTCATGTTCTGCCTTCTCTATTTGCTTTTTGGAGTCTTTGATATTTCCATATTTTATCCACCCTGATAGTAGACCACCTCCCACAGTATCTACTACGCCCCATTTTCGTGCACTATCTAAGGAGGCCCTAGCGTCCTTTAAGGATTTTAATGCACGTTTCCCAGTGGTAACTATTTCTGAGTATTCTATATCGTCCATATTTATATTCAATATAAGTGCTTTTTCTTTATTATAGCATACCTCTTTGTCGCTGTTGGTCTATAACCCAGTGCAAGCCCTACGATAACCAAGCCGGTAATTACTGCTACCTAAAGTAGAAATCTTCCCATTAGTATTTAGAACTATCAGATCATCGGAACTACACATTATTCCGTTAGCGCAACTATTTGTATAGCCAATTGCTGTCATATAATGTCCGCAATTCTTTTCGGAATCCGAATCAGTTTTTATGCTATGCACACCGATAGTGACTGCATGCCCAGCACGGAGTTCTTTCAAAATATCTGACATCGAATTAACACTAGGAGCATGCGGGGTTGGTTGGGAGGCTGCCGAGTTAATTGTTACACCAGCTAAACCATCGTCATAGACGGATATTTCTGTTCCACCCCAAGTTGCTTCTCTTGTACCGTACTGCGTATACCCATAGGAAGCGCTATCGAAAGCAATACCGAGTCGTGCGGCGTACGCGTCATTACTAACAACTTCTCCATTGTTTAAATTCAATGCAAAAGTTGCAGCAAAATAATAGCTTGCGCCCCAGTCAGAAAGACCCTCAGCATTCGAACACTCTGAACCGTCAGTAAGACACGTTCTACCATCTTGTCCAATGTGATTCTTAGACAAATATGTTTGATATTCGAACGCATCAACTTTGCTATTTACTATGCACCAATTATCTTTGACATGCATTGTCCCGCCAGGTGCACAAGCCTCGTCATCCGCATCATCAGCGTATATTACTGTTGTGAACGGGCAATTTTGAGCTACTGACTGGAACCACCTATCAAAAGACCCTTCTTTTCCTGCCGGGTTAGCGGAATATATATAATCGGCGTTTCTCGGACATCGAATAGTACCAGATGAATCCTTTCCTTCTACCGTAGCTGCCGGATACGAATTGGCTGCTAGACTACTACTAGAACCAAATTGCTTTCCGCCTCTAAAATCGTTAGACTGTTTGTCGTTTTGGGATTCTCCTGGACACGACGAAGTAGTCTCATCCAGAGTTGAACTAATAACTCCACCAGGGATTAGAAAATTAGCGAACGCGAAGAGAACTGCAAAGCAGCCAATTCCAATGGTAATTGCAATTAACTTTCGCTTTGCCTTTGTCTGACGAGCGGGATCGCCAGATGAAGTTATGTACATGATGCCGACTATGATAATGCCAATAACTGCAAGCGGCCCAATTATTAATGTGAGAATTTTAATAATATGAGCGATGATCTTATAGACCGCGCCACCATCACAAGCGTCGCAAACTTGTCCAAAGAAAGTGGTGTCAACGCAGTTTAAGGCCATTAATTTGTTCCTTTCATAATGTAAAAATCAGGTACTAATCTTTCGGAACTACGATCATAAGAAACGACGCTTCGTTGTCGTGAGTGTTCGTAGGTATCTAGAGTATACCGTAACATGCTTATACTATATCATACTTTTATAAAAGAGACAGCCTGGATTGATAATTCTGTTATCGATAAAACTATTTTTATGGTCCAGTACAAGCTCGGCGATATCCAATTCTGTAATTGCTACTCCCAAGTGTACTTATTTTTTGATCTGTGTTCATTACGACTAAACTATTAGCATTGCAAGACGCGCCATTGGCACAATCTTTGGTAAACCCGATTGCAGTCATATAATGACCGCAGTTTTTGCTAGGATTCGAATCGACTCTAGTGCTGTGGACTCCGATAGCGACTGCACGACCGGCGCGCAACTCAGACAAAATCTCTCGCATGCTACTAGTACTATAACCACGAGGAAGAGGCGCAATGACGTTTTCGGCCAATTGCACTCCTGTCAGACGGTCATCATATACCGATACATTTCTTTTGTTCCAGGTTGTTTCTCTTGTACCATATTGAGCTCGTCCCCAGAAAGCTGTGTGAAAAGCAACTCCGAATTGCGATGCGTAAGCATCATTACTAACTACCTCACCATTATTTAAATTAGAAGCAAATGTTTCTGAGAAGTAATAGCATGCACCCCAGTCGGAAAGATGCTCAGCACTTGAACATTCTTGCTTATCCGCCAAGCATGTCTTGCCGTCTTGCTTTATGCGGTTATCCCGCAAATACGCCTGATATTCATATACATCAATTTTGCTATTTACTAGGCACCATTTGTCTTTAGCGTGCATCGTGCCGCCAGGTGCACAAGCTGTATCGTCAGCGCTCTTAGAATATTTCACTTCCGTAAAAGGACAGCTACCAGCTACGCTCTGGAACCACTTATCAAATGTTCCATTTTTCCCAGGAGGATTAACGCTGTATGAGTAGTCGGCGTTGCGAGGACATTTTATATAACCAGGTATAGGCTCTCCATCGACTCTAGCCATAGGATACCCATCATGAGTCTCGTCATCATCGTCATCGCCATCATCGTCGTCATCACCATCATCGTCATCATCATCTGTTGGGTCATGACGCTCTGGTGGTTCTGGACAAGACGAAGTAGTCTCATCCAGAGTTGAACTAATAACTCCACCAGGGATTAGAAAATTAGCGAACGCGAAGAGAACTGCGAAACAACCAATTCCTATAACGATTTCAATCAATCGTCGCTTCGCCTTTGTCTGGCGAGCGGGATCGCCAGATGAAGTTATGTACATGATGCCGACTATGATAATGCCAATAACTGCAAGCGGCCCGATTACTAATGCAAGAATTTGGATAATATGGGCAATAATTTTGTAAATCGCACCCCCATCACAAGCGTCGCAAACTTGTCCAAAGAAAGTGGTATCAACGCAGTTTAAGGCCATTAATTTGTTCCTTTCATGATGTAAAAATCAGGTACTCCTATAATACCATTAAATATTTGAGATCTTGTAAGATAACTATTTCCCGAAAAATCGTATTCATTAAAGACTAGATAGAAACTATCTGTTCTCGCATAAATAAAGAGTGGGACTGAGTCAGCAGAAGAACTGTAATTTGCAAACAAAACAACAATATAATCAGAATCTAGATAATAGTCGAGAGCATTCGAATTCATCGCTGAAACTTTCTCAAATCTTGGATTTGTTTCGATATTTGACACGGAAAGACAATCGGTTTTAAGCGCAATACAAAGATCAGCAGGAGTCGTTCTGGCATACGTTGTTTCTATTAACTCAGTTTGATAGGCCGCATGCTCATTCTGAAAAGCAGCGCTGGCGAAAGCATCATTCAATGATTCGCTATCGCCAGTTTCATCATAAGCATACTCATAAAACTCTTCATCTGATATTTCATCTAGTGTTTCTTTTGATGCCACATTATCGTTGTCGGTTATTTCTTTCGGATTATAACCTTCCTCGACAACACCGGGAGATCCAGAAAAACCAACCGCTATTATTGCAATAATGACGCTAATAATAATTAAAGGCAAAATGATAACTAGTGCGATAAGCCCTTTCGATGAAGACTTCGGAGTAGCAATATTGGCAGGCGAAGTATTAAGAGAGGCTAAAAAATTACGTTCAAAATCGCCCAAACCCTGCGGGGAAGACGACGTCGTCATCGATTGCGAATTTGTTACATTCTGATCGTTGTTCATTTATCTCTCTACGGCTATTAGCTGCACCTACTCCCGCAAACCATTAAGCGGTATGCGTTTTGATAGTTATTAAGGCCCGAATAAAACTTTGATTGGTCATGATAGATCTTTCCATTCGTATTCAGGAAAACTAATTCGCTACCAGAAAGTGCTGGGGCGCCACTACATGAGCCCTTGCCGTCAAGATAGTCATTCTTTGTTGAAGTTTTGACTCCGACCGCTACGGCCCAATGCCCAGTACCGCTTCTGACACGTACTACAACTGGGCGACCATAATCGACCAACTCTTCCATAATCCTCTTGGATATTCCACATCTATTTGAGAAACTAGTTACACCACCGGGATATACAGCCATGCTCTTACCATCAGCGCTAAAGCTAAGTCTTGGATCGAAGTATTGCCTACTAACACGTCTCGGTACGTCACTAAAGTTACCCGATCCTGGCTCGCGATTATGCCTCAACCATAGCGACGGTGAAAAAACGTTCTTATCTGTTCTGCCCATATGGCTTGCGAAGGCATCGTTGGAAACGCATGCATTCCCGTATAAATTACCAGCAAAGGTCGGAGCAAACTTCTCACAGTTACCATCATCGTTATAATAATCTCCGTTCTTGCAAGTCCCGTTTGTCATACAAGTCGTGCCATCCATCGAAATGTGATTAGCCTGGAGATACTCGGAATACTTAATTACGTCAATAGGCGTGTTTACGAACGACCAACCCGCATGCTCTCCAGAAGTATAGTCGATGGTTTTTTCAGCATCCGCATGCTTTGTATTCTTTGGACAGGCTACGATCGGATCGCTCAAGAAGTACGGAGCCTTTTCGCCGCTTAAATCAACAGTTGATTGATCAATGTCGTCGCCGTCGTCTTGGTCATCGTCTTGGTCATCGTCTTGGTCATCGTCTTGATCATCGTCTTGGTCATCGTCTTGATCATCGTCTTGGTCATCGTCCTGGTCATCGTCCTGGTCGTCGTCCCGTTCGTCATCCGGCACCGTGTGTGCGGGCTCTGGGCAAGAAGTTGTTGTCGAATCTAGGGTTGAGCCAATTACGCCGCCAGGGATTAAAAAGTTTGCAAAAGCAAACATAACACCGAAGCAGGCAATTCCTAGTATAATCTCAGCAAACCTACGTTTTGCTTTGGTCTGTCTAGCCACGTCTCCGGCTGAAGTCAAATACATAATGCCCACGATAATGATGCCGATAACAGCTAACGGACCGATTATTAACGTCAGTATTTTTATGCATTCGGCAAGAATCTTGTAAATAGCACCACCATCACAACTATCGCAGACCTCTCCAAAAAAAGTTGTATCAACGCAATTGAGCGCCATTAGAATACCTCCTTTGATATATAGCAATCAGGTACACCAGTAATACCGTTAATTACAGAATCACGTCTAAGTTCAACAAGTGGAGAAACCATATCATAGGCAGATGGGGTAAAAGCCGTGAAAACATGCCCTTGAGCGTAATTTGCGGCATATATCACAAGCACATTGCCTTCAGTCGTATATGGATCATTGCCAGACGCGGAAAAGATAACAATATGCCCAGTATCAAGGTAATAATCTAGCGCATTCGTGTTTAAAGCGGCAACTTTGGTAAAACTTGAAAGCTGTTCCGGATGTGCTAACTCATGGCAATAAACAGATAGAAGCATGCATATCTCAGACGGCGTATGCTCAAGTAAAAGAGTAGAATCAAGAGTTGTTTCGTAGGAAGCGTACGGATTGCTTGCTACGGCAATAGCATAATCGTGGTTTAAATTATCTTTCTCCCCAAGAGCAGACTCAAATGCATACAAATCAGCAGCATCTTCTTCGAGCGCAACGTTTATTAAATCTTGCTCGTTCAATTCAACATCGTCATCAGAATTTGGAGGCGTAATTAAAACAACCATTAACACGACAATCAGGATAATCATCAAAGAGCCAATTGCGGGTAAAATCCACTTCGAAAAACCTTTTGAAGCGGAAGACGAGGGGTCTGGTGGAATAAAAATATATTGAGAAGCAGGCTGATCGTTTGATGTGATAGCATGTTCTCTGCCGGAGTTTGAAGATTGAAAACCCTGCGGAGAAAAATTATTCATAACCCTATTATACATTGATAATTGAATTAAATCTAGTTAAAAAATAATGCCTCTACAGAGAGAAATAACCATAACCTCTAGACAAAAAATAAAAAATATGTTATAATGAAAATAGTACCTTAAGAATTTGCCAAGCCATTGCCCAGATAAATATCGATGAAAAAGGGAGGGATTTTCATTGGGCATGCTGAACCTGATTGGCGCAATAACAAAATTGCTGCCAAACTTCGTGAAGAATTGGATGGAGGACGTAGTTTTCCAAAGAGAAGCCGAACGTCTTCCAGACCGCGACGGAGGTGTCAATATCGCCGTCGTGTTCGGTGGTGGCACAGGAAGAGCGGAACATGCATTGGAGCTCTACAACTCTGGTCTCGTTGAGTACATTCTCGTTAGCGGCGGAATTGGCCCATATAGCGAAGACAGGAACATTCCAGAGGCAGAGCTAATGGCAGAGATGCTGTCAGAATTCGGTGTCCCGGACGATCACATCTGGATCGAAAATCGTTCGAGGAATACTCTCGAAAATGTACGCTACTCGATGCCAATTATCATCAATGAGAGTTTCATGCATCTAAACACACCGACACGACCGATTCTTGTGACGTCCAGATTCCACCTGAAAAGAACTTGCGGACTCTTCAAAAAAGAACTCCGCAAAGCACGGCACGAAGCTCCCATGCTGAGATCTCTCATAAAGAGCGTTTACTGGTCCGCCAGTCCATCCAGAGTCGAACGGAGAATGTGGAAAAAGTCTACTAAGGGGTGTGCCCTGGTCGCAAAAGAGTTTCTCAGGATCGTGGAGTATAAGCTCCTTGGCAAAATGTAATAAAAATCCCCCTGCTCGGCAGGGGGTGTTTTTTCTCCAACGGGCCTTGTTGGAGAAAGGCTTGAGAGGGGTTGGGTCTTAGCTGAACAGACAGAAAGCCATGAACAGCGGAGCCATTGTGATGGCGACGGTCGACATGATTTTGATAAAAATGTCGAGCGCAACGCCAACGACGTCCTTACGCGTGTCGCCAATGGTGTCACAGGCAACAACGACGCGATGAACGAGATCATAGAGTTCTTTGTTGTTGAGTTTAGAGAGCCCATTGAGCAATCCTTGCTCGACATATTTCTTGGCATTGTCGAATGCTCCACCCGAGTTACCCATAAAGATGGCCAGACCGACGGCGATAAGAGTAGAACCGGCAAGCATACCACCGAGAAACTCAAGGCCGAAGGTTATGCCGACCAAGAGGGGCACGACCAGCGCGATCATAGAAGGCGCAACCATACGAGAAAGGGCTTCTTTCGTGGCCATCTTGATAATCTTGTTATAATCAGGCGGCGTGCCATTTTCAAGGGTATTCTTGAGCATCTTGTCGCCTTCGTCGGCCATCTTTGCAGCAGCTTCAATCGTATTCTTGCTCAGAATGTAGATGAAGTAGCAGACCAGAGCCATGCCGACGGTGGCGCCCGCAAAGGTGTTGCCGCTTGCGAAGTTGAGTACTAACGGCTGACCGGCAGGAGTATATGTGCCGATAAAGCTCTTGATCAAAGAGGCAGCTGCGAGATCAGCAGAGCAAATAGCAAAACCTTTGCCAATTGCGGCAGTAGTATTGCCAACGCCATCAAGCTCGTCAGTGATTTTTCTGATACCTTCGCCCAAACCACAAGCTTCGGCGAGACCGCCAGCATTATCAGCGATAGGCCCGAAAGCATCAATTGTGACGGTGGCACCAACAAAGGACAACATGCCTAAAGCCGCCATTGCCATGCCGTAGTCACCCGCCAACTTCTCAGCAAAGAAGATCGACATAGCAATAAAGACGCCAGGCAGCAGAACAGAGCGGAACCCAAGAGCATCGCCCAGAGTAACCTCGAACGCCTCACCCTCGTGGGCAATTTCAGAAAGACGCGTAGTGGGGCGTACTTTGAAGATTTTGCGCAGAAGCTTGTTTTTGATTGGATCAGTAGAAGTGTAGAACTCGGTGAACAGTCCAACGAGTACACCGCAACCGATGCCAAGCAGAGTCGCTAACCACGGGGAAATCCAACCACAGGTGAACTCGCTGAAAAGTTCAACGTTGTTGAATGCGAAGAAGGTAATCAGCAGAGAAACAAATGCGGTCAAGCCAGCAGAGGCGTAAGAAACCAGGTTGATCTCTTGGGACGGACTCTTGCGGCTTTTACGAAGCTGGATAACTAATATGAGCCCAATGAAGCAGCTCAGAAGTCCTCCAGCTAAGACAAGGATAGGATAGAGGGTTATGGTGCTGTAAAGCCGGTCGGAGACTCCGGTTGTACCTGAGTACATGTTGTGGCCAATCAGCGAAGCGGCAATCGTGGCGGCACCAGTGCTTTCTAGCAGGTCGGAACAATTGCCGGCGATGTCGTTGACATTATCACCTATGAAGTCGGCGATGACGTTCGGGATGCGAGCGTCGTCTTCATCGAGCCCATAGCGATTTTTGCCGACGATATCGGACGAGATATCAGCAGCTTTGGTGTAGTTTCCGCCAGCAACACGGCTAAACATAGCTACGATAGACGCACCAAGCGAGAAAGTCGTCAAGCGCATTATTGAAGCATTGGTGTTGCCGAATGTGGCGAAAATGCCAGAGCCAGGATCGTCGAACTTGGGCCCGCCATAGATGAGCAGAACGGCTACAAATCCAGCGATCAAGAAGGCCTGGACGGAAAGGCCAGGAACACTACCGCCAAGCAGAGCAACCTGGAGGGTGTCTGAAAGTGACTCGGTTTCACGTGCGCGGTTCGCAGTGCGTACATTGGCATAAGTTGAGTCTTCCATGCCAAGCACGCAAGCAGCGCTAGAAACAAAGGCACCAATCATGAGGGTAATGCCAGCAGTCCGTTCAATGAAGCAGGAAATGAGTATGGCGATGATCAGTGCTACAATTCCGATCCGGATGAACTCCGTGCCAACAAAGGTACGGGCACCAGAACGTATGATTCTCGCCTTTTCGATCATTTCCGGAGTACCTTCGTCAAGTGATTTGATCTTGAAGAAGTTGACGAAGACATAGACAACGGCAATAGCAGCAGTAACGGCCGCAAAAGTAACCGTTATGGTCCCAAGGTCTACCATGTATTAATCACATCCTCTCAAAAAAATTAAGGTTCGGCCCAACCCCAGCGTGGATTATACCACTTTTCAAGGAAGATTTAAAACATAATTATGTTATTCTAAGAACTCGCGATATTTACCGTTGTTGAACATTGTCCAATCTGTAAACTCTCGGTCTGCGGCAATATATATATCGTACGCGCATTTTACATTCTTCTCTAATTCGTACGTATCGCAGTCCTCTCGCCCAGGAAGAACGCGCACCTGAAATGCGCCTACGGAATAACCATATTCACGTCCATTTTCTTCATAAACATATTCAGCATCACCCTTAACATTTAAGTCGCATTTACTTTCTGCTTTCATGACTGCGGTTGCAAGCTTTGTATCCCAGTCATATTTTTCGATCTCAGCTACAATCTTATCGCAGTCATTTACGGCGAGTTTCGCCTTTCCTAGCCCAATTTTCCTGTACCAGTTTGGGTTCACCAAGAACGAATAACAAACTAAAAAACCCAGCCCAAACATTAAGACCAAAGTTACAATTTTACGCATATCCTTATTTTATTAAAAACTTGCTATTTTTGCCAGCCTTTGTTATAATAAATTCCGCACAACGTGCGAATGTAGCTCAGTTGTTTAGAGCGCTTCCTTGCCAAGGAAGAGGTCGAGAGTTAGAGTCTCTTCATTCGCACCATTTTTTGTGCGAGCATATATTCGGCCGTCTGAGTTTCCGCACCATCGAACGAACGTCAAGAGCTACGGCTCCTTCACCCATACAAAAACTAAACGAGTACAATACTATTCTATTATAAATGTGTTTATGGCACGCTTAAGACATGACTTCTAATAACATAACGCCCAAGAGAAATAACGATGATTTCGGAGCAGACGTTGAAGCTGTTTAGAGCAAAGTAATTTCTAATTTTCCACTGATGGGTTTAGCAGCAACATTATCTCACGAACCATTCAATATGTTCCATAAATGCTCATTAGACGCAGAAAAGCTTCAGCGCGCTGGTCGCAAACGCGCCGAAGCCGCTATTGCTTCGGCATTTGTATCACAAACTGGTATACACCTCATTCTGGTAAAACATTATGGTCGTGGCTTGTTCCGGTTGTTCGTCTGCCTGATTCTTGCTGTGTTAGCTTTTACGCAAGCTATATTTCATCTTTTACCTCTACCTGTATTCTTTGGCTTCTTTGTTGTAGAAGTATTTGCCGTTTGCATAATGAGTGGTCGCGCCAGTATTGAGCGATGGACATTAACAGCGCTTGTCGATCCAGAAAACACAAAAGAGCTGTCGGAAAGAATGTCGGTCATGGCAAAAAAACATGGCACCAAAAAAGCAGATATTCTTATCGCTTTGGTATTTATTGCATTTGTAATTGGCATAGTGTTTTTTGTTTATTCCACCTATAAATTCTAGATGTTTTAAGAATGCATTTTCATGAATTTTTAAACACAAAAAGCTTTACTTAGCTGGTAAAATCTATATAATTAATAACTAGAAAAGGAGAAAAAATGAACACAGGAATATTAGTCCTAATCATTATACTAGTGCTCGTATTAATTGTTATCGGCACGCTTTGGTCAACATATAACGGGCTCGTTAAGCTTAACGAGAATGTCAACGAAGCTTGGTCTGACATCACTGTCCAGCTCAAGTATCGCGCTGATTTAATACCGAACGTAGTTGAAACCGTCAAAGGATACGCGAAGCACGAAAAGGAAGTTTTTGAAGGCGTTACCGAAGCGCGTTCTGCGGTAATGGGCGCAAAAACCGTCAAAGCCGCTGCTAAAGCCGAAGCAGATATGACTAACGCTCTTTCAAAGATTTTCGCAATCGCAGAAGCTTACCCAGAGCTAAAAGCCAATACGAACTTCCAACAACTTCAACAACAGCTTCAGGATGTTGAAGACAAAATCCAAGCCTCCCGCCGCTTCTACAACGCCGGCGCTAAAGAGCTCAATACGAAAATTAAGACTTTCCCGACCAATCTCGTCAACAAACTTGTAGGCCACTTCAAGATTCGTGACTACTTTGAGGTTGCTGAAGCTGAGCGCGCAAAAATCGCAGAAGCCCCAGAAGTCAAGTTCTAATCGGAGTTAAAACTCCTCATGTACAAAAACATCGCGGCAAACAAACGCAACACCGTATTAATTATGATAGGGTTTGTGATTTTGATTGCCGCGATTGGTGCTCTTATAGCATATGCATACAATGATTGGATCATTGCCGCTGTCGTTTTAGCCATTGCAACCCTGTATGCTTTTATTCAATACTTTGCTGCATCCAAAATCGCCGTTGCGATGACCGGAGCAAAAAAAATCGAGAAAAAAGATAACCCGCGTTTATATAACACCGTAGAGAATCTTTCTATTACCGCTGGCTTACCGATGCCAGAAGTATATATCATTGATGATAAAGCCCCAAACGCTTTTGCGTCTGGCCGCGACCCAAAACACGCGTTAGTTTGTGCGACTACTGGTTTGCTAGACATTATGGATAATAAAGAACTTGAAGGAGTTATGGCTCACGAAATGTCTCACGTTAAAAACTATGACATTCGTGTTTCGACTATTGTGTTTGGGCTAGTTTGCCTGGTCGGTGTTATTGCGGATATAGGTTGGCGTATAGGTTTTCGCAGTGGTCGTCGCAACAGTGACGATTCTAGCCCTATTGCATTTATCATTTTGATAGCAGCTTCAGTTTTAGCTCCGATTGCCGCCGGCCTCGCTCAAATGGCTGTTTCTCGTCAACGCGAGTACCTTGCCGACTCCTCTGCCGTTATGCTCACGCGCTACCCAGAAGGCATGATTGCGGCGTTGAAAAAACTCGAGACACATTCTCAACCGATGCAGCAACAGAATCCCGCAACGGAAGCTATGTTTATTTCATCTCCCCTTAAAAAACGTTCACTTAATAATTTATTCTCAACCCATCCCCCAATCGAGAAGCGTATAGAAAGGCTCGAAAATGCCAAGTTCAAGTTCTAAGAAATCCATTCGCAAAAAGCCACAAAAAAAGACCGAAGCACCAAAGAAGAAGAACGAAAAAACAAGCAAAACGACCAGCTCGCCAAAACCCTTTAAAGACGCATATAAAGAGTCGTATGAAAAGTTTCGTGAAAAAATGTGGGCGAAAAAGCGCGCTCGCGTGCGTCTTCATCAAAGCTTTAAACGGAGTTATCGTGAAGACTACATTCGCAAGCTCTCCGTTCCAGGTTTGCTTCATCACGCCGTAGATACATTTGCAATCATTTTTAAGAACTGGAAACTATTTATCCCGCTGATTCTTTTTGCAGTCGTATTTAATGTGTTATTAGTTGGTTTGATGTCTGAGGAAACCTATGTACAATTCCAAGAAACACTAGAAGACACCAATGCCCAAATTGCTGGTGGGGAAATTGGAAACTTTGCTAAAGCAGGCTTACTTCTAATATCCACTGTAACAACCGGCGGTCTAACAGGGGGTCTCTCTGACTCTCAAACTATATTCGCTGTCATCATTTTCTTGCTCATATGGCTTATCACTATTTATTTGCTTCGCTTCCGCTTAAGCGGTAAGAGCGTTAAATTGCGCGACGGGTTTTATAACTCTCTTACTCCGCTATTGTCCACATTTGTAGTTTTCCTTATAGCATTTATTCAAACTATTCCGCTCTTAGTCGTAATTTTCACATATTCAGCCGCGGTTCAAACTGGGTTCTTGGAAACGCCGTTCTATGCACTTGTCTATTTCATTTTTGCTGCTTCACTGATCACGTTAACTGCATATTTATTATCAAGTTCTCTCATTGCACTTGTTGCTGTCACTGCTCCTGGTCTTTATCCTATGACGGCATTAAAAACAGCTTCCGACCTTATGGCTGGACGGCGTATTCGCTTCATCATTCGCCTATTATTCCTCATTATTGTTCTCGCCGTAGTTTGGGTTATTGTTATGCTCCCAATCATTACCATTGATCTATGGTTGAAGGGGGTCATTAGCTGGCTAGAAGGCGTGCCGACGGTGTCAATCTTTCTTCTAATTATGACCTGTTTTACATTTGTGTATATTTCTGCTTACCTCTATCTATTCTATCGGAGAGTTCTAGCCAATGAAGACGATAGATAAAAACGATGCAAAAAAACGCATAGCCAAACTTCGCGAATTAATCAACGATTATCGCTACCACTACCACGTGCTTGATGAATCGATCATGAGCGAAGCCGCGGCGGACTCCTTGAAGCACGAGCTCTCTCAGCTTGAAGAAATGTATCCAGATCTTATTACGCCCGACTCTCCAACTCAGCGCGTTGCTGGAAAACCACTCGATAAATTCGAGAAAGTTGTTCACGAAAAACGCATGATATCTCTAGCGGATGCCTTTTCGGAAGAAGAGATTAAAGACTGGATTTCTCGAAACGAAAAGCTAATCCCGGGCGGTAAGATTAAAGAATTCTTCACCGACATAAAGATGGACGGCCTTGCCTGTGCGCTCAAGTATCGTGATGGACTATTTGTCCAAGCAGTCACACGTGGGGATGGTCTAGTTGGCGAGGATGTAACAATGAATGTCCGCACGATTCAGAATATACCACTTCGCATTCCGGAGATGGGTGACGTTGAAGTGCGTGGTGAAATTATTATATTCAAAAAAGATTTTGAAGAGATACAAGCACATCAGCGAAAAAAAGGTGAAAAAGAATTTGCTAATCCGCGTAATCTTGCTGCAGGCACCATCCGCCAACTCGATCCAAAAATCGCCGCGTCGCGCAACTTAAAGTTTATTGCATATGATTTAATCAAACCGAACCTTCCAACGCACAGCGAAGCATATGAAAAACTGCGCAGTCTTGGCTTTAGGACTTCGAACGAAGATAGAGTTTTTAGTTATGACAAGCTCACGGAAATGTTTAAGTACATTCACTCGCTTGATGAATATAGAAAAGGATTATTATTCAATACCGACGGCATGGTGATTAAGATTAATGACCGTGTCATTTATGACAAACTCGGCATTATCGGTAAAACTCCTCGTGCAGCTGTCGCTTTTAAATTCCCAGCCGAAGAATCTACAACGAAAGTTCGAGACATAGTTATTTCAATTGGTCGAACCGGCGCAGCCACACCGGTTGCCATATTAGACCCAGTTGCAGTTGCTGGCAGCGTAGTTCGTCACGCCTCACTCCATAATGCTGATGAGATTGCACGTCTCGACGTTCGCATTGGCGACACAGTTATCATTTACAAAGCCGGTGACATTATCCCGCAAGTAAAGGAAGTTTTGGTGACGCTCCGTCCAGAGGGAACTGAAGCCTTTGATTACGAAAAAGCCCTAAAGGAACAGTACCCAGAACTTGAATTCGAACGTCCGTCCGGCGAAGTAGTTTATCGTGTTAAAGGTGAGACATCAGATTTTATTTTAAAACGAAGTATTGAATATTATGCGTCAAAACCAGCCCTAAATATAGAAGGACTAGGGGAAAAAAATGTCGCATTGCTAATTGACTCTGGTCTAGTTAAATCAATCCCAGATCTTTATCGGTTAAAAAAATCTGAAGTTGCTTCGCTTGAACGATTCGCAGATGTTTCCGCAGACAAACTTATATCAAATATCGAAAAATCTAAGACTTCCGAACTGGCCAAAGTTATTACCGCGCTCGGTATTCGTCATGTCGGTTCACAAACTGCCATTGCGCTTGCGAACAAATTTGGTTCACTCGAAAAATTGCAAACAGCAGAAAAAGACGAATTATTATCAATTCAAGACATTGGTGAAGTCGTAGCAGAGTCAATTCTTGCTTTCTTTGCTGATGAAGACAATAATATAATGTTAACTGATCTTAAGACTCTTGGTTTAAATCCGACATTTAAGGATTTATCAACGGCCCCACTAGTCGGTAAAAGCTATATTATTTCTGGCACATTAGAAAAATATGGACGAGAAGAAGCAGAAGACAAATTACGCCAACTTGGCGCCACTGTGACTAGCTCAGTTACTAAGAGCACTACTGCTCTCATTCTCGGTGCCAAGCCAGGCAGCAGTAAGATCAAGAAAGCTCAGGAGCTTAACATTCAAACCATAGACGAACAAGCATTTTTGGATCTCATTGGTGAATAGATTAGTATATACTAAATACACAACCAAAAAGCCTCCATCTGTAATGGAGGCTTTTCGTACTAACTTAAAACGGATTAGCAATTCCTAAACGCGAATTGCCTTCCGCGATACGGATGAGCTCGTTATATTTTGCAATGCGCTCAGAACGGGAGAGGGAGCCAGTTTTGATCTGCCCAGCACCTAGTCCAACAGCGATATGCGCAATCGACACATCTTCAGTCTCACCAGAGCGATGAGAAATAATTGTCCTGAAACCTGCTTTCTTAGCCATCATAACTGCATTAATAGTTTCGGAAAGCGAGCCAATTTGATTTGGTTTGATCAAAATTGCATTCCCAGCGCCCTCGTCAATACCTTTTTTGAGCAACTTTGTATTCGTCACAAATAAATCATCACCAACGATTTGGAGTCTGTCACCAAGACGCTTAGTCATCATTTTCCAACCCTCCCAATCGTTTTCTGCATGCCCATCTTCTATCGAAACGACCGGATAGTTATCGATAATCCACGTATACCAGTTTGTCAAATCCTCTGCACTCTTCCAGTCACCAGTGGTCTTCAAAACATAATGATCTTTGTCATAGAACTCAGAGCTCGCAATATCCATTCCCATTACGATATCATCGCCAGGTCGGTATCCTGCACGTTCAATTGCTTGTTTTATACACTCAAGTGGCTCATTATTACCATCACGTACTTTTGGTGCATAGCCACCTTCGTCTCCAACTGTGACTGGGTAACCACGCTCCTTAAGCACGGTCTTTAGAGTATGGAATACTTCTGCGCCCATTCTAATTGCGTCGCTTATATTCTCGGCACCCTTAGGAATAATCATATACTCTTGAAAATCCGTAGCCCAGTCAGCGTGTTCGCCGCCATTCATAACATTCATCATTGGCATTGGTAAAGACATTTGGTCCATTGTGCCAGCCAATTCAGCGACATAAGCGTAGAACGGCAGACGCTTTGCTCTCGCCACGGCCTTCGCGGTTGCTAAGGAAACTGCAAGTATTGCATTTGCGCCTAGTCTCGTCTTGTTTGGTGTACCATCGATATCCAACAGAATCTGGTCCACAGTAGATTGATTTGCGGTGTTGCCAACCAAGACATCTTTTATTTTGGAATTAACGTTCCAAACAGCTTTTAGAACGCTCTTACCTCCGTAGAATTTCGGGTCATTGTCGCGTAGCTCCAGTGCTTCGCCCGAACCGGTTGAGGCGCCAGACGGCACTGCGGCTCGCCCTGCCTGTCCAGATTCTAGAAAAACGTCCGCCTCTACGGTTGGATTACCCCTTGAATCTAAAATCTGCCTCGCTTTGATATTAGAAATAATATAGTTATCCATAAGCACTATTATAGCAAAAAAAGTCCAAATAACATAGCAAAATCTGTGCTATAATGACCCCAAATGAGCCAAGAAGAACGAAAAAACAAGTCGGAAAAACTCCGTCCACTAAGGATCGCTCTCGCTATTCTTGTGGTAATTCTATTCGTTATTATTCTCGACCGCCTACCGACCTCAAGGTCATCAAGGGCAAATTCTACCACTAGTGAAAACGCTGGCGAGCCGGTCCCGGAGGGAAAAGAATATCTTTTTATGTCCGGGTTTTTAGATATTCTTGAAGATATGGTTATAAACAGGTTAAAGGAGCTTGGTATTCCGGAAGAAGAATATGAACATGTAGTTGAATACCTTTCCGATAACGAATTACACGAAATAGAAGCAAAAATAAAGCTCGCCACGAAATTAGAAAATGTCTATGTTGAAACTGCCGAAGACGATAAAAAAACAATTAAGAAAATCTTCGATCTAGACTCTGATTATTCATTTGAAAAATTCCAAAAATCAGACACTATCCCGGATGAATATGTCATCTTTACGGATCTTCTTAAGGAATACCAGGAAAACCTTTCGAGTAAAGACGATAGATAGTTTACTTCAAGCATAGATTTTTCATAATACTTATGCTAAACTTAAAACAAGTTTTTATTAGCAGAAAGGATTATATGGAAAATAACCCAATAACAAATCCAGCGCCTGAGCCAGAACCAGCGCCCGTCGCGCCGGACCCGGGATTAGCGGCATCTTCAGAGCCAAGTACTCCACCAGTGCAGGACCCTGTAGTACCACCGTCGGAACCGGTTGCATCGATTGCGGAACCGATTACATCTACCGCTGAGCCGATTACCACCGCATCGGACTCCGTTACGTCTACCGCTGAAGCTATTGCGCCTGTTCCGGAAACCATTGAACCAACTATTCCGAACCCCATTACTCCATCAACAGATCCCGCCACATCGTCTACTACTGAATCTAGCCCTATTATTGCTGATCCAATTATGTCAAATCCGGCCTCTACTGTAACTGCCCAAGAATCAACGCCCCCAGTATCGGACCCAGTCGTACCAAGCTCAACCTTCGGCTCGATGCAGGAGCCGAACAGTCAGACCGTCGTTTCTACGGCGCCAAGCCTAACAAATGATTCTACTCAAAACCAATTAAACGCTGCACCGACCATGCCATCTGATAAGCCAGCAAAAAAAGGCCTTTCCGGAAAGCTGATCGGTCTAATAATCGGAATAGCTGTGCTCGTGTTGGGCGGAGGAGCATTCTTGTTGCTTACTCTTTTGTCTGGGAACCCTACAAAACTCGTTAATGAGGCATTTTTGAACGTATTTAGTAAAGATTCGATTGGATACAAAGCTTCAATGGAAGCGCCGATGGGCACAGAGTCTATTTCCTTTTCAATTGAATCATTCCAAGACAAAGACAACGTTTATATAAAGATTGATGGCTTTAAAAGCATCATCGGAGCCCTTCTTGGTATCTTTTCAAGCGACGCCTCTATACTAGACTCATATACCGAAACCATAGAAAAAATAGAAGGAACATGGTGGAAAGCAGACGCCGATTCATCTAGCAGTATAGGAGCTGGCATGTTCAGTGCTGGAATTGCCGATCGCGAAAAAAAATTAGCAGCATTCAAACAAAGTCCATTTTTCGTCGCCGAAAAGCAGACTGGCAACATTGCTTATAGTACTAGCGGTACTGCATATAATGTGACTATCGACGAAGAGAAAGCAAAAGCATATTCAGAGGCCCTAGGTAGCGATTCGGGAAGTAGTGGTTTGTCTATAGGCTCATTATCGTTAGACGACTCAGATTCTTCGAATAAAAGCATCGTGGTCACCGTTTCTAAACCTCTGTTTGGGCAAGCAAAACTGACCGGAATTTACGCCACGAGCGGCGAAGGCGACGAAAAACAGACAATTATTATCGACTTTGAGCACTGTGTTCAAAGCGCGCCGGCCGATGCGAAAGATGCATCGGAACTTGAAGGGCTCATGGCCGGAGGTACTGGAGGAACGGGTGGCAATTCATCGCAACGTGATGTTGAAAGAAGAAAAGATTACTCCACTCTTTCCGCGAATATCACCTCGTACATGACAAACAATAACGGCAATCTCCCAGATAATGGCCAGCTTGACCCAACTCGATTCATTAATGTATCTGGTGAAGATCCAGAAGGCAACACTTATGTTTTAGAAGTAATCGACTATGCTGCCGGTGATTATCCGAGCGTATATGTTGGTTTTAGTGATACTTACGTCTATGTTGTCAAGCATGCATCCTGTGATGGTGATTATATAAAGATGAACGAAAGCAATTACTCATTCGTAGTCTATGGGGCTCTCGAGGATGACCCGTACACATTTTGTCTTTCGAGCAATTAATAGTGTCCATATAAGTTTTACGTAAACAATCGAACGCTATATAATATACTCCATGAACAGTTCTCTTGAGATAAAGCTAAAAAAGCTTCCATCTGCTCCTGGAGTATATTTTCATAAGAACAAAGCGGGAGAAATTATTTATGTTGGCAAAGCTGCCGTCTTAAAAAACCGCGTACGTCAGTATTTTCAAAACCAAAAGGACCGCGACGCAAAAACTGCCGCTCTCATCGATGAAATATATATGACTGACTGGATCGTTGTTGATACGGAAATGGATGCATTATTTTTGGAAAGCGAAATGATTAAACGCTATATGCCAAAATGGAATATCTTGCTTCGCGACGATAAAAACGTATCGTTTGTACGCATCGACACGAAATCCGAAGTCCCATCTGTTTCGATGACTCGCAACCCACTCGGCGACGATGCACGTTATATTGGTCCTTTTTACTCAAAAAACACCATCGCAACCGCCCTTAGGATCCTGCGCAAAATTTTTCCATACTACGATAAGCCATACACAGGGAAAAAGACACTCGATACTGACCTAGGGCTAACACCTGGCATTGAGGTTGGGAAAAGGACACCAAAAGAGTACCATGCAATCCTTAATAATCTTATCCGTTACTTGGAAGGTGATCGACAGAAACTATTGAAAGATCTTGAGCATGAAATGGGAGAGGCATCAAATGCTGGAGATTATGAACGTGCAGCAGAACTTCGCAACGAGTTATTCGGACTAAAAGGCCTTAAAAAGAAAATCGTTTTTTCTGATAAAGAATTCCTTGATATATCTTCCGATCGTGCGCTCTATGAGCTGAAACAGCTCCTCCATCTGCCATCCCCGCCACGTCGCATAGAAGGATATGATATATCTCATCAATCTGGGCAAGATGTTGTAGCTTCTATGGTTGTTTTTACGAATGGGGTCTCGAATCGTTCCGAATATCGAAAATTCAAGCTAAAAAAACAACAAAACAATGATACGGCTTCTTTGAAAGAAGTAATCAGCCGTCGTCTTAAACATACTACTTGGGACTATCCAGATCTAATACTACTTGACGGCGGTGAAGCTCAAGTATTGGCTGTCCTCCCGCTATTGACTCATATCAAGGACGGTGCCAGTATTCCAGTGATTGGGCGCGACAAATCTGGCGATCACTCTAAATCTGCCACGGTTAAAATAGTCATTCCAACTGGCGATGGATCAAAGACGATCGAATTATCGCGCGATTCTCACATTTCTCGACTTATCGCCCGTATTGACGAAGAAGCTCATCGTTTTGCTATTACCTATCACACGCTACTCAAGCGCAAACGCCAACTCGAGAAATAAAGATCTTGTAAATTTAGCATAAAACTCCTATAATATAACTATTATGAATCTGATTTCCGTTTTTCAAACCGCAATTATTATATCTGCTGTTTTAGTTATTCTTCTAGTTCTGCTTCAACAACGAGGCGCATCGTTGGGGGCCGGTCTTGGTGGTACGGGCGAGCTATTTACAACTAGGCGCGGCCTAGATAAATCACTTTTCAATGCCACTATTGTATTCGCCGTAATATTCGTTTTGTCTATTTTGGGACTATTGCTAATTCCAACAATATAAAATATGAAACTTTTTTCTAAAAAGCGTGGGCAAAAAGCATTGAAACGTTTTTCTCGTCTTTCCGAAGACGCTGTAATTTCTGGAGAAAAACATATCAAACAAAACTTCATTAAACGTCTATCGCATATCGGCGATGTGCGTATTTTTATGTTGGAATGGGGACTACTTGTTTTTGCATTGTTCATGCTTGCGTTAACCCAAAGTTTTTGGTTTAGCGGTTCATATGCAGTGACCGGATTTGTATCGGGTGGAACTTTTACCGAGGCAACGTTAGGTAAGGTTAACTCCCTTAACCCTCTTTTCGCATCAACGAACAGCGAGAAAACTCTTTCGAAACTGTTATTCTTGAGTCTTACAGCATCGGATTCATCTGGCCATATAGGTAACGTTCTCGCGAGCTCTGTAGTGTCCGATGAGACGGCGAAAACCTGGACAGTTACGCTCAAAGAAGGGCTTGTCTGGTCTGACGGGGAACCGATTACGACCGACGATGTTATTTTTACGGCCAATCTCATAAAGAATCCAGCAGTAACATCAAACTATTCATCAAATTTATATCGCGTCGAAATAAAAACGGACGACTCAAATAATATCATATTCGAACTCCCAGCGGTGTACTCGGGATTTGCTTCAGCGCTTGACTTTCCAATCTTACCAAAGCATATACTGGAAAACGTGGACCCGGCAACACTTCTGGAATCTAGTTTTAGCACTAATCCAGTTTCATCAGGTCCGTTCAGTTATAATGCTCAACAAGCTGTCGGCACCAATGGTGAATCTATCATTTATCTAACGAATAACGAACATTTCTACAAAGGAGCTCCAAAAATTAAGAGTTTTGTTGTTCATGCCTATAACTCCATTGATGATATAAAGACCGCAATTAAAACTGGCGCAGTATCGGCGACGGCCGAACTTTTGCCAACGGACAGTAATGAGGTCGCATCGAATGCTATATATGAAAAACAGACGGCAATCAATTCGGGAGTTTTTCTATTCTTCAATACAAAATCAGGCGTATTTAAAAACCGTTCTATTCGTAAGGCGGTTCAATCCGGTTTAGACATAGATGAAGTACGAACGCTCATTGGCGACGAGAAACCGCTCAATTATCCAGTTCTACAATCTCAACTAGAGCTTACCGAGTGGCCGTCGCTCCCGACACGTGATTTCGAAGCAGCACAGCAAACCATCTCCGAATCAGAAGAAAAGCAGATTAGACTTGTTACGGTTAATTCTGGATACTTCCCAACTATTCTCGAAGATGTTGCTGAGCAACTTGAAGCAATGGGGTTTGAAGTTGCCCGTGATATTGAAGAGCCTGGGCAAGATTTTATCGTCAATATCATCGCAAATCGTAACTACGATATACTGCTTTATGAAGTCGAATTAGGTGCTAACCCAGATTTGTTAGTTTATTATCACTCATCTCAAGCAACGCAAACTGGTTTAAACTTATCAAATTACAACAGCTCTGTCGCAGATGACCTAATACTATCAGCGAGAGAAACCGCAGATCCGAATATCCAGAAACAAAAATATGAGTCATTCATTATTCGTTGGATTGAAGATGCGCCAGCAATAGGACTATATCAAGTGAACATGAGTTACTATTTTGATAAAAATGTAAAAACATTTTCTGAAGACACTTCGCTTGTCGTTCCGACCGACCGCTTCGTGGATGTCAAATTCTGGGGAGTTGAGAAAGTCTTTAAAAACCGCACTCCGTAATTCTTGCTAACAAACAGAAAAGTATGATATAATATATCGGTACTTTTAAATGCTATGCGCCTGTGGTGGAATTGGTAGACACGCTACCTTGAGGTGGTAGTGGCCATTTTAGTGCTGTGCTAGTTCGAGTCTAGTCAGGCGCACCAAACCTAGTTCTGTTCTTAAGAGCCTGGTTAAAGACGTTTTCAAGAGGTTTCTTCCATCTGAAGGAGACCTCATTTTTGTTGGAAATTTCTAGGTTCGT
>JAEEGL013803246.1_pt1 | contig 31409 bp, 22 predicted proteins | sample 9134231 | NCBI WGS metagenome assembly JAEEGL01 (sample SAMN16246548, study PRJNA631951) | gut metagenome | biome: gut microbiome; feature: rumen; material: fiber-attached | host: Bos | place: Iran: Karaj | collected 2018-10 | reverse complement strand
CTTTCAGAGGAAGAAGTTCTTGCAAATGCTCAGAAGAAGAACATCGATGCAGCTACAGTTAAGGATCTTGGTAAGGCTGTTTCATACAACTTCTGGAATGTATCAGGTCTTCCTACACTTAACTCATTCGTTCTTTCAACTGTTCCTGGAAACAGCTCAAAGGATGACACACTTTGCATCATGGATCGTAATGCATACTTCTGGAAAGTTGATACACAGGGAAATCAGCTTCCATATGTAGATGCACTTCACTTCAATCAGACTTCAGAGGATGGACAGGATCTTCTTATGTTCCGTTCAGGCGAGATTGATATTATTACAGTAGATATGAAAGATATCGCAGCTACACTTGCAGATCTTGGTGACACAGCATCTCTTCGTAGATGGAATGCAACAGGATGGGGCAGCTATCAGGTAACCTTCAACTATACAAATCCTGACAAGAATTATGCAGAACTTTTTGCTAACAAGGATTTCCGTGAGGCAGTTTCTATCTGCGTAGACAGAAATCAGGCATCAGAGCTTCTTACAGACGGCTTCTCAGAGCCAGGCCAGTGCGCACCTCAGGAAGGTAACGTTGGTTATGATGAGGAGTGGATCCACAAGTGGACAGAATATGATGTTGAAAAGGCTAAGAGCCTTCTCGAAGGCTGTGGTCTTGTAATGGGATCTGACGGATTCTTCGACTTTGCAGATGGTTCAGATCTTATGCTTACATTCCTTGCATATGACGGAACACAGGATGAGTCATTCCCAGTATTTGAGCAGTATTTCAAGGCTGTTGGACTTAACTGCGCACTCAAGAATCTTGAGGTTGCAGCTTTTGATGAAGCTATCGACAATAATGAGTGGGTTGCTGTAATGGGACCTCACACAGAAATTGGTGGTGCTTCACTTAAGGATAGAGCAGCTCCATTTGTTCCTATCGCACAGGCTGCTGAGTGGTATGGCGAGTACGGCACATATTATGCAACAAAGGGCGCTCAGGGTGTTGAGCCTACAGGCGACATGGCAAAGCTTGTTGAACTTTATGACAAGTGGCGTCTTACATCTGATGACAACGAGAGAGAGCAGTATCAGGCAGAGATTTACAAGATCCACAAAGAGAACCTTTGGACTATTGCTTATCTTACATCAGAAGGCTTCTATGAGCTTGTTAACACAAAAGTACATAACTATGCTGATAACCTTGTAACAGCTGACTGCTATCAGTACGCTAACATGACTCACTACGAGACATTGTTCAAGGCTGAGTAATACAGATTATTAAAAATATTTCCGGAGACGTGATGGGGTTTCCACGTCTCCGGTTTTTTCGAGAAAGGGACACTTCTAATGGAGGAAAAAATGAGCAAAAAAAGCTTTGCGGATGGTCTTAAGGACTTTTTTAGAAAAGACCTGGTGCAGTATATCGTTAAGCGCCTTTTAATGTTCATCCCAACATTGCTTCTTATATCTATTTTGGTTTTCTTCGTTATACAGCTTCCTCCCGGAGACTACGTTTCCGCTCATATTGCGGCTCTGGCAACCGAAGGAGAGCTGGTGGATGCTGATTATGCGGCATCAATGCGTGCAGATTATGGATTAGATCTGCCTGTTTGGCAACAGTACTTAAAGTGGGTTAAGGATATTATCTGGACCCCTTCAGACACTGCATATTATAGACTCTATCATTCACACCATAACTGGAAATACTCTTTTGCCTATGGCCGTGATGTATGGAGTGTTGTTAATGACAGATTGGGCCTTACAATAGGCGTTACAGCTATTATCATGTTATTCCAGTATCTGGTATCTATTCCTATTGCAGTTTATGCAAGTACTCACCAGTATTCGGCAGGAGATTATATTTCTGCCATCATAGGATTTTTGGGAACAGCGATACCCAACTTTATTTTGGCAATTGTGCTGATGTATCTTTCTTACAAGTGGACCGGCAATGCAAACGTTGGTCTGTTCAGTCAGGAGATGCTAAAAAACGGCGTTCATTTATACAATTTTGGGGAATTCTTAAAGCGAATGATCATTCCTATCATAGTTATCGGTACTAGTGGTACCTGCGGAATCATTCGTTCTGTTCGAGCACAGATGCTCGATGAAGTAGCACAGCAGTATACACTTACAGCAAGAGCAAAGGGCGTATCTGAGGGTAAGATCATTATGAAGTATTGCTTCAGAGCAGCTATCAACCCTACAGTATCAGGTCTTGGCGGTGTTCTTTCAAGCCTCTTCTCTGGTTCTACTGTAACAGCTCTTGTACTTAACATGCAGATTCAGGGACCTGTCCTTTACAAGGCCCTTCAGTCACAGGATATGTACCTTGCAGGTGCAATCGTTATGATTCAGGCAGTGCTGGTTGTTATCGGCGTTCTTCTTTCCGATATCGCCCTTGCTTTCCTTGATCCAAGAATCCGTTACTCAGGAGGTGGAAGATAATGGCTAAGAACAAAACAAAAGAAGATTATTATCTTGCCTCGCAGTGGACGCTTATGGCAAGGAAGCTTAAGAGACACAAGCTTGCACAGGTTTCCTTTATTATTTTGGCAGTTCTTTATATCAGCGCTTTATTTGCTGACTTTTTGGCACCATATGGACTTGATGAGTTTGATGGACTTTACAGAAACTCAGCACCTACAAAGATTTACACGATTTTTGAGGATCAGCACGTTGGTCCTCACGTTTACAAGCTTGAAAAGACTATTGATAAGCAGACCTTCGAGGTTAAGCTTGTAAATGATCTTTCAGAGTATTACAAGCTTGAGTGGTTCGTACATGGTACAGAGTATAAGATTCTAGGTCTTTTCCCTTGCGATCTTCACCTTTTCGGTGTTGGAGAGGGAAGTAATGGCGGAACGGGAGCTAAGATATTCTTATTTGGAGCAGATTCCCTTGGACGAGATATCTTTTCCAGAGTGCTTTTAGGAGCGAGAATTTCTCTTTCTATTCCTTTTGCCAGTGCGATAATCAGCTTTTTCCTTGGAGTTGCGATTGGTTCAATTTCCGGATACTTCGGAGGTGTTCTTGATATCGTAATCCAGAGAATTATTGAGGTTATTGGTGCTGTACCACAGATTCCTCTTTGGATGGCTCTTTCAGCAGCTATTCCTGCCGGAATCTCTACAGTAAAGATGTACTTCTATATGACAATCATCCTGTCCTTCATTAACTGGACCGGTATGGCGCGTATAGTAAGAGGTAAGTTCCTTTCACTTAAGAATGAGGACTATGTTATGGCTGCCAGACTTGCAGGCGTTTCAACCTGGAAGATCATCTGGAAGCATCTGGTTCCAGGCTTTATGAGTTACCTTATCGTATCTCTTACCCTTGGAATCCCTGGATCAATCGTAGGTGAGACATCAATGTCCTACCTTGGACTTGGTATCAAGTCACCAGCTACCAGTTGGGGAGTTCTTCTTCAGGAAGCCAGCTCCGTTACTGATGTGGCTTTGAATCCACACAAGCTTATTCCTATCATCTTTGTAACGATTACCGTTTTGGCTTTCAACTTCCTTGGTGATGGAATGAGAGATGCAGCAGATCCATACAAATAATCAGGAGTGCATTATGGAAAAGGATAACATTATTGAAGTAAAAGACCTTCACGTTGATATTAAGATGATGGAGGGCACGCTTACTCCGGTAAGAGGTGTTAATTTTGAGATAAAAAAAGGCGAGACTCTTGGCCTTGTAGGTGAATCCGGCTGCGGAAAGTCTATTACCTGTAAGTCAATACTTGCTATAAATGACAAGAAGTGCGTTCCTCATGGAGAGATCATGTTCAGAAATGAGGATGGCTCTGAGGTTGATCTTCTTAAGATGGATCCTAAGGGAAAAGAGATCAGAAATATCCGCGGCAAGCAGATTTCAATGATCTTCCAGGAGCCAATGGTTGCTTTTTCTCCTATGTATACCATCGGAAATCAGATAAATGAAGCCACACTTCTTCATATAACCAAGGATAAAAAGAAGGCTAAAGAGATTTCTCTTGAGGTAATGAGAAAAGTTGGTATTGCTAACGTTGAAAAGCGTTACAACCAGTATCCTCATGAGTTTTCAGGTGGTATGCTTCAAAGAGCACTTATAGCAATGGCTCTTGTATGCAATCCTAAGCTTCTTATTGCAGATGAGCCTACAACAGCTCTTGACGTTACAATTCAGGCCCAGATTCTTGAGCTTATGAAAGAGCTTCAGAAGGAATTCAACATGGCGATTCTCTTTATTACACATGACCTTGGCGTAGTTGCCAAGATGTGCGACAGAGTTGCCGTTATGTATCTGGGAAAAGTAGTAGAGACAGGCGATGCCAATACTATTTATGCTAATCCACAGCATCCTTATACAAGAGGACTTATGGGATCAGTTCATAAGATTGGTGGAAAGAAGGAAGACAGACTTTTCTCTATCGAGGGAACGGTTCCTCTTGCCATGAATCTTCCAAAGCAGTGCGGGTTCTATGATAGATGCGACTGCAGAATAGAAGGCCTTTGCGACAAGGCAGAGCCTGAGCTTGTAGAAATCGAGCCAGGACACAAGATCGCTTGCTTTAACTGCAACAATCCAGCCTGCCAGGCTCACAGAAAAGAGGTAGAGGAGAGAATTAAGCAGGAAGAAGCAAACCCAGTACCAGAAGAAGGAGGAAAGAAGCGTGGAAAAAGATAATATTCTTGAAGTAAGAAACGTCCATAAGCGTTTTACCTCCAAAAATGTAACTGTTAAGGCAGTTACCGATGTATCTTTTGATGCAAAAAAGGGTGAGACTATCGGTATCGTAGGTGAGTCCGGATGCGGAAAGACCACACTTGGACGATGCATTGTGCGCGCTTATGAGGCTTCGGAGGGCGCAGTATACTATAGAACCCTTGCAGGCGAGGAAGTGGACTTCCTTAAGATTGACAAAAAGAAAATGAAGGAAATCCGTAAGGAAATCCAGATGATCTTTCAGGATCCATACTCTTCACTGGATCCAAGAATGACAGTACTTGATATTATCAAGGAGCCTTTAAAGGCAAACTTCCCAAAGATGCCTAAGGAGGAAATGGATAGAAGAGCAAAAGAGATGGCTGAGAAAGTAGGCCTTAACCCGGCTTATCTTATGCGTTATCCACACGCTTTCTCAGGCGGACAGAGACAGCGTATCGGTATTGCAAGAGCCCTTATTCTTAGCCCTAACATTATCGTATGCGACGAGGCGGTATCAGCTCTTGACGTATCAATTCAGGCTCAGGTTATTAACCTGTTAAAGGATCTTCAGAAGGAAATGAAGCTTACTTATATCTTTATTTCCCACGATCTGTCTGTAGTTGAGCATATTTCTGACAGAGTTGGTGTAATGTACCTTGGAAAAATGGTAGAGTATGGAACTACTGAGGAAATCTTTGCTCATCCAAAGCACCCATATACAGAGGCACTTTTATCAGCAGTTCCTGTAGCAGATCCTAACTATCATCAGGAAAGAATTCCGCTTAAGGGCGAGATTCCTAACCCTGCTAACCCACCAAGTGGCTGTTTCTTCCACACAAGATGTCAGTATTGCACAGAAGAGTGCAAGAACAGAACACCGGAGTACAAAGAATACGGTGATGGCCATTTTGCGGCATGTATCCACGCAGATGAGCTCAAGCTTCGCGGCTTTGATTTAAGCCAGTCAGAATGATCTGTGCTATAATCTTCTCTGTGAAAGCTATATGAGGGAGGGACATAGTCATGATGAAAATTTACAGAGCGCACGACTATCAGGATATGAGCCGTAAGGCTGCCAATATTCTGTCGGCGCAGATTATTATCAAACCGGATTGTGTTTTAGGTTTGGCAACCGGTTCTACACCACTTGGTATATATGCGCAGCTGGTTGAATGGTACAAGAAGGACGATTTAGATTTTTCAAGGGTAAAGACGGTTAATCTTGATGAGTATGTCGGTCTTCCTGAGGATAATCCGCAGAGCTATCACTATTTTATGAATGAGAACCTTTTTTCAAAGGTAAATATTGATATGCGCAATGTTCATGTGCCTGAAGGCACCAATCAGGATATTCTGGGCGAATGTGAGTGCTATGAAAAGGTAATAGATGTGCTTGGTGGCATTGACATGCAGCTACTTGGGCTTGGTCCCAATGGCCATATTGGATTTAACGAGCCGGCAAGCTGCTTTACCAGAAGGACTCACATAGTTGACCTTGCAGAAAGCACCATAGAAGCCAACAAAAGGTTCTTTGAGGATGCTTCAATGGTTCCAAGGCAGGCTATCACAATGGGAATTGGCACTATTATGAAAGCCAAGAAAATTCTCATGGTAGTTGATGGTGAGAAAAAGGCTGAGGTTTTGGCGAAGGCCTTAACCGGCGAGGTAACTCCTGAGGTTCCGGCATCGATTTTGCAGCTCCATCCTGACTTTACGTTGGTTGCAGATGACGCAGCGCTTTCATGTATGAATTTATAATGGAATAATAGATTTTTTCCGTGGGTGAAGTAGCTTTCGCCCACGGTTTTTCCATGTTTAAGGAAAAAGTGAAAATTATAAGAAATAACAGCTTTTTATCTTTACCCTTCAGGGGGATTCATGTATCATAAAATGAATGATTATCAGCTTGGAAGGACACAAAAAGAGGAATGAAGAAAAGATTACTGGCATTATTTATTAACTTAACACTTATTGCGTCGGCTATCCCGGTTTATGCAGCTGAGGATAGCACTGATTATATTGCAATAGAAGAAGAGGCGGTGATAGAGGATTCTGATTCAAGCGACGTTGTAGATGACAGCTATGAAATAGAGGACTCAAATAGCGATACGATAGAGGAAGAGTCGGAGGAAAGCGATGTCCAGGAAGAGGTCACAATTGTGGATGATTCTGAGGCTGATTCTGAGTATATCGTGGAAGATGAAGCTTCTTTTGATGCTAAAGAGGAATATTCTTATGGTTTAGATTCGGATGATGCTTCAGATGAGAAACTGGAGATTATTGCAGAGGATCTTCCGGATGACCCTGAGAATTTCAGGCACAGCTTCGATGAGGAAGAGGAAGAAATTGGTCTGAATATGGGCGAGGATGGCTATTACTTCATGGGCGAGGGCACTGTTAATCCCGATCCTTTTGTATTCAGATATAATACCAGCAGAAGATACAGCTATCCAAAGTGGCACAAGACCGCAGATGATTCAAAGAGAGTGCCTGTCCGTTATGGTATGGATATTTCCAAGCATCAGGGAACAGTATCTGAGAGTAGCTTCAGGACACTAAAGAATACCTATGGCATAGATTTCGTAATCATCCGTGCAGGTCTTCGTGGTTATGGTCAGGCAGGAAATACTGCAAAGGATATATGCTTTGAAGCTAACATTAAGAATGCTATCAATGCAGGGCTTAATATAGGCGTTTATTACTTCTCACAGGCTATTACTGAAGATGAAGCCAGAGAAGAGGCAGACAAGTGTATCGAAATAATTAAACCTTACAAGTCAAATATCAAGCTTCCTGTAGTTATCGACTATGAGTATTCAGGAGATTCAACTACAGCAGGAAGACTTAAAAATGCCAATCTTTCTGCAGCTCAGCACACAGCTATTGTAAATGCATTCTGCAAGAAGGTTGCTCAGGCGGGTTATTACCCGGGTATTTACGCAAACAAGAACATGTTTGAAAAAGACATGGTGATGTCTTCTATCCCAAAGGATTACTATATCTGGATGGCAAACTATGTTTCCCCTGATTCTAACGGGCTTTGCTCAACCAGCTTTTCCGGAAGGCTTGAAACATGGCAGTTTACAAGTAAGTTCACAGGTTTTGGAACAACCGGAGATAAGCTTATTGGAAGTCAGTATCTTGACCTGAATTTCTGGTTTGGCGCATATCCTACCAAGTACACCTTAAGTTACGTTGCCAACGGCGGCGTAGGTTCTATTTCTTCTGTTAGTGGCAGGGAAGGAGATAAGGTTAAGGTTAGCGCAAATAAGTTTTCAAGAGATGGCTACACCTTTAAAGAGTGGAATACCAAGGCAGATGGTTCAGGAAAAGGCTACCAGCCAGGAGATGAGTATGCTTTTGTAGCTGGAGAGAATGTGCTCTATGCTATTTGGAAGAAGATTAACAGTAAGTTTACAGTTTCTTTTGTAACTGATTGTGACGCTACTATAGCGGATCAGATACATACTTATGGCGAACTGGTTACTGAGCCGGCAGCCCTTGAAAAAGAAGGCTATGAGTTCAGCGGCTGGTACAAGGATAGCTCACTTATTCAGCGTTGGGACTTCGGAAGAGACGTGGTCAAGCATGATCTTATCCTATATGCAGGCTGGAATGCCTATGATGTAAGCGCCGAAGAAGTAACAATAGAAGGCGTACGCGATGTTGATTATACCGGCAAGGCGGTTACCTTCGATGACCTTACGGTTTACTGCGGAAGTAGGCTCCTTGAACCTGGAAAAGACTATACTGTTAAGTATGCTGGCAATACAAAAGCGGGAAAAGCTTCAGTCACCATAACCGGTAAGGGCAATTACACTGGCAAGAAAACGGTATATTTCCAGATAAACAGGCTAGTAATCACTGATAAGATCGATGCTCCCGCTATTGAGCTTAAGTACACAGGCAAGGTGCAAAAGGGCACAACAACTGTAGTTTATAAAGCAGAAAATGGTTCACAGGTTACTCTTAAGGCAGGTACAGACTTTACCTATATTTATCCGGGAACGGACAAAAAGTCTGCTGGATATGACAGTAGTGCGTATGTAGGAACTGCAGATGAGAACACAGACTATGAGGTAATCATAGAAGGAAAAGGAAACTACATTGGACAGGCTTCCTTTAAGGAAACAATCCTTAAAAAGACGGACGCCAGAATTCCTGTAAGTAAGCTTAAGGTAGGTACAATCAGCGCTCAGCAGCTTAGATATGATGATGATGGAGCAATCATTTCTGCGATGCCAAAGCCTGTTATAAAGGACGGTGGAAAGACTCTTACTAAAGTCCCCGAGGGCGCAGAAGAGGATGGTTACACGCTTACCTATGAGAATAATAAGGCAGTAGGAACCGGTTTTCTCTACATAACTGGAACTGGTAAGTATTATGGAACAAGGAAGGTTGATTTCAAGATAAATCCTATTCCTATGTCAAAGGTTAAAGTGGATGGTTTACAGTCAGTCTTCTCATATACAGGAAAAGAGATCAAACAGACTGAATGCGAGCTAAAATATGAAGGCCTAAAGCTTATAGAAGGCAGAGATTATACTGTTAGCTATTCAGCAAATATCAATGTTTCAAAGAAAGCGACTGTTATCTTTACTGGAAAGGGTATTTATTCAGGAACGTTAAAAAAGACCTATACAATCAGCTCTGTGTCATTGTATGATGTTGAAGTTTATGCTGATAGTGAAGTGGTTTACACCAAGGGAACAACTATTCCCAAGGTTGACGCTGTTTACGTATCTAAGGACGGAAATGAATATGTTCTTATCAAGGACAAGGACTTTATCGTAAAATGTACCAATAACACAGCTGTTAATAGCGGACTTGGCAGCAAGAGGCCCACAGTTACTATCACTGGAAAGGGCAATTTTACCGGCAAAGTGGTAAAAGAGTTTGCTATAACCAAATCAAGCCTTGAAAATACAGTTATGACAGCGTCAGACATTGTTTACACCGGAAAAACGGGCATTCCTAAGCCGAAGATTCAGATTACAGACTCAAACGGAGCAAATCTTGCTGTAGGAACTGATTATAACAACGTGGCTCAATTCGAAGTTGTAGATGAAAACGGCAATCATCTTGAAGATTATAATACAGGAAAGCCTTATCCAGCTGGCACCTATGTCAGAGCAACAGTCAGCGGCAAGGGAAATTACGCCGGATCAACCCAGAGTGCAATTTTTAGAATTGTAAACCAGGATATTTCAAAGGCAACGATCAAGATTGCAGATCAGTATTACACAGGTGGTCAGGTAAGAATAACCGATAAGAGCCAGGTACAGTTTAAACTTGGCAAAAATGTCGTAACAGCTGACGACTTTGTCATTGAATATGACAAAAATGTCAAATATATATCTGTAGGCACCTACAAGGTTACCATTAAGGGTGTTGGCAATTATGGTGGCCAAAAGGTAGTGACCTTTAAGATAAAAGGAAGAAAAGTTAGTAAGTAATTAGTTAGTGAGGTTTTATGAGCATTTTAAATGTTGAACACTTGACACATGGCTTTGGCGACAGAGCTATTTTTGAGGATGTATCCTTCAGACTCCTAAAGGGAGAGCACATCGGCCTTGTGGGAGCCAACGGAGAAGGAAAATCCACCTTTATGAACATTATCATCGGCAAGCTTATGCCAGATGCCGGAAAGATAGAGTGGGCCAAGAATGTAAAGGTTGGTTATCTTGATCAGCACGCTGTTTTAAAAGAAGGAATGACAATAAGAGACGTACTTGCGTCAGCTTATGAGCCATTATACGATATGGAGCGCAGAATGAACGAAATCTGCGATGCCATGGGAGAAGCTGATGAGGCAACCTTAGAGGCATATATGGAGGAGCTTGGAACTATTCAGGACCTTCTTACCAACCACGATTTTTATCTTATAGACTCCAAGATTGAAGAGGTTTCAAGAGCTCTGGGATTTCTTGATCTTGGCCTTGATAGAGACGTTACCGAGCTTTCTGGAGGACAGAGAACCAAGATCCTTTTGGGCAAGCTCCTTTTAGAGAAACCAGATATCCTTCTTTTGGATGAGCCTACGAATTACCTTGATGCAGAGCATATTGTATGGCTCACAAGATACTTACAGGACTATGAGAATGCGTTTATCCTTATTTCTCATGATATTCCGTTCCTTAACAGCGTTGTAAACATCATCTATCACATGGATGGACAGACTCATAGCCTCGACAGATATGTAGGCGACTATGACAAGTTTATGGAAGTTTACGAGATGAAGAAGGCTCAGCGTGAGGCTGCTTATAACAGACAGCAGCAGGAGATTGCTGACCTCAAGGACTTCGTTGCCAGAAATAAGGCAAGAGTTGCCACAAGAAACATGGCTATGGCCCGCCAGAAGAAGCTGGACAATATGGACATCATCGAGAAAATCCAGGAAAAGCCAAAGCCAGAGTTCAATTTCAAGACAGCCCGTACACCGGGAAAGATCATTTTTGAGACTAAGGATCTTGTTATTGGTTATGATGAGCCCCTTTCTTCTCCGCTCAACATTACAATGGAGCGCAATTCAAGGATTGTTTTAACTGGTGCTAATGGAATAGGTAAAACAACGCTTTTAAAGAGTATTTTGGGGCTTATTCCTGCGATAAGCGGATCTGTTGAACTTGGAGAAAACGTTGAAATAGGCTATTTCGAGCAGGAAATGTCTCCGGATATAGAGACTACCTGTATGCAGGAAATCTGGAATGAATTCCCAGGATTTTCTCAGTACGAGGTTCGTTCAGCTCTTGCAAAGTGCGGTCTTACTACCAAGCACATAGAGAGTAAATGTAAGGTTTTGTCAGGTGGTGAGCAGGCCAAGGTAAGACTTTGTAAGCTTATAAACAGAGAGTCTAATGTGCTTGTTCTTGACGAGCCTACAAACCACCTTGATGTGGACGCCAAGGCAGAGCTTAATAGAGCCCTTAGAGAGTACAAGGGAAGTATTCTTATGGTTTGCCATGAGCCGGATTTCTACGAAAACATTGCAACGCAGGTTTTGGACTGTTCCAAGTGGACAACCAGACTGTAAATAAATGATAGGGATGGGTAAGAGGTATGGATAACAGGATTTCATTTTCAAGTGATTACACAAAGGGAGCACATCCAAGGATTCTGGAAAGGCTATATGAAACTAATTACCAGCAGCAAAATGGCTACGGGACAGATGAGTACTGTGAAAGTGCTGCGAATAAGATAAAAGCAGCATGTGAATGCCCGGATGCTGATGTTTTCTTTTTGGTAGGTGGAACTCAGACTAATCAGACTATAATAGACATGCTTCTTAAGCCCTATGAAGGAGTAGTTGCCGCTGAGACAGGGCATGTTGCTGCTCATGAAGCCGGAGCAATAGAGTTTTCAGGACACAAGGTACTTACCCTTCCAAGCACTTTAGAGCCTTCGGAAGGTGGCGCGGCAGTTTATTCAGATGAAATCGGGAAAATCAAGGCGGATGAACTTAAAGCCCTGATTCAGAGGTTTTATGCTGATGATAACCACGAACACATGGTATTTCCAGGGGCTGTGTATATTTCACATCCGACAGAATATGGAACTCTTTATTCAAAGGCAGAGCTTGAGGCGATTTCCGGTGTCTGCAAGGAATTTGGCATACCTCTTTTTCTTGATGGAGCAAGACTTGGCTATGGCCATATGAGTAAAAGAACTGACGTCACAATCAAGGATATAGCAAGACTTGTTGACGTATTCTATATTGGTGGAACCAAGGTTGGCGCATTGTTTGGAGAAGCAGTAGTATTCCCAAAGGGCGTACCTACCAAGCACCCTGTTCCAATTATCAAGCAGCATGGTGCACTTCTTGCCAAGGGCTGGCTTTTGGGGCTTCAGTTTGACACTCTTTTTACGGATGAGCTGTACTTTGAAATCAGTAAAAATGCCATAGAAATGGCAGATATTCTCAGAAATGAGCTTATTCAGAGAGGTTACCGGATATACATCGACTCACCGACAAACCAGCAGTTCATTGTTTTGGAGGATGACAGATTAAAGGAGCTTTCAGAGCATGTAAGGTATGGCTTCTGGGAAAAGCCTGATGATAAGCATACTGTAATAAGACTTGCTACAGACTGGGCTACCACCAGAGAAGATATTGAGGAACTCATGAGATATCTTTAATCATAAAAACGTGGATGATAGGGCCGATAAAGGCTATAATAAAAGGGTAGTGAAAAGCATTGTAATAAAAGGGGGATATGCTATGGAAGCTGCTTATCAAGGAGCGGAAAGTGTTCTTCGTTACATTGTTGAGTTTTCAACACTTTTATTGGAGCTATTTGGCATTGTTATTTTGGTTTTTACTGCAATAAAAAGCTTTATTTTTTGGCTGAAAAAGGATGATTCCATAAGACTTGCTCTTGCACAGGGAATTGCCCTTGCGTTGGAATTTAAGCTTGGCGGTGAGGTTCTTAGGACGGTTGTTGTCCGCGAGTGGGCAGAGCTTGGAATCCTGGGAGCTATCATTGCGCTTAGAGCAACATTGACATTCCTGATTCATTGGGAGATTAAAAATGAGGAGAAGGCTCTTGCTCCCAAGCTTAAGGAAGAATGATATAAAAAAGGAAAAATAAAATCGGGGAAGGTTTATTAAAATGGGTAACTGGGGAGAGGAACTCGACTACGAGGCACAGGCAATTAAGGAATATGAGGGGAGATTTACTGTAAATTTTAAGAAGATTTACATGGATGTGGATGAAATATCTGAGAAAACTCTTGAAGTAACAGATAAGCATCCAAAGGATTCACTACTTAAGCTATGGGCAGGAACTATGATAGGAATGTTTATCTTCATGCTCATGGCATATCAGGTATTTGCACTGGTAGTGATTCCATTTCTGGCCTTTTACATAATTGCGCTTGTAAGAATATACAAATGCTGGAAGAGCTTTAAGTATAATGGAATGACCTTCTGGCTTATGAGTGTAGGCGCCATGGGCGTTCTTTTTGCATTATCAAGAGTTCTCCAGCATGTATTGGAAAGTGTTCTTTAATATCAGACCTTTCTAAGGTGTTTCCCTCATCAAAAAAATGTAGCAGGCAGCTTTCATTATCAAAGCCCGGCTTCTGCTCCGGATCAGAGGTTGCATACATATTTGGGCATACAACTATTGTTTCGTCTATAAATCCGTCAGCGGCAAAATTGCCTACGATTTCTCTAATTATTGATAATACTTTCTTTTTCATACCTTAATCCCCATTAAATATCCGCAATTAGCTACAACTATAACCAATGAGCGCTTAGTTTACAATTAAGTTATGTTTTGCATTTTGGCAGGAAACAAGTATAATTCCTCTGGGGGAAGAATTATTTTACACATGGAGGATTTAGTAGTGAAAAAAGGAAAGCTTATAAAGGGGCTAATTATTGCCGTTGGAGTTGTCGCAGTTCTTGCGCTGGCGGGAACAGGGTATGTGGGGAGCCTTGTTTCAAAGGGCGTTTTATATCAGAACGAAGGAAAAGACACTCATGACAACAGCATAAAGCAGCTTGAAACATGGGGATATGACAGAGAAGGTTTTTTGGCAGCACACAAGGGTATCGAAATCAGCGCTGAGGCTGAAGATAAGAATGTGGTACCGGGAACATATTTTGGCGAGGGTAATGAAGCATGCGTAGTGCTTGTACACGGCGCTGGTGGTGATAGAGAGTGTATGTATCCACTTGGCGAAGAGTATCTGGAGAGAGGCTATGATTTTATCGCGATCGATCAGAGAGGTCACGGCCTTAATCCGGATGATAAGGTGACTTTCGGACTTCATGAGTTACGTGATGTTAAAGCAATGGTGGCTTATGCAAGGAATGAGCTTGGGTATGACAAGGTATTTGTTCATGGCCAATCCATGGGCGGTCAGACTGTTGCACTCTATGCATCAAATGTAACACCAGGGACTACAGAAGCTGCAGATGCAGTTGTTCTCGACAGCCCTGTTCCGGGCATGGAGCTTATGCTTCTCGAGATGTTCGGGGATGGAAATATAGAAGATCCTTCTGCGCAGTTTATTGCAGGTGCAGGAAAAGTATATATGAAGCTATTTGACCATATCAATTTTGATGATGCAGATACTATAAAGGTAGTAAGAAAAGACAATATCCCAACCTTACTTATTATTTCCCAAAAGGATGAATTATGTTTACCTGACCAGGAAGAGGAGTTATATGCCAACATAGCGGCAGAGAAAAAGTCGGTTATGTACGTTGACAGTGCCCATGTTGAGGGCGTTATCGATGATCCTGAGGGGTATATGGACGGAACAATAGCTTTTCTTAGTGAAATAGGATGATATTAAAAATGGCTCAGCCTCCGATATTAGAGGTTGAGCCATTTTTTTATATAATAAGAAATTCCTCCGGATTTCTTATTATATAAAAAGCGCTCCGCTAAGGATGCGCACTCGCGCGATATGAAATTGTTGCATAAATGCAACCGCGCTCGGCGCGAGAATGTCGCAAGCGACATTCTTTCTTGTACAAGAATAATTGCAATCAGAAATCAACTTCTGTGTCGTAATAGCAGCACTTAAGCAGTTTTTCCATCTCTTCCTGACTTGGCTGACGAGGATTGGAGCCTGTGCATGCATCAAGAATTGCATTAGCTGCGATTTCAGGAAGTCTCTCAAGGAATACATCCTCAGGAACAAAGCCCTGGTCTGCAGGAAGTCCGTCGGGACCATAATGATTGATGCTGTGAGGTATGTTGAGGTCATCGTTCATTTTACGCAGATACTCGATGAGGAGCTTAACCTTTTCATCGTCATTACTGCCGCCAAGTTCCATATAATCAACGATTACGCCATAGCGCTTCTTGGCAACAGGATCCTTTGCATTGAAAGCAATAACCTTTGGAAGATACATAGCGTTAGCTGCACCATGAATGATGTGTGAGCCAAGGTCTGCAAAAGCAGCGCCAGTCTTGTGAGCCATAGAGTGAACGATTCCTAAAAGGGCATTGGAGAAGGCCATTCCTGCAAGGCACTGAGCGTCGTGCATGGCATCTCTGGAATCCATGTCCTCGTTATAGGATTTAACAAGGTGCTTCATGATCATTTCGATGGCGTGAATAGCCAAAGGATCTGTATATTCGCAGTTAGCGGTAGAAACATATGCTTCAACGGCGTGAGTCATTGCATCCATTCCGGTATGAGCAACCAGCTTCTTAGGCATTGTATGAGCCAGTTCAGGATCTACGATAGCAACATCTGGTGTGATCTCAAAATCAGCGATAGGGTACTTGATGCCCTGCTGGTAATTGGTGATTATTGAAAAAGCTGTAACTTCAGTAGCTGTTCCTGATGTGGAAGAAATAGCGCAGAATTTTGCCTTTGTACGAAGCTTGGGAAGTCCAAAGACCTTACACATGTCTTCGAAGGTTGTGTCAGGATATTCATATTTAATCCACATAGCCTTTGCTGCGTCTATAGGTGAGCCGCCTCCGATGGCAACAATCCAGTCTGGCTGGAACTTCTGCATGGCTTCAGCACCCTTCATAACAGTTTCAACGGATGGATCGGGCTCGATACCTTCAAATAATTCAACTTCCATTCCTGCTTCTTTGAGATAATCCTCAACTTTCTGAAGGAAACCTCCTCTTTTCATTGAACCGCCCCCAGTGCAGATTATGGCGCGTTTGCCCTTAAAAGTCTTCAGCGCTTCCAGAGCGCCCTTTCCGTGGTAAATGTCTCTGGGCAGTGTAAAACGTGACATAAAAAATACCTCCTTTTTTTAAACTTGTTAAAAATATAACGTAATCCCAATTAATATTATACCGAAATGCTGATATATATACAATTGGAAAATAATACATTTGTTGTATACTTATATATAGACGCGTAATAACGTATATAAATACACAATAATGAGAATAAGGAAAGGTTGGGCTATGAGCAAACACACTGGAAAGAATAGAATAATAGCTCTGTTTCTGATTTTTACTATGCTTTTTTCCTGTATGGGAATTAGTGGATGTGGAAAAAAGGTTAATAAGGAATTAACAGGGTATTGGACGCCCGAATCCAAGGCAGCTGAGAGTCTTAGAAGTTATGTGTCGAAGGTTACAAATAAAAAGGATAATGAGAATTTTATTCCGGAAAAAGATAGAATTGCTGTTTTTGACATGGACGGTACGTTAACCTGTGAAACTTATTATACCTACTACGATACCATGATGTTTATAAACTACTGTCTCGTGGATCATCCGGATAAAGTATCGGACGAGCTCAAGGCTGCAGCTGCAGAGATAAAGCCAGGATATACCGCTGGCGAAGAGCTGGCAAGGAATTTTGCTAAGGCCTATGCCGGGATGACGATTCAGGAGTTATACGATTATGCTGTAGAATTTGGGCAGAAAGAGACAGAAAGTTTTAATAACATGCGTTATATTGATGGATTTTATCTGCCTATGGTGGAATTGGTGAAATATCTTTATGACAATGGTTTTACCATATATGTTGTAAGTGGCACAGAGCGAACTACCACAAGAGCCATTGTGGCGAATTCACCCATCAGTGAATATGTTTCTCCTTCACATGTAATTGGAACTGAGTTTGAAGTCAAGCAGCGAGGCAGTGAAGACATATCCTCAAATATGGATTACAAATACGCTGACGGAGACGATCTAGTTTTTACAGGCGGATTTGTGCAAAAGAATCTTAATGCCAATAAATCCATTTGGATAGAGCGAGAGATAGGACAGCGCCCGGTACTGGCTTTTGGTAATAGCGGAAGTGACACCAGTATGATGAATTATGCGCTTGATAAAAGAAATCCTTACCCTGCAGAGGTTTATATGGTTGTTGCAGATGATGATGTGAGAGAATGGGGAAAGCAGGACTGGTCAGAAAAATCAGCTGCTTACTCTGAACAGGGATATGTCCCTGTTTCCATGAAAAATGATTTTAAACAGATTTATCCTGAGAATATAACCAGAGCTGACACGCAATATACAGAAACAGAAAACGCACAGGAAGTGGCTGCTAGCGATAAAGATGCAGCAGCTTCTACAGATGAAAATGTTAGAGATTCTCTTTCACGAGAGGGGTGTACATTAGAGCAGGTGCTTGTTCTTAGCAGGCACAATATCCGCGCACCTTTATCCGGTGCAGGTTCTGCCCTTGATACCATTACTCCCCATGAATGGTTTAAGTGGTCTTCTGAGGCCAGCCAATTATCTGTAAGAGGCGGTAATCTGGAGACTGAGATGGGACAGTACTTTAGAAAATGGCTGGAGTCAGAGGGGTTATTTGAACCAAATTATAGGCCTGAGGAAGGCGCTGTACGAATTTATGCTAATTCCAAGCAAAGAACGATAGCAACCGCGCAGTTTTTTGCCGCAGGACTTTTGCCGGTGGATAATGCAAAGATTGAGTACCATGCTGACTTTGACACCATGGATCCGGTGTTTGAACCCGCATTTTCATTTGTGACTGCTGATTATGCAATTGATGCAGAGGAACAGATTCATGAAATGTTCGATGGACAGATTGGAGAGCTTGGCGACAATTACAAGCTTATAGAGGATGTCATTGATGTAAAGGATTCTGATGATTATAAGAACGGTAAGTTTACCGGATTTGTTACGGATGACTCGGAATTCTTCTTTGAAGAGGGCAAGGAGCCTGCGGTTTCAGGGTCTCTCAAGAAGGCGTGCCAGGTCAGTGATGCGCTGGTTTTGCAGTACTATGAAGAGCCGGACAGTAAAAAGGCGGCCTTTGATCATGACCTTAGCGATGAGGATTGGGAAACTATCTCCAAAGTTAAAGATATATACGGAGATGTTCTTTTTACAGCACCTTTGGTTGCGATAAATGTGGCCCATCCGTTGCTTGAGGAGATGAGAAATGAACTAAATACAGATGAAAGGCAGTTTACTTTCCTGTGCGGGCATGATGCAAACCTTTCAAGCGTTCTTTCATCTCTTGATGCGCAGCAGTACAGTCTTCCTGACACCATCGAGAAAAAGACTCCTATCGGAGGGAAATTAGTGATATGCAAGTGGAAAGACAGTACTGGAAAGGAGCTGATCAGTCTTGACCTTGTTTATCAGAAGACTTGTCAGCTTCAGGAAATGTCTCTTCTTGGAGAAGGAAACGAACCAGGAATCTACAGTATAAGGCTAAAAGGAGTAAATGCCGGGGCAGATGGCCTTTATAATGCGGAGGATGTTCTTAATCGAATCGAGGAAGCAATAGATGCTTATGATGGTTTAGTGGATGAATACGCAGCTGAAAAGGCGGCATAAGACATTATATAATAAGGGGACGGTTTTAGACTGGCTAGTGACCAGCCTAAAACTGTCCCCTTAACTTACTTTAAGGCTTCTTATCAAAGCACTCCGTCAAGTTTCATTGCAAGTGCTTCCATAGGCATTGCGCCTGTGGCATTGTCTACAACCTGACCTCCCTTGAATATAAGGAAACTTGGAATAGACATGATACCATATTTAGCTGCTAACTGATTATTTTCGTCGGAGTTGACCTTACCAACCTTTACCTTACCTTCATAAGTCTCAGCAAGCTTCTCAACTACGGGCATCATCATCTTACAAGGACCGCACCAGTCTGCATAAAAGTCTACAAGTACAGGGATGTCGCTATTTAATACCTCATTCTCAAAGTTTTCTTCAGTAAATTTATATTCCATGCTATGTACCTCCAATTCATTGTTACTTACAACAATATAATTGCACACAATTTAAAAGATGTCAATATTAATTTTGTATTGCCATTTTTGCTTGAATCCTTTAAAGTAGTGAAGTAGAAAAAGTTTTGTAATGTAATGGAGGAGAAACGTAGTGGAGCATTTTATTGATGAAAAAACCGTTATGCGGTTTTATCTGGAATGTATGGGGAAAGATGAGATCGTCTTTTTACAAGGGAAGGATGAGCTCAAAGAGGACATCAGAAAGGCTCTGGAGAAGCTGATCGAAGAGTCCAAGATGAACAACAAGATTCAGATAGCTATTGTGCTTTGGAAAAAGCTGTTTGAGGCGTCCATGAGCTATTTGTCTCCTAATAAAAAGGGGTATGACAAGATCTTTAAGTATTTTGATTCTTATGTGGAATTTGAGGAACTCATTTTTGCCTCAGATTCTTTCTACAGAGACCATACACTTCATTGCCTTTGGGTATATTTCCTGGGTGAATATCTTCATAGAAAGCCCGAGTTTTCAGACCTTTATGAGCTTGAACGTGAGTCATATGAAGGCTTCAAGTTATTGGAAGCAGTTGCTGACGGCGCACAGGTGCTTGATAAGAATGATTCAATTAAGCTTAAGAGAGTAGTACAACTTTTTGATGAGATTAAGAGCTTATCTGATTCTGTAAGATGCATTGCAGCTCTTACACATGATCTTGGATATCCTCTTAAGAAAATTGAAAAGATCAATAAGGCAATGAATAAGGTACTTCCTTATTTTGCGATTCATAATTTTGATAATTTCAGCTTCGAATACGAGAATATTCAGCAGGAGTTTGTGAACCAGTTTATTGATTTTATTGCTCGTGAAAGTATTTTTAACCTGAACAATAAAGTGGATGTTTCTCCGGAGGCCATGGCTTTATTGGAGAAATTGTTTGATGCCGGGAATTACAAGTCCTATGAAACAGGTATTATCAAGGAAAAAATAGAGAAGTTGTCTGAGGAAGAAAGAGCACTTTTAAAGAACACCTTTGAAGTTGATGCGCTATTCCATGCATCATTTAGTCAGAAAGCTGCTTACTACAATGATTTTGAGGCTTATCAGCATGGTATTATGAGTGCGTTCCTTTTGATGAAGAATCTGCAGGCTTTTCAGGATATTGATTACTGCAGAAAGGATTGGATTGTTCCATTTCCCGATGGAAAAACTCTGGCAATGCATACAATTTTGTCATCTATCTCCAATCATACCAGTGATGGCTATCAGATTCACACTATTGATGAAGACTCATTCCTGACTTTCGTTGATGAACTTGAGGAGTTTTCAAGAATTTCCAGGGCAAGCCAGAACAGAGAGTACGTTGAGGAATTCTGCGATACCGGACTTTACATGGAAGACGGATGGTTGAATGTAGTGTTTGAGTTCAATAATACCAGCCTGGACAATCTTGATCCTGAGATTTCCTTCAAGGGTAGATGTAAGAGATTCCTGTCTTTGTTTGACATTCCAAACCTGGATGAGAACTTGAAGATAAGAGTGACTATTGTCGGCAAGCTGCCTACTGATCAGAATGAGTATGTTCTGGAGATTGCAAAGAAGTATGTTGATGTAAGGATAAACGGAGAGTCCAAGAATATTCCAAAGTACCTTAAATCCACACAGTACTTTACTAAAGAAGAATACGCACAGATGTGATATGAGTATAAGTGATCCTAAGGGAAGGCTTGCGGTCCACAAAATGGACCGCAAACCCCGTCCCCTGGGGTCATTTTTTTCTTCTAAGAAGTGCAAGGACTCCGCAAATTACAGCGATTATACCGGCAATTCCACCAACGATCGGAAGTACGGGGAAGCCATTTTTGGGAGTAGATGCAGCATTTTCCTTTACAAGAACAACAGAAGAAATCGGATCAACTGTTATTGAATCAGAGACAGACTCAAGTACCTGTGTACCTGATTTGATTCCCTTAACATATACGTTCCAGCTTCCCTGCGGAAGAGCAATAGTAGTAGCTTTGTCGTTAGGGTTAAATGCGAGGAAAATCTGCTCTGCTGATTCATTTTCTACAGCTTTATCAGTGTTATCCATGGTAAAAGCAACAACGTTTTTATCAAGGTTTTCTACTGCGCTGACTCTTTTGGCAACTTCATCCTGAGAAGTAAGTCTTAAAAGAGCATGCTCTTTTCTAAAAGCGATAAGACCTTTATAAAACTCATAGTTATCCTGATACTTTGGATCATCAAGAGTTTCCCATTTTAAGCAGTTTACTTCATCTCCAGAGCTGTAGCTGTTGGAATCGAAGGTTCCGTCTTCCTTAACCTTGGTACGAAGTATTTCCTCGCCCGCCTGCATAAATGGGATACCCTCTGCAGTCAGGTAGAAAGCTGCTGCGAGATTACTCATTTTAATCCAGGATTCTTCAGTCAGATCAGTTCTTGCAACGGCTATTCTGTCAAACAAAGTGTTGTTGTCATGGCATGAAGCGTACTGAACAATCTGAGATGGATTCTTGGACCAGGTTTCATTTGCAAGGAAAGAGTTGGTCATTGCACGTTCAGCATTCTTTGAACCAGATGCCCAGCCGGTTTCTGCGGTATTAAATACGCTTCCTTTAAGCCCGTCGCGGATGCTGTCGTTAAAGTAAGCAAATTCGGGAGTTCTTTCTGATGCCTGCTGAGTTGCTAAAATGACATTTTCTTTTGTCACATCGGTATTCATGCTCCAGCCCTCGCCGTAAAAAATTACGTCGGGGTGAGTCTTGTGCACCTGCTCAACTATTTCATTTATAGTGTCTACATCAAGAAGACCTACCAGATCAAATCTAAAGCCGTCGATGTGGTATTCATCAGCCCAATAGCAGACAGAATCAACGATATATTTTCTTACCATTGAACGCTCAGATGCTGTGTCATTTCCGCAGCCTGAACCATTTGAGTAGGTTCCGTCGGCATTTATTCTGGAAAAATATCCTGGAACAAGGCGGTTTATGCAAAAATCTTTTCCGCTATATACATGGTTGTAAACTACGTCCATTACCACAGAAAGGCCATTATCATGGAGAGCCTTGACCATCTCCTTCGCTTCTTTTACACGGACATTGCCATCGTGGGCGTCTGTGGAATAGGAGCCTTCAGGAACGTTGTAGTTTACCGGATCGTAGCCCCAGTTAAAGCCATCTTTTGAAGCATTTTCATCAACTGAGCCGAAATCATAAAATGGAAGAAGGTGAATGTGAGTTACACCAAGGTCCTTAATGTAGTCGATTCCGGTTGAGTTTCCGCCGGCTGTCTTTGTTCCAGTCTCGGTAAAGGCAGTGTACTTGCCTACATTTTCCATGTTTCCATTTTCACTTACTGAAAAATCGCGGATATGAAGCTCGTAAATAATTGCATCGGTGATGTTTTCGCCGCTGTGAGGATTCTTGTCTTCAGACCATCCCTCTGGATTAGTGGAGCCAAGATCGATGACCATAGCTCTTTTGCCGTTTACGCCTGTAGTTCTGGCGTATGGGTCGCAGGCTTCTACATTAAGCCCATCAAGAACTGCAGTGTAGGTATAATAGGTGCCAGCAAGATCGCCGGATACCTCTGCAACCCAGGTGCCATTTACATCAGAGGTCATTGTAACGGAGTCCTTCAGGTCTTTTTCCCAGGGATCACCTGACTCGTAGAGGTTTACGGATACTGCCTCTGCGGTAGGAGCCCACACGCGGAAGGTGGTTTTGTCAGCGGCGTAATTGGCGCCAAGGTCATTGCCAGTGTAGGTGTATTTGTCCTCGAATTCCTGTGTTGAATATATTATAGGCATATTTATAGGATATTCCTGCCCATCAAAGCCTAAACGGTAATTTCTGTTAAATTCAAGCTCTGAGGCTATTGTGAGATTGTAGAAATACTGGCTGTCAGATGCTTTTTCTTTTAACTGTGCATTTGTCACTTCAATGTCCCCGAGTCTTCCGCTTACATAAAAAGATGTCATAAGTGAAGAATCAATTTCACCGGTTAATTCTATTGTTATTGTGTTTTTTCCATCATAAGTTGCGGTTTTAAGCTTAGTTCCTGTCATAACATCGTCCCCATATTCTTTTGTTGCGCCTTCTACGCCGGATTCAACGTATGCATGTACTGTTCCGGAGATTACTTCAGAAAGGTCTATAAATTGATCCATGTCTATATCCTTTTCCCAGTCAGGAGTTCTGACGATGAATCCAACCTTGGCACTACCATTGGGAACAGCCATAGTTGCTACCATTTCCCCATTTTCATCTTCCAAGGGATAGCCGGCGCCTTCGGCACCTTCAGCCCACATCCATACATCCCAATTTGCGTAGTTACCATCTTCTCTGTGATAGTGGAGCTTTAAGGTGACTCCCTCATCTGCTCGTACGGTGATAGTCTGTCCTTGAGTGCAAAGGGCAGAAGTTACCAGCATCACGAGCGCCATCACAAATGTCAGGCACTTTTTCATGATTACTCTTTTCACTTTTTTCAACCTCCCATTGTTTTCTTGGAAAACGTTTTCCATAACATTTTACGACATTTGGAGGATGTAGTAAATAATAAATTCTGTAATTGTAGTTAAAACGATAAAATGTTGCAATAATTAACGCAATTAAAACAATTTAATGCTATAATGTTACGAGGATACGCTATTTGGTTGCAAACAATCTTAAAGGAGGAAAAACTATGAAAACAAAGTATGCACTGTTGTTGTCAATTTGTCTTATGACGTTGATGGTACTTTCAGCTTGTGGCAGTAATGAAAGTTCCAGTCAGGGCTATAAGGACATAATCAAGGCCGTTAAATATGACGATGCTACGACCTATGTTATTGGTCATAAGAGCCCTGATTCAGATACTGTCGGCTCAGCTATCGCATATGCATATCTTCTCAATCAGCTTGGAATAAAGGCTGAAGCTGCTGTAAGCGAAGAGATAAATGGCGAGACAAAATATGCTCTTGATTCTTTTGGCATCGCTGTACCGGCTGAAATCAAAGATGCGTCAGGAAAGCAGTTTGTTCTCGTAGATCATAGCACTTATTCCCAGACTATTGATGGTATGGAATCTGCTAAGATTGTTGGAATCATAGATCATCATGGAATAGGTGAGATCGAGGTTAGTGACCTTATAAATGTACGTAGTGCTCCTGTTGGTGCAGCAGCTACCTTGGTTTATCAGTCATACAAGGAGTGTGGAGTTGCAATTCCCAAGGATATGGCACAGGTTATGCTGATGGGTATTCTTTCTGATACGAGAAATATGAAGCGCGATGTTACCGGACTTGATCAGGCAGCTTATGATGAACTGACCAAGATTGCCAAGCTGGGCGATATAAACACTTTTTACCAGAACATGGCTGAGGCTATTGCTGATTATGGAGACATGTCAGATGAGGAGATTTTCTATTCGGATTATAAGGAATATACAGTAGGAGACTATTCTTATGGAATAGCGGATGTTATAGCATTTGGCGAAGATAACGTCCGTGCGATGGCTGATCGTATGTATGAAGTAGCAGCAACAAAGTATGCAGAGTCAGGCCTTGATTATTTATATGCCAAAGTAAAGAATGAGGGCGATGATGAGTCTGAAAACAAGATGTACACCGTAGCATACGGTGATGGTGCAGTAGAAGTGCTAAACGAAGCTATTGGCGGATATGATGGAACCAAGTATTTTGTACATAAAGAGTCACAATCAAGAAAAAAAGTCATGGTTCCGGCTATTGATAAGGTTTTAGAGAATAAATAAAAGCATATGAACCACAGGGACGGGGTTAGCGGTTCAAAAAATGATCCGCTGACCCCGTCCCTTTAGGTCATTTTATGGTATGATTGATACATTGCAGTACATAAAGAATTAACTGAAAGAAATGGGGAAAAAGTAACTAAATGGAACCAAAAACAATTGAGGAATTAGCGCAGTGGTATAGAATGCGCGGCCTGCCGCCAGCTGAGGTGACAAGATTCTTTATAGGTATTGATTATCCGCATCCCAAAGCATTTGGAATATACAAAGACGAAAACGGAGATTTTGTAGTTTATAAGAATAAAGCAGATGGGTCCAGGGCAATCAGATACAAAGGAAAAGATGAGAAATATGCCGTAAATGAGCTTTATGCCAGACTTAAAGAGGAGATTGTTAATCAGAAAAACAAATCCCTTAGTGATGAAGAAATTGCGCAGATAAAGGCAGAAGCAGATAGGAATTTAAAAAAGAAGGTTAAGCGCTCAGACAAGCTCAGTAACTTTCTATTTCTAGTAGGTACAGTATTGATGTGTGCTTTATTTGGATATAATGCCTGGTCTGATAAAAAAGCAGAAAAATACAACGGTTACTATAAGTATGAGGATGATACTTATTATCGCTATGGCGATAGCTGGTATTTGTACGACTCCGAAGATTCAGAATCCTGGCGGGACTACAAAAATTCAGCTGATAGCAAGTGGAACCTACTGGGAAGCTACGATGTTCCGGAGCCTCTCACACAATCCGGAGAAGAGTATTTTGAGGGAAATAACTGGACTGCAGATATGGATAGTCCCAATTTCAGAAATAGCACGACCTACAAGGAGATGAAGGAAAAAGAAGCTTCATCTAAGAACTACGACAATGATAGTGACTATGACTGGGGAGAAAATGACACTTGGGACAATGACACTACCGATTGGGATAGTGATTGGTAATTGTGTATCACAATTAACTATATAAAAATGGAGGGAGAAAAATGATTGGAAAAAAGTGGGGAAAAGCGCTATCACTAGCGCTGGCTTTGACGCTGTCAGTAGGGCAGCTCTCAGCGATCAAGGTATCAGCTGAAGAAGAGGGGAATGGAGCTTCTGTCAGCATACTAAATGGGGACATGTCTTCCGATATTTGGGAGAGTGGCAACGGCTGGAATGTGAGCGTAGATGACTGGGATGTTACAGGCGCCAGCATTTCAAGTTATTCTTATTCTTCGGACCAGTGGATGGACAAGCCATCTGACGGTTCTGACACAGGCGTAAATTACTGGTTTGGTAATGGAGCTGGTGTTCTTACTTTTTCACAGACAATTGATATTCCTGCAGGAACGTACTCTTTTTCGTCTGAAGCAATGGGTGAAAAGAGCTCTTTTGCGCTTAGTGTAGGTGATGATACTGCAGCAGAAACTACGCTTACGGGCTACAATAACTGGCTTACAAACACCCTTTCTTTTACCGCAGAGGAAGACATGGAAGATGTTACTCTCAGCGTTACTTTTAATGTAGAAAAAGAGGGCTGGGGGTATCTTAACAATGTGGTTTGCCAGGCAGAGGGTGAACCTATTGTAATCGAGCCGGAAGATCCTGAGCAGCCGGAAGAACCGCAGGAGCCACAACCTGTGGAGGCTGAAATATATGTTGAAAGAGTTCCAGGTGCAAGCGGAGATTTTATTACCGGTGCGGATTTAAGCTCTTATATAGCTGAAAAGAACAGTGGCGTAAAGTTCTATGATTATGACGGTAACGAGCTGGATGATCAGGGATTTTTTGACTTCCTTAAGGAAGGTGGAGTCAACTATGTAAGAGTGCGCGTTTGGAATGACCCTACCGATGGAAATGGAAACGGCTATGGCGGAGGAAACTGTGACATAGAAGTTGCCAAAAAGATAGGCGTTTTGGCTACAAATGCCGGCATGAAGGTTTTGGTGGATTTCCATTATTCTGATTTCTGGGCTGATCCTGGCAAGCAGACTGCACCCAAGGCATATGCAGGAATGAGTATTGATGAAAAGACAGAAGCCGTAAATTCTTTTACCAGAGCATCGCTTTCAGAGCTTCTTGAAGCTGGCGTTGATGTGGGAATGGTGCAGATTGGAAACGAAACTAATAATGGTGTTTGCGGTGAAAAAAGCTGGGACAACATGGCTGAGATTTTCAAGGCTGCAAGTAAGGCTGTTAGGAGCGTTTCTCAGGAAAACGAAAGGGAAATCCTGGTAGCGGTTCATTTTACTAATCCTGAAAAGAGCGGAAGATACGCAGGTTATGCCGGAAACTTGGAAGCTTATGGCGTTGACTATGATGTATTCGCTTCATCCTATTACCCATACTGGCACGGAACGCTTGAGAATCTGCAGTCAGTTCTTTCTGATATCGCAAGCACTTATGGCAAAAAGGTCATGGTAGCAGAAACTTCATATGTTACAACGCTTAAGGACGGCGATGGACATGGCAACACTGAGCATGAGGGTAAAGCCGGAGATGCTTTGAATTACGATATTTCAGTTCAGGGTCAGGCTAACGCAGTAAGAGCCGTTGTGGATACTGTTGCTGGTATTGATGGCGGAATTGGCGTATTTTACTGGGAACCAGCGTGGATTCCGGTTCAGGTATATGATGAAAATGCGGAGAATGCAGCAGAAATCCTTGCCCAGAATAAAGAAATCTGGGAAAAAGAGGGAAGCGGATGGGCAACCTCTTTTGCAGGTGATTATGACAAGGACGCAAGAGACTGGTTTGGCGGATCTGCCGTAGATAATGAGGCATGGTTTGATTTTTCAGGTCATCCTCTTGCTACAGCAAGGCTTTATAGCTACATCAGAACCGGTACAACAGCACCTATTACAGTTACCGGAATTTCTGTAGAGGACGTAACTGTAGAAGAGGGTGATGTTGTCATTCTTCCTGAGATTGCTACAGTTACCTATTCAGATGGATCTACAACGACAGTTTCTGTAGTCTGGAATGACGAAGAGCTGGAAGTAGCCGTAAATAGCGGCGTTGGCACATATGTTATAAGTGGAACAGCGATTGTCTCAAATGAAGAAAAAGAGGTATCTGTCAATCTTACAATAAAACCACAGAATCTTTTGATAAATCCGGGCTTTGAAGATGCGGATATGAGTGCATGGGAAATAAACGATTCAAATTCCTGTGTTTCAAGAAAAAATGATTCCAGCAACGTTCATAGCGGCAAATATTGCCTGCATTTCTGGGATAATAAGGAGATTTCATATACTGTAGAGCAGAAGGTTACATTGGATAAAGGTGTTTATAAACTTGGAACCTTCCTCGAAGGTGGCGATGCGGGAGATTCTTCGGAATTTCTTGTATATGCAACGGTTGGAAGTGATAAAAAGATTGTAAATACAGGTGTTACCGGTTGGCAGAACTGGGCAAATCCTGAAGTAACAGATATTACTGTGGCAAAAGACGAAACTACTGTCACTATTGGAATAAGCGTCAAAGCACCTGCTGGAGCATGGGGAGCATTTGATGATTTCTATCTATATAAGACAGGGGATGTAGAAGATGAGCCAAAGCTTAAGGCAGAACTTGTCACTAAATGGGGATCAACTTATCTTGTAACTGAGGATGGGCAGAAGCTTACCGGATTCCATGAGGTTGACGGATCACTATTTTACTTTGAACCCAAGAAAGGTGTAATGCAGAAGCAGACCTGGATTACAGTGGATGGCAAAAAGTATTACGCAAAGAAAAACGGTGAAATTGCCCAAAATGAAGTTATAACCAAGTGGGGATCTGATTATCTTTTTGGTAATGACGGCGTGATGCTGGTGGGATTTGTTACTTTTGATGGTAAAGATGTTTACACTAACCAGAAGGGTGTTCTGATTAAGCAGGCATGGATTGACGAAGGAGCAAACAGATACTACGCCAAAAAGGATGGCGAACTTGCCAAGAATGAGACTATTACTAAGTGGGGCAAGAAGTATAGCTTTGATGAAAATGGAGTATTAATAAAGAATTAAGCTAAGGGACGGGCGCGGTTCAAGTAAGAACCGCGCCCGTCCCTTATTTCATTGGTTAAGGCGTGAAAAAATGAACCGCTAACCCCGTCCCTTAGGGTCATTTTAGTTCCATTGCATTAAGCAAGCCAGCGATAACATCGTCCGTGTACATCTGCTTTTCTTCATTTTCGCTATATATGCTATATATCTTTATCACAAAAAGATGATCATCTCTTGGCACGATGTAATTCATATATACATGGTCGCCATCTTTGTATGGTCCTTCGCTCATGAGAACTGTGCATCCTGATATTTCATTAAAGCTCGTATCATCAATTCTTGTAAGCTCAGCTGATTCATCAAAGAGATTTTTGCGAATTTTTTTAATGGCGGCTTCAACATCCAAGCCATCATCAATGTAAATCTCGATGAGGGCTTCGTTCAGCTCATCGCATATAACGGTAGAAAAAGTTTCATCATTATCCATTTCAAGAGCACAGATCTGCCTCATATCAAACTGCGTGGTGAATCCGGCATTTCCTACATAATAAATCTGCTGATCCTCTTCCTTTGTTGGAGGGGCATTTATAATTGCAACAGGAGGCCATCCATAATGCTGATACTGTGTGATATAGAGCCCATTGTGATTTATGTAGTAGGACAGAGCCTGGTTTTGATACATCTCACTTTTGTCGCATGCTTCTACATAGGCTTCTTTAAGACCTTCTGAACCAAAGATTCTGTCAACAGAAGGATCGTAATCTGAGCCATCCTCTACATATTCAAAATCAGTTAAAACAGGACTTCCGCCGGTTTTATCAAGGTGTGCCAATCCGCCAAAGGAGCCTCCAGGTCCGCCAATAAGAGAAGTATTTATAAGCTGATACGTGTAAACCCAGAATTCGCCCCATGCTTTTACATCTGCAGGATCGGATTCATCGACTTTAAGGATTACCGGAACGCATATCGAAAGATCGGATTCTTCTTTTCCAAAAGAATTTTCTATCAGGAACTGACTGATACTATCGGCATAATCCACCCATTCCTCCGGCCCATAGTAATGGTACTCAGGTAGCGGCAGTGACGGATACCCGATTTCTGCATTGTCTGTGGTCGCTGGTTCTTCCTCTGAAAGTGACTCCGTAACCTCGCTAGAAGGCACTGTATTATCAGAGGCTTCAAAAGAAGCCGCCACAGGGCTCTCATTTGTTGTAGTGCCTGGTTCCTCGGCAGTCTTTCCACAACCGGCAATACTTAGAGCTAAAAAGCAAGTTGCTGCTACAAATACAATAGATTTTTTCATGTAAAACTATTCCTCCTCATCTTAGTTCTATCCACTGAATGTCATCTGGCTCAGTCACATATTCTGCAAGCAGTTCATTAAGCTCTGTATCTGATATTTCCTTGGATTCTTCGCCTTCCATGGTCAGCGTATTTGCCGTATATCCGTCAACCCATGGATAATCAAACTCCCAAATATGTGAAAAGCCTTCGTCGGCTCCAGTGAATTCATATGCATCGATGAAGAAGTCAAAAAAATAGGTCCAATAGCCTTTGTCGGCAAGATATCCGTTAAGTGCCATTCCCCGGGTAACTTCGCCATCCTTTACGTAATAAACAACGTATGTATGCCACTCATCATCCATTCGCGGAGTAACAAACAGCTCCTTAGTCCCGTCCTTATCAATATCATAAAGCGCATAACCGGGGGCTTTGGCCTGACTGTAGTCATAGCCTTCCCCTTCATCAGAAAACATTTCTTCTCCAGATATATATTTTTGCAGGATATCGCTGTATAGATCTTTTTCTTTTGCAGAAGATACCAGGTTTGAAACTACAAATAAAATAAGGCATATGATTGCTGTTCCAATGATCATCAAAGCGTAGGATATGGGCCATTTGCCAGTTTTGTTGTAGCCATAAAAGTCATCCCAGCGCTTATTCTCAGGAGCATACAAGATTTTGTACAGATAAATAGTTCCATATATAGCAACCGGAAGTATGCCTAAGGCTGCTATGCCTAGAGACAACCTATGCATTTCAAAAACGCAAAAAGAAATCAGAGCAAGCAATGGATTTATCAAGTGAAGCCACAAGTCAGACCCTTTATACAGCGGCTTATAGCTTCCAAGGCTTGGGCCCAGGAAAAGAATGACAGTAAGCATCGTTACTGTAACTGCCACCGTTCCAATGTACTTAAAAATGTAGGTCCACTGCGTGATTCCAAAAACACATACACACAATGAAGCTACAGCGCATAATACATTACTTTGCGTTGTAAAGAACTTGAAAGCCTTCCTTGCTCTTGCCAGGTTCCATGCTCCATTTTCTCTGAAAAAACTGATTGCAATTACAAGTGTTAT
>JAEEGL011974017.1_pt1 | contig 31409 bp, 26 predicted proteins | sample 9134231 | NCBI WGS metagenome assembly JAEEGL01 (sample SAMN16246548, study PRJNA631951) | gut metagenome | biome: gut microbiome; feature: rumen; material: fiber-attached | host: Bos | place: Iran: Karaj | collected 2018-10 | reverse complement strand
CGAAAAATGCCAAAAATACTAAAGGAAATGCCACCTGTATAATAACAGAAAGCACATTACCTGCACTTACGACATTATATGTTTCAATATTTGTACCAGTCATAAGCACATCTTTTTTAAAATCATTATAACCAGGATATGGACACACCCTTGTATCTGCTACAGCATATTCATAAGTCTTACGCTCTTCCAAGGGCATATCTTTGGTTTCGTCATTAAAGAGAGTGAAATACATTGATTCCAAATTTTTATTATAGTACACAGTATCAATCTTACCATCAGAAAGATACTCTAAAAACTCACTGTATGTCACTTCAGCAGGAGTTTCAGGCTTCGGCATTAAAGAAAACATAATGATGTAAGCTATTATCACCACTATAAGATAAATAATAGCCTGTTTCTTATTAGCCTTGATATTATTCTTAATATCTTCCCATATGTTCTTCATCCGTATCTCCTTTACTTACCAAGCTTAAATAAAACTTTTCCAAATATATCATCTGTATCTATGCAACCAAGCACCCTTGAATCAGCACTATTATTTCTATTGTCACCAAGAACAAACACACAATCTTCTGGGACAATAATATCCAAAGAATTATTGAGTCCAGCCCAACTTTGCTCTAAAATATATCCTTCATATATAGGATAGTCATTACGATAAAGCTGCTCATTTTTAATTTCAATATGGTCACCAGCTACACCGATGACGCGCTTAACAATATATTCCTGTAAAGAATCTGACCACAAAACAGCCACATCATTCTGGCCGACATGCTTTGTGTGCAGAGTCACTAAAATGTTTTTATCCTCATATGTCGGGTTCATAGACTCACCATCGACATTAGGAAATCTGATGAAATAGAAAAATATGATAATCAACACAAATGTTACCATAAATGTTGTAATATTCTTAATTATGTTAATCCGTTTAGCTTTCTGTTCACTTCTAACGCTCAAAACTATTCTCCTTACAAACCCATCCTGCATGGTCTTATTCTTACGATGCCACACAGGATATCAACTATTAACATCAGAATCAGACACGCCGACCCTGATAAGACCGTTGTAACTAGCCTTTAACTTTGGCATACAAATCTTATCCACATCCACACCAGTATAAGTTGGATTCTGCCAATCACGTAAATCATATTCTGCTATCATATGTTCAATAGCATCCATCTTATGTCCAGGTCTGATTGAAACATTTCTGCCCTGACATGACCAATCAGGATATTCTCCAAGTAAATTGATAATATCAGTAATAAATGTTGTTTTTCCCTGGATAGAACCATTTGGTGAATTCTTCCTGAACCATGACTTATAAAGGTCATACAAGAAGGAAAATGGCACCAAATCCCAAACAAGCTGTGGTGATACTTCATCCATAAACTGTCTAACAGGGTCATTAAACCCTTTATATTCAGCGAGAGCTGATACGCAGGATGCAGGTTCAGAAAGACTGTAAAAATTCATATTAAGAACTTTATACAATACATACTCCAGAACTTCTTTTCTATGTAAATAATCTTTCTTGATATATTTACGCTCACGCCCTGTAAAACACTTATCAAATGGAATAAACAGCTGTCTTCTATAAAAACTGTCTGACTTGTCCTTGACTCTTGGAAACTCATTCAAGCATTGTACCATAAATCCATAAAAACGGTAACTGATAATGTCTTTATGTTTACGGTTAATTTCAAATACATCATTCGTGATGATACTCTTTAATGCGCCAGCCTTATCAATAAAGGTTCCAACATCATTCTCATCAACAATGATTGCATTTGCACGTGTAAGTGGTGCTAAAGCAAAATCTTTACCAAATTCTGATAAAGATATAGATGCATAACTTCCGCTACCGCACAACTGTCGCATCAGCTCACAAAGTGTGCCTTTACCATTGTTACCTGTATTTGAATAAAACCATGCCGATTTGTTCCAACCAACAAAAGGACGAACAATTGCCGACATTACTTCCCATAACAGATTCACTATCTCAGGGTCATCTGATAAATCTGCTACCCAACTCTCGACATCCCAATCTGTACCATCATCATCGTTGTGAATAACCACATTTGTTGCATGCGGGTTATAATCAACTTTTGACTTTGCAATAAACACGTAATCAGGGGAAAATGGCATAAGTTCCTTTGTTTCAAAATTAAATACGCCATTATTTACAGGTACAAGGTCCCTCTCGACTGTTCTATACACACGAGGAGCATGAATTTTGATAAATTCTATAACATCATCAAGTTCATGCTTACTGATAGTGTAATTGTATTCTGCTGCTGTACGCTTCATTACAACTTCATCAGTAACATAAATACCTTCATTTTCACCTGAATCCTGATACATAGCCAGCAAATCTTCTGACGGGTCAGAATTTTCTTCACCACATTGTATTCGTACAATATGATATATTTTCAGCATAATACTGGCTATCTGACTGGGGGCAAGTTTTTGAGGAGCTCTGATTTTAGATGCTTTATCATAGTGCTGAGCATTGATTGCATCGCAGTGAATGCGAATGCTTTTTACTAAATCAGCTTCTATGTCTGAAGGAGATGGTGGATTGTCTGGGTCAATCTTGTCCAAATAATCATCCGTAGCTTTCCTAATGAGTTCATTTAAGGTACGAGCCTGTACTAAAGCAGCAACAATATCGTCTGCATCAGTATTAGCTTTATCAGTATCAGGTCTAGTTGGAACATCACCCGATAACTCTAAACTTTCCTGGTCCTCTGCACCCAAAACGTCATCTTCATCAAGAATATCATCGGAGATTACTTCATCATCTATTTTTCCCATAATGAGATATCTCCTACTTAATGATTATTCAAATACTCCTTTACCTGTTCGTCTGAATACAAACGTCTACCAGACGGTGTTTTGTGATGAGCGGGTAACGCACCGCTGTTATCCCACGCTCTTACGGTTTGAGGATGAACTCCTATCTGACGAGCGAATTCCTCAACTGTGAGGAACTTTGCTTCAGAAGAAGCACCGACATCATTCTGACTCATGTAGAACTCTCCTTTCTATAAATTCACTAAACATTGATTAAGATTACTATGTTTCCATCAACTATACTCAAGTTTACTCAATTTATATCAATTTGTCAAGACAAAATTCACTCATTTATGAGGATATTTTATTAGTAAAAATAGACAAAAAAATAGCAACGGGCTATCACCTCCGTTGCTATCGTATATGCTTAGATGTTACTCCATTTCGTAGTCATCATCTGACACATCATCAGATTCCATATCGATACCCATATCGTAATCATCATCCCAGCCTTCAAAATCCATATCACGTAATGCATATGGTCTATCAGGGTCATTTTTGATTGCTTCGTAAGAATCAATCTTACTGTTATAAATACGACCCACGCCAGCTGCTCCCTTACGCATAACCCAGCCGATATTAACGTCTTTATTCTGTGGCTGAATTACATAAGGAACCGAATCTTTCATGTTCTGAGGCTCAATCTCTTCACCGCTTGCTAAGTCCTTGATAACAGCCTTATCCTGAATAGTCTGCCATACATTAGCCATGCCGTCACGCTGTGCGTATTTCATCATCTGTTTCTCAGAAAGTCCCTGAGCCCATTTATCACCAAGTTTTTCAAAAGGCTGTCTATCCATAGCCTTAGCCATAACAGATTCAGAAACAGGTATTTTACCAGTATGTTTACCCATAATATAATCTCCTTAATATGAAATAGTCATTACTACAATACATATATTATATTAATACAGATTATATGTCAAGTGTAAATCTAAAATATCACTTATTTTCTGCGTCTTGTGCCATTTTAGTGATTTCGTTATGCCGATTGATAATATCTTGTGTAAGTTCTCTACCAGCTTGTGGCATATTTCTGAAACTGTATTCCTTATCAGCATCAGTTTTATTAACCGCTTTTGGTACATAAAAAAATGCGGACTGGCCAGGACCACCAAAACCGATATTAAGCTTCACAACATAGTTATGAATCGTCTTTTCTTTAATTTCACCTGTAGCACGGTCAAACACAGATTTAAGAGTATCAAACTCATTCACAGCTGTCTCTTTAATTTTTTCCATACCATATACAGAGATAGATTCCTGATGAGAAATAATCTCTTCTGAAGAATTATCAGCTTTCTTATATATTTCTCTCTTATTGGTGATATAAGGGTTAGCGTCTGCTTTACCAGCCTTTGCATCTTCAGGGTTCACAGTATCCTGTAAACGTTGTGCTTCTACGTAATACGCCACAGGCTCACCTGTGACAGGGTCAATACTCACATCATCATCACTAACTGATACTATACATTCAACAGCCTTAGTGGACTTTTGACTGTCCAAATCAGCTTTTTTACCAAATTTTGCCATGCAAACCTCCTTTAAGCAATGATTTCATCGAGATTTACACTGTAACGCTTCAACATATCATACAGTGTACGTAATTTGATAGCATTAGAATAAAAAGATACGCTATCCACAAAACCCCGCCTATTGTAAATCTCAACAGTTAAGCGATTTTCAGATAAATCAGCCTTAACATCATAATCAGAATATTTCCAGCTAAAATATATTATACCTAAATCATCTGCTAACGATAATGAATGGTCAAATACATATAAACTGGTATCACTGAGTTTACTACCATTATAATCAGCTGAACCTTTTATATGAAATACAGCATTACCTCTCACAGACATCTTATGTTCATAATCCAATGCACCCAATCTGTAAAAACCAGCAGTAATTAGACCAAAAATGTTCATGCACAACAACATCAATATAAACCAAGACGGAAGCATGAAAATCTGGAAAATATAGCCCAAAATACATATTCCATCTAAAACTATCATTGAATACAATACATATGGAACAAAAAACAATTTCCTGTACATGTTACATGAACCTCCGCTTACATTATGATATCACAAATACGCTCATATATCAACAAAAAATGCCACATACATATCGTATGTGGCATTTAATATCCTTAGTAATCACTGTTTTGTATTGACAAGTGTCTTAACTTTTTCAATAACGGCTATCACATAAGATAAAAATTTCTCATTATGTGTAAATGCTCTGACTAAATACATCCAGTTACTGAAGATGAAACCATATTCGCTCTTATCTTCCTCTGTCATTTTCTTTACCTCAGCGTCAAATTCACCAGAAAATGCATCCAGGTCATTGAAACTCTGAGTCATTCTCTCAAACAGATTAACTTCCATCTCAGGTGTGAACGAAGTGATACCAATGACCACAGACCCAAGCGACTTAGTTTCACGCTTGACTTTCATGTTGTCACGCATTGTTTTCTTAGCGTCAGCATCCTTTGAATCAATGTTTACTTCGATAAGAACTGCATCTATAAATGCCTGTTTAAAATCCTTATCGAGAACAATGCCCATGATAATATATCCCAGATTAGAGATAACATAATCCGCACATTCAAAAGGAACAGACCTGTCTTCAACAGACATACCATTACCCATAGCAACTTTGAAATTCTGTTCAATAACCTGGCTGTTCAGATTAGCGAAACTTCCAACCATCTTATGAACCGTATTAATAAATGCAGTTAAACCATACTGTTTTTCATCATTATGAACAGCAGGCATTTCCTTTACAGAAGACTGCTGCTTAACAGGCGAACCAGAAGGCTTAATGACGTGAGATGCTTCAGGCTGAGACGGTTGTGTTATGGCCTGACCTGCCAAAGTTTTATTATTACCTAAAGTTTTTGTAGGACGAGGATTCATCGCTCCTAAAGATTTTCCAGATGACATAATACTTCCTTTCTGTGTAAAATACTCACCAAAATGATGTTATCATAAATCCCCTCATAAATCAACAGATTAGCACAAATATTCCATACGAAATTTTCTAGCCATATCTAATATCTGTCTAGCAAAAAGGTGATTATTATAAAAAGCTCTTAAAAGATACCCGTAATTATTACACAAAAGCCTGAGTGTAGCAAGCTGCTTATCAGATAAAACTTCATAAGAACTATCCAAAGTTTTTATAATACCGCTGGATTTAACATCATCTAATGACTGTGATAAAGAATTAAATAAATAAGTCCACACATCAAAAGAAAAATCCGACACACCATAATCAATATAATACACATCCTGAGACGATACTGCAGACAAATCCTTACGTTTTCTCGCACGCTCAACATCAGAAAGAGTATCCATAGTCATTTCAATAGAAATAGCATCAGCTAAAACATTATGAAAATCATTATAGTTCAGAATTGTCATGCAACCAAAACAAAGAACATTAGACATAAGTTTACGAGTCTGTTCCAAAGATAAATGCATCTCTGGCTGAGGACTATTCTTCAAAATTTCTTCATTTCGATGTGACAAATGTTCATCATATATATTAAGTTCCTTTAAAATATTTGTATATACATCATATAAAACAGATGAAACCTGTGACGTATAAACAGCTTGTTGCTGTGACAATACATTTTGAATAGTCGCGTGTAATTCAGACATAAATAAACTCCTTTCTCATGTCTATCACATGAGATAAGAATAGCACAAATATCCTCATAAATCAACAAAAAAATAGAACCATCTGTATTTCTACAGATGGTTCTGTATTATCACTCATCGCCTAATTCCATGAATGTATCCTTGTCAGCTGTCTCAACACCACCGATAATATCGCCAAGCTCCATATTTAATGCCTGTTCACGGTCATATTTAGATGCAGCAATAGACACCACATCTGCCTTATTTACCTTATAACCGCCTTCACCGTTAGTGACATCAGCCATACCAAGTTCTATAGTTTTATCAGCTTCGCTCTTTGCAACAAAGCCCATATTATTAGTCATATGACCATCGGGTGTAATCTTCGTATCGCTGACCATCTCAGTATCAGATGTGATACCATATTCTTCAGCAAGGAACTTATTCTCGCCATCCAGCCAATTCTGAGTCTTAGTACCAGCTTCTGCGTAAATGCTGCTTATCATCTTATCCTTCGCATAAGCCTCAGCATTAGCATTGAGAGCTTTAAGCTGCTCACGAGCAGCCATAGACGCACCATTTGTGCTACTATATGCTGTCTTTTCAAGAGCATCTACTTTAGTAATCTCGTCGGCAAGTGCCTGAGCAGTACCTGACATAGATTCATCAGCAGACATAGCCTCATACTGTTCTTTGAGAATTGCCTTATATCCTAACTTATCAGTAGGGTCAAGGTCTGCAGCCTCAATTTCAGCCACTTTCTGCTCAGCTTCCACTTCGTTAGAAGCGGCCTCCGCAAAGTAAGATTCGGACACACCAAGTTTATAATCATCCTTTGAAAATGTAACGTCATATGTTTCAACGACCTTATCATTCTCAAACCCAGTGTAAGCAAAATACTCACCATTTTCATCAAGCATACCGCAAAACTCGCCGTCAGCATTCTTGCAGAATGTCTCTGTACCTTCATAATCAGGAATATCATAACCCCATTCATGAAGTTTATGAGTCCAACCAAATTTCTCAGCAAAAGCAGCTACAGGGAAATGGAATTTCTCATACATCACATTCATAAGACCCTGGAAGAAATTATGCTCAGGAGAAAGACGTGCAGATTTGTCCGAATCAACTTCCCTTGCAGCAACCTTAGAATTCATTTCCTGTGATAATACCTGAGGTGCCGCAGAATCCTTTTTAACAGTAGGCTCAATTTCCTCCTGTACTTCAGGAAGTGGTGCTGCAACAGCTTTTGTCGTAACAACAGGCTCTTCTGTTGGTTCATCTGTAATAACGATTTCGTCTTCGTCATCAGGCATTTCAGGTTCAGGTGAACTAGGAGTTGTCGGTTCAACAACAGTTGGACTTTCTGTAACTGTCTGAGTCTCAGTGACAGTCTGAGTCACAGTCTCAGTTACCGTTTCAGTAACAGTCTCACCAGGAGCTGTCTCAGTAACTGTCTCGGTCACAGTCTCTGTTACGGTTTCAGTCACTGTCTCAGGAGGAACTGTCTCGGTCACTGTTTCAGTAACAGTCTCACCAGGAGCTGTCTCGGTCACTGTTTCAGTTACAGTTTCAGGCGGCACGGTTTCTGTCTCAGTAACTGTCTCGGTTACAGTTTCAGTCTCCGTTTCAGTCACAGTTTCTGTAACGGTCTCAGGAGGAGCAGTCTCAGTCACAGTAACAGTTTCAGTTACAGTAACACCAGGTGCAGTCACAGTTTCTGTAACGGTCTCAGTAACCGTCTCTATCTGAGTTTCTGTCTCGGTCACTGTTTCAGTAACCGTCTCAGTAACAGTTTCTGTCTCTGTTTCTGTTACAGTCTCAGTCACTGTCTCTGTAACAGTTTCAGGCTCAGTATCTTCCTCAATGATAATTTCCTCCTCAGTTGGAGTAGGAACATCCTCAGCATGAGTAGGCTCAGCTATAGTTTCCTCTGATACAAACATCACATCAGGAGAATCACCCTTTGAATCAGCAACATCCATACTAGATTCTGTAGTCTGTTCAGGAACTGTTATCTCTTCTTCCTGAGTAGGAACTGCATCACGTCTTGTTTCAGCTACACCAGGTGAAGCCTCACGACCTGTAGACACATAATCCATAGCAGCAGCGGCAGCCTGACGCTCATCAACAGGCTCTGGAGCGGGTTCTGGAGCAGGCGCTGTCTCTGGAGTAGGTTCAGGTGTAGGGACAGGGTCAGGCTCTGACGTATCATCTAAAACAATATCATCAGCAACAGTAGCCTCTGTTACTTCTGGAGCGGGAGCAGGCTCTGGCTCTGGAGAAGGAGCTGGTTCAGGGTCTGGAGCAGGGGCTGGTTCAGGGTCTGGTGATGGTTCTGAAACAGAAATCTCGTCATCATCATCAGAAAGTGTGATATCATCATCAGCATACCACTTGATTTCATCGAATTTCATCGCAAAAAACTCCTTTCGCATATGTATAATTATATTATATACAATCGTCACTATAATATATAATATATAAAAACAAGTGTGTTTGTCAATGGCCATTTGAGAAAATCACCGACAAACACACAAAAAATGGTACCATCCATAAGAATGGTACCAAGTCGTTACTCATCGAGAATGACGCCTACGTTTATGAGGAAACCTCATATTATTCGCCATTTCAGCCTTATGTCGTCCCTCAGCCAACTGTTTGTCCAAATCAGATAACATAGCAACACGCTCTTTAGTCTTGACTTGATTTTTTTTAGCTTCTTGGGCTTTTTTACGGCCTTCTTGCAACTTAGCTAAATGCTCAGGACTTATCGTTCTCTTGGTTTTTTTAGTTCGTGCCATATCACACCACCAATCATTCAGCAGCATTTACGCCATCAGCATAAGCTGCGCGAATTCTCGCCATCAACACATCTGAAGCTGTGAACTTCAACACAACATAATCACTAACTGTATCGGATTTAGCTTCAAACTGTACAGGATGGCCTTTGTGCTGTTTCAACGAAAAATTTCCAAAACCAGTGAGAGACAATTCTTTTCCGCTACTCACAATTTTGAGCATTTCATCAATGCTTGCCGAATAGAATGCCTTTACATCTGATAAAGACATATCATGGTCTTTGGCAATCATACTCAGAAATTCATTCTTATTTATCTTGTTTTTGTCACCCATTTTACAAATATCTCCCTTATTATAAAATAAATCGAGATACTTTATTTTGGAATTTTCTTAGATGATTATATCAAATAAATCAACTTAGTGCAACACGTTTTTGTTGATTTATGAGATATTATTACAAAAAACTAATACTTATCAAGGTGTATCGAATTCACCTTCCAAAGGAGCATCATCCTGTTCGAAAACGGATTCAGCTCTCTGAGCACGTTTTTCAGCGATATATTCTTTGGTCTTATCAATACCGTATTCTGCTCCGTTTTTAAGATAATTCACACCATCAGATAAATATTCAGATGCACTCTTTGTTGATTCACCATAAGCATCCTGCAACGAATGATTTTCACCTTCAGCAATCTGCGTAGCTTCTTTGACAACAGCATCTTTTATAGTTTCAAAATTATATTTACCTGCATCAACAACTTCTAAAGTAGCATCTTTTACAGTTTCGGCTGTCTCCACAGCATTGACCTCAACAGTATCATCGGTAGTTGTCTGAGCATCACCGTATTTTTGCTCATACTGAGCATCTGCTGCATCATTCAATGCATCCAGCTTTTGAATATTCTCTTTTAAATCATCCTTAGCAACAGTCTTTAACTCACTGATAGCTTTGAATGGATGAGGAACATAATGTTCCCACGCATATATAAAAGCCTTCGTCAAATTTGTAATAAATACACCAACACTATATGTATTTGTAGAGGTCTTATCATCAACAGTACACTTAGGGGTTGTATCTAATGTATCCTCATATGTAATACCATTTTCTGATAAATTAGGTGCTGGAGTATCCTCAAACTCAGGTGTTCCGCATTGAATAATAGCTTTATGAGCCACATTTGATACAACACGGTCAGTATCAAAAAATACAGCATTTGCTGACGCCAACACGCTTGAAGATTTCTTTGCATCATAAGCACAATCAGACTGTAATTCACGAGACACATTAGATATTATTGAATCCCAATCATAACCGTATGACTCACAAACAGACCTATAAGCAGCAACCTTATTAACATACTCTGTTTGAACCGTCTGAGCATCAATCTCACTATCATACGATACATCATAAGCATATTTTTTTGACAAAAGAGTCAATTCATAAACTGCTTTATGCTGTACATCCATGAGATTATAGTCCTTATTGGAAAAAGACCTACAATAACTACCATGCATTTCAGTACCATATGTAGCCTCACCCTGTAAAACAGAAAGTGAAAGACCACTAGCTGTGTCCACTGTAGATTCTGAAACAGAAGGATACAATGTGCTAAAATCTTCATCTGTCAGCGTTGTTGTACCAACAGGAATCTCAACACCATCAGTATAATTATTACTAGAAACAGTTTGAGATAGATTATACAATTTAGCACCCACAGATTTTAAACCAGCATCTGCATCATGTATGATTGCAGACGAAAGTCGGCCTTTATCAAAAAGATGACTATCTGCTAATGATTCCTGCACAACGCCAAACATTTTACTCAAATCACTCATACTCTTTCTCCTGTGAAGTCTGATAATCATCTGATACATCAGTCTGACGAACTATGTTTTTATCACGCTCAGGTAAAATACGAGTACTATCCATAGAATAATCTACTGAGATATCATTGGCCTGCTTAGTTCGAATCTTTGATGTTTCAACAGTTTTTTCATTGGTTTTTAGTTCAGGAGAATTGATGTCACGAGTGACATCAATTCCGAACAATGAATCATTATTAAGCATTTAACATAACCTCAATTCACATATATTTGCGCATTGCTTTTGCGCCAGGTGTCAGTTCCTGTTCATCAGACTTTCCATCTCCATTGTTATCAATAGAAGGAGTTTCCCTTTCAACAGAATCTAACTGTTTCCTGTAATCCTTTATGACTTCGTGCTTGTATGAATCAGCATCAATACCGTCATCATACAATTCATCAGAGTTCGATATACCAGGAAGACCATATTCACCTGCTACGCCACCACTGACATCCACAGATTTTCCAAGACCAGAAGAGACTATCTGCTGTATTTCTTTATCCTGACTAGCCTTGCTTTGCTGTCTGCGAAATTTTCTCTTTGCAACATCATGTCCGATATCTGTCGCATCGTATTGTTCTTTTTCCTGCTTACTATCAAGAACAACATCTTCATCAGGCGTTTTGTCAAGCTCATCCTCAACATCTTCACCAACCTGTTTCTTTAAACTTTCCTGATAAGCAGCATACGCTTCAGTACCTGGCATAAGATAAGGTTCGTTCATTGAATCATTGGACCAAGTATCAACAGCACCATTATAAAACACCTTAGGTCTACGTTTCTTACGAGCCATAATTATACTCCTTTCAAAAATGAATTACAAACTAAACTCATCGTCGGTTTCGGGAGTTGATAAATCAACACCAGTTCTATCTGATTTTGAAGAAGTCACATCAGAATAATGTGTGTTCTGCAGTATTGAATCATCCTGTTCATTAAAAGTGACGCATCTAGCAATATGGCCTGTACGTTCTGTTGTATCATTACGGCCTTGCATCCAATTGGCATTAGCTCTGACTACCAATTTGAACAAATCGTCACTGGACATGCTAATCATATAATTCTTTCGCAAAGACGTCATAACATCAAAAGCACTTCTTGTATCACCAGGATTCACCCTGTCATTAGCCTGTAATACGGAATGAGCAAAAGCCTTAGTTTTTGCCTCTTTCATAGATGCTGAATCATCATCTTTATAATCAGGAAGAGCAACACCAATATTACCCCACACATCTTTATCAACAGCATAATAAAGTTCGCGATTGAAAAACTTTTGATACGCTTCAGTGGGCTTAGAAGATGTTTCTTCGAAAATATTATCAAAATATTTTCTAGCTTCAGACGAAGACATATCTAAATCATCTTCAAGCATAGCTACCATACGTTCACGGAATTCATTTTTATACTTAGATAAACTCTTTTGCACCTCCTTGAGCTTATCAGCGGCAATACCATCCTCTTTCAAAGAATTTACACGAGCTAATGCTGCGCTATATCCCTGTGCACTCTTATAAATCATATCTTCATAAGCGTCCTGATTAACACCTGGTTCACGAACAGTAAATGTTCCCATCTTCCCGTCAGCACCGATAGTGAATACATGTCCATCACGACTTTCAAACCTACCGTTCCAGGTACCATTTGCATCATGGACAGGCTCGATATTATTGATATGGCATGTTTCTTCAAACATAGCGCCATAACGAGGATTATCCATGATTTTCATACCCACGATATAACGCTCTTCTTCAGCCACAACAGACATATCGAAACCGCTATTATGTGCGATTCTATTCAGATGCTTCATAGCTACTTCATAATTATGTTTGCATTTATTGTAATCAGAATTTACGGATTTATCGCCAGCATCACAGCCACGTAAATCACTGTAATACTGTTCCATAAAATTCACTTTAAGAACAGCAACCTGTCTTGGTGTCATAACCATTTCGTCAAGAGTATTGCTATTTAATGCATCTACCATAGCATTGTGTGTAGCCTGTGCAGCAGAAGGAGTACCATACTTCTTATCGTAATCTAAGAATATCTTCATGGCTGAGCCTACACCAAGTTTCTGAAAAGCTGGAAGCTGGTCATATCTTTCTTCCAATGTCGGAACAATCTGGTCACGAAGATTAGAATACATACGGGACACATCCTGTTCAAAACCAGGATTAAGCATTTTCTGAATCTTGAAAGTCAACATAGTTGAGAATAAAGATGAAACAGTAATACCATCCTGAAAGCCAGTGAAACAATTCATGAACATCTGCATTGTGTAATTATCACTAGAAATCCTAAGATTTGTCTGAACTTCGTCATCTTCAAGTTCATCGTATCTGACTGCTTCCTGTGCCCAAACGCTATAATCAGCCATAAGATTATCCTGCATGGCCTTGATTTCTTCAAGAGCTTTAGAAGTATCTTTATTTACAGGACGAACCTCATACATTTCGCCTTTATCAGCTTTACGCTGAAGATTATCGCGAATATCATCAGTTATAGATTCTGAAGTTTTAGTATTTTTATTATCTAATTCAGACATTGTCAGCCTCCCATCTCAAATGAAGTATCATCAACAGCACTATACCTAGCAACAACATCATCTCTCGATGCACCTTTAGAACTACCATGAAGCGTTGTCAAAGCATCACGACGAGAATTGATAGTTGCAGCCTGACCTGCACTGTGGACAACATTAGTTATGAACTGACCAACTTTACGAGCATTTTCTTTACTTCTCTGAAGAGATTCAAGTTTTTTCTCAATACGCTCTTGCTCTAAAGACCTCATAATGGCATTAAATCTATCTGAAAAAGCATCACCTACAGTGCTCTGTCCACCACCCACTTGAGTACTTCTTTCAGCCTGAGCCTGTTTGTTCAAATTTTTAAGATAAGTATTATACCTGCGTTCCCTAAAGCCATTTACAGTATTTTTGGCAGCCATATATTTCAAACCAACACTGACAATTGTAGGTATAGGCTTAACATCAGTTTTCCTGGTTGTAGTGTTTGCATTAGAACGATTCTTATCATTGATAGCAGCTGACCCACCAGTTGTTTTCATGACACTTGGTTTTGCTTTAAGTTTACCCATAACGAGCCTCCTAATCACTCATATACAAATAATATTCAATCAATTAGTATGATATAATATAATATATATATTGTCAAGAAACAAAAAATTTCCCAACTGCATCATCACAGTTGGGAAATTTAGTATATTAGCCAAACTTCACAGAATCAAGAGTATCTTCGTCTGTAGCTTCAGATACATGAATCTCCTGGTCAGCCATAGCAGCCTGCTGTTTAGCTTTTTCTTCCAAAGCAGCCTTAGCCTTATTGTAAGAAATCACACGAGCTTCATAATCTTTCTGACTTTCACCCATATATGCCTGACATGTAGTTTCAAGGTCAGTCTTAGAAAGACGGCAATCTGAACGTCCTAAAGGATTAGGTGTTTTCTCAATTTCAGCACCGTTCTTACCAATGAAAACATTCATATCAGTGTTTTCAGTTACACGGTAATTATCACCATAAACCTCATCAACGACACTATTTGGAATAAACGTTGCGCTGTTAGGAAGCTTAGCTCTTTCAGCAGCTTTATGTTTAGGGTCAGATTCATGATAGTTGATAGCAAAACTTACTACATCACCCATAAGAGCACTTGTAGTCTTAGATTCACTATCCTTAGGTGTCATAGCAAAATCATCAAGCATCTTTTTGTAAGCTACATCAGTCTGTAAAGCCTGCTGAATAAACGCACCTGCTTTGCCAAAATATGCCATCTTATCAAGCAGTGAACCATGACGCTTCATGTAATCATCAACACCGATGACTTCATCAGACTTACCAGCCCTGACCACAACTCTGTTCTTTGACCTGTCTTCATAACTAACATTGAAACCAGTGACAGCTGATGGAACAGGAGCAGGTTCCTGATTTGACATTACATTGGCAAGTTCATGGATATAATCCTCGTTAACATCTACTTTCAAAGCCTTAAACATACCCTTCATCTGAGCAATCCACTCATCACGAGTACATTTAACATAAGTCTGCTCATAAATAGTATTGCCGTCAGCATCAGTCCTTACATTACCGTCCTTATCCTTAACAGGAATCTTCTCACCATATTCATCAAGAACAAATTCTTTGACTTTATTATGAGCCTGTTCCTGCAATTCTTCAGGACTTCTATCGGCAGACCAATCACCAGTGAGTTTATATCCATTCCAAACATCCACACCCCAGAAACGAACAATTTCGTCCTTAATCTTAGCGTCCTTAGGGTCATGCTTAGACTGCAGGATAGCCTGTGTAACAGGATATGTCAAATAAAGTGTCTCAGAAATAGCCACATCACGGAAAGCAGCAACACCACGCTGAGCAGCTGTACCGCCAAGCTGTGTATTATCTGCTTTATAAGCAGCTGTTTCCTGAATAGCTTTATCAGTTTCACGGTTATTACCTTCAGCAACAGACATAGAACATCTATTACCCTTGCTGTCAGTAATAAACTCAACGGTATTTAAATCAACACGACCGTCTTTTTCGCTCTCATCATATTTCATACCAAGATTATGAGCGAAATCTCTCATCTTAGACTGACTACCCTTTGACTTATTATCAACCATATGCTGCATAGAAGCTGCTACAGTCTTGGCATCTTTGAGAACCATATGGTCACTACCGATACCATCAAGTACATGGTGAGCCCAATCATTGAGTTCATTGACATACTGTTTACGAAGCTGATTAAGAGCTGCTTTACCAGTCTTAGTTACCCATCCACGGCTTGAAGGACCCTGACAACTAAGTGCTGATTCAGGAAGTTCACCAGAAAGAATTTTCTTGTAAGTATCCTCGACAGTATTGATATTCCATCTAAGCATATCAATCTGCTTTTTGAGTTCAGGATGAAGATACTCATTGGATGCTCTATCAAGACCACTCTGGATATAAATATCATATCCCTCTTTTTCTTCACCCGTCTCAGGATTTGTAATAGTAACCTTAGTGTTATAATCAAGCAAGTTTGTTTCCAAAGAGAAACATGTGTGTGCCTGTGAAATAGCACTTGTGCTCTGCAAAGTCTTCATACCAACAGAGTCACCATCAAAGTCACCATCAAATGACTTGTCAATAAGAGGATTTACACAAACACCTTTAAGATTACGATTATCAATCACAACATTGAGGTAACGGATACATCCTGTATGAAGAATAGGGTCACGGAAAAGCAAAATACGATTCTGGTCTAAAACATAATTACCCTTATCATCCTTAGGATATTCACCTTCGCTGTTTTTCTTAATAAGACCCATCTTCTCGGCGTTTTCGATTGACATAGACACTTCGTTCAAGTTCAAACGAGGGTCAGCTGACCACACAGCTGTTGCAGAATGGTCCATACGTTTTGTCATAACTTCATCACGGATTACATTATGTTTATTATCAAAACGCTTATCAATAATATCACGAACAATCTCATCGAACTGAGCCTGGGCTGTCTTCTGGCAAGTTTCTCTACCCTTGAGAAGAGCATCCTTACGCGCTGCTAAATCTGCTTTAGATGCAGCAGTATCAGCTGAGGCAATCATTTTATCAAGCTTTTCGATTTCAGCCTGGCAACCAGAATAGAAAGTAGCCTGTCTATAAATCTCAGCATACATCTTAGTGTAATCATGAGGCTTGCTGGTACCATCCTGGAAATCCTGACCGCTACGAAGTCCTGCTGACAATATAGGAAGACCATAAGTTGGCTTAATTTTGCCATCAACATCTACAAAGGTCTGACCTGTAGGTTTAAGCTTGAATGCATCATCAGAAACAGCTTTGGTATTAAAAATACCTCTGACATAATCAAGTGTTCTGAAATCCAGCTGGAAAGGAAGTTCCATGAAACCGCCAGACTGATTAAGTTCAGTCAAAAGAGCGTCACTCATAGCTTCATTGTATTTTTCATCAAGATAGTATGCAAAAGTCTTAGGCTTAGTGTTATTGATAGAAACTTCTTTATAAGTTACTTCACCATTCTTAGGCAGCTTAATGAGCTTACGCTTTTCGCCTCTATCTGTCTGCTCATGATAACCAATAACAGGCTCAAGCTGTTCATTAAGGTCTAAACCAATAGAAAGAGCATACTCTCTAAGATTATCAAAGGCTTTGCCATTCTTACCATAAAATTCATTCAAAATAGCATAAGCGCCTTTAGCCTGAAGAGCCCACGCAAGCTGTCCACTGGCTTTACGACCTTTGCCTTCACGAAGTTCCTTTTCCCCGTAAAAATGACTCTTTACATCAGCAAGCATATCAACAACGATAAGGTCTGTATAACCCATACCACCATCAACAACTTTATCACCGATTTTAAGAGGAGCTGTCTCTTCCATCAAAGATACAACAGAACCACCATTGAAACGTGACATTCCTGAATATGGTGCCATAACAACATCCAGGTTTTCATTATCACGGAACAGATGCATCACATCATCAAGACCTTTAACACCCTGAGCATCCTGGATTGCGTATGCAATCTGCTGAAGATAACTGTCATTGCTCTTACCGTCAAGAGTAACAGAATAAGTCTTGCCAGCATAGTTAATGTTGAATGGCTTTCCAACACTGATAAGCTCACCTGTAACACGAGCCAACTCTCTGATGACATTGCCGTTCTGAATAGCTTTAGCTGCCTGCATACGTCTGGATTCAGGAAGACTATCATCAAATTTCACAGAATACTGTACATCAGGGTTTTCACCATCGGCCATCTTAAATGCTACATCCGCAGGATGATTCTCAATATTAGATTCAAATGCCTCAAGTCCTTCATAGAAAGTATCAATAGAAATATCCAGTTCAGGGAAATACTCATCACTGAATTTCTGCATGATATTATCACTAGCAAGTTCAGGGTCCACAACAAGACCTATAACACCTTTATTACCATGCATATCTGAAAGCTTATCCTGAGCCATAAGTGGTCTCATATTTCCCTTCGGGTCTTTAACAGCATATTTTTCAGCAAACTTCTTGGATACCACAAATCCATCATCAAAGGTCCAACCATCAATAGTCATCATAGCTGTTCCTACGTGACGAGGTGTATGCCAAGCAGTAAGTACCTGAGAAGCAGCCATTTCACGACGGTCCCATGTATCGAAATCTTTATTTCTAAAGAGTTTGTCGTTCATAAGAGCACACTTAGGGGCATTATTACCTCTATATGCAACACCTGTGACCTTACCAGTAGTAGAATCTACCGATGCACCTTCAGCCAGATAACGGACAATACCCTGTGTACGAGCAGTACCTGTCATATCTGGGTCAAAAATTCCATCAAAGAATTCACCAAGCACACGAAGATTCTCATTATCGCACAAATCACTGTAATAGAAATCATAGCGCTGTGACTCTTCTCTATCAGGATGCTCAAGATATGACTGAGCCTCTGTAGTTGCACCCTTATCATAAGCGTTAGGGAAACGACAACGACCTTTCAAAGTCTCAATAGTATTGAGGAAAGTTCTCTGCTCATCTGTAATCTTCTTGCCAGCCTGAGGAAGATGACTATAGTAATGCTCACGAGTAAATCTTGTATCATACGCTTTGCGATATACTCTGTTGAGCGAAGCAGTATGTGGTGTAAAATTGTACTCATCAGCCACATTGAAGCAAGCATTGCGGATTTCCTGAGTAATAGCCGACTTCATCTGCTGTTCCCAACCAACAAGTCTCAAACGGTCTCTGAGTTCCTGTGGATTTTCAGGGTCATTTTCAACCAGATATGCATTATATCCAGGTACAAACACAGAATCTGTATCTACCGCATATTTAGGGTCGATTACACCATATCTGTCAGGCTCAAAAATCTGACCAAGATGTCCACGAACTGGGATTGCCTTAGCATCACCATCAGCTGTAGAAGCTGAAAATCTGCTACCTGCCTGTGTACCCTTATACTGCATAATACCATTTTCATCAATAGAAATTTCAATGGTATTAGGGTTGCAGCCAGAAGACATAAGAACCTGAGCTGTATGCTTCATCATAGAAGTCATAACAGGATTGGATTTACCAAAATCAGATTTCTCAGCAGCAGATACGCCATCTGCACCGTCAGCAAGCTGTTTATAAGTAAATGTTGCAAGAACCTTATTAGCATCATATCTAATCAAATCATTCTTAATCTGATTACTGATATAATTGTCGCTGCTAATCCATGATGAATCATAATCATCACCAAGACGACTAAGCATATGACGAATATAGTCGTAATTCTTCTGAATACCGTTACTCTTTTCTACTACAGAATAACGAGCAACTTTCTCAGGATTGAAGCCTCTTCCTGAATTATCAACAGTCTGTCCAGGAAAAGCAAGTTTAGGGGTATTACCAATCTCGATATCCAAATAATTCTGATAATGAGCCTTGATAAATGCCAGCTTCTCTTCAACAGTACCACCAGTCAAAACAGATAAATCAAGACCGTCTGTATATGCCTTCTTATTGGCAACAAGACCACTATCCTCTATGGCATCTTCATCAATCTCATCGCTTTCTTCAGTGGCATCAAAAAATGCCTTGAGGTCCTCTTCAGAACTCTTACCTGTCAAAACATTCCAATATCTCTCTCTAAGTTCATCAATATTGTCATCGCCAGTAGTGGGTAATTCATGATTTTTATCTTTCAGATAAATCTCATAATTAGCCATAATATCGTCAATATTGACAAGTTCACGATGGTGTTCCCTGGCAGATTCAACCCAATTATTCAGAGTGTTTCTAACAGATAAATGCTGATAATAACGAACATGGCTTGTAGGTACATTGTCTGTCACAATGAGTTTGCCATCTTCTGTTCTTCCTGCAATATCAGACGGAATAACTTCATCTTCAGATAACTCAGCAAAATAATTAGCCCAATTAGCATGAGTTGCACTGGCAGGATTTGTAATGGCATCACCAGTGGGTATATAAATTGACCTCATGAACTGCATTTCTGCTGACTTATACTTTGTAGAAGAAGACGCTGCAATCTGTGCTGTGATAAGAACAGGCTTGATGCCATCGATGTATGCGAATGTTACACCGCTATTTCCACCACTACCACTACGACTTGCACCATTCTTAGCTCTGTATGTGGTTGATAATCTGGTCAGTTTATTCTCTCTGGTGCCACTTGACAGACCAGTATTAAGCAGAACACGATTTTCACCGATTACAGGTGTGTTACTCTTTCCGATAACCTTATAATCTGACTTTGGTCTGGTATGACCATTTGCATCACGTTCTGCAACAATGATACTCTCGCCGCCAAGATACCATTTGAGCAGATTGAGTCTATCCTCATTAGTGATAAATCTGCTATTAGATGCATTTCTCTGACCATCATTAGAACCACCATAAAATGACAGATAAATAGGACGGCCATTGGTATACATACGACCAGCATACTGTGCTCCATCTTTGGCATCAAATAAACGGATATCAACACCCGATGCTGTAGTAAGACAAATTTCACCAGTTTTAGGAACAGGTGCACCATTTTCATCTGTAGCAAGATTACGAACACGAATAGAATAATCCATGCCAATGCTTGAAAGATAACGACAAGCATCAACCATGAAATCTCTTTCTTCAGTAGAAATATTCTCCACATTTAACATGAGGAAATCTTTTACAGCCGTTTTATCCTTTTTAGAACTGATGAAATGGTCAAGCTGAGCATAGCCTGAACGAACCAGAGGTCCTTCCGCGTCATATGTCATTGAACCTACATGAATCTGACGGATTTCATCATTATCACCAATAGTTGCATTAGGATAAAAATGACCAAGCACATCACGGTCTTCTCCATCAAAAGCATCACTTGATGCAAATGAAGGGTCATAAGGTGAAATCGGAATATCATCATTTTCAATCAGAGATTCCACTGAATCAATGAGATTCAGAGCCTCACCAAACTTGACATCATTTGCAAGACCTGCATTTCTAGCAGCCTGTGTCTGAGCTGTCTTGCTGGAACCGTAACCACACCAAGCATTCTTCATACTGGCAAATTTCTTACCATAAGATGTATTGAAAAATGCATGAATAAGAACCTGATAATCATCTGGCGATACACTTGTCTGATGTGTCTCGTTGTACTTCTTAGCGAGTTTGTTTGCCTCACGGAAGATTTCGTTACGAAGACGTCTTTTCTGAACCATCAAAAGATGCTTCTTCTCAAAGCCCTGTACACCATCAGCTTCATCAGGTAAGACATTTTCTGAATCAAAATGATTGATTAAAGAAAATAAAAAACCCTCGCGTTTAACTCTGGCATATTCTTTATCTGTGCCGAGGGCGAGGTAGGATTTGACATTTTGCATACAATATTCTCCTTTCTATGACAAAAATGCCATTCAGCGTGTCTCACATCTTTAATATAATATAATATTATATTATTCATTGTCAATACAAATAATGCCATAAAAAAGAGAGGCCATAAAAGACCTCTCATATATCAGGTGAAAATGTATAAAATTATGTTTCTACAGCATACTCAGAAAAATCAGTTTCAGAAGAATCTTCAACGATATTTGCCTCGGATGCACGCTTAGCCGTTTTATCAGCATCATCAGCTTTCTCTGTTTCAGCAACAGGTCCTACAGCCTTTTCAATTGATTCCTTCAAATGATTTTCGGAAACTTCATTATCAGACATCTCTTCGTTGTAGAATCTACCACTACCTGAATTCCAGAATGATTCATTGTCATGAGTTGTAACAACAGCACCAACGTTATAATCATCGCCAGCCTCAGCTATGATATTGGTTGTTTCAGCAATGCTTTTCTCAGACAATGCTTTGAGATTTTCACTCTCGAAATTACGTGCATTACGAATATCAATACCTGTGATATTAAGAGCTTCAATCTTGCTCCAAGCTTCATCATCCATGAAATGATACTCAGTATCCATAGCTTTTAAGGCTGTGAGAGTCTCATCAGCATATGCACGATTGAGCATCTCAAGTCCCTGATAAGATACGTCCTTATAAGTAGAATTAAGAAGCTGGCTAATACCATGTCTCGCGCCATCATTATATGAGTCAAGACCTTCCATAAGGTCAACATAGTAATCTTTAAGAAGTGTCTGTATCTCAGCAACATCACGACCAGATTCAGCTTCACTATTGATAAACTCATTAAAACTTGCAACAGATGAATGGATAACTGCACGAGCGCCATCAGTGGCTTCAGCTTCACCAGACGCAACAGCTTTATCAGCGGTAGCCTTAAAGTTCAGATTTTTACCACAATATTCAGCATTATTGTACAATGCCTTAGTTAAATCTTTAAGTTCACCGCCTGCTTCAACAGCAAATACCGACCTCTGAAGACGTCTGTTCTGATAAGTAGCAGCCTTGTTTTCAGCTGTAACCAAATCTTCCTGGTCAGAAATACTTGAAGGAGCAATACTCTGACAAAACTCTGTAAGTTTTGTCTTAATCTCCCCATCTGGAAGTTTATCAGCAACCCAATATCCAATAGGAACTAAAGATTCAGGTAAAATATCAAGATAATCAAGACCAATAGCAGCACCCACACCAGCAACAAGCCCAACAATCTTACTATCAGTAAGCTTTCCCGCTGCAAGACCTATGCCAAGACCAGTAGTTCCATCAACAATAGCTCTCTGCCACAAAACACTCATAGATGATGGTGCATCATCACCTTTAATAAGACCTGATACATCGTCATGAATGTCATTATCAGTAGCATCATAGTAATAATTATTGCTACGAGCGCCGCCAGATGCAACCTCAGTATCTGCTTCTACAGAACCCTCGAAAACCTTACGAAGTGTATCGATACGAGTAGCAGCCTGCGCTTCCTGGAGTGCTTGCTGGTCAAGATTTGTAGTATCTACATCACTTGCAACCTGACCTTTTTCATTCACGGTAAAATCAACATTATCAGCATAATCTTTAATCTCTTCGCTAGATACATTCAAAGCATCTTTAGCGTATGTTGATGTCAAATAAGGCGTGATATCCTTACCGTATTGAGGATATTTGGTATAAGCATATGCAGATTTCAAAAATCCGTTCTTTACAGCATCTAAATTATTACAACCGTCCCATGCATTCTGTGCATTAATAACAGTCTCAGGAAGTTTACTATCAACAACCGTCACCCCATTAATATTTCTCTCACGCTGCGAATACGTACTAAAAATGCATTTCAGAGCAGAACATCCCTCGAAAGCACCTGAAACATCTTTCAATCGCTCAGGCAAATAAACACAGCTATCACACCCGACAGTAGCAAGATTTAATAAATTAAGACCCGCAAAACCTGATTTATCTTTACTGTAATCCCAACCATTATAAGCGAAATCGACAGATAACTCAGCATTAGAACATCCTGAGAAAGTATAATGCATACTATCAACACTACCAGGTATCTTAGGAATAAATTTCAAATTCTTATCATCAGTGAACATATAGTCTATGTTCTTTATACCATCAGGAATAATGATATCTGATACACCAACCACGTTCACTAAAGAGTCGCCTTTCGGACCCAAAATATTCTTGGCACCATCATTTGTGCCAATATAAGTCAACACAGGAAGCCTACTGCCATCCTCAAGCTTTTTGTAACCGAGTGTGAATTCCTCAGGGTCATAATCAAATGAACCAAGATAATCACTTTCTACATGATATATCTGCTTGGTTTTCGTTTTTTTCCATGCGAGGACACCTTCTGTATATTCTTCATCTCTCGCTGTGATAGTACATCCAGCGATTTCTTTTGTCTCACCAGAACGAGTGTAATCAATATGCTGTCCACCCTCTGTTGTAAGCACAGTTTTAACATCACTAAGGTCTGACTTAGTATATGGGTTCTGTTCTCTCTCAAGAGGAGTCATATTGAGGTCGTCGATGATAAGAGATTCATCGACGCCAAGTTTTTTTGCAATCACTTCTGTGTTTACAGCTTGCTCAAATGACTGGTCTTTACTGTTTTTTGCCATTATAAATACCTCACGTATAAATTATATTTTTACCGATACATTATATATTATATTAACACAAGTCAAAAAAATCAATCATTTGAATACAAAATACTGCAAACCCATCATTAAAACTAAAACTACAGGAAATATGTATATCAGACCTTTAAAATATAATTTTAAATCTTCACGACTCATAGACATATGAAATCCTATAGAAATAATCATGTACCACACAAGATAATACCATCTTGAACCAATCGTCTGAATCAAAACGTACTTATACAGCACGTAAATTTCGATAAAACCAAAAATAACAGGTGCACAACTGCCGCATGCTAATTGTATCATTTGGTTCTTAAATCGTCCTCTGACACAAAAATCAACATGTCCAAGACGTCCATCAGGACAGATTTCAAACAACTTCATATGAGTCACTTTGCCACCTGTTGCTATTATCATGATTGCATGAGCCAGCTCATGCAGCATTACACCAGGGAATGTCATATAGTTACAAATAATAGCTGCAAATTTATGTCCCAAAAAACGCCTCAAAATCTTGAAAACCAGATTTTCAAACGTATTTACAACGACACCTACAATGACGACAACCATGCACATCACAAATGCGACACAACCCGCCACACATAAATCCAGCAGAATAGGTTTGTGTATATAGGGTAACAACAAATTATTCAGTAATGTAAACAATACTCCTATCATATTGGTAATCCTGATAATAGATTATACATCTGCGAACACACTGTTCTGATGAAAGCATTGGCATACAACAATCCGTCACATACTTTTGTACCCACAAAACACTGTGCAACAGCTGTAAGTACATCATATTTGAATATCATGCTTAAAGGCACGATACGATTAAGACCTGTGAATGACAACCAATGTCCAACCTGGAACATGAAAATAAGACCGCAAAGCCATCCAGCAAAATGAATAGCTTTATGGCTTACTTCATAAACCAAAAACAAAAATAGCAAAATTATGGCTATTCCCTCAATACTGTCAGATGTAAAAGCTGATGGGTTTATAAGCCCCATCAAATCATCTTTCATAGACATAATCATATCGCTCATGACACTTCTCCTTTAACAAACATGGTCAACAAATCTCTTACAGCTGGGATTTTCGCATATAATATAATAATAAGAACGCCAATCATTAACAATATGATTATACCCCAAAGAACACCTTTAAGAAACTTATATTGATTATATGACTGTCTCTTTGGCTTCGGCATCGATTATTGTTTCCTTTCCCTGTTTGATGATAGCAACCTGTATTGCAGTCATAAGACATGGCTTTCCATTAACAGATGCTAAAATCTCATTTGATAAAAATGTACTGCCTATATCAAGAATCGCATCCTCTGATACACCATGCTTTTGAGCCAGTTCTGCTAACATATTCTCTTCCCAATCTGATAAAGAAGCATTCACCTGCATTTTTTCATCCATAATCATTTACCTTTCCTTACAAGAGTTTTATATCCAGCTACACCATTGATATAATGTGATAACTGTGCATCTTCATTACCCATATAGGTACTCACAATCTTAGGTGCAACCATAATGAGATAGCGTTTTGCACGTGTGATTGCAACATAAAAGCATCTAAGTTCTTCCTCATCTTCTTCAGTAAACCACTCTTCAGGACGAATCTTAGGGAAAACTTTTTCAATGCAATCCATAACAATCACAACCTGCCATTCCAAACCTTTTGCCGAATGGATTGTTGAAATAGTGAGATTGTCTTTAGAATCAGAATCATCCCTTACACCATCTAAGATAATATCATCAACAAACTTCACTACATCATCATAATTACTAGCCATATTCCTAAGAACCTGCACAACAGCTTTGTCATGCTCAATTCCAAGGAACTCTTCTTCCTTGTTATCGTCGCTCATACGGGATTCACTACACGCTCTGAATCTCACATCAAAATAGTAGTCTGTAATTCTGTCGAACAGCTGCATAAAAGTCCCATGATGTCTCCAATCAGTGTAATTTCTATTTAAAGACAAAAGCTCAGTGTAGAACTTACGTGTCTTGAAATTATTTTCAACAAGAAAATCATTATTGCTACATCCGTCAGCTATTGCTTTGGAGAACTTCTTACCAATATAAGGATGAAGCTGCAGCACCCTATACCATGACAACAAATCATGAGGATTCACCACTACACCCAAGAAAGCCAGCATATCACCAACAGCATCGAGGTCCATGAACTTCGGACCACCCATCTTATTAAAAATGATTCTCTCTTTAGCGAGAATATTTTCAAGCTGGAAGGTCTGCATTGAACCTCTTGCAAGAACAGCTATCTCAGAATATGGAACATTCTTTTTCTCATGATAAAACTGTATGAGGTCGAATACATCATCGGCTTCCATATATGCATCCATCGGTCTTATAAGAGATGGAACAGGACCCTTTTTATCAGGTGATGACATATCATAATATTTCCAGGAACGCACACAAGCTTTCATAGAATTATTAGCAAAATCAAGCACTTCCTGAGTAGACCTGTAATTATATGTAAGAGGAATCACCTTACAGTTATCTAACTTATCATTGAATGACTGAAGGTTCTTTACGTTTGCTCCACGGAAGGCATAGATAGACTGAGAAATATCACCAACAACAACAATATTACTATTGTAAGTTGATATTTTTAAAATAATGTCTTCCTGCAGATTGTTTGTATCCTGGAACTCGTCAACCATGATATATTTAAATCTCGATGCAATAACTTTGCACACATCATCATATTCAAGCAAACGATTCATATATACAAGCAAATCATCATATGTGAATTTCTGATTTCTGAAACCATAAACAGACACATTGTTTATAAGAGTCTGAATTTCATCAACGTAATCAACATACTTATTGTATTTTTCAATACTGTTGAGAATAACCTCTACACTAAGCTGTTTATTGACAGACATAGACATGATGTCAGCTACCATGCCAGCTGAAGGAAATCCTTTCAGATTATCAAACATGGCATCTGAACTTTTCACATAATCTATCATGTTCTTTGTCTCAGGATATGACAGAATGGAATAGTCCTTGATATGCAGTTTATATCCATACTGCCTGAGCATCTGATTACAGAACTTATGATATGTGCAAGCTGTAATCTGATTGCATCTGTCATCCAAAAGTTTTGTTGCCCTATCTTTCATTTCATCTGCTGCAGCATTTGTAAATGTGAGCATCAAAATACGCTTTGGGTCCACACCCTGGTCGATAAGATAGCTCACTCTCGACATCAATGTGTGTGTTTTACCTGAGCCTGCACCAGCCATAATAACAGCAGGACCATCAATATGCGTGGCTGCCATAAACTGCTGCTCATTAAGTTCAGATTTTAATTTGTCATAAAGACTCATAATCACTCCTTAAAAATCCTATCATCTGTGAATGAATAGATACTGTAGCATTCATCACTATAATTACAAAAAGCATATTGCGACAGACTATCTATCACAAAATCTGACCTGTTAGACACAACATAATAATCAAACGAATAGTCTTCATTGAAATCCATCATGAATGTGTCTGTATTATTGCCATTGTATTTACCACCTATTATTCCAAGATATTCTGACAAAATATCTTTATGTTTATTGATTGCAATATCATACATTTCTGCTCGGCAATCAAAGTACACACGATAACCCTGACTGATAGCGAAACTTCCAACATCTGCAGGTATGCAACATAAAGTGACATCAGAAGGATTATCTATATTTGCTGTCAATGTGTTGACTGCTTTCTGTCCCAAACCATAATCAAGCATCCCTTTATAATAAGTCTCATTATAGGTTGACATGGCCATGTGTGCCGAAAAGAACACAGTAAACATCATACTTAATGATATGACAGCTTTTTGCCACTTGGTTGCCGAAGGATATATACCCGCATTGCTTATAGCAATAGCAAATACAGAAAGAAGTACGGCATAAATATTGAATCTATAAGATATAATAGACAGACCAACAGCACCAATAAGCATATAAGCTGCTCTCAGATTAAATTTCTCATGCCATATCCACAATATCAAGCATAATAAAGATAACACATATATGAGGATATTTTCAATACTTGTAGGATTGCTTTTAAGTTCCCCAACCAAACGTAAATAAACAGGTGATGTGGCTCTCATGCAATTCCACATATAAGAATATTGTTTAATACCATTTGGCTGGCAAATACTCGCTGCAAGTATAGCAACTAAAACCTTCAATAACTCTGGCTTGTTATGTTTGTACTCTCCTGAAAAGTCACAAAAATATGGGAGCCAAAATACGACTGTAAAAATCCATAATGTTGAGTGATACCACATCATAAAAAGGCTTATAAGGAAAAACAAAACATAATAAGACTTTGTATGAATTACATCGTTCACATACTTTTCAAGCCCAAGTAGCAATAAACACAATAACAAAAATGCTATCATCTGTGGTCTGTATGCTGAGAACATAGCAAGCACATATGTTGCCATGACAAGCACAGGAATATTTACGGCAAAATGCCTGGGCATAAAAAATTCCAAAATATAAATCATCATTCCGATGCCAAGGAAAAATAAAATAAATGACATCACAACAAGACCCATGTTGCCAAACAGACTATATACAAAATACGTTTCTATACACATAAGCCATTTTTGATGCAAAAATGCAAATCCATCATGTACAGAAAAAATATCACTTGTGCGAAATAAACCGCCGTTTAGAATATCTTTGCCCTGTGCAATCATAAAATATGAATCAGATGAAAAGATATATAATGGATGAAAACATGTCAAAAACAAAGCCAGCAATATGTAATTGAACTGATAATGATATTTCTTTAAAAATTGCTTCATACAATCCTACCTTCGAGACGCAAAATTCGTTCCATCATTAGAATCACATATTCAGGCGGTTTGCGGACGCCCTGCTCCCATGCAGATATACTGGTCACAGGCATATGGAAATGTGCTGCAAACTTTGCCTGAGTCATTCCTGTTTGTAATCTCAAATCCTTTACTGTTGGCATATAGATTAGTCCTTTCTTTAAATTACTATAGTATTATTATATAGTATTCGCATAGTAATGTCAATAAAAAATGCTCATAAATCAATAAATACTTAAATTGACAATTATTATTAAATAATTTATAATATAGTACAAGGTAATATATAAATAGAAAGGAATATAATATGCGTCCACCAAAATCACTACTTAAAGATTCACACCCCGAACTGGCAAAGCAAGTCAAAGACCAATCGTTACTGGCTACACTCAGCACAGGTAGTGAATCAAAAATTGAATGGATAGGTCCATGTGGGCATTCATGGTTCGCTAAAGTATACAATCGCACGAATGCTAAAAACACTACAGGTTGTCCTATATGTAGTGGCAAACAAATACTGATAGGGTTTAATGACCTTGCTACAACCCATCCAGATATTGCTAAACTATGTGACAACCCTGACGATGCACTTACTGTTACAGCAAATTCCAACAAAAAGATAACATGGAAATGCCCTAATTGTGGTCAGACATGGGATGCACCTGTATCCAGACTCACTATACAAAAATCCAGATGCCCTTATTGTGCACATCATTATGCCACACAAGGCGTTAATGATTTAGCTACATTAAAACCTGACCTTGTAGAAGAACTTTTAGACAAAACACAAGCACCACAATTGCAATTGTCTTCAAATAAAAAAGTCAAATGGCAATGTCATGCCAATCCCAATCATATATGGGAAGCATCAGTATATGCTCGTGTTTACAGACATACAGGTTGTCCATTTTGTTCCAATAGGCTTGCTACGCCTGATATAAATGATTTTGGTACATTATATCCAGAACTTACAGCAACTCTCGTACATCCTGAACAAGCTATGACAGTATTACCAAATAGCGAAACAAAACTTGAATGGAAATGTTCTGCATATCCAAATCATACATGGCTGGCCACACCATACAATAGAATCAAAAGTGGATGTCCTATTTGTGCTAATAAAATCATCGTACCAGGATTCAATGACATAGCTACGACACACCCTGACTTAGCAAAAGAACTTGTAAATTCAGATATAGCTACAAAAATTTCATACGGACATGGTAAAAAAGTTGAATGGAAATGTAAAAAAGGACATACATGGATGACTGAACCGTATCATCGGACAGGTAAAGACGCAACAGATTGTCCTATCTGCAATCCTACAGGAACAAGCAAAGAGGAAAAAGAATTAGCCAATATTGTTGAACAGCTTATTTATCCAGACAAGATTGAAACCAACGTTAAAATATTTGATAATCGCTATGAACTTGACATATATGTGCCGTCTAAAAATATAGCAATAGAATTTAATGGCACAAGATGGCATAGTGAAGCTGCGTATAAAGACAAAAACTATCATAAAACAAAATATGATATGTGTCTTGACAATAATATCCAGCTCATACAAATATGGGAAGATGACTGGATAAACAACCGTGCAATTATAATAAAATTACTGGCATATAAACTGCATGCTACAAAAAACATCACACAGATATTACCAGATAGTGTTTCAACAACAATATTTGCCAGAAAACTGACACCACATATCATATCGTCAGAAGAAGCAAGACCATTTCTCAACACAAACCACATACAAGGATATGTGACAAGCACATATTATGTAGGTTTGAAAGACAAAAATAACAATCTACACGCCGTATTAGCCGCCCGTTCACCAAAAAACAATGCACGAATGCACAGAAAGCAAGGTGAATGGGAAATACAAAGGTATGCCACTGATTGCAGCATACCAGGTGGATTCACAAAACTTATGGCATTTGCAGAACGTGTAATAAAAAATGATGGTCATGATATTACCACATGGGTATCATTCTCAGCAAATGATGTATCAGACGGAAGCATGTATGCCAAAACAGGTTTTATCAAAGATAAAGAATTACCGCCTGATTACAAATATGTTGGGGACTTCACAAACTGGAAACGCACACCAAAAGAACGTTTTCAGAAAAAATGTTTCAAAGATAATCCCAAATTATTATGGGAAGATGACTGGACAGAAAGACAAGCTGCAGCTGCCAACAAACTGTATCGCATATATGATGCAGGAAAAATCCGATGGATTAAAACAGTATAATACACAACAAAACTCCACCTCGAATGAGGTGGAGT
>JAEEGL011244911.1_pt1 | contig 31410 bp, 24 predicted proteins | sample 9134231 | NCBI WGS metagenome assembly JAEEGL01 (sample SAMN16246548, study PRJNA631951) | gut metagenome | biome: gut microbiome; feature: rumen; material: fiber-attached | host: Bos | place: Iran: Karaj | collected 2018-10 | reverse complement strand
GCCTGTACTACGGCGTCGGCCACTGGAACAGCTACTTCAGCGCCCTGATCTACATCCAGAAGCGCGAACTGTGGCCCCTGCAGCTGGAGCTGAGGAACATCCTGGTACTGAACTCGAACATCCAGACCAAGCAGGTCATGACCGAGGCGGAGCTGCTGGAAAAGAGGCGGCTGGAAGCCCTGAAGGAAATGATGAAGTACTCCCTGATCATTATCTCCTCCATCCCCGTCCTTATCATCTACCCCTTTGTGCAGAAGCACTTCGTAAAGGGCGTTATGATCGGCTCCGTGAAGGGCTGATACCCAAAACCGTATGATGCGCCGCGGAGGCGTAACATAAATTAAATTAAGGAGGAACCCCTATGAAGAAACTGGCTCTCGTGCTGGCTGTCCTGTTGGTCTTCTCCAGCATCCCCGCGCTTGCTGTGGACTGGAATCCTGACCCGGACACCCTGCCCATCGTCAACGAGCCCTACTCCTTCTCCATCTTCCTGGATGACAGCGGTCTGCCGGAAGACAAGATCATGTTCCCGATCATCGAGGAAGCCACCGGCATCACCATCGAGTGGCAGATGGCGCCCTACGCGGTGCAGACCGAGAAACTCGGTATCGCCCTCTCCAGCGGCGACTATGCCGACGTTATCGCGGGCTGGACTCTGGGAGATCAGCACCTGATCGACAACGGCATGAACAACAAGACCTTCCTGCCCCTTGAGGATCTGTTCGCGGAGTACGCTCCCAACATCATGGAAGTTCTTGCCAAGCCCGGCATCCGCGCTTCCATGACCCTGCCGGACGGACACATCTACTCCATCCCCTATGTTGTAGGCGAGCCCGAAGTGTTCTACATCCCCTACATCAACCAGCAGTGGCTGGATCGCCTGGGCCTCGAAATGCCCACCACCCCCGAAGAACTGAAGGAAGTCCTGATCGCTTTCCGTGACAACGATGCCAACGGCAACGGCGACCCCAACGATGAGATTCCCTTCTCCGGCGACCCGAACAACCTGGACATCTCCAAGCTCGCCGGCTGGTGGGGCGCTGACGCTGCCGGTGCCAAGAACCAGTTCCCCTATTTCGCGCTGGTAGACGGCAAGATCACCTTCAACGCCAACACCGAAGCTTACAAGCAGTTCATCGAGTTCTTCGCCGACCTGTGGGCCGAAGGCCTGATCGATCCCGAGCTCTTCTCTCAGGACGTCGCGACCTGGTCCGCCAAAGGCAAGAATGACCTGTACGGCGTGAACATCTCCTACGGCCCCAGCGATGCCTATGAAGATTTCGCGGAGGGCACCGAGGAGTACGTGAAGTACACCAAGAACGCCATGCATCCCCTGCCCGTGCTGAAGGGCTGCGATGAACCCGTGTATCACCGCATCTCCACCGGTCTGACCCTCTTCCGTACCCAGGCTGTCATCACCAACAAGTGCGACGAAGAGAAGGCCGCCATTATCGTGCGCTGGTTCAACTACCTGTACGAGGCCGACGTAAGCCGTCAGACCTCTACCGGCCCCTTCGACATTTGCTGCGTCAAGCTGGGCGAGCACCTGTATAAGGAGCTCAACATGAACGGTGAAGGCTGGACCGACGAGCTGAGAGAGAAGTACAGCTGGGGCAACCGCTTCGCCAACTCCCTGCCGCGCTACTATCACGATGACGTGTATGTAGAGAATCCCGTAGTCGTACTCCCCTGGGACAGCGACGAGAAGAAAGTCGATCTGCAGAACGAGATGAAGATGGAGCTTTACAGGCCCTATCTGAACGAGAAGTTCCCCGAGGTCTGGAGCACTTCCGAAGAAGACACCACCCGTTCCGCTGAGATCCAGGCCGACCTGAACAGCTACATCAAGACCAAGACCGCGCAGTGGATCGCCGGCCAGGCTGATGTAGAGGCTGAGTGGGATGCTTACTGCGCTCAGCTGGAAGCCTACGGCCTCCAGGAGCTGCTTGAGATCAACCGCCGCTCTCTGGGCGAGGAATAATCCCGGTTAAGCACTCATAAAACTAAAACCTGCGCCCCGCGCCCGAAAATCGGGCGCGGGGTTTTCTTATGACTGCGGTGCGCCGGGCCGAGGGATCCTGCGGCCGGCCTGAACCGCTTAGCTGGCGGAGCGCGAAAGCGCTCTTTTTTGCATCCTCTCCGCTCCCTGTCCCCCCTTTTGTTAACGCAACCGAACTTGACTTTTAACGTTCATTTCGATACAATTTAGCAAAACAGGGGCGCGGCGGGATGCCGCGTTCCCTGTTATACGTATGTCAATAAAGGAGAAGTATTCCTGATGTCAGAAAACAGACAGGGCATGGTGCTCACCACCGCCGACAAGCGCAAGCTGGAAGAGGAACTCAACGAGCTTAAAACCGTTAAGACCGAGCAGGTCAAGCGTGATCTGGCGGAAGCCAGGGCCCACGGCGACCTGAGCGAAAACGCCGAATATGACGAAGCCAAGAACGAGCAAGCCCGTGTGGCCGCCCGTATCGCCCAGCTTCAGGACCTGCTGGACAACGCCGTGGTGGTGGACGAGCAGGAAGTGGACACCGACACCGTACAGATGGGCACTGTAGTCACCGTTTGGGACGAGACCTACGAGGAAGAGGACGAATATACCATAGTGGGCCTCACCGAATCAGACGCTTCCAGGCTGTTCATCTCTCCCGAGTCCCCCATCGGCGCGGCTCTGGTAGGCGCCAAGGTAGGCGACACGGTGGAAGCGCATACTCCCGGCGGGCTCGACAGGATACAGATCAAGGCCATCCGCAGGCGCGAGGCTTTCTAAATTCCACCCCTTTTTAAGGAGATCTTCATGGAGCAGTACAACCTGCAGGGGCTTTCCGAACAGGAGCAGCAGCGCTTTGACAAGCTGAGCGCTCTCACCGGCGAAGGCCGCAGCCCCTATATCATAACCAAGTACCCCGTCACTCACCTGTCCGTCCAGATCGAAGCGGATTTCGACGCTCTCGAAGGGCAGGACGTCGTTATCGCGGGGCGAATGATGAGCCGGCGCATAATGGGCAAGGCTTCTTTCGCACACCTTAATGACGCCAAGGGCGACATACAGTTTTACGCCCGCCGGGAAGATGTGGGCGAAGCTGCTTACGCCGAGTTCAAGGCTTACGACATAGGCGACATACTGGGCGTAAAGGGCACGGTATTCAAAACCAAGACGGGCGAGATCTCCGTGCACGCCAAGGAGATCACGCTGCTGAGCAAGAGCCTGCACGTCCTGCCGGAGAAATTCCACGGCCTTACGGATACGGATATCCGCTACCGCCAGAGGTATCTTGACCTGATGACCAACTCCGACGTGCGCGCCACGTTCGTAAAGCGCAGCATGATCCTTAAGGAGCTGCGCGCGTACCTGGACGGCAAGGGCTTCCTGGAAGTGGACACTCCCATACTCACCCCCTTTGAGATCGGCGCGTCCGCCCGGCCCTTCTATACCCACCACAACACGCTGGATATGGACATGGTGCTCAGGATCGAGACCGAGCTGTACTTAAAGCGGCTGATCGTGGGCGGCTATGACAGGGTATACGAAGTGGGCCGCATCTTCCGCAACGAGGGCATGGACACCCGCCACAACCCGGAGTTCACCTCCATAGAGCTGTATCAGGCGTACACCGACTTCCGCGGCATGATGGACCTGGTCGAGGATATGATGAAGACCGTAGCCGAAAAGGTGTGCGGCAGCCTTACCGTGCCTTATCAGGGCAGCATGATCGACCTGTCCCACTGGGAGCGGCTGACCATGGTGGAAGCGGTCAAAAAGTATTCCGGCGTGGATTACTATTCCTGGAAAGATGACGAGGACGCCATCGCCTGCGCCAAGGCGCACGACGTGGCGCTGCCCGAAACGCCCACCAGGGGTGCTATCCTGGCGGAGTTCTTTGACGCGTTCGTTGAGGAGAAACTGATCCAGCCCACTTTCATTTACGATTATCCCGTGGAGATCAGCCCCCTGGCCAAGCGCAAGCCCGACGAACCCGCCTTCACGGAAAGGTTCGAGTACTTCATCAACGCCACTGAGTTCGGCAACGCCTTCTCGGAGCTCAACGACCCCATCGACCAGAGGCAGCGCTTCGAAAAACAGGTGGCTATCCGCAAGGCGCTGGATCCAGACTGCCGCGCCCAGGTGGATTACGACTTCATCACCGCCCTGGAATACGGCATGCCTCCTACCGGCGGCCTGGGCTTCGGCGTGGACAGGCTGGTTATGCTTTTGACCGACAGCCCCTCCATAAGGGACGTGCTCCTGTTCCCCACCATGAAGCCCCTCGACCAGCCCAAGAAGGAAGAGCAGAGCGGCAAAGCGCCCGCCGAGCTCGAGTGTGCCTGCTTCACCTGCCCCTCCCAGGAGGCCTGCAAGGCCGCGCAGGCGGAAGCGCAGAGCGCGCCTGCCGAGGAAAAGATAGACTTTTCCAACGTAGTCATCGAGCCTCTGTTCCGGGATACCGTCGACTTTGAGACCTTCTCCAGGAGCGATTTCCGCGCGGTGAAAGTGCTCGCCTGCGAGGCGGTACCCAAGTCCAAGAAGCTGCTTAAGTTCACCCTGGATGACGGGAGCGGCGAAAACCGCACCATCTTAAGCGGCATACACGCGTATTACGAGCCGGAGACGCTGATAGGCAAGACCTGCATCGCCATCACCAACCTGCCTCCCAGGGCCATGATGGGCATCGAGTCCTGCGGCATGCTCATAAGCGCCGTGCACCACGAGGGAGAGGAAGAAAAGCTCAATCTCCTTATGGTGGATCCCCACATCCCCGCCGGTGCGAAGCTGTACTGATCTATACTTACTGATGAGCCTGCCAAATCGGCAGGCTCAAAGTCTAAAAAGGCCGCTTAAGCGGTTCTGAATCGGGGAGCAGTGATCATGGAAATAACCGTCAGACCTATTCAGAAAAGCGATTACCCGGCCGCCGCCGCTATATGGCGCGACGTGCTTGATATCATCAACGCCACCGATGAAAGCGTCGCCGAGACCTATGAGCAAATGGCGCGGGACGAAAACTACGCCACGTTTGTCGCCCGGGCGCAGGGCAGAGTGGTCGGGCTTGTCACCGCAGTAAAGGTGCTCGCTGTCGGTCATCCGGGCGGCTATGTCAAAATGAACGGCCTGGGCGTGATCGGGGAATACCGGCATCAGGGTATCGGCAAACTGCTGATGGATCGCGTGGAAGAATGGGCTGTCAAACAGGGCGCGCCTTATGTGGGGCTCGCGTCCGGGATCAGGAGGACCGACGCCCACGCGTTTTATGAGCATATCGGTTATCAGAAGACCTCGTTCTGGTTCCGCAAGAACATAAAATGACCGCTGAAGCCGTAATGCTGCCCGGGACGCCGTGTTCCGGGCAAAACGCCGATACCCTGCGCGTTACACTGTGTTCTATGCGGAGATATCTTGTTTTGTATTGAGAGGTTTACGCTATGGATCCTCTGCTCAATCTCGTGGTGGATATGTACGGCTGCCCCAACAGGTGCCTGCACTGCTGGCTGGGGCACATGCCAAACAAAGCGCTGCCGGACGGGACAGACAGTTATATAGTGGATTATTTCAGGCCCTATTTCGGCAGGATAGCGTATTACAGCTGGATGCGGGAGCCGGATTTCTGCAACGATTACCGGGAAAGATGGCTGCGCGACATCGCCTTGTCCGTAAACGCCCGGCCTGAGCGCTTCGAGCTGGCCAGCTTCTGGCGGATCGCGCGGGATGACGGCTACGTCCCCTTTCTTAAGGAAGCCGGCGTCAAAAAGGTGCAGCTCACCTTTTTCGGCCTTCGTGAGACTCAGGACAGGTATGTGGGCCGGAAAGGCGCGTTCGACGAAGTCATCGAAGCGACGCACAGGCTTATCGATGGTGGCATCATCCCCCGCTGGCAGTGCTTCATAAACGAGGAGAACATATCGGAGATAGAAGAGGTATACGCGTTGTACCTCAAAATCAAAGCTGAGTTCTGCCCAGACATGGAGTTTTTCGTGCACGAAGGCTCCTGTGACGGGGAAAACCGCAAGCTCTACCCGATCCGCATTCAAAAACGGCACATCCCCGAAAACCTTATTCCCGTGTATCTGGGATATGACGGATTGCTTGAGGAAAAGGACTGCGTAAAACAGCTGCTCGAATGCGATCATTCACCGGAATACCGTTTAAGCGGCGACATAACGCTGAACATCGCGGGCACGCTGGACGCGTACCTGAATTTCACCCATTTGAGCGCTCCGTGGCAGGTGGGAAACCTGAAAACCGACGACCCCCGAGTGTTCTGCCGGCGGCTGGCAGAAGGGGACATACCCGCGCTCAGGCGGGCAAAACAGGTCACCTGGAAGCGGCTGGCGCGGGATTACGGCGCGCAGGATTCGGAAAGGGCGTTCAGCCTTGACGATTACAAAATATTCCTGTTCAACCGGTTCCTTAATAATAATGAAGAATAAAACAGCGCCCTCCCGTTCAAATACGGTGAGGCGCTGTTTTTATTATGCCGATCCGGCAGGAAGTCACATTTCCACAAATCTTGTCTCAAACGGTTCGAGCGTGGCTTCCGTGCTGCCCGCCGGGCAGGAGAGCTTTGTCGTCACCCGCGTATCGGCGTTGTTCATTACCAGCAGTGTGCGGCCCTTTTCAAACCACGCGCATTCGACCATGGGATCGTCCGCCATGCCGGCTCCCTTACCGTCGGCGCCGCACAGGTACTTCAGTATATCCAGCAGCATGTCCGCCGCGGCGGGGCTGTAGGAAAAGCCGCCCATATAGACCGCCTTGCCTTTTCCGAAGCGGTTCAGGGTGAGCGCGGGCACGCCCTCTTTTTCCAACAGCACCTGCGTGTCGCCGGAAGTGACACGGATGCCGTCCGTCTTCCCTATCGCTTCTTCGGCTACCCGGAAAGGCGCGCTCTGCGCCTCAAACTGCCAGGAAGCGTGGCAGGCATACTGGCCCTTGTCCATATCCACCCCAAGCATGTGGCTCAGGGCGAACAGCGTATCGCCGCCGTCGGCGGCGGAAGGTTCTCCCGCACCGATAAAACTGCCGCCTTCATACACGAAGCGGGTGACCTCGCTCACCAGCTCGCTGTCGCGCCATACATTGCCGCCGCTCCACGCGTCGCCTTGGCGGCCCGCGTTGATGAGCACGTCAACGTCCTTCAGCGCGCCGCGCTTCACGTCATCAAAACTTACGAACTTTACGTCCACCGGCAGCCCTGAGAGCGCCTCGTTTATGTGGATGAGTATGTTTTTATCCGTCTCGTGGAAGTGCCCCGACAGAGTCCAGGAGCGCAGGCTGCCCCAGTAGTGCATCACCGCGACTTTTATGGGCAGTTTTGCCGGTGCGCCGCCCTCGTGCAACGCTTTTATGCGGCGGAAATCCCGGGCGATGTCCGCTATCAGGTCGTTGAACTTGTCCTGCCCGATGGTCAGGTGCAGATAGCCGCCCAGGCCTATGCGCTGTACCGTCTGCCTGGCCAGCGCCCTGCGCACGTGCAGCCAGTATCTCAGCGCGTCTTTTTCCGGCTCGCCGCCCTCGGAGAAGGTGGGCAACCCGCCCAGCCCCACCGGGAACAGGTACGGATGGAAGCGAAGCTCGTGAGTATCCACCTTGGCCAGGGCGCACAGGCGGCACTCAAAGCCTGAGAACACACACTTGATGAGCCCGTCGAAACCTATGGACGGGAAGTACTTTCCGCAGGGCTCCATGCCCACCCAGCTGTCGTCGTAGAACACGTACGCCTGCTTGCCGTAGGCGTGGATGATATCCACCAGTTTTCTGGCTTTTTCGGCCACGAAACGCTGTATGAAGTCCATGTAATCCAGCTTCGCCCTGGTGGGCGGGCGGTGGGTAGCCTGGAGCAGGCCCTTGTTTATAAAGTCCTCGGCAGTCAGCGCGTAGCCGTATTCCTCTTCAAACGCCTTGAGCGCGGCGGGGCTCACGGTAAAGTCGTAGCTCGCCCAGTCCACGAAGCGACTGCGGAAGCGCATGTCGTCGCCGAATATCCATACGAAATTGTAGAACAGTGAGGTCAGGCGCACCACATCCGTCCGGGGATTGGCTTCGCACCAGTCTTTGAGCCACTGCTGCAGGTATTCCCAGGCCGCGGGGTGCCTGGGGTCCAGCTGGCGCAGGTGCTCGCTGGTCCAGTGGTTGGTGGTGTGGTTGTACATGTTTATCTCTTCCCACACGCGCCACGCCAGGAAGGAGACCGAATACCTGTGGAACGGGACGCAGTTTTTGAGCGTCACTATTCCTTCCGAATACTCCCACTCGTCATTCCCCAGCAGGCGGCCAACAGTCCTGTCCCATACCTGCCAGTACTCCATGGCTTCAGGAAAATCGTTTATCTCGAACTGCTCGTTGAAATACCCTTCCAGAGGCCGTATTTCCAGCCTGTCGCCTAAAGCGACTGCGGGCTTGGAATACAGAAAGCTCTGCTGCTGCGCGTCCGGATGCGCTTGGGCGAACGCGTTGTGCTCTCTTATGATGCAGATGGTGGAATATATGCGGTAGCCCGCCCGGGTGATCTCATCCGAAAGCTTTGTACCGTCAGAGTCGCGTATAACGTCCGCGCCCCATTTTTCGGCCATCTTCAGGGTGAGCTCCTCGTATCCTGCCTCTCCGGGCAGAGTGAACGCGCCTTTGGAATGATCGTTCATGTCCGATTCCCCTTAAACGTATTTGCCGCGGCAGCTTATATCATTCCTGCCCGTAAGTCTCCTCTTTGGGAGGCTTGCATATGGGGCAGGCGGTCTTGCCTGCGTTTTTGGCCTGGTTAAGCGTTACCTTGGGCGTGTGCGCGTACACGTAACGGCAGCCCGCCAGGTGGTAGTACTTGCCGTTGTCGTTGCAGTACACGCGGGTAGCCACCGGCGTGGGCGTGGGCAGAGATATAAGGCTGCTGGTCTCGCTGGCGCTTTTCAGCAGCTGGGACGTGTCCGGCAGGTCCTCCGGCGGCAGCGGCGCCAGCATGCGCTTGTCGTTCACCAGCTCTGTCACGATTATGCTGCCCTGGTCGTAATCGAAGGAAGTGGTGGTGAACACCACTATCCCCAGCACGATTATGCCTGTCCAGGCAGCCGTGATGAGGGCCTTAAGCCAAATCTTCCACTTGGCTTCCCTCCACATGAGCCACAGGCCCACGGGGAACGCCAGCACCAGCAGCGCGATGAGCACCAGGATGCCGCGGTCGCCGCTGAGCCATTTTCTGTAATACCTGTTTCTTCTCATTTACCGATTTCCCGTATGATTTTCAGCGCCCGGTCCGGATAATTGGTGATTATGCCGTCGCAGCCCTGCTTTACCATGTATTCGATCTCGTCCTCGCCGTTGGGCGTCCAGCAGTTCACTTTCATGCCGCGCTTATGGGCGGAGTTGATGGTAGCCTTTGATAAAAACTCGTACGCGGGATGTATCGCGTCGCAGCCCAGTTTCTGCGCCCTGGCCGCCTTCGCGGTCCCGTGGGAATAAAGCAGGCAGGTGTAGACGTCCTTGTGCAGCTGTTTAAGCCGTTTAAGCGCCAATTCGTCAAAGCTTGACACTATCACCTGCTTGAGTACCCCGTGAGATACCAGTATGCCATAAAACAGGTCCAGCGCCGCGTCCAGCCCCATGGGATGCTCAAAACGCTTGATCTCTATGTTTATGACCTCCAGGGGCTTTACCACTTCCAGCATCTCCTCCAGCGTGGGGATGCGGGTGCCCTTGAACGCCTTAGAGAATTTGACGCCGAAATCGCAGCGTTTCAGTTCTTTCAGCGTCTTGGAGGCGATCTCACCGCTGCCGGTCGAAGTGCGGTCTATAGTACTGTCGTGGCACACCACGAACCTGCCGTCGCGGGTCAGATGGATGTCACACTCTATGCCGTCCGCGCCTATATCCACCGCCATTTGGAACGCGGGAAGCGTGTTTTCCGGCGCCTTTGCGCTGAAACCTCTGTGCGCCTGGACTTTTGTTAGGCTCATTTTCTTATATCCTCCGGATCTTGACCTGACTTAGCAGGGAATATACCGTTTCTTTGTCGGGGCTGGCGCTGCCCTGCGTCCCGGCCGCTGCGGCTCCGCAGGCGACGGAAAGCCTGAAGCACTCCTCTGCGGACATGCCGCCGCTCCGCCCGCAGACGAAGCCTGCCAGCATGCTGTCCCCCGCGCCCACGCTGCTCGCGGCCTGGATATGCGGGCTCTCGGCGTACAGCACGTTTTCGCCGTCCGCGTATACCGCGCCTTCCCTTCCCATGGATACCAGCACCGCCCGTACGGAAGAAATGTCCAGAACTTCCTTTGCGCGGGCCGCGGCGTCGTCAAACGTATCGACTGCGCGCCCGGTAAGCTCCGCCATCTCCTCTGCGTTGGGTTTTATCATGTACGCGCCGCTGTCCACACCCGCTTTCAGCGCTTTTCCCTGGGTGTCAAGGAACACCTCCGCCCCGGACAGGCTTATCTCGCTTATCCATGCACCCGCGTCTACATTCAGACCGTCAAGCCTGCCGGAGATCACGCATATGTCTCCGGCTTTCAGCACGCTTTTCAGGCGCGACTTAAGAAGCGCGAAGTCCTCCGGGTCTATGCCGCCCGCTTCGTTTATGTCGGTAGTCACCCGCGTGACAGGGTCGAACAGTTTGATATTTGTGCGCGTCGGCCTTTGGGAAGGCACGAAATCGCCTTTTATCCCCATGTCCGACAGCGCCTTAAGTATATACTCGCCGGCGCTGCCGCCCAATATGCCCATGGCGACGCTATCGGCACCCAGTTCTTTCAGCGTCTTGGATACGTTTATCCCCTTCCCGCCCGGGTCAAGGCGGGCAGAGAGCACCCTGTTTACCTTTCCGGCGGAGAAAGAGGGCACCGTAAGCGTTTTATCCAGCGCGGGATTCAGCGTAAGCGTGTAGATCATTTAATGCCCCTCGCATACATCTTACCAATTATATTGTATCACATATGTCAAGCTTTGACGTGTTTTCGCGCCATGTTGTTATATTTTTATTTCAAATCTTTACAAAAGTATTTCATTATGCTATAATGGATGGCAACTTACGGAGGTGAGGGCATGAAAAAGAGCGTGAAGCATTCCAGTCAGGTAAAGAAAGCGCAGCGTCTGGCCAGGTTTTTGATCTGGCTCATGATATTAAGCGTGCTGGGCGGGCTTCTGGGCTGCTATTTTGTGCTGCTCAAACCGGAAAAGCAGTACATGGACGCCTCCAAACTGCTGGAAGCAAAGTCCTACGCCGAGGCGGGTCAGCTGTTTTCCACCATCGAAGGCTACCGTGACAGCAAGACCAAGGCGCACACCGCCAGCTGCCTGAGCCTGTTTGAGAGGGGCGAAGTCGAAGCCGCGTCGACGCTGTACTTAAATTCCCTCGACGCCGACGCCCAGGCGACGGTGCAAAAGAGCGTCGGCTCCTTTGAGGCTCTGGGCAATCTTGCCGTGGAAAACGGAGATTATAAAAACGCGTATCTGTACTACAACCTGGTGCCGGAAGGAGGCCCCGAAAGCACGCTTTACGCGCTGGACGTCTACAACGAAGCCGTGATAGATATCCAGAACGGCAAGTACGCCGAGGCCCGCGAAAACGCAAAGAGCGTGCTGGACAGGTCCGAAGCCATGGCCGCTCCTCTGCAGCAGCTCATTGACAGCAGTTTTGAGATCGAGTTCAACCACTATCTGCAGCTGGCCGAAAGCGACCTGGACGCCGCAGCCCGGGGCATGGAGTCCATGCAGGACGAATACGAGGAAGCCGGAAAATACCTTAAAGATCTGGAAGACGTATATAACGGCGGCAAGATGTATCAGGACGAAGGCAAGTACCAGCAGGCGATCCCCTTCTTTGAGAAGATAATCAGCTACAAGGACTGCCGCCTCAAGATCAGCGAGTGCCAGGTCATGCTCTATGAGGAGCAGGCCAAAGCCGGCCAGACCGACGCCGCCATATACGGCGTGATGTCGCTGTACGACTGGGAGAACGCCATTTACGTGCTGCCTGAAGACAGCGTGCTGCTGCCCCTGCTGCTGCCCGAAAACGATAACGAGACCATTCCCGAGAGCACGGAGGACGAAGTTGCGTAACACGGTTTCTGTCGCTGGCTGCAACAGCTACGACCCGGAAGAAGTTCGTCCCGCCCTGGAAGCTGTACTGAAGCCCCTGGGCGGGCTTGATTTTGTCAAAGCGGGCATGACGATAGTCATAAAGGCGAACCTGGTAAGCATGCTGAAGCCCGCTTCCGCCGCTACCACGCATCCCGTTTTGCTGACGGAGCTGTGCCGCATGCTGGTGGCGAAAGGCGCTAAGGTGATAGTTGGCGACTCCCCCGGCGGGCTGTATACCGCCGCGTACGTCAACGCCGTCTACGCCGCTACCGGCGTCAAAGCGGTGACAGAAGCGGGCGCAGAGCTCAACCATGATTTCACCCATGCCCACGCGGACAATCCCCGGGGGCATACGCTTAAGGAGCTGGAATACACAAAGTATCTTGACGGCGCGGATGCGATAATCAATTTCTGCAAGCTGAAGACCCACGGCATGATGGGCATGTCCGCCTGCGTCAAAAACATGTTCGGGGCTATCCCGGGCACATTCAAACCCGAATACCACTACAAATACCCCAAGCACGCCCAATTCGCGGACATGCTGGTGGACATAAACGAACGTTTCAAGCCCCGGCTGTGCCTGGTGGACGCGGTATACGGCATGGAAGGCAACGGCCCCACCATGGGCACGCCCCGGTTTATCGGCGCCATACTGGCCTCCGACAGCCCCTACTGCTGCGACCGTGTGTGCGCGGGCATAATCGGGCTTGATCCTGAAGAAGTGGACACTATAGCCGCCGCGAAAGCCCGGGGGCTGGAAAACGGGTTCGATATAGTCGGTGACCCCGAGAAATTCCGCGTGGCGGACTACCGGCTGGTGCGCGACAGAAAGGACATGTCCTTTAACCGCGAACTGCCCGGCATATTCGGCAAATGGTTCGGCAGTTTCGTGTCAGGCGCGCTGGCTTCCCGTCCCCGCCCAGACAAAAAGCAGTGCGTTGGCTGCGAAAAATGCTTCCGGCTTTGCCCCGCCAAGGCGATCACCATGAAAAACCGCAAGCCTTCCATAAACAAAAAAGCCTGCATCCGCTGCTTCTGCTGCCAGGAGTTCTGCCCCAAAGGAGCCATGAAGCTGCACCGTCCGCTGATAGCCCGCTTCCTGAACCGCTGAAAAAGACCGCCTGATGGCGGTCTTTTATCATGGTTTTCTGCCGGTTTTCCCGTACTATCTGTTGTCGTACAGCGCCTTCAGCAGTTCCCGGGTGTCGTCGCAGCCGTGCTCCCAGTACATTATGCCCAGCAGCCCGTTGTCCTTTACAATGCCGCACTTGGCTTTAAGGCTGTCCGGGTCGTCGTAGCTGATAAGGCTGGAGCCGTTGAACAGGAACGGCGCCTGGGCGTCCTCGTCCCAGTAGCGCGTATAGCCGTTTTTGTTGATATAGTCCTTTAAAAGCCCGGAATAGCCCGCGCCGTAGTCGCCTGTGGTGCCCGCGGGCTGGAGCAGACCGTGGTTCACGTCCGGCACTCCGCCCCATTTTCTGGAATAGAACGCCGCGCCGATCACGATCTTGTCAAGCGGCACTCCCGCCTTGTTGAACAGTTTTACCATGGACAGGGTATCCAGCCCGCTGTCGTCGCCCTTGGTGGCAAAAGGCGCTGTGTGGTGCCCCGCCTGGCGGCAGAAGCCGCTGCGCATGTCATAGGTCATTATCTGCACGTAGTCGCAGATCCTGGCCACCTTGTCCATCTCGGTGTCCCGCACGAAGTATGCGCCCGCGCCGGCGGCGATGGACACGATCTTGTCATTGCCCAGGGCGTCCCGAAGCGCCTGTAGCAGCAGGGTGAAGTTCTGCCTGTCTGAGGGGTCGCAGTCTATGCCCGCCGAATCGGAACAGGGGTATTCCCAGTCGATGTCTATGCCGTCCAGCTGAGTGAGCGCCACGTAGTCCGCGCAGCTGGAAGCGAACTTTTTCCTGCCTTCCTCGGTGCGGGACATGAGCGAGAAGCCTCCCGCCGTCCAGCCGCCCACGCTCAGCACGATCCTGATATCTGGGTTCCACTCCCTGATGGTCTTCAGACAGTCCATATGCTTGAGTTCCCAGGTGCCGAGGGTATAATCATCCGCCACCTTGCCGAAAGCGATATTGATGCCGTCCAGCATCTTCGCGTCGCTTTGGGTCACCTTAGGCAGTCCGCGGTCGCCCACATAGCCCAGTATCTTCATGTCTCACACCTCCGGTTTTATAAGTTCGCGCGATTCTCCGGTCGTCTGTCAACGTGTACCGTCCGCTTATTCTATCCTGTCTTTCAGGGCGGTCTTTATGTTCAGGTAGTCGTTGGTGAGGATGCAGTCTATGCCCATGTCCAGGAAACGCCGCGCTTCCTCCGGCTCGTCGGACCAGAACACATTGAGCTTTATGCCGTGCTGTTTGGCCTTCTGTATCATCTCTGTGTTGAAATAGGGCTTGAACAGCTGCACCCGGTCGATGCCCAGCTCTATCGCCCTGTTCACTATCTCAAAGTGGCGGGAGTTCTCCCCCACGCACAGGGCGATGTCCGGAGCCAGGCGCTTAAACTGCTTAAGCACCGCGTCATTGCCGCTCATGAAGTAAACATACCTGCGGTTGTCGTACTTGTCGATCAGCCTGATGACGCGCTTCAAGTGCTCCTCGTCCAGGGGGCTCACGTCGTCCGTGTCTTTTATGTGCACGTTCATGATGACCTGGCCGCTGAAATGCTTCAGTATCTCCTCGAACCGTACTATCCTGAGGCCTTTGTACTTATCAGAGAACCGGAAACCGAAGTCCAGCTGCCTGAGTTCCTCCAGCGTTTTTTCGTACACCTTGCCGTGGCCGTCGGACACTCTGTCCAATGTGGAGTCGTGTATGGACACCACGTCCCCGTCCTGCGTCCACCACAGGTCGAACTCTATCTCCTGCGCGCCCAGTGCGACAGCCGCGCCGAAGGCGGGCATGGAGTTTTCCGGCGCTATCGTGCTGAAGCCCCTGTGGGCGCACAGCCGGGGGTAGGGCAGGCTTTTGTCGTCCCGTATCACGGCGCTGCCCGCGGCGCGGTACTTCCAGGGCCGCCGGCCCTTTTCGGTGTAGTCGTGGTGCAGCCCCACCGGGTTCATGAAGCCCATGGGCTTTAAGTACTTTTTGAATGGATCGAACTCAAATTCTATGCCGCCCGCGCCGTTCTCCTTGTACGCCAGTATCTCCCCGTCCGGCCCTACCGCCATGGAGGAGCCCGCCGTGGCGCAGTCATCCCCCAGGGACACGCCGCTCCTTAACAGGTACGCGCCGGTGGTGTAGGCGATGAAACGGCCGTAGATCTTGGCCGTTTCGTGGGTGTCGCTGCGCTGCTGCGCGCAGCCGATGATCACATGGGGGCGTTTCTGGGCGATAAAGCTCAGGCTCTCGTAGAAATAAAAATCGTAGCAGGTGAGGAAGGCGTACTTAACTCCGTCGATCTCTATTGTATATGGCTCCGCGTACTCCTCGCAGTAATCGCTCCGGAGCTTAAGGCGGGTGATCTCGCCGGGAGTAAGATGCTGCTTAAGGTACTTCCCCACGATGTTGCCCTGCCTGTCGAAGGCGAAAGTGGTGTTATAATAGCCTTTTTCCGTTTTGTCTCCCGCGTTCACGAATACCACGCAGCCAAGGCGTTTCGCCGTTTCCCGGCAGACGGAAAGCAGGCGTGGAGTGTTCATTTCCCACGCCTGTTCGTATTCTTCCCGGGTGGCGGGCGGGAAGGGCATGTCCGCGCTTTCAGGCAGCACTACTATGTCCGTGCCCGGCTTCAGCGCTTCAAGGAAGCTTACGGCTTCGTCCACTCCCTGTTTCGCGCCTTCTATGTCAGAATAAAACCCGCTCTGGTATATAACGCCCTTCATGCCGTTTTTCTCCCTATTTCAGCTGTGAAACTCGCCCTTTTCCAGACCCAGGAAGCTTAAAAAACGCTGTATGTGGCAGTCCCAGTACTCCCAGCTGTGCACGCCCGGATCAGCTTCGTACACGTATGAGAACGGGTTCCCCGGCAGGCTTTCCATGAACGCCCTGGTCTTAAGCGCGCTTTCCTGTATAAAGTCCTCCGTGCCGCAGCTGTGGTATATACGGGGCAGCGGCTTGCCGCTTTCCACCGCTTTGAGCGCCACGCCGTACACGTCCTCCTCGGTCCCTTCCAGCACCCTGTCTCCGTACAGGTAGTCATGCCGTTCCTTTTTGGCAGGCGTGGACACGTCGTTCGGGTCGCTGTTCACGGCGCCCGCGGACAGGCAGCCTATGGCAGAAAAACTGTCTATGTTGTTAAGCCCTATCTTCATCGCGCCTGCGCCGCCCATGGAAAGGCCCGCGATGTAGTTATCTTCCCGTTTGTCGCTCAGGGGAAAGAAACCCCGCATTATCTGCGGCAGTTCCCTGGCGATATAGGTGTAGTATTTGCCGCCGTGGGCCATGTCCGCGTAAGAGGACAGGTGCGCCGCGGGCATTACAACCGCCAGCCCAAAGGGCGCCACATAGCGCTCTATCGAGGTACGCCTCTGCCAGATGGTCTCGTCGTCGCTTTTGCCATGCAGCAGGTACATGGTCTTGTATTTCTCCGTACTGCGGCCTTCAAACTCTCCGCCCAACCTCTTCTGGGGCAGTATCACCTCGCAGGAAACGCACATGCCCAGGCTCTGGCTGAAAAAATTGGTGTGTATAAGTGCCATGTTACGCCTCCCTGCCTATGTTCAGCCACTTGAGCACGCTTTGTATCTTCATGTCCCAGTATGCCCAGTTGTGGGTGCCGGGTTCCTCCTCATAGGTGAGGTCGAAAGGCAGCCCCTTTATGTGGTTCCTCATGCGCACGTTCTGCCAGTAGAGCATATCCTCCGTGCCGCAGCACATGAACAGCCGGGGCGCGGCGTTTTTGCCAAAATCAAAGTTTTCGCACAGGGCGAACAGGTCGTCTTTTCCGCCTCTTACCTGCGCCACGTCGCCCAGTATGTCGAGCGCCTCATGCCCACCGTTTTTCACTTCGTTTTCGCAGATCTCCGCGATATCCACCGCGCCGGACAGGCTGGCCGCCGCCGAATAGATATCCGGCCGGGACAGCGCCAGTTTGAGCGCGCCATAGCCGCCCATGGACAGGCCCGCCACGAAGGTATCTTCCCTTTTGTCGGATACTGCTGGGAAGAAGTCTTTGACTACCCGGGGCAGCTCGGTGGTAAAGAACGTGAACCACTTAAAGCCGTGGCGCATGTCCGTATACCAGCCCCGCTGGGTCTCCGGCATTATTACCGCCAGGGGCAGGTCGCTCACGTAGCGCTCTATGCTGGTCCTGCGCTCCCAGATGGTGTGGTCGTCGCTTAAGCCGTGCAGAAGGTACAGCACCTTCCATTTCTGCGGCTGAGAGGCGGTATCTACCCCTATCATTCCCGGGGCGGACTGGGGCAGTATCACGTTCATGCGCGTGCACATGCCCAGCACCTCAGAGAAAAAGCCTGCTTCCAATAGCGCCATAACTGTCTCCTCAGTCTATCATTTCCAGGGTAACGGTGAGTTCAAGCTTTTCGAACTTTTTAAGGTCATTGCCGTCCTTGTCCTTGTAGCGCACCACGCTGATAGTGAAGCTCTCGCCCTCGGCCAGTTTGTCCACTATCTTGGTGTACTCCCTGAAAGTCTTGACCCTGATGCCGTTGACGTGGGTGATCACGTCGCCGCTTCTTAAGCCCGCCTTGAAGCCGGACCCGTTTTTCTCGACCTCGCCGATAAGCAGGCCGGCGGGCGGATAGTTCTTGAGGGGCTCTTCGGGGCCCTCGTTGTCGGTCACGGTCACGCCGAAGCGGGGACGCTTGTAGGAACCGGTGGCGATTATGCTTTCGGCTATAGGCCAGGCCACATCTATGGGCACCGCAAAGGCCAGGCCTTCGTATACCACGAAGTCCTCGTTGTTGGCGTCCTTGTAGTAGTAGCCCATGTACTTCATAAAGGGGATGCCCACTATCTCGCCTTCAAGGTTCAAAAGCGCGCCGCCGGAATTGCCCGGGTTGACCGCCGCGTCGATCTGGATGAGCCCGATCGCGCGGGAGGCCTCGTAGTCCGCCTCATCCCTGTCCAGGCCGGACACGATGCCGGTGGTCAGTGTGTTGTACATCATTTCCCAGCTGATGGGCGTGCCTATCACCAGCACTATCTCGCCCACCTTGAGGTCGGAAGACTTGCCGATCTTCACGGGCGTGAGCTCAAGTTCTTCATTCACCTTTACCACCGCCACGTCCGCTGCCTCGTCGGAACCGACGACTTCGGCTTCCAGCACGCGGCCGTCGCTCAAGCGTATCTCCAGCTCGTCCGCGTCCTCTATAACATGGTGGTTGGTGAGGAAATAGCCGCCTTCTTTTATGTATACCGCGCTGCCGGAACCCTTCTCCTGCTTGTTCACGGAATCGGTCGCCTTGTCCCAGGTATAGCTGACCTGCGCGAGCACCGCCACGGAGGGAGACACTTTCTCAAATATCTCCGGCAGCGGATTGTTGTAGATCAGGCTGAGCGCCGGCTGGGAAGGTACGACGGTCTCGGCGGCGGTCTCGGCCGTTTCGGTGGCAAATGCCGGAAGCAGCAGCGCGATCAAAAGCGCCAGCGCCATCAGTTTCTTCATTGCAGGTACCTCTTTCACTTTAATGTTACTATAGTCACACCGTCTTCACCCTCGCCGTAGCGGCCCAGACGGAATTCCTTTACGTCAGGTATGCGTTTAAGTTCGCTCTGCACGGCGCTTCTGAGCGCGCCCGTGCCTTTTCCGTGGATGATGGAGAAATTCTTGATGCTGTTGAGCCTCGCCCCGTCTATGAACAGGTCCATCTCGTTCAGGGCTTCTTCCACAGTCATTCCCCTCACATCAAGCTCCATCTCTCCCCGCCTCTGGGAGATCTGTATGCTGCTGCCGGAGGGCTTTCTGGGTTCGTAGCGGCTCTTTTTCGCGTTCTCGGCAGGTTTTGCAGTGCTCAGGAGCACTTCCTTTATGTTGGCTTTCAGCTTCATGGGACCCGCCTGCACATTCATGTCGCCCTTAGCGTCAGGCGCGGTCAGCACCGTGGCGTCCGTGCCCAGTTTTTCCAGGAATACCCGGTCCCCGGGCTTTAGGCTCTCCGGGCGAACGCCTGCCTGCGCCTTGGCGGAAGACAGTGTCTCGCCCATCTCGTCTATGCCGTCCTGCAGGCGCTTGCGCATCTCGTGTAGTTCGTGTTCCTTGATCCCGGAAGCGTTCCGTGCCTTCTTGAGCTCTGAAATGATCTGTTCCGCGTCGTTCTGGGCTTTTTTGAGCAGCTTTCTCGCGTCTTCCTTGCTCTTTTTCAGCATTTCTTCCCTTTGGGATTCCAGCTGCCTGCGCTCTTTGTCCGCTTCCGCCCGTATGCGCAGCGTCTCCCGGTGCGCCTCTTCCGCCAGCACGCGTTCCTTCTCGGCGATCGCCCGGTGGTATTCCGCGTTGGCGATAACGTCCTCAAAGCGGATCTGATCCCGGCTGAGCCTTTCGGAAGCGTCGGAGATTATCGCCGGATCGAGCCCCAGCTTTCTGGATATCTCAAACGCGTTTGACTTGCCCGGCACGCCAATAGAAAGGCGATAAGTGGGCCTTAAGCTCTCCACGTCGAACTCCACCGAGGCGTTTTCAACCCCGATTGTGTTGAGCGCGAAGGCCTTGAGCTCCGAATAATGGGTGGTGGCCAATGTGCGCACACGGCGCTTTAACAGGGTCTCCAGTATGCTCATGGCCAGGGCGGCGCCCTCGGTGGGGTCCGTGCCCGCGCCTAGTTCATCAAACAGCACCAGGCTTTTTTCGCTCACGTTGTCCAGTATCTGCACGATGTTGGTCATGTGGCTGGAGAATGTGGACAGGCTCTGCTCTATGGACTGCTCGTCACCGATATCCGCGAACACCTCGTCGAACACGGCGACTTCGCTGCCGTAGGCTGCTGGGATATGCATGCCCGCCTGCGCCATGAGCGTAAGGAGGCCCACGGTCTTGAGAGTGACCGTCTTGCCGCCGGTGTTGGGACCGGTGATCACGAGGGTGGTAAAGTCCTCACCCAGCCAGATGGTCAGCGGCACCACCTTGAGCGGATCCAGCAGCGGATGGCGGGCCTCTTTAAGGCGTATAACGCCCCTGTCGTTCATCTTGGGCGGGTTCGCGTTCATCACCCTGGCCAGGAACGCCCGGGCGAATACCCGGTCCAGATACGCCATTATGTCCAGGCTGCTCTTTATGAGCGGCGCGTCGGGAGCCAGGCGCAGGGTAAAGTCCCTGAGTATGCGCTGGATCTCACGCTGCTCCTTGAGCATCAGTTCTTTAAGCTCGTTGCCCGCTTCCACCACGCTGATCGGCTCGGTGAACACGGTGGAGCCGGAGCCGCTCTGGTCGTGCACCAGGCCGGGCACCTGCTGGCGGTATTCCGACTTGACGGGGATGACGTACCTGCCGTTTCTGACGGTGACTATGCTGTCCATAAGGTACTTCTGCATGGCAGAAGAGTGGATAAAGCCGTTCAGTTTCTCCCTGACCTTGTCGTTGACCTGGCGTATGTGCCTGCGCACGTCGTACAGTTCCGGGGAGGCGTGGTCGCTCATCTCATCCTCGGAGATGATCGCGGCGGTTATCTCCTCCTCCAGCGGACGGTTGGTGGCTATGCGGGAGGCCATTTCGCTGAGTATCGGCGTGTCTTCCCTGTCCGTGACAAGGCTGCGCCGTATGCTCCGCGCGGCCGAGAGCGCCCCCGCCACCTTAAGCAGTGCCTTCATGGTGAGCACGGAACCCACCTGCGCCAGCTTAAGGTACTCGCTCACGTCGTCAAACGGCGTCATTGGGTTTCCGCCTGTGTAGGCGATGACGTTCAGCGCCTCGTCGGTCTCCTGCTGAAGGCTCGCCACGTCCTTCATGCTGTCTGCCGGAAGCATTTCCAGACAAAGCGCCTTCCCCATGTCGGACACCGCGCAGTCCTTAAGCATATTCAGTATTTTATCGTATTCCAGCTTAAGCCGGTATTTTTCGGTCATCTCTCACTCCGTGATCCTGAAATAATGCCCCGTGGTATATTTATCTATGATCGTTTCTTTGGCTGCCTCGCCAAGAGCCGCTTTTTTGAACGCCCTCACCAGCCTGACGGCGGCCAATTCGTCCTCGTCAGTCAGCAGCAGGCGCCACACGCGGCTTTCGGGGAGCTCGGCTGTCCTTGCCAGCAGGTTCATGGGCACGCTGTTTAAAAGGTCTATCACGCAGCCCTCATTGCTTGCCAGCCTCCTGAACGGGAAGCGCGCCTGCGTCCTGTCCGTATAGTACAGATCGTTCAGCCGTTTTCCCGCTTTGGCGCCGTCGCACGCCCGGCATTCCCTGTGCAGGCCGCCTCCGCGCAGGGCATTCAGGGGGCAGTGCCTGAGGTGCATCAGCGGCACCCTTCCGTATACTATCAGTTCCCTGCTGCCGCGCATCTGGCGTATCTCCCGGCAAGTCAGCTCTATGGACGGCGTGTAGATGCCGTCTTTGATGTCAAGATAATCCAGGGCGGCGTTGTTGAATATGTTCATGGAGAAGTCGAAACGCCTTTCCCTCGGCCACTCAAGTGCCAGCTGGCCCGCGTTGGATATATAAACTCCCTTTATGCTTTCCGCCTTATCCGCGGCAAAACGGTGGAGTTTTTCCAGCGTGTCCCCCGCCATCACCGGCGGCAGGTACAGGAACATGCCGTCGATGCCGGCGTTTTCCAGGGCTTCCGGGCGCAGGTCTGACGGGAAATACACCGCCTCGTCCGCGCCTTCATTGAGCAGCCGCCTGAGCAGCCGTGCATCGTCGCCCTGCACTGCCACGCGCGGCGGGAGCATATCTTCCTGATAAACGGTGCCGGCAGACACATACCTGCGCCTGGTCCAGTTTCCCCGCGCGGCGGATATCCTGGCCTGCGCCAGCTTGTCCAGCGCCTCGCGCCTTAGGCTGTTCACGGCGGCCGCGCTCAGGTACGCGTTTATATCCGAGTCGATGTCGGCTGAGGCGATTATGTAAGGCGTGCCCCCGGTCTTTCTGAGCTGGGCAAGCAGTTTTTCGTCATTCGCTCCGGCGTTCAGCGCGATCTGGACACATTCGCCCTCGGCCGTTACGCTGTTCTCACCGTCGCTGAGCGTCAGCCTGGCAGGTTCCCCCACCCTGAGCTCCAGGCGCGCGGAGACCTTCACGCAGCCCCTTTCCCGCCGCAGCCGTTCGTTCACCTCGTCCAGAAGCGCCTTGCTCTGCATGCGGTACACGGTTCCGGGTATCTTCGCGGGGTTGGAAACGCGTTCCCCAGCCCTGCCCGCCAGTTTGATGGGTGTGTCCTCACCGTTTTCGTCCCTTACGGCCAGCGCGTCGCCCTTGTCCACGTCGCGGCTCAGGCAAACGGTCCTTCCGTCCGCCTTTCCCACCGGTACGCCCCGGTGGCCCGGCTTCTGCGTAGACAGGAATTCCCCGTCCTTTATACCCTCAAGATAACCCTGAGTGAAGCCACCGCGGTTGAACACCTGCCTTAAGCCGTCCAGCAGTTTCTCGTCCGGTGTTTCCCCGTCCAGCAGGCGCCGGTACGCGGAGGTGACCACCGCCACGTATTCAGGCTTTTTGAGCCTGCCTTCTATTTTCAGGCTGCTGACGCCCGCGTCTGTGAGCTTGCCAAGCAGCGGCGCTGTCATCAGGTCTTTGGGCGAGAGCAGGCAGCCCTTGCAGGACGCGGCTCCCCGCGCTTCGTATTCCATGCGGCAGGGCTGGGCGCACGCGCCCCGGTTGCCGCTGCGGCCGCCCACCATGCTGGAAAACAGGCACAGCCCGCTTGAAGCCACGCACAGCGCACCGTGGCAGAACACCTCGGTCTCTATGCCGCATTCGGCGCATGCGCGTATCTCTTCCAAAGACATTTCCCTGGCCAACACCACACGCTTGAAGCCCTTCTGTTTAAGGAACACGGCCCCCTGGGGGTTGCTGATCGCCATCTGGGTGCTGGCATGCAGGCGGAGCTGCGGCAATACCTGTTCCAGGTACGCGCATACGCCCATGTCCTGCACAATAACGCCGTCGGGGCGAGCCCGAAACAGCTGTTCAGCCGCGTTTTCAAGCTCGCCCATCTCACACTCCTTGACCAGAGTGTTTACCGTTACATACAGTTTTTTGCCGCGCTCGTGCAGATAGTCTGACGCCCGCACCAGCTCGTCCGCGTCAAAGTTCGCCGCGCCTCGCCGGGCGTTCAATGATTTGCCGCCCAGGTATACCGCGTCCGCGCCGCTCTGCGCGGCGGCTACCAGGCAGTCCCAGCTTCCCGCCGGAGCCAGCAGCTCGGGTATTGTCATCTTAAATAGATGAACGCGTGCAGTTCCCGCTTGTTGGCCTCAAAGTCCACATCCCAGAGCATGGCATCGTCGTTGCGCTTTTCCTCTTTGTACGTGCCCTGCACGGGTATCACGAACGTGCTCGCTCCGCTGAAGCCTTCGCGGCTGAGCACTTTCTGCCCAAGCGTCATGATGGTGCTCAAGTCCAGGTTGGTCCTCATGATGCCCATGGAATCAACGGCCAGGTTCATAAGCTCCATCGTGCTCTTGCCTTTCAGCTTGATCATAAGCAGGTTGAGCACCTTCCTTTGGCGCTCCGCCCTGGCATAGTCGCTGTCCAGCTTTCTTATGCGGGCGTAACCCAGCGTCTGCATGCCGTTTAGGTGGATACCCGCGCCGCCCGATTCGAGCACACTGGATAAGTACCCCTCTTTTGCGTCATCCAGAGTCATTTTCCCCTGCCTTACCAGCAGCAGGTACTGTTCCTTTATGTTCGCATTGATCTCGGCAGCCTCGTTCTTGGTCACGTCGATCTCGACGCCGCCCACCTTTTCGGCGATGGTCGCGAACGCGGAGAAATCCACCACGGCATACTTGGTGATGTTCATGCCGAAGCATTCGTTCACGGTGCGCATGGCCAGTTTCGCGCCGCCGTAGAAGTACGCAGTGTTCAGCCTGCGGCTCTTGCCGTCGATCTTGACCTCGGAGTCGCGCATCAGCGACGTGAGCTTGATCTCTCCTGTCTCCTTGTTTATGGAGCAGATGATCATGGTGTCAGAGCGGGACGTCTCCGTAAGTACGCGGGCGTCCGTACCCAGCAGCAGGATGTTCTCCCATTTTTCGTCAAGACCCGGGGTGATGTTCAGATCCGAAACGTCTATGCTGCCCGCCTCGCTGGCGTTCAGCCCGTCATAATTGTTGTCCGAGCCGAGATCGCTGAAAAAACTGTCTCCCGACGACGTGCTCTGGGTGGGGGTGGCAGTGGTTATGGGAGTGTTGCCCCCCGTCTTTTTGCCGAAAGGTTTGATCACTACCAGCAAAAGCACCACGATAAGTATCGCGGCTGCAGCTATGAGCAGTGTCATAAGCTGTTTTTGCTGCTGCTGCTTTTTGCGGCGCTTGGCGGCAGCTGCCCGGCTGCGCTGCGTCTGGGACATGGTACGAGTGCCCTGAGCCGCCGGCTTCGTGCGCTGGGATGCGGTCTTAGGCTGTATGGGTTTTCTGTTTTCGCTCATGATATTTCTCCCGCTCGGTTAGTTTAATAGAGGTATGGCTTGCATCTTCTGCAGGGATTGTATCCTAATCTGTCAGCTATATTGACCGATATCGGCATTATCTCAACGCTGTTTTTCAGTGATGAGCATCCCCAAAGATGGTACTTCCTTCCGTCTTTGGCGATATAGACGATGTAGCTCGTGTCGAACCACTCATTGTAGGTCGTGCGGTCCAGCCAGTAGAGCTGACGCTTGGTCAGCATGCCGTTTGCCTCGTAATCCTTGCTAAGCTGGAAATTCATTACGGCGAGCTCGGTGTACTCGTCAAAATACCCGTCCGCCTCGTCCTCCAGCAAAAATCCCTTTTTGACCAGAGCTTTTTCGACCGCGTACACAAAGTCACTTACATCGCCGATCATGGCAACTATGGTGTCGCTGTCGTCATACTTGGATTCGGATACGCCAAATACGCTCATAAGCGTAATCAGCACCAGCATCAGCGCGATTATACGTTTGATCATGCCAATTCCCCCCTTTTGACATATTTTATCACAAAAGTCAATCGTTTTGCAAGCGCGGCGTACCGGCGTCTTCCTCCGCCCAAAGGGTCTGTTTAAGCGCCGACATGTTCATTTTGGGCGCTTTTCGGGGCTTTATCCCTTTAAAACGCCCCTGTTTGAAGCATACGGGCGCGTACGAACAATATTTGCAGGCGTCACTTTCCTTGCCGCTGATTGGCGTCACGGCGGTCTCTCCCTCGTATATGCGCCGGGTAAAGTCCTCCATCAGCCGCCGGGTATGGCGGGACAGGAGCTCAAACTCTGCCTGGGACGCCCCCATGTCTCCCTTGATCTCACCCTTCACAGTAAAGTCAGCATTTATGAGCCTGTCCGGATGCTCGCTTATAGCCTCCAGTATCCCCTTGTCGTCAGGATAAATGCCCTTCATGCGCGCTTCCTTGGTGCGCAGTTCGTCCACCTTTTCTTCGCTTAGAGAAGTGGTTGGGATGGGCTTGTCCGCTATCTTAAAGTAGTATACGCCCGCACTGTCGGAAGCGTATTTCGCCTTCGCCACGGACAGGTACGTCATAAGCTGCATCTGGAGGCCCGTGTAGAGCGAAGCGGGGTCCAGCTTCGTGCCGCCGCTTTTGTAGTCCACCACGAACACATAGCTTTGACCGTTTATATCGCCCCTGTCTACCCTGTCTATCTGGCCTTTGAGCTGGTAACCGAACGCACCCACCGACACGCGCTCGGTAAACCGCATTTCCAAAGCCGCCGGCGCGAACACGCCCTTTTTAAGCTGCCTGTTGAGCAATACCGAAGCCCTGAGCGCTGCTCTGCGCAGTTCTTTTACCTGCGCCGCGTTCTCGCGGCTGTCCCTGGCCAGGGGCTCAAACTCGCCGCTGAGCACGTTTTCGAACACCGCACGCATCCGCTCCCGGGCGCCCGCCTCGTCCAGCGCGGCGAATCCGGGGCTTTTCAGCAGCCGTTCCATGCAGGCGTGCAGCAGCACCCCTCTGTTCAGGGGATCTATCACGTACGCCCTCTCCTCCAGCGGTCGCAATCCCTCGCTTATAAAATGCTTGAACGGGCACTCGGCAAATTTCTCCAGCCTCGTAACGCTCAGATTCTCGCTGTAAAGCCTCTGCGCCTCTTTGGGGGTGATGCTTTCGCTGTTCGCCGTAAACCGCGCCGCGGCCTCCAGCTGCCCGGTATGTCCCATCTCCCTGAGCGCGCCCAGCATGGCTCTTTCCGCCTCGTCCAGTTTGCCCGAAGCCAGGCGGGAGGAAAGGTAGCCCAGCGCGCCGCGGGGCGAAGACATCAAAAGGTTTCCCAGCGCCTTATCTTCTTTGACGCTGCCTTCTACCGTAAAGGTCTTTAATGTCCGCTTAAGTTCGCTTATTACGTGCCCGTGAGTGTTCGCGGAACCGTTCATGCCGGAAGACGGATAGGTCACATAGACCTCATCCGTCGCCGAAAGCAGCGCGTCTTTTACGTACATGCGGCGGGTCCTGTTCATATCGAGCGGGCTCGGCGCTATGTATCTGCCGGACAGGCGGCTGATTTCTTCCCTCTCCTGCCGGGTAAACACGCCGTCTGCGTCGCCGCCCGCGTCTGATGTCTGCCCCATAAGGAACAGCGCCTTCACGCGGCGCATGCCTATCCTCTGGCAGGAAGTGACGCTGACCGCGTCCCTGCTCTGGGGCAGGCTTTTCATTACCACGGCGTCCAGCGCCCTGGATATCAGTTCCTGCAGTTCCGACAGTCTTAGGGCGCTGCCGCCCAGCACCGCGCTCATCTGGTCAAAGCTGTCGATAAGCAGGTTCGAGAACCTTATATCCATCTCCGCCTGCGCCGGCAGCCCCATTTCCAGCAGTTTCTGCCGGTAGTCTCCAGCCTTTTCAAAACAGTTCTGCTTTGTCAGATACTCAAAGATCGCGTTCAGCTGTCCGTCAAGCGTCTTTTCGGCGCGCAGGCTGTCCCTGAGAGCGATGATCGGCTCCATGAGTTTTTTGCGGATCGGTTCCGCGATGGCGACCATTTCCGCACTGCCCCGGGTAAACGGGCGCATGAGCGCGCCCATCCGCAGCTTTAACGCGGCCATATAACTGTATAAAGCCTCTGTCTCCTCCCGCTCGAGCCCGGTAAAGCCGGTCTCGCACAGCTCGGACAGGCTCTCCGCCCGGTTGGTGATTATTTTGAGCGTCTCGTTCAGGAACGCAGGCAGCGGCCCCGTCAGCGCGCTGCGGCCGTTCTGGATAAAGTAGTTTACCGAATATCTTTCAAACGCGGTCTCTATGGCGTCGCGGTAGGTGTTCTCATCTTCCAGCGCCACGGTGATGTCCGAAAACCTCCAGCCCCGGGTCCTGACCAGTTCCCTGATCATGGCGGCCACATACTCGGCCTCCTCCATGGGATTGAGCAGCATGCGGGCATGCACGCCGGGCACGCCTTCCGCCTGCCCATGCCCGTAAGTATACAGGCGCGCGAGCGTGCAGGTGAGGGGACCGTCTTCCCTGCCGGGCTCCGCCTGCGACACCGAGAAAGGCACGCCCGCGTTCGCCAGCTCGTCTTTAAGCCGGTTTATCGCCCTGGCAAGCGGTTCGTATATCGCGCCTGCTTCCTTAGGTGACGGGAGCGGCAAGAGCACATGCACGTTTTCAAGGCGCCTGCCCAGACCGGCTATCAGCCGGTTTACGGGCGCGGTGGTGATGTCAAACCCGTACACCACGGCGGATGCTCCGTCAAAAGACGGCACGTCGCCTATACGGCTGACCGCCTCAATGGCCTCGTCTTCCAGGTCATGCACCTTTTCGCCCAGATATTCCTGATACCACCCGGCCAGCCGCCTGATATCGCCAAGTTTGGCCCGGGTCGCCCCAAGCGCCGCCTTTTCGGACAGCGTCTCCAGCGCCGTAAGGTCCAGCCCCGCCTGTTTGAGCAGCGTGAGCTCGTTTATCAGCCCGTCCTCACAGCCCGACGCCTTCGTGGCGGACCTGTAATACCTGAGTTCCCCCGAATGCTGCCTGAGCAGGTAGCTTATGAGTATCGCCTTGCCCTTTTCGTCTATCTGCCTTATGGGAGAATGGCCCGCCTCCTCAAATATGCGGGTCATCAGCCGCTTGGGAGACATGACCGACAGCCTGAAGGAGCCGTTCAGCTTCAGCGCCTCCATAAGCTCCAGCTCCGTTTCGAGCGTCAGCTGGTCGGGCACGAGCACGATGACCTCCCCTTTTTCAAGGGCAGGCCCCGTGAGCCTTATCAGCTCACCCGGCAAAAACCTTCTGGCAGCGGTATGAATCGTCAACATTTAATCCCTCTCCAGCAGCATGCACCTGAGTTTCGCGCCTTCCGGCAGCCTGTCCGCCATTCCGGCGAACGCTTCTTCCACGTACAGCCGGGCGATCTGCCCCGGCCCGGCGTCTGTGAAAGCAATGTCGTCTTCGGTCAGGACCGAACCGTTCAGTACCTTATCCCGGGCGCCGGGAACCAGCCTTACAGCGGGGTACGCTCCCAGCAGGCAGTCCATGGGCCTTATATGGCGTTCTATGGTCTCCAGTTCGTCCAGTGCCACGGCATCGTCAAGCGTAAACGCGCCCGACGCGGTGCGCAGCAAAAATGACATGTGTCCCGGGCAGCCCAGCTCACCCGCTATGTCACGCATGAGGGAGCGGATGTACACGCCCTTGCCGCAGTTTATCCTTATCAGGTACCTGTCCGGCGCGGTCTGGCATATCAGTTCAAGCGCGTCTATCCTGACCTGCCGGGCGGGGATATCCACGCTTTCGCCGCGCCGCGCCTTTTTGTACAGCGCTTCCCCGCCGCGCTTTATGGCCGAGAACGCGGGAGGCGCCTGCATGATGTCTCCCACGAAGCTGGCCAGCGCTTTCTCGACTTCCGCCCGTCCGGGAAGACACGCGCTTTGCTCTATTATGTGGCCCGAGGAATCGCAGGTATCTGTGGAAACGCCCAGCGCGAGCTCGCCTATGTATTCCTTGCGTTTGTCCACTATATAGTCAAACAGGCGGGTAGCCCTGCCCACGCATATGGGCAGCACTCCCGCCGCGTCAGGATCGAGCGTGCCTCCGTGCCCCACCGACGTGCCGCGGGGCAGCAGCCGCTTTACACGGCTCACCGCGTCCTGGGACGTCATGCCCGGGGGCTTGAGCAGGTTAATGAATCCGTTCAATCGCAAACGTACCTTTCCGCTTCGTCCATGACCTTCCGGAATACTTCGTCTATGTTTTCACCCGGGAAGCGGGCGCCGCTGGCGGCGATATGCCCTCCGCCACCGAATTTCTGGGCAAGCGCGGACACATCCGTGCCGTTGGCGCCGCGGAAGCTCACCCGGGTCTCGCCCGGACGTTCCTCGGCCAGTATGCCCACGCATACGCCCTGGATCTCGTTCATGAAGTTGACCAGTGAATGCGCTTCCGGCAGGGCTGCCCCCGCTTTTTCAAACATCTGCCTGGTAAGCTTTATGCCCGCCACCTTGCCCCCGGGGCTCATGGCGTAATCGGACAGCGCAAGGCCGATCAGCCGGGTCTTGCCCGGGGTGCGTGAACGGTACAGAAGGCGGGTAAGATACTCCGCGTCAGCGCCCGCTTCCAGGCATTTGGCCGCCATAATCAGTGTCTGCGGGGATGTATCCGCAAAGGAAAAATTCCCGCTGTCGGTGGATATGGCGGTGTACAGCTGTTCGGCAATGGGCTTGGTCAGTTGGGCACCCAGTTCCCCGGCCAGTTTTACTATTATTTCCCCGGTGGACGCGGCGTCGGCTTCCAGGTAAGTCACATCCCCGAAGCCCCGGTTGGTGGCGTGGTGGTCGATCACCGCCTGCTTTTGGCACGCGTTGAACAGGCTCTCGCTTTTCCCCATGCGGTGGGCGTCCGATATGTCCACGCCTATGGCGCACAGGGGAGTAAAGGGCAGCGCCTTTTCCTCGTTGGTGAATTCAGCCGAGTTCGCCAAAAAGCGGTACGCCGGTTCCACTTCGTCGTCGCATACGGGGAATGCGTTTTTGCCCATAAGGCGCAGTATGCCCACCAGCCCCAGAGCGCTGCCGTAGGCGTCCCCGTCCGGCTTAAAGTGGGTTATCACCGCGAAATCATCGTTAGCCCTTATGAAATCGGCTATGTCCTTAAGCGTTCCCAGCATCTTCGTCCTCCCTGATGGGATGCTTTTCCTCTTCCTGACGGAGTATCTCGCCTATATGCTGGGCGTACTCCATATTCTTGTCTTCCTCGAATATGACCTCGGGAGTGTAGCGCAGGTCCACTTTCTGGCCCAGTTCCCTCCTGATGAAGCCCGCGGCGCTCTTGAGCGCCTTGATGAGCTCGGGCCGGTACTCGTCTTCCAGCACGCTCACCCGCGCCTTGCAGTAGCGCAGGTCCCGCGTCACTTCGCAGCGGGTGATGGACCAGGTGCCCCTTACCCGGGGATCCTTGACGCTGAAATTGATTATATCCGTCAGCGCGTGCCTGACTTCCTCACTTATACGTTCTGTCCTGTCAAATGCCATGTATAACCTCTTAAAAAAGCCGGACATGCCGGCTTATAATAGTGTAAAACGCTTATCTGATAACTACGCGCTGACTTCTTCCATGGTGAAGCACTCCATTTCGTCCCCCACCTTCACGTCGTTGTAGTTCTCTATGCCGATACCGCACTCATAGCCGGTAGCGACCTCGCGCACGTCGTCCTTGAATCGCTTCAGGGAATCGATCTTGCCCTCGTGTATGACCACGTTGTCCCTGAGCAGGCGGATCTGGGCGTTGCGCTGTATCTTGCCGTCGGTAACGTAGCAGCCCGCCACGGTGCCCACGCCGGAGACCTTGAATGTCTGCCTGACCTGGCAGCGGCCCAGCACGTTCTCCTTGAACTTGGGCGCCAGCATGCCCTTCATGGCGGCCTCCACGTCCTCTATGGCGTTGTAGATGACCCTGTACAGGCGGATATCCACCTTTTCCTTGAGGGCGATGTCCCTGACCGCGTTGTCGTGGCGCACGTTGAAGCCTATGATTATGGCGTTGGACGCGCTGGCCAGCATTACGTCGGTCTCAGTTATGGCGCCTACGCCGCCGTGTATGCAGCGCACCTTGACTTCGTCGTTGGAGAGTTTTTCCAGGGAGGAGGTGACCGCCTCCACGCTGCCCATAACGTCGGCCTTGATGATGAGGTTGAGCTCTTTCATCTGGCCTTCGCTGATCTGGTTGAACAGGTCGTCCAGCGTGGCCTTGCTCTGGGCCTTGATCAGCGCGGCTTTCGCCTTGTCGCGGCGCTCCTCGGCGACCTTGCGGCTCAGGCTGTCGTCGTCCACGGCGAAGATGATGTCGCCCGCCTCGGGAACATCGTTAAAGCCGATGACCTCG
>JAEEGL012783137.1_pt1 | contig 31411 bp, 22 predicted proteins | sample 9134231 | NCBI WGS metagenome assembly JAEEGL01 (sample SAMN16246548, study PRJNA631951) | gut metagenome | biome: gut microbiome; feature: rumen; material: fiber-attached | host: Bos | place: Iran: Karaj | collected 2018-10 | reverse complement strand
TTTTCACGGATCCAGACACTCTCGGGAATATCCACAACATGATCGGGAGAGACTATTTCGGGCTCCTCTTCCTGAGCAGGCTCTTCAGGCTCGTCCTGCTCCGGCTCCACTTCCTCGACTGCGGGAATAGGGGGCTCTTCGGTAACTTCCGTAGTGCTGCCGCAGGCGGAGAGTGCTCCGATCATCATGCCGGTCATAAGTACTGTGAGTAGTTTCTTTTTCATTTCTTCATATCTCCTTTGAAAATAATTAATCTTCAAACTCATCAAGGATCCACTGATCCACGCCGTCGTCTTTGCTCCGTCTCTGAAGTCCGTCGCAGGGAGTGTATGAAAGCAGATCTTCATCGATCAAAAAGAAGGAATCGTTCTCGCCTGAAGGATAATAGGTAAGATATACCGTATAACCATAGTATTCGTAATTTCCGCGCTCAAGGTAACCGTTATCCCTGTTACAGTAGAACACTTCGTCTGATGTAAAGAGGAACCAGTCGTTGGGAGGCATTGTAACACCTTCCCAGTAACCTAAGATATCACTAAGATCGTCTCCGTCGAAACCTTCATCATCGGTCTCATCCTCTGAGAGCTCGGATAATTCATGTTTCTTAACGTACTCTGTGCCGTCTTCATCGGTAAGTTCTCCGTCGGAGTATGTGAAGCGTCTCATATAACCATCTTCGGAAGCTACAAGAAGAAGATCTGTGCCGTCTAATGTATAGGTGCCATCTCCGTACATTCCGCCGTCGGTGCTGTAGTAATAGGTTCCGTCGGGATAGAAGGTAAACATCAGAACGAAAACAGATTCTCCCTCCCAGTATCCCAGCAGTCCGCCTGTTTCATCATCGTAAACGGGATCGCTGTGTGCATCATCATCTTCATCGTGATCCTCGTCTTCATCCGTCTCTTCGTCCCGGTCCTCATCCCATTCTTCGTCAATCTCGATGTCATCGACATCAACATCAGCGGCATCACCGCATGCGGTGAAAATGGAAAGTGCCAGAACTCCCATAAGCAGGGCAATTCTTTTTTTCATAATAAAATCCTCCTCAAGATATATGAATCTTTACGCGATTATCATTATAAAGACTCATATCAGAGGAGGATACATACTAAAAGTATACTTATTTTTGAAAGGGTTCACACAAGAAAACGCCTGATATCTCCGCGCTTTTCGAGCCCCAGTTTTTCTTTTACGGAGGATACCAGTTTTTTTGTATAAGGCATTGAGATATGGAGAATATCACAGATCTCACGATCAGATCTGAATTCCGCCATTAGTCTTGCGGTTTCCAGTTCCCTTTCAGTGAGAGGCTCGGGAATCTCTTTCAGCAGGTTTTCATCGAGCTTGCCCTTGTTTTCCACATTGGAATAAAGTTCAATATAGTGCTGGACTCTGGCAAAAAGGACTTTTCCCGCGACGGGTTTTTTAAGGTAATCTACCACGTCCATTTCAAGTCCCCTGCATTCGGATACTTCATCGGTCATTCCGGTAAGGAACACAACAGGGATCATCTTTAGTTTCTCGTTTGCTTTGAGTCTGCTTAAAACTTCATACCCGTCCATGTCTCTCATTCTGATATCAAGAAGAATGAGATTGGGAAGAGAATCAGTTTTTTCAAGCTCTGCAAGCGCCTCGACGCCTGAAGAAAAAGCGACGACATCATACAATGCTTCCAGCTGATTCTTCATCATAAAAAGCATTACGTTGTCATCATCAATTATCATCACCTGGTTACGGGTCATTTTGTGGCGATCTCCTCACGGTATTTTATGATACCTTTCCGCACTCTTTCGTATTCGGCAAGGATCAGGGGGGTTACTTCAGCGGAAAAAGCATCATCCTTCCTGCATTCCACCGTTTCGGCAAGTTCTGCAAGAAGATATGCTCCGATACCTTTTGCGACTGATTTGATGGAATGGATCTGAAGGTAATAATCTTCGTTATAAACATTACCTTTAAGGCTCTCGATATTTGAATCGGCATATTCTTCAAACAGGCCTGCCCTTGTTTCGAATTCTCCTACATTTCCCGCACAATATTCAAGAGCAAGTTTTAAATCGATTCCGTATGGTACAAGGAAACTCTGGCCGAATTCCAGTTTTTCGCGGGAGAGTTCTTTTTCTTCTTCGGCATCAAGTTCCACTATTTTGTCGGGAATATATTCCTTGATGGTCTGCAGGAGTTTGGAGAGGCTTACGGGTTTTGCGATGAATCCGCTGAATCCCTGGGCCATAAGTCTGGTCTCTACTCCGTTCATGATATCACCTGTAAGTGCCACCACGGGAGTATGAAAATTCGGATATTCTTCCCTGATCTTGGCAAGGGTCTGCATTCCGTCCAAGTGAGGCATTCTGATATCCATAAAGATAAGGTCGTAATCTTTTATGTCGATCATCTCTATGGCTTCATATCCGCTCTCCACATCATCCAGCTGGATAAGGGCGGGTTCGGTGAATTCACGGATGACTTTTCTGTTATATGCATTATCATCAACAACAAGGATGTGTGTATCGGGGGCGACAAACTGCTTGTTTTTTTTGTTCTCCGGGGCAGGCTCTGCTTTTTCCGCGACGGTACTCACGACAGGAGCTTCTTTCTGAGGGACCTGTGCAGTGAAGATACTTCCTTTTCCCAGAGTGCTTTTACAGGTTATGGTACCACCCATGGCTTCCACCAGTTCTTTGACTATGGAAAGCCCAAGCCCGCTGCCGCTGGTTTCTTTGTAGACTTCTTCCACACCTCTTTCATAAGGGCTGAAGATTTCATTGACATATTCGGGGGCGATTCCGACACCGGTATCTTCAACGACTATCTTAAGCATGTCATCGTATTTGATCGACAGAGTGACTTTTCCTTTTTTTGTATATTTTACTGCATTACTGAGGAGATTATCAGTGATCTTGCGAATGACACTTTCATCGCCCTCGAGACATTCCGGCACACTGTCCGATATTTCATAAATGAATTCCAGTCCGGATCTTCCGGCATTTAACTTCCAGACCTTGGCTGTTTCGTCAAATACATTACGGGTATTCCAGGGCTGTGAGATCAGCGTGATCCTTCCTGCCTCGATCCTGGAGAGATCCAGCATATCATCGATCATGGAAAGAAGGATCTGTCCGGAGATATTACTGTCGTTGACCCATTCCCTGATGCGCTCCGAGGATGTGTTGTTTACGATGAGCTCGTTCATGGCAAGAATGGTGTTAAGGGGGGTGCGGACATCGTGGCTCATCTTGGCGATGAAATCACTCTTTGCCTTGTTTGCCTCATCTGCCTCACGGATGGCGGCACCCAGCTGATGCTGTTTTTTTCTGTAGACACGTATCTGGAAATACATGGTTAAGGCAAGAGATAATGCCACAAGGGTCATATCCATAATGACGCAGTTCATGTAGAACTTTTCATCATTGTTGAGCATTGCAGGATGATAATAAGAATACAGGATCAGTGAGACATACCATATGAGTTCCAGGGCTATCAGAACCATCATGGGAATCCCATCCAGAAGAAAAGCGGTGAACACTATACCGAAGATAAAGAACGAAGGGATCCCACCGTGATATCCGCCCTGGAGAAAATATAGAAATGAGAACAAACCGATAAAAATGATGAAAACTGTAAGGGTCATTGCCATCTTATAGTTTTTTGTTTTATGGCAGTAATACATAAGCGCGATGGAACTTACCGCACCGAGAATGTCCGGCACTACGGCACCGGATCCTCGCAGTCCGTTAACAATTGCGGTGATGAGACTTACTATTATGCCGCAGAAAGCAAGGATATTAAATGCAATAACCTGAATCTCGCTGTCGGTAGCAAAGATCAGTGAAACTGCTTTGTGGAATTTTGAGTTTTTTATCTTCATATTATTAATCTCACCCGTAAAAACCAAAAGTTACATCGTATTGTATAGAAGTATATCTGCTTTCGATACATACAAAAAGTATACTAAAAGTCTCTATATACAAAAAGAAGTAAATGATACCATTCATTAAGCAGGAAAGGAGATATTGACATGAACGAGACAAGAACCTGCCCTCATTGCGGAGCTTCCGTTCCGGGGGATACATGCCCGTATTGCGGTACGGTCTTTGAAAATACAGCTGCTGAAGATGCAGCAGAAAATTTACCCGAAGTGACATGCATATTCGCAGGGGTTACTTTCAGGGAAATAAGATTCTATCTGGGTATCATAGCTTTTTCTGTCGTTGCGGCCGTATGCATAATCACTCAGGCGGATTATCTGGATGCAATCTGGTTTGCGATCATTTTCATGATACCCGGCATCCTTACTGCCATAGTGATGGTTAAAAGGATAATTGCGTATTTAAAGGTAGCCATTAACGGAACCGATGTGGACGGTGAAGTATTGGGCTACAAGAACGATCTGACAAAGCGGGGTGACGATTACTGCCAGATCTCAAAGATACTGGTGAACGGGCAGAACGGAAAAAAGATCCTGCTGATACCTCTGCATAGTACAGACCGCCCCTATCCCCTTAACAGCAGTGTAAAGGTCAGAATCTATAAGGAATATGCAAGAGTTACCAAATTCAGCCTGGTGTGAGGTTGAATTGTGATATTTGAACGATCGGGAATTTAAAATGGATGAATTGAAGAATACGCATTATGATGCGTTTATCAGCTACAGACACAGTGAACTTGACAGTTTTGTGGCATCAAATCTGCACAAAAGACTTGAGAGTTTTAAACTGCCGAAATCTGCAGCATCAAAAGTAAAAAACGGAAGGACCCGTATAGAGAGAGTGTTCCGGGATGTTGATGAACTTCCTCTTTCCGATAATCTGTCAGAGCCAATCACCAATGCTCTGGCCAATTCGGATTATCTCATTACCATATGCACTCCCAGATACCCTCAGTCCAAATGGTGCCTGAGAGAAATTGAAACTTTCCTTAAAACCCATCCCAGGGATCATATTCTGGTGGTCCTTGCTGAGGGAGAGCCGGTGGAATCATTTCCGCAGCTTCTTACTTACGATCAGGTAAAGGTAACGGATGAAAACGGGGTTGTGCGATTTGAACGCAAAGAGATAGAACCTCTTGCTGCCGATACCAGAGGTAACGACAAAAAAGAGATCTTAAAGGCCATGGACATTGCCATTCTCAAATTGTGTGCGGCCATGTTCGGACTGAATTTTGATGATCTGAAGCAAAGGCATCGTGAAGCAAAAATGCGTAAAGCCATGACGGTGCTTGGCGTCATCGGAGCTTTCCTGCTTTTGTTTGCACTAGTAGTAACGGGGATGCTTATTAAGATCAGCGGACAAAACAGGATCATTTCTTCACAGTATTCGGAACTGAGAGACAAATATGCAGAAACTATAGCGGACAAAGCGGCTGAGCTGTATGGATCCGGAAGAAGGATGGATGCGATATATGCATTAAGGAGAGTTCTTCCGGATGAGACCGGGGAAAAAGTAAATGCCAATGCATTAAGGGAACTTTATTCCTATTTGGGGGTTTATGGGAGTTCAACCGACTATGCCCCGGGAAATGCCTACGATATGGATTCGGAAGTATATGATTACTGCGTATCCGAAAACGGTGAATACATCCTTGTAAACGATCTGCTGTGCATGAGACTTTTTGACAGATCCGGAAATCTTATTAAGCAATTTGAAAATACCGATACAGAGTTTTTTACTGAAGGGATCCTGTGCGGAAACGCGGCAGTGGTTTATACAAACGGAAGTGAACTGAAGTGTTATTCCATAGAGGATGGTGAAGATATAACCATCACTGAACTCCCGAGCTACTGTAATTTTTATGGGACCGGTAAAGGCGTGTCTTTGGTCTGCAGCGGGACTGAGATAATCTCTGTGGATGAATCCGGAAATGTTTTATACAGAATAGATGCAGAGGATGTGTTCGGCGCTTCCGATATTTCAATATGTGATGTGGATTCCGCAGACGGATATTTTGCATGCAGTTTTTCGAGCTTTTCGGATCATTATCTGATGGTGGCTGACATTACTACCGGGAAGGTGACGGATGCGCTTTCTCTTAAAAGTGACCTTAATATTCCCGTATGTATCGGAAATGAATGTCTGTATTATTCGCTCACTGAATTCGGTGATGATATCGCCGGTGATAAATGCACTGTCCATGCCGTGAGATTAAATAGCGGAAGAGAAGTTTTCAGCGTTGTAACGGAAGGCGGAGCAGTAAATGATCTGTCGGAAAATAACGGATACCTGTATGTCTCTGCAGCCTCGGGTTTTGAAGTGTATGATGCTTCAAACGGGAAAAAGAGGACGGCCTTCACTCCGGATGATGAGATCATCTGCGGCATCGGCACCTCTGAGGGAATGATCTTTGTCAGCAGTTCAGGTAAGGTTTATAAAACATACGAAGATATTTTTTATGAAGTGACCGATACCTTTATTCCGAAGGAACGTTCCGGGAAGATAGCGAGGATCGAACAATCCGCGGGTTCATATTATATCCTGTTTGAAAGAGCCGATTATATTTCCTCTTATCATGCTGTTATGATCTCTGATTTGGGAGAAGATTACGGAGATGAATATGAGATCCCATATGGTGAGGATGCCACATTCGATCTTGAGGATGATGAGAATTTCAACAGCCTTCTTCTTGATCAGGCGGTTTATTCCGATGATAAGAAATATATCGTGGCAAGCTTTTCAAATCATGCTGTCAGGATCTACAAAGCGGATACATATGAATGCGTTGCATCCTACGATATGGATGAATATGTTTTCTCTCTGGTTTATTCCGATGTGACTAATAGCTATATTCTCGGCTGTGAAGAGAATTCTCATGTGCTGGATGAAGATTTCAGGATAATCTGTGATCCGGGGATAGTAGTGGGAGAGGAAAAGGGAAATCTGATCATAGAAGATGACATGGGTGGTCAGCACTCCGTGGAATGGATAGATTATAACGGTATCATTTCCATGGCGGATGAGTATCTCGGAGATCATGAACCCCGGGAAAACATCAGAGAAAAGTATGGAATATAAAATATGATACGGGAAATAAAAAAGAGCGCTGCATTCTGCAGCGCTCTATTAATGTTTTATTTTCAGCCCTGTCCGTCTTTTACGAAGATTGTGGCACCATCGTCAAAGAATATGGCGGGAATTCCTTCCTGATCAACATCGAGTGTGAAGAATGTTCCGTTGAAATCTTCTCCCTCCATCAGGTATGATCCGTCATCCATACGAGAGGTTTCAATATAACCGGAACTCAGTTCTTCATCAACTGAATAATAAGTAAATGTGCCATCCGAAAGGATTTCATAATAAGTAGCACCATCCTCTGAGGTCCAGGTTCCTTCCAGCACTCCCAAAAGTGCAGCTTCAAGGGAATCGGCATCGTATCCGTCTCTGGGGGATTCTTCGGGGTGGCTGCCGCAGAGATAATCCATGGACTCAAATACTGCATGACCATCGACTATGGTGAAGGGATATTCATAGGAGTCTACATATCCGTTTTCGTACCAGTCCTGAAGCACGCTGTAGTAATCCTGGCGATGGATGGTAACAGTAACTTTTCCTTTTGATCCGTCGTTATCTGCAGAAAATTCTACCCAGCCGATGGAAAGATCGTCGCCTCTGCCTGCGGGGCAGGAATAAAGGACACCGTCTACTTCCATATACTGTTCGGTTTCGCTCAGAGCTTCCTCGACATAGTCCATGTCAACTCTTGCAGCCAGGTAATCCTTAAGATCCTGAAGTGATCCGATGCCGGGTTCCGATACACGGTAGAATTCCATATCGTAACCGTTGATCTGTCCGGTAACGGAATCGTCGTAATCGTTTTCAAGTCCGCCCTCAAATCTGAACCAGAGCTCCTGAGCTTCATTGAAGTCTTCAATCAGGGATTCCTCGGAAACGGCATTGGTTTCTTCTACGGGCTCCTCTTTGGGCTCCTCTTCGGGCTCGTCGGGGGGTTCAACTTCTACTTCTGAAGGTGCGGGCTCCTGGGGCTGCTCACTTGCTGAACCGCAGGCACAAAGGCAAATGACCAGGCCTGTCATCAGCAGAACTGTCAATTTTTTCATAATTTATTTCCTCCTTATTTTTCATGGTTCCAAATCCATGCATACTTATGATAATAGGAATGATCATCCGGGAATACATACCAAAAGTATACTTGTTTCCCCGGGCTTAAAATTTATTGCTGATATACGAAAAAAGCCTTAAAATATAGGGGCGAGGGCTGAAAATTATGATACAGAAAAAATACCTGTGTAAAGACTACCAATCCATAGAAGAAGCAGTTTCACAGATGGCGGACATGGTTACCACGACTCCGCACAGATCTGCTGTGGTTACGATTTATGAGAAGGGATTGTCTGCTGAAGAGGTTGGTTCCGTTATCTCTCTCATAAAAAGCCGGAACATTCCCGGACTTCAGATCGCGGGTATTTCTCTTACCCTGATAGCCGAGCTTATGCCGGAGGGGACGGGAGCTCTTATCAACCTGGTACTCACCGAAGAAGCAGATATCGAGGTTGTCACTGTTACCTGCGTTCCCGGAGAGGAGATTCATGCTGCTTTAAAACTGAAGGAACGTCTGGATGCTCACGGAAATGTAAAGGCCGTTGAGCTGTTCGGAAGCAATATGGAACTGAACGTGACCCGTTTCATGGAAAATGCCATGGAGGGACATCACGATGCAGTTCTTTTTGGTACTACGAATATCAGAAATCTTCTGAAGAAGATCACAAGTGAAAACGGCGAACATACTGTTGAAGTAACTCAGGATTCGTCGATGGATCTTCCGGATGAATTCGTATTCGGCGAAGACATTATATATGACGGTTTTGTTGCTGTTGTTTTCTCCGGGGAGAATCTGAAGGTAAAGGCCAATTATGCCCTGGGATGGAACCCCATAGGCAGGGAATTGCCGGTGGAACTGGGCAAAAACTCTCCCATGGGAGAAACATTTGTAAAGAAGATCGATTCTATCCCTGCGGTGGATATTTACAAGGAATATCTGGGAGTATATCCCAATGAATATTTTATCAGTAATATCTGCGAGTTTCCGTTTATGGTAGAAAGGGAAGGGATAAAGATATGTCTTATTCCCCTTGATCATGGTAAAGACGGTGAACTGTTCTTTATGATGACCCTTCGCGAGGGTGAGAAAATAAGGTACTCTTTTGCATCTCACGATGAGGTGCTTCAGGCCAGCCTGGATTCCCTTCTTGATATGGAGGATTTTGCACCGGAGGCTGTTTTCCTTACTCTTTGCGGAAACCGTATCAATTTCCTGAAAGAGGATGCTCATCTTGAATGGGACGGATGGGCGAAAATGGTTCCGGACCATGCCCTGATGCATGGCGCATGTGAGCTGTATTATCACGACGGCAAGGGCGGAATCTTAAACAGTGCTCATCTGTCTGTGGGAATGAGGGAAAAGGAAGCTCCTTCCGAGAAAAAGTGTTATGAGCATCCCACTGTGGAAAGTCTGCGCAAGACCAGAACCCTTACCCTGTCCGACAGAATGTCCACCTTCCTTGACAAGATAACCATGGAACTGGTGGATATGGCAGATCAGGCAAAAGCTGCAAACAATGCAAAGTCGGCATTTCTTTCACATATGTCCCATGAGATCAGAACACCCATCAATGCCATACTGGGCATGGACGATATGATCCTTAACGAAGGCAAAGATCCCGTTATTGCGGATTACGCAGACGGAATCCGGTCTGCGGGCAATAATCTCCTCGATATTGTGAATGATATTCTGGACCTTTCAAGCATAGAAGCGGGAAAGATGAAGATCGCTCCCGTGGAATATGAAATGATATCCGTTGTGAAGGATTTGTACAACGTTGTCCGTCTGAGAGCCGAGGCCAAGGGTCTGAAGGTTATTCTCGACATAGATGAATCCATTCCTTCCGTGATGCTGGGAGATGTCAAGAGGATCAAGCAGGTAGTTACCAATATCCTTACCAATGCGGTCAAATACACCGAGCAGGGTTCCGTTACATTTACCGTACAGAAGATCGAAGAACTTGATGCTGCAGGAACGGTATTTGCTGCAGATGAAGATCATCCCTGCAGTAAGGTGGTTAAGATAAGGGCTACGGTAAGGGATACCGGAATCGGAATACGTCCCGAGGATAAGGAAAGGCTCTTTGACGAATACGAGCGTTTTGATGAGAAGAGAAATGCATCCGTAGAGGGCACAGGTCTGGGACTTAGCATTACCAGGGAACTTCTTGAACTTATGGGAAGCAGCCTTTATTTGGAAAGCACCTATGGCGAGGGATCGGTGTTCGGCTTTGATATCCTCCAGGGTGTGGTTTCCGATGAGCCTTTGGGAGATGTCAGAACGAAGATCAGCACCACGGCTGTTAAGAAAAAACGCCATAATTTCACTGCGGAAGAAGCAAGGATACTTGTGGCTGATGACAATGCGGTCAACCTGAATGTTTTCTGCAAGTTACTTAAGAACACAAGGATTCAGATCGATGCTGTCCGGTCCGGAGAAGAAGCTGTGGAACTTGTACGGAAAAATGAATATGATGTGATCTTCCTTGATCATCTTATGCCTGACATGGATGGTCCGGAAACTCTGAGGAGAATAAAGGAGCTGGAAAAGAACCGCTCAAAAGAGACTCCCGTAATATCCCTGACCGCTAATGCAGAATCCGATGCCAGGGAAGAGTATTTGAAGATGGGCTTCAGGGATTATCTGTCAAAGCCCATAAAGCGTGAATTACTTGAAGATATGCTGTTTTTCCACATCTCACCCGAAAAGATCAGGACAGTGTCTTCTGATGAGGAATAGACACTCGTTTGTGTTTGTATGAAAGGACGCATGAATTGAATAGGATAAAAAGATACGACTACGGCACACCTTATGATACCGGTGCCGTAGTCAAGAATATTGAGATATCAGAGGGGGTTCCGGAACATTTCGAATATGATGATGTTTCGGAAACTTTTTCATATAGGTTAAAAGACAGGGATATGGTATTCGGACTCGGTGAGACTCTCAGAGGCATCAATAAAAGAGGCTGGATATACATCAGCGATAATGCAGATGATCCTTCGCATGATGAAAACAAGACTTCTCTGTACGCATCCCAGAACTTTCTCGTTATAGACGACGGAACAGACTGTTTCGGGGTATATGTTGACAATCCCGGAAGTGTCACCTTTGATATCGGATATTCCGACATGAATGTCATGTCAATACGCCCGAAGTACAACGATACTTCATTCTATGTGATAGAGGGAAATTCACCTCTGGATATCGTGAGACGTTTCAGAAAACTTATTGGTAAGAGCTATGTTCCGCCTTTATGGGCATTCGGATACGGCCAGAGCAGATGGGGATATAAAACTGCGGATGATATAAGATGCGTGGCTGCTGAATACAAAAAGGCCGGTATTCCCATAGATATGATCTATATGGATATAGATTATATGCAGGATTTTAAGGACTTTACGGTTAATCCTGAAAGATTCCCGGATTTTGAAAATTTCGTCCTGGAAATGAAAAAAGAGGGAATTCATCTCGTTCCCATCATCGATGCCGGCGTAAAGATCGAAGATGGGTATGATGTTTACGAAGAAGGAAAAGAAAAGGGATATTTTTGCAAAAAAGAAGACGGAACCGATCTGGTGGCAGCGGTGTGGCCCGGCAAGGTTCATTTTCCGGATTTTTTCAAAGAAGAAGTAAGAGAGTGGTTTGGAGATAAATACAGGATCCTGACGGATGCCGGTATCGAGGGATTCTGGAATGATATGAACGAACCGGCGATCTTCTATACCGAGGATCATCTTAAGGAAGTATTCGAGCAGGTAAAGGAATTTGAAAACAGGGAACTGGATATCTGGGGATTCTTTGATTTTAAGGATGTTGTGGGTTCCATCGCCAATAACCCCGAGGATTACAGGCGGTTCTATCATGATTTTAACGGCAGGAATGTAAGGCATGACCGCGTTCATAACCTGTACGGATTCTACATGACCAGGGCAGCGGGCGAAGCATTTTTAAGGAATAATCCCGATAAAAAGATTTTGATGTTCTCAAGAGCATCCTATACCGGAATGCACAGATACGGCGGAATATGGACGGGAGACAACACCTCCAGGTGGAGTCATCTGCTCCTCAATATTCAAATGATGCCTGCTTTGAGCATGACAGGATTCCTTTTCTCCGGAGCGGACATCGGAGGGTTCGGAAGCAATACCACGGAGGATCTGATGCTCAGGTGGGTGGCTTTCGGAATCTTTACTCCTTTGTTCAGAAATCATTCCGCTCTGGGAACAAGGGATCAGGAACTGTACCGTTTTATACATACGGATACCTTTAAAGCCATCATCGAATTAAGATATGCACTCATACCATACATTTATTCATCCTTCATCAGGGCAGCGGACAATGATGAAATGTATATGAAGCCACTGTTCTTTGAATACAGGGATGATGAAAGATGCAGGGAGATCGAGGATCAGCTCTTAGTAGGTGACGATATCATGATCGCGCCTGTATATGTACAGAACAGCACAGGAAGAAATGTTTATCTTCCCGAGAAGATGAAGCTGGTAAGGTTCCGAAGCGTAACTGATTTTGATGTGGAGATCCTTGATAAGGGCGATCATTACGTGAAGGCGGATCTTGGAGAAATACCTGTATTTATCAGACCGGGTCGTAAGCTCCCTATGGCTAAACCTGCCGGAAACGTGGAAAAACTGGATATGAATGAACTGACCTATATATCTTTTGAATAAATGGAGAATACAAATGAATTACATATATGAAATACCATGCATTACAGGTATTTTTCACAAAATGAGCTTTAGAGACGTCCGTAAAAGGCCACGGACACCCCAAAATAATTGAAGAAAACACGTATTTTCGGTATAATTAATAAGTGGCTCTCTTAACACGGAGGGCACCTTAAATCAAAATGTTCAGGAGGGATTTGTTATGGCAGAAATGGCATTAAAGCTTGTGGCACAGTATTTGGAGTCAAAGGATACCAAGGCAAGCCAGGTTGACGATGATGTACTCAGAATCGGCTGGAATTTTGAGGGAAGTTCCATCGATATCTATTTCCAGTTTGATGAATCCGATACCCATGTTCATCTTGAGGGCATCAATTTTGTCACTGTTCCCGAAGATAAATATGACAGGATGTATAAGGTTCTTAACCAGGTCAATAACGAATACAAACTGGTTAAATTCACATTGGATGAGGAAAACGGACAGATCATCGCAAGAGATGATGCGGTTATTCAGCTCGATTCCTGCGGTGAAGAATGTTTTGAACTTATGATCCGCATGGTACAGATTGTTGAGGATGCATATCCCACCTTAATGAAAGGTATTTGGGCATAATATGATAGTAAAGGAAAATCAGGTTTTCAGAGCTGCCATACAGCTGGTCAAAAACGTTCAGGCTCCCATTCCTGAGGCGGTAATATACGGATATGCAAAACTTCTCATGATGAATGAGGCACAGGTTCGTGCCTTTGTTCCCGAGGAGTGCATGGAGGACGTGGACCTCGCACACAAGTGGTTTGCTGATAACAATCTTGATGTGGAGCTTGTAAAAAACGGTCTTGCCATGGTCATGTGCTACATACCAAAGAATAAGACCGAGGAAAGCTATGAGAAGTTTTTTGAATTCTTAAACAGTGATGTCCTGATGATCAGATCCAAGGGAATCCTTGATAAGGCACTGGAAGTTGCTTATCTTCCCATCACCAAGATGTTTGCCGACGGGAATGACTTAAGGGATCTGCTTTCATTCCAGGAGCAGCTTAAGGAAGAATATGACAGCTGCACAGCATCGGATTCTGACGATTCGGATGACTCGGATGATTCCGAAGAGGATGAAATTGTCGCGGATTCTTTTGTGAAGAATAGTTCCGGCAGAAAAGCAACCATAAGCAGAAGAAACTCAGATGACGAGGATGCACAGACTCTTGATTCCTTTGTTAAGGATGGAAAAGATGATGATGAGGAGCCTGAGGAGATCGAGCTTCGCAATCTGTCCGAGCTTTCCAAAAAATACAGAGACTTAAGCCTTGCACTTCTTGATGTTGTTGAAGGTCAGGATCAGGCTGTCATGAAGTTTGTCCAGGGATATAACCAGGGTGAACTTCTTAAACAGACTGAAAAAGGCGGACATCCCAAGACTTATTTCTTCTTCTTCGGCCCTCCCGGAGTAGGAAAGACTCTGCTTGCCACCACTGCGGCCGAGAATCTGGGAATCCCCCACAAGATCTTCAATATGAGTGAATATGCAGCTCACCAGGCTCATGAAGAACTCATCGGTATCTCCAAGATATACAGCGGTGCCAAGGAAGGCTCTCTTGTTAAGTTCGTAAGAGAGAATCCCGAATGTCTGCTTATTTTCGACGAGATTGAAAAGGCACATATCAACGTTATCAGACAGTTCCTGCAGATCCTGGGATCCGGAACTCTTCATAACGTTTACCGCGATGATGATACAAGCTTCAGGGATACTACCATAATCTTCACCTCCAATGTCGGTAAGGATCTTTATGCTGACAGGAGTGTCAATTTAACATCTTTGCCTGAGAAGGTTATCGTAGATGCCATTCAGAGTGAGAAGAACTTAATGGGTGAGCCCGCACTGCCTCCCGAGATCTGTTCGAGGATCGCATCCGGCAATACCGTTATGTTCAACCACCTTTCCATACAGCATCTTGCCAAGATGGTAAGGAAGAACTTCGATAAGATCGTTGCCGGAATGGAAGCGGAATACAATGTTCATATCACCTATGCCAAGGAATTGCCTCTGCTCTTCCTTTACAACCGCGGCGGTGAGATTGATGCGAGAGTGGCTCTCGGTCAGAGCGGAAAGTTCATGAAGAATGAGATCTATGAGCTTATGCGTCAGCTTGAGAGCAGAAATATCGGTGATTCCATCAGGAACATCCATATAGATATCGAATGGACCGGAATGGAAGCAGAGCTTAAGAGACTCTTCAAGAACGAAGATAAATCCGAAGTTCTCGTATTCTCCGATAATGAAGACCTGTTTGCTTCAATAGATGCGGACAAGTATGTGATCCACAGAGTTACTGCTCTGGACGAGGCAATGGAGATCGTCAAGAATGACATTGCTGCGGTATATATCGATCCCTTCTTCGGTACCGGAAAAAATGATGAGACAGTTTTAAGTATTTCCGACTACAACACCGCAGGCGTTAGACTTTTCCATAATCTTGCCGAAAAGAATGTGGGACTTCCCGTATATCTTCTCGAAATGGATCGTAGTTTCTCGGAGGTGGACAGAGATACATTTTTACAGGAAGGGGCCTTCGGAACCATTCCCGTAAGTTCATCCCAGATCGAGAGTTTCAAGAGACAGTTCAGCCAGACCATGGAAGAACTGTATATGGAAAAAGAAAGCCTTACTTTCTCCCAACGCGGATGGATCATTGATTTCAGCACTAAGCAGGGAGTTTCCGAGGATGGCGTAAGTGTAAATATCGTCTTCTATGATCTGAAGAAGAGAAAGGCTGTTGATGTTGAAAGCAGAGGATCCATTCTTTCCGATGCAGAACGTCCCAACATACATTTCTCTGATGTCATCGGTGCCGGCAATGCCAAGGAAGAGCTTCAGTTCTTCGTTAACTATCTGAAGAATCCCAAGAAGTTTCTTATGACCGGTGGAAAGGTGCCCAGCGGAGTTCTCCTCTACGGCCCTCCCGGAACAGGTAAGACTATGCTTGCCAAGGCTATGGCAGGTGAGTGCGACGTCAACTTCCTTCAGACAAGTGCTGCGGAATTTAAGTCTCACCTTCACGGAGACAGTGAAGAGAATATCCGTAAGCTTTTTGCAAAGGCTAAACGTTATGCTCCTTCCATAATCTTTATTGACGAGATCGATGCGATAGGAAAGAAGCGTACCGGCAATTCCGCAAATCACATCGAAGAAAGCATGCTCAACACTCTGCTTACCGAAATGCAGGGATTCTCCTCCGGAGATGTTTCAAAACCTGTATTTGTGCTGGCTGCTACGAACTTCGGAGTAGGTTCCGAGTATGAAGGAATCTCATCCCTTGATGAGGCTCTTATAAGACGTTTTGACAACAAGGTTTATGTTGATCTTCCAAATCAGGATGAGAGAAAAGAATATATCCTGATGATGAAGAATAAGAAGAATCTTACCGGCCTTTCGGATAAGGTTGCGGAGAGCATCGCCGAAAGAACTACCGGACAGAGCCTTGCAATCCTTCAGAATGTTATAGAGCTTGCTCAGAGAAATGCCATCAAGGAAAACAGAGAAGTTTCCGATGACGATCTTCTCACTGCGCTTGAAGAGTATATCTACGGTGAGAAGAAAGAGCATACTCCCGAGTATTACCAGAAGGTTGCGATCCATGAGTCCGGACATGCCTATGTTTCCTACATCAGCGGTGATAAGCCCTCTTATATCACCATTGAATCCAGAGGAAATTTCGGCGGATACATGCAGCATGCAAATCAGGAAGACATCCCCGAGTATTCAAAGGAAGATCTCCTGGCCAAGATAAGATGCGCACTTGGCGGAAGAGCCGCCGAGAAAGTATTCTATGGTGACGAAAAATCTCTTAATACAGGTGCTTCAAGTGACCTTGCCCATGCTACGGATCTTGCCTGGAGGATCATCTGCACATACGGAATGGAGGATCAGCTTATGGTTCTTCGAAAGGAAGAAATCCTGGCTTCTCCCATGGCGGCAGATTATGTTGCAAAGGTAAATGAAATGCTTAACCGCGAGATGAAGAATACGGTTGAGATCATTGAAAACGCCAAGGAAAAGATCAGGAGCATTGCAGATACCCTTGTTAAGGAAAACCGTCTGACGGGTGCTCAGTTTGAAGAACTTATGGAACAGAAATAAGTAGTCGAAAAAAGGGGGGAATCATGATGCGAAACATTTTTAAAAGAATTCTTGCAGTCACGCTGTCCGTTATGGCAATTACGGTGTCTAACGCATCTGCTGTAAGTGCTGCGGACAGTGCGACATTTACCCAGAATGTTGTTGCAGGAAATATCTGGGTATGCGGTCATGTGGTCCTGACTCACTGGGATACGGTTAACAGGGTTCCCACCGGAACAATCCTTTCCGCAGATGTTTACACCAGTAACAATTATGCTCTGTCCGGCGTGGTAAATGATAAGGAAAATGCATATTCACTTTGCACTCCGCTGGAAGCGAGTGGATGGCCTATCTGGCTTCACGATCATGTTAATTCCCGGTATTCCGGCACGGGAGTAACGGGACTGCCCAGTGAAGGCGTTAACCAGTTATGGCTTGCGAACCCCGGAGATATGCTTCAGCTTATCTACTATGTGCCCGATGGTTATATCGTAAAATTCTGGTTCTGTAAATTTGTGGATCAAAATGCTTTCTGTGCCTCGTATGACCGTAATGGAATCAAGAAAGGTTATAACTATTATTCTGTAGGCCTCAACATGTTTGATTACGGCAAGGCCAATCCCGACGATATGCAGATGTGCTGCTGCTGGCCCAATGCCTGGGGAAATAATGGATATATGGCAAACGGTGACAGCGGAAGAGTCCTTGCCATATTCGGTGAAGACCGTACCCAGGCCTGGGATGCATATTTCAAGGCTGACGGAACTGTTCTTTTCGGTGATTATGATCTGTACACCGGTCAGTGGACAACTCTCAGTACAACTGTAATGCCTTAAGAAATTTTTTAAACACAGCCGGATAATTCCGGCTGTATTTTTACAAATCGCGGGGTGGAAAAATGAAGAGCAGGACAAAATATATTGCTTCCGATGAAGAAATAAAGAAGCTGTTTGAAAAGCACGGATTTGGTCCGGCAGAAAATATCGCTCCTCTTGGAGACGGGGAATTTAACGCGGCCTTCAAGGTGACCTGCGGAGGAAAAGATTACGCTCTTAAGATCGCACCACCCGAAAATGCAAGTGTTCTGAATTATGAATATGACATGATGAAGTCCGAGGTTTTCTGGTATGAGAAAATGGAAAAGAATACTCATATCCGGATTCCTAAGGTGTACGCAGTAGATTTCACAAAAGAGGTCATTGCTTCGAACTGTTTCATCATGGAAATGCTGAAGGGTGAACCTTTAAGTAAGACCGATGTGACGGATGAAGAACGTGATCGTATTGCGGAACAGAAGATAGAAATGCTGGCACAGATCCACGCCATAAAGGGTGAGGATTTCGGCTATATTCAGAAAGGGTTATACGATAACTGGTACGAGGCTCTTAAATCCATGGCTTCAAATCTTGTGAAGGACTGTAATGAACTCGGAAAGAGTACTCCTGACGGTGAAAGATTCCTTGAACTTCTGGATAAGCAAAAAAGCATTCTTTCAAAGGCACCCTGCAGAATGGTGAATTTCGATCTATGGGACAGCAATGTTTTGTATCTCGGAGAAAGTCTTGCCTGGATAGATCCCGAGAGAAGCTTCTGGGGCGATCCTGTTGCGGATTTCATCACTCTCGGAAAAGGTCAGAAAACTCCTCTTGATGAGAAGATAAAAGAAATTGAGATCTACAATAAATATGCTTCGGAAAAAATAAGCGCGGGCCGTGAGGAATGCATAAGATATGCTGCTGCGGTTGCTTATCTTGCACTTATCGAGGAAGTGGAAAAATACGTGCGTTACGAGCCTGACGAACCAAACTACATCAGAAACACTGTAGATGCCCGGGATATGTATGATATGGCATTCAAAGTTTTGGATGCGGACTGATGATCTGATAAACTGTTAATATGAGCCTGGATTACAATATTTTTCTTGAAATTGCGGTGATCCCGCTGAATATAGTACTGTTCAGTTACCTTGTGCTGCGATATACGGATATGACACCGGTGAATGTCGCCTTCAGAAGGTTTGCTTTTATTGTAATGATCGCCGACATCATGGACGTGGCTACAGCAGTCGTTACCAGTGCTCACGCCCTTGTTCCCAATCCGGTGCATTATCTTTTTAACATTCTTGACTCATGTCTTACATCCTGCTCAGCTTTTGCTTTTATATATTACATCTATGCATATTCAACCTTTGATCAGGCGGACCTGAAAAGAAGAAAGGTGATAAATGCCTGCCTTCTTTCGGTGAATATGCTTTTACTTTTTACGAATCCCATTACCGGCTGGGTTTTCACTTACGATGAAGCCGGAAATTATATCCATGAATCTCTTTTCGTTCCGGTGGCTTACGGATTTCCTATACTGTTCTTTGCCATCGGAAGCATCTACATGATCCATCATCGCGAAAAGTATAAGAAATCCCAGGTCCGTACCATGATCATAGCCATAGTAAGCTGTACGGTACTGTTCCTGCTTCAGATGCTGTATTTTGACGATGTACTCATTACGCTGTTTGTTGCTTCCATCGGGGTCCTGGTAATATTCCTGTCTCTGGAAACTCCTGACTATGTGGATCTTCTTGAAACAAAAGCCGAACTGAACGAAGCCAGGGAAAGGGAAGCGGCACTTCAGGCCAAGGAACAGCTTTCCAGAGAAGTGCTTCTTGCATTCTCAAAGGCCGTGGATGCCAAGGATCACTATACCAACGGTCATTCGGAAAGAGTTGCGCAGTATGCGAAAGAGATATCCAGACGTATGGGCAAAACCGAAGAGGAACAGGAAGAAATCTATGAGCTTGGCCTTCTTCATGATGTAGGTAAAATTGGAATACCCGAAGAGATAATCAATAAAAAAGGGAAGCTGACAGATGATGAGTTTGCCGAGATAAAGAAACATACCATAATCGGATGGGATATACTGAAGACCATTACCGAGATTCCCTGGCTTTCCAAAGGGGCCAGATGGCATCATGAAAGATACGACGGAGCCGGATATCCCGACGGACTGTTGGCAGATAATATCCCTGAAGAGGCCAGGATCATATGTCTGGCAGACAGCTATGATGCAATGACATCGAAAAGATCTTATTCCACTCCCCGTTCCCAGGAAGAGGTAAGAGCTGAAATCGAAAGATGCATGGGAACACAGTTTGACCCCATCATTGCAAAATATCTCATCGATATGATCGATGAAGACACGGAGTACAAACTTCGTGAATCTGAATAGACGAAATATCAGCCCCTGAACAGATAATATCTGATCAGGGGTATTATATTGTGTATTCCGGATCTTTTTATCATTTTGACAAGATCGGAATTGGCATTTTCTATGATTTGTACTTCTTCTTTTTCAAGCTTTCCGCTGCCGTACAGGTAGTTTTCATATATTTCCATAAATGAAAAACTGATATCAGATATCTCTTCCGTGGCTCTGCACCTGAATTCGGAAAGGGTCTCACCCCCCTGCTTTTCAAATCCCAGGATCTTCAACAGTTTCATATTTCTTCCGAAACAGATGATGAATCGCTTTTCACTGTCTGTTTTTTTGTATCTTAATGAAGTGATGAAAATATTTATGGTTATAAGCAGAACTGAAGCTGCAAGGGCTGCCAGGAGGATGATAAGGATGTAGGAGAAATTAAAGGATTCCTCTCCGTGCTCCGTTACTATCTTTTCCGGAAGGATCACTTCGGGTTCTTCTGGTATTTCGGGCTGTAAGCCTGAAGCTGAAACTTCACGTTCTGCCTCGGTTTCTGCGGCAGTTTTCCATCTTTGGGAGATCCTGTATCCCGGAGTGGGCTCGAAAATGATCCAGCCTACGCCTTCTATGTAGCACTCGGGCCATGCATGTGAATTGTTTTCCGTTAATTCCAGTACTTTTCCCGCAGATGCTTTGGAGAAGTATCCCTGGACAAATCTTGAAGGAATACCGATGCTTCTGGAGAGAAGAACGAATGCGGTGGCGTAGTGTACACAATATCCTTCCTGCTTTTCGAATATCATTACGTCCAAAAACTCAGCGGGAGTATCCACATCAGCGGGGATGGGGCCCGGAGTATTTGAATAGCTCATGGAGGAAAGAAGAGCTTCTATTTTCCTTAATTTCTGAATGTCATTTTCACAGTCTGAAAGGTATTCATCAAGGAAGTTCTTAAGCCTGTCGGAAATTACCGGATCTGTAAGATATGTATCACGGATCCTTTCTCTATAGCTGAAAAGATCATGGGCAGTCATACCGGGTTTGCTCTGAACCCCGAGTCGTGTGAGGGATTCATCCCATGTGTTGACATCGAAAATGTGAGGGCTTTCCAGATATTCCGCAAATTCGGGACTTCCCAGATTCAGAGTGAGATATTCTATGGTGTACTGATCATCGTATTCTTTTCTTTCGGTAAAAAGAAGATCTCCTCCGGCTTCGATATGATCTACGGTTTCCGGTCCGTTTGTGATATCAGTGGTCTTTGAAGGAGCAAATAAATGTGACGAATGAGTGTTGATGAATCTGATGTCAGCACTTGCGTGTCTGACCAGGTCGGATTCATTATCGGTATATTGCATTATTGAACAAAGAGTTTCAGCACTATCAAGGCTTACATCGTTGAAATCCGAATCATAGGTCTTGGTCCAGGTATTTCCATCGAATGAATCAAAACTTCTTCCTGCCAGATAGATTACGGATGTGTAACTGGTTCTGAAGGTTATCTCAAGAACCTTTCTTTCGTTGCTTCTCTCACTTCCGTGGAAAACAGCATCTTCGGAAAAACCCATGAAGGCATCGGCACTGTCGGATTCGCCGAGACTGTTAAAATATTCGATCATTCTGTCCAGTCTGTCGGATGCGGTATCGATTATCTGTCTGGCCAGGGACCAGTCATATGGCTTGTCCGGTGCGGGGAAGAGCATGAGTATCGCCAGGAACAGAATAAGGAACGGTGATATAAATACCAGATGTGCCTTGTGCTCCGTATCTCCGGTTTTCTTCCAGTGGAGCTGGGTTTCATCTGAGCAGGCGCAGAGTATAAAGAAAAAGCAAAGAGCCACAACCTGTCTGACAGGAGGTGCTTCAAGGAAGAGTGAAACGGTAAGCCCCGCTGTAAGTACCACTGCAAGAAGGATACGGGAAGCTTCGAAGGAATACAGGAATTTTCCCACAGGGATAGCGATCAAAGAGATCGCAAGGCATGGAATGACCCAGGGACAGTTTTCAAAAAAAGTGTTGCGGATCTGCTCCGGTATGACGATGAATGATACCAGTGCCATGGAAAGGAGAACTCCGCCCATGATCAGCTTTCCACCCGCTTTAAGGTGAAGGAAGGCTGTCATGATGAGAGCTGAAAAAAGCGACAGTAAAAAGGCAGGGAGAACAGGTGCCTCCGGGAAGTTATATGTTATGATCCAGAGAGCAGGGATCATGGATATCGGTATGAGGCTTATGAGGTCAAATAAGAATCCGATCATCACAGCACCTCTTTCAGATCTGCTTCAGTGGGTATCACGAAAAGTGAACCTGTAAAGAGGCTTTTTGATCTTTTTATCTCTTCAGCATCATCTGTTACAAGATAAATGTAAGGAGTGATGCCGTTTTGAATAAGACGGGAAACAAAAGTCGTCACCTCACCGGTTACGGTGTGAAGAACCATTATGACCATGTGTTTATCGTAGATGTCCCTTTTCTCTTCGATATGAAGGAGCATATTGGGAACTTTGCTTTCCTCGTCAAATCGGAATCCCGAAATATAAGAATAAAACTGTCTGAAACTATCAGGATCATTGATGAAGTGATCCGAGATCTTATCGTTGTATGAATAGATATTTACCGGAGTGTTGCTGTTCTGAAAATATACGGAAAGAGCGATCACAAGTTCTGAGATCTTGTTTTCAAGAGGAAGGTAATCCTCCGGCTTTGCGGAGTATCTTTCGCAATCCATAATGATACCGATGCCCTGCTTTTCTTCACCGTAAGTATTCCTTACGAGAAGCTTCCCCTGGGAGGCGGAGGCTTTCCAGTGGATCTTTCTCATTTCATCCCCGGGCATGTAATTTCTGACAACCACGTCAGTATCCGTGGCATGGGCTCTTGATTCCACAGATGTGGTGTCTTCGGAATTCATTGTCTTAAGAGAGTCCGGTCTTATGATGGCGGGCATAACTCTTAATCTGAAGGGTTCTCTGTTTTTGAAAGTAATCCTGAAAAGCTTCAGATAATCCCTGATTACAATGCTCTTTACACCCACCTCGTATTCTCCGCGGTATCTGCATAAAAGTGAGGTTTCGTTTTTTATTCCCGAATGAGGTGCAAGCTCATATTCCGTGTTTTCATCCATGCCGTTTATGGAAGAGAATGGACTGAAGAAATTAACCTTAACACCCGAGTGGGTGAAGAAGTCCTCGTTCTGAAGAGTGATGTAGAAGCCGGAAACAGTTCCTGCGGAAACGTTTTTGGTGCTGAGTTCCTGATAGATCTTAAACCTGAAGAGAACAAAAAGAGTGTAGAACAAAGACACTGCCGGTGTGAAGGTAACCGCAGCGAAAAATCCGTAACTGACGGGTCCGCCGTAAAATGATATTCCCACCAGAGACAGGATCCATAATAAGATTAGAATGATCCTTCGGATTCTCATTATTTTGAGGTGGGAACCTTAACCTTAAGGATTAATGCCGTAAGTACGGCATCGGTATTTTCTCCGGCAATCTTTGCTTCGGGAGTGAGTTTCAGTCTGTGATGAAGAACGTTAACGGCAACTGCCTTGATGTCGTCGGGCTTTACGAAATCCCGAGATTCAAGGAATGCCTTAGCCTGGGCTGCTTTTATGAGTGAAAGAAGTGCTCTGGGTGAAGCTCCGGTGACAAATCTGTTATCTTTTCTGGTAAGATCGATGATCTGTCTTGCATAGGCCAAAACGTTATCCGCTATGGTGACGGCATCTGTTTTTTTTCTCAAGGATATAATGTCCTCCGCGCTGCAGACAGGCTTTATCTTCTCGACAGTCTTACCTTCTATGAAATTTCTGGCAAGTTTTATTTCTTCCGCTTCTTCCGGATAGCCTACTTTGAGGCGCATCATGAACCTGTCGGTGGATGCTTCCGGAAGAGGGTATGTTCCTGCGAATTCTATGGGGTTTTGGGTGGCGATGACCATGAAAGGTTCCGGAAGGGTGTATTTCTTACCTTCAACGGTAACACTTCCTTCCGCCATGGCTTCAAGAAGGGCAGACTGGGTTTTGGGAGAAGTCCTGTTGATCTCGTCTGCCAGTATCATCTGGCGCATTATGGCACCTTCTTTGTATTCAAATTCGCCGGTTTTCATATTGTAGACGGACAGGCCCACAATATCTCCGGGAAGAGTGTCGGGGGTAAACTGAATACGCCCGAAGGACATATCCACACTGCCGGACAGGACTCTTGCAAGTGTGGTTTTTCCTACTCCGGGAACATCCTCTATAAGGACGTGCCCTCCGGCTAAAAGGCATATAAGCACGTTTTCGGTAACATTTTCCTTGCCGACAAAGTATTCGTTTATTTGAGCTCTTAATTTTTCGATCATTTCCGCTCTCCGTAAAATTCATTATCCCCCTGAATTCCACGCCACTTATCATTATACCCTTTTTTGCCGGATAATCCCACAAAAACGGCAAAATATGCCCTTTTTAGAGCCTGTTACGATTTGACGTAAACACTCAATGAATTTAAAATAATAAAGGTGTAAAAATCAATAAAAAACAGGTGAAATATGAGCGTTTTATACTTCCTGATCATTATCCTGATACTGATAGTGATGATCGGAATCTTAAATGAAAAATTCTTTCACATCCAGAGCGATATTGCTCTGATCATGTTTTCTTTTATCATTTCCCTTGCACTTCTGATAATAAGCAGGATCCTTAAGATAGAAAGCGTTGATGCTTTTGTGTCTCAGCTTGGAGATTTCGGATTTGAAGAATATCTTATGGACGGGGTTCTGTGCTTCATGCTCTTTTCCGGAGCAAGCAAGGTCAATATGCGTAAGTTCAGGCAGAATGTCCGTGCCATAAGCCTCCTGGCTCTTCTTACAACCATGCTTTCATCCGTTTTCTACGGATGCTGTTTTTATCTGGTATCGAGACTCTTCGGGCTGGGGATGGATATTGTCACCTGTATTTTGCTGGGATGCGTTGTATCACCTACGGACCCCATTGCTGCTACAGGAATACTGAATAAGATAGGCTTATCCAAGAATGTCTGTTCAGTAATAGAAAACGAATCACTTTTCAATGACGGAACCGGAGTTACTCTTTTCATATTCGTAAGAAGCCTTGTGATCCACAGCGGTGACAGCAATTTCCTTGTGCTGATGCTCAAAGAGATTGTGGGCGCCGTGGCTGTTGCACTTATTGTATCCTTTCTTTTGTTCAAACTTATGGAGATCACAAGGGATCCCATTAAATATATACTCATATCTCTTCTTGACGTTTCGCTTGTATATATAATCTGCGAACATCTCGGATTTTCGGGAGTCATAGCTTCTGTTGTCTGCGGAATGTATTTTTCAAAGGCATATGAGAAGATGGAAAGAAGGGCCATGGTCATCGACAGAAAGGAACTTTACAAGGATTTCTGGGAAATCATGGAAAGCCTTCTAAATGCCGTGCTCTTTATCATGATAGGCCTTCTGGTGCTCAACATAGATGTCAGCATCTATATAGCGATCATTGCTCCCGCAGCAGTGATCATAAATGTTCTTGCCAGAGCCTTTGGCGTATCTGTGAGCAGTATCCTTACCGGAAAGAAGAACATTCCCGGAAATTACAGCATCGGTGAATATGTAACTCTGATGACATGGTCTGCACTTAAGGGCGGCCTGTCGCTGGCACTTGCCTTCGGAACCAGGGAATATCTGTCTCCCGAAGTTTATGACATATTCATAAATGTTACCTATATCACTATTTTCTTCACAGTGCTGGTTCAGGGCCTGACTGTGAAGAATGTTTACTTCGCACTTGAAGATCATAAGAACAAGAGAATGACAAAGGGAAGAAGCAGGGCAAAAGCCTGAACCGAAAGGATTGAAAGCATGAAGATCATAATAGTTGGAGCAGGACGTACCGGTACATCTCTCATCGGAGCACTGGCTGAGAAGAATTATGATATTACCATAATCGACAAGCAGAAGAAGCTTGTTGATGAAGCTACAGACGAATATAACGTTAACGGAATTGTCGGAAGCGGAGCTTCCAAGGAAACACTGCTAAAGGCAGGGGCTGATACCGCGGATATCCTCATAGCCCTTACTCCCGTGGACGAGATCAATCTGCTGAGCTGTGTTCAGGCTAAGGCTGTTGGAACATTAAGAACAGTAGCAAGAGTTTTCCAGCCTGATTTTGCTGCAGAAAGAAAAACTCTTGAAAAAGAACAGGACATAGATTATATCTTCAATCCCAAGTATGACATGGCCGAAGAATCCATGCGAAGCATCGGACTTCCGGGAATCGTAAAGCCTGAGGGACTGTTTGGAGACCAGATGCAGATGGCCACCATCAAGATCCTTGATGATTCACCTCTTGCGGGAAAGTCTTTATATGAGATAAGAAAAAATCTCGATCAGGAGATTCTTATTGCCACCGTTCTCAGAAATGATAAATTATTTGTTCCCGACGGAAAATTCGTGATAGAAGCGGGGGACAGCTGTGGCATAGCCGCAAGAAAAGACAGGATCTTCGGCATACTTCAGAAGATCGGTATCGTAAGGAATCCCGCTAAAAAGGTAATGATAGTGGGAGGCGGTATCACAGCGGAATATCTGATAGAGATGCTTTTGAAAGAAAAAAAGGATATCACCGTCATCGAGTCTGATCTTGAAAGATGCAGTGAGCTCATGGAAAAATTCCCCAATGCAAAGATCTCCTACGGTGTGGGTGAGATGGGGGATACCCTTGAGGATGAGGGCATCGGTTCCATGGATGCGGTGGTTTCTCTCACAAATACCGATGAATCCAATCTTGTTACCAGTATGTATGCCTGGTCCAGAAATGTTCCTTCGATCCTTACAAGAATAGATACTCCGGGACACTTAAATCTGCTTCACAGGATCAATCTGGACATCACCCTGTCTTCATCGGAAATTTCCGTTAATAAGCTGATCCGTTTTGTTCATAACCAGGAAGCGGGAGATGCTCCCAATGATATCGAGAAGTATGTTTCCGTTGCGGACAACAAGGCTGAAGTGCTCCAGTTTACCGCAAGGGAGGGATTTCCCAAAACCGGAATGCAGTTTAAGGATCCTGCATTCAAACTCAAGAAGAATGTTATCGTTGCTTCCATTATCCGTGACGGGGAGGTCATTATCCCGGACGGAAACAGCAGCATAAACACCGGCGATAAAGTCATCATCGTCTCCGAGAAGAAGAATCATATTGAGAATCTGAACAGCATTTTTGCGTAAAAGTTTTTCGTAAAGGGGGATCGGATGGAAAAGATCGGAACAGAAGAGATAAGGGAAAAACTGTTTGCCCTGCAGGATAAAAAGTACGGTGAGTTCCAGGCAAAGCTTATTCCCACCGTAGACTCTGAAAACATAATCGGTGTCAGGACTCCGGAACTAAAGGACCTGGCAAAGCAGCTGTTAAAAACATATGACTGCAGTGAATTTTTAAATGATCTTCCCCATAAATACTTTGATGAGAACCAGCTTCATGCATTCATTTTGTCCGGCCTAAAGGATTATGAAGCCTGCATGAAGGGCGTTGATGCATTTCTTCCATATGTAGACAACTGGGCAACCTGTGACCAGATGTCGCCGAAGATCTTTAAAAAGCACCGCGAAGAACTTCTTAAGCAGATAAAGATCTGGATTGGATCCGATAAAACCTATACCATCCGCTTTGGAATCGGGATGCTTATGGAGCATTTCCTGGATGAGGATTTTAACAAAGCATACCCTAAGATGGTGGCTGCTTTAAGATCTGAGGAATATTACGTGAATATGATGATCGCCTGGTATTTTGCCACTGCCCTTGCCAAGCAGTACGATGCGGTGATCCCTTATATCGAGAAGAATAAACTTGATACACGGACACATAATAAAGCAATACAAAAATCCGTGGAAAGCTATCGCATTACACCGGAACAAAAGGAATACCTTAAATCTCTTAAGAGAAAGTAAACTGTCCGGTCGCAAAGTATGTATAAGATTAAAAGCGAAACAGAAGATAATACCATACTGCTGCCTGCAACACTGGATGCTCATTTTCCTTTGCTTAAATATATGTTCTGGAGCAAGGGATATGCGGTTGTTCCTCTTGATGATGCGGATGAATTTGAGATAAGACAGGAAGGCATGAAGTATGCCAATCACGATATCTGTTTTCCCTTCATTCTCATGGCAGGTCAGGTTGTAAGAGCGCTGAGAACCGGAAAGTATGATCCCAAGAAAACATTTATCCTTATGCCCACAGCCGGGGATGCCTGCAGAGGTGCATGTTATCTGGGACTTATGAGAAAGTCTCTTGATAAATCCGGATTTGCTGATGTCAGGGTCATGACCATCAATGTAAGACATGTCCGCGATGACATCTCCTGCAAAATAAATCTTGATACCGCAGTCAGGGGATTGTTCGGACTTTTCTATTCGGATATCCTGATGATGTTAGCCAACCAGGTGAGGCCATATGAAGCTCACAAAGGCGACACCGATGCACTGTGGAATAAATGGATAGAAGAGTTGTCCATGGATCTTCGTCTCGGAAAGAATCTGACTCTGGGAAAGATGAAGAAAAACTTCCGAAGGATCGCGGAAAGTTTTAAAGCCATAGAAACGGATGGAAAAGAAAGAAAAGTCATCGGCGTTGTGGGCGAGTTCTATGTAAAATACTGCGGACTCGGTAACTGGGACATAGTCAGATACCTTGAGGAAAACGGATGTGAGGCTGTGGTGAACGGTGTGTCCTGGTACATGCTCTACTATATTGATTCTCATAAGCCGGATAAATGGAATATCGAAAGACTGGGATTTGAAGTTGTCAAGAAACTCATGGTAAGCTGTCAGGATTCCATGAGAGAAGTCATGGGACAGTACGGTTTCAGAGTTCCAAGTTCATACAGTGATGTAGATAAAAAATCCAGAGAGATAGTATCCCATAACCTTCTTATCGGAGACGGATGGCTCATGGGAGCTGAAGTTGTTGATCTCGTAGAAAGCGGTATAAAGAAGGTTGCTTGTATCGCCCCCTTCGGATGTATGCCCAATGTATGCGAAGGAAGAGGTCTTTACCCTTATCTTATGAGAATGCTTCCGGAAAGTGCCATAGCTATCCTGGAGCCCGATATGAGCGGATCCAAACTCAATTATTTCAACAGACTTGAGATGCTTATACACTGATTTTTGAAAAGAGGACAGATATGGCTGCACTTAAACCTTCCAAGATCACAAAAGACATTTCCTTCGATTCCTTTGGTAACGGAAAAGTACTCCATAACAAGAAAAAGAATAACCTCCCTGCCATGGGCTGGAACAGCTGGAATGCATTCGGCAGCGGTAATACCGAGGCTCTCACAAAGGCTATGGCAGATAAATTCTGTGAGCTTGGCCTTGATAAGCTTGGATATAAATACATCGTTCTTGATGACGGATGCTATAAGCCGGAAAGAGTAAAGGGAAAACTTTCCAATGAGGAAGTAAAATTCCCCTCGGGCTTTAAGAAACTGGCGGACTATATACATAAAAAGGGTCTGAAGTTTGGCATGTACAATGACGTGGGAACCAATCTCTGTGCAGGAGCAGCTGTGGGAACCTGCGGACATGAGGAAGAGGATGCTAAGAGTTATATCGCATGGGATGTAGATTTTTTAAAAGTTGATAATTGTTATTATCCGTATGACAATGCTACTTTTTCCAATCCTGAGAATGCTCGCTTTACCTTTGCTCCAAATATCAGATCCATACGTATAGGTTCCAAAAAGAAGATCTCATCCGCAGAAGGTAAGATCACAGGCAAGACTGCCAAGCACAGTAAAAAGGGATTTGTTACGGGAATAGGAACCTTTGACGGAACGGGTCCGAAGTTTTCACCGGTGGGACCTGAGAGCAGCGAGCTTGTTTTTGAGATAGAATCTGCATCTGCAATCGAAACAAGCCTTTCCGTAGAATATGCAACCGGCAGAAAAGAGGGAGTCGGAGAATGGCTGCAGATCGCAGTTGGTGATAAGAGAGTCTTTGATGCACTCCTTCCCGCAACTGATAGTGAGAATTCTTTTGTATTCAGTACTCCTGTTAAGATCCATCTGGAAAAAGGAAAAAATACCATCAGACTGATGAACCACAGACGTCAGGAGAATACTCTCAATTCCTATGCAACCCTTTTAAAGTATCTGAAGAAATACGCACCAGATAAAGATATTATTTATTCAGCCTGTGAATGGGGCAAGACCCAGCCTCAGAACTGGGCATACAAGGTATGCGATTCCTGGAGGATACTCAACGATATCACATTCCGTGTGGGACACGACGGAGATCCCGGATACGGCGACTGGACAAGTGATTATACCTGTTCCGTAACAAGCCAGTACAATAAGGCTGTTATCATGGATTCTTTTGCAGGTCTTGATAAAGGATGGAACGATCCCGACATGCTGATGGTGGGAATGAAGGGACTTAATGCAGCACAGAACAAAACTCATTTTGCTATGTGGTGCATGATGAATTCTCCCCTGATGCTGGGGCTTGATCTCAGACGTGTAAAAAAAGGAGATGCACTTTATAAGATAATCGCAAATAAGGACCTTATCTCAATAAATCAGGACCCTCTGGGAATACAGGCTAAAAGAGTCTTCTGTTCAAAGTGCAAATCTAAACCCGATACCACCTACGTCAGGGATACCGACAGGGTTGATATACTTGTAAAGCCCATGACTAAAGGACGGTTTGCGGTAAGTTTCATTAATCTTAGTTCTGCTGTGAAGGATGAAGGTTATGCCATAAGCATCGGAAAAGAAGGGAACTTTAAGGCTCTGGATGTCTGGACCGGAAAGACTCGCAGGGTGGCAGGCAATACCCTTGGAGTGGCTAAGTTAAAGCCCTATGAGAATGTGACGTTAATTCTTACTCCGGAGAATAAGTGATGACCCTCGGCTTTTTTTCGGAAAAGTTATCCTCCATGGCTGATTCCGGTTCGGAAGAGTATGGGGATTATGTCCGGGGGATGTTTTCAAAGAGTGCTCTGGAAGGAACGCTGATCAGAAGAGATGCCGCCAGACTTATCCATCTGTATTTATACATGGTCCTCGGGGAAAAGGATCTGGACTGGGGTGAGTATGGGAAACTTAAGGATATATATGAATGCAGGATCTGTGCCAATGCAATAGCGCAGGTCTGTATAAAGGGGATAATGCTCCCGGAAAAAGAAGATGAGTTTGGAGTTTTCCGGGAAGTAGGTGACAAAGAAGCAGGGGAACTTATAAGAAAAGTTTCTGAGCGTAATTAACGGGAGGTACAAAATGGCATTACAGGAAAAACCGGAAGTAAGGACACTGGAAGACGGATCTAAAGTATGGGAACACAAATATGACAGCTTTTACCTGAAAGCATATG
>JAEEGL012035324.1_pt1 | contig 31412 bp, 23 predicted proteins | sample 9134231 | NCBI WGS metagenome assembly JAEEGL01 (sample SAMN16246548, study PRJNA631951) | gut metagenome | biome: gut microbiome; feature: rumen; material: fiber-attached | host: Bos | place: Iran: Karaj | collected 2018-10 | reverse complement strand
TTTCTTGTCCTTGCGCACCTCTTCCAAGCGTTTCTCCAGCTCAGTGATTTCGTTCGGCACATCGATGTTCGTGATGTGGACGCGCGCACCGGCTTCGTCCAAGGTATCGATGGCCTTGTCGGGCAGGTGACGGTCGCTGAGGTAACGGTCTGTGAGCTTCACGCATGCTTCGATGGCCTCGGGCGTGTAGGTGACCAAATGATGGTCTTCATATCTCGGTTTGATGTTGTTCAAAATCTCGATGGTCTCGGCTGGTGTAGTCGGCTCTACGGGAATCTTCTGGAAACGGCGTTCCAAGGCACCGTCTTTCTCGATGTACTGGCGGTATTCGTCCAAGGTGGTGGAACCGATGCACTGCAACTCGCCACGTGCCAAGGCAGGCTTAAACATGTTGCTGGCATCGAGCGAGCCGTTTGCATTGCCAGCACCGACCAAAGTGTGAATCTCATCGACAAAGAGGATGATGTCTCTATTGTTCTCCAACTCGTTGAGGATGGCCTTGATACGCTCCTCGAACTGGCCACGGTATTTGGTACCGGCCACGATGGAGCCGATGTCGAGCATGACCACTCGCTTATTAAATAAGGTACGTGGCACGCGGTGCTGTACGATGCGGATGGCCAAGCCTTCAGCGATGGCCGACTTGCCCACGCCTGGCTCGCCAATCAGAATGGGGTTGTTTTTCTTGCGGCGGCTGAGGATTTGGGCAATGCGTTCCAACTCGCGTTCGCGACCCACGATGGGGTCGAGGCGATTCTCCTCGGCAGCCTTGGTAAGGTCGCGGCCAAAGTTGTCCAACACGGGTGTCTTGCTCTTGATATTGCTGGTCTTTTTGGGCTTTTCCTGTGGTGGGCGGATGTCGTTCAGCAACTCGTCTTCTTCCTCGTCGTCATCGTCGAAAATGCTGGAGGAGTAGCTCTGCTGTTCTTCAGGTGCCGATTCCTGCGGGTCTGTGTCTTTTGTCGTGAATCGTAGGAGTTCTTGCTTGAAGTTGTCGTAGTTGATGCCCTCAAACTCAAGGTTTTGTGAGATGATGTTGTTCTTCTCGTGCAGGATGGCGAGCATGAGGTGTTCCGAGCGGACAATCTCAGAATGGAACTCCTTGGCAATGATATAGGTGAACTTCAGCACGCGCTCGGCCTGCTTAGTAAGAGGCAGGGCTAACACGGGGTTTTGGTTGCTGTTGGCGGTACGTACTGAGGCTTCCAGTTTCTTCGAAAAGACTTCGATGTTCAGGTTGAGATTCTCCAAAATGCGGATGGCGGCGCTACCGCCTTCCTTCAACATGCCCAAAAAAAGGTGCTCCAACCCGACGTATGCGTTCCCTAAGCGTTGTGCCTCCTGATGGCTAAGTGACAAAATGGCACGAACGCGGGGAGAGAATTTTGCATCCATATAGTTATAATTCGTTTGTTATCAATACTTTAATAAAATACCCAACTTTTCTTCTGTCTGATTCGTTCAGAGTGCAAAGGTACAAACAAAAACCGCGCCGCGCCAGTGCTATGGTCAGATTCTTTAAAAATGAACAAAAACCGCCCAATTTGCAAAACCAAAGGAAAAAATTCCTATCTTTGCACCCTTATTTGTAAAAGTGAAAATTAGAATCCGAAAATGGACGAAAATAATAACAATAATTTTGATAACCAGGAAGATAACATCCCTGAAAACACTGGGGAGAAAATTATAAAGGTTAACCTTGAGAACCAGATGAAGTCGGCTTACATCGACTATTCGATGTCCGTCATCATCTCGCGTGCCTTGCCCGACGTGCGCGACGGCCTCAAGCCGGTGCATCGCCGTGTGCTCTACGGCATGAAGGAACTGGGTGTCACCTCACGTAGCGGCTACAAGAAATCGGCTCGTATCGTCGGTGAGGTGCTCGGTAAGTACCACCCGCACGGCGACTCGTCGGTCTACGACGCCATGGTGCGTATGGCCCAGCCGTGGTCACTGCGTTATCCTTTGGTCGACGGCCAAGGCAACTTCGGTTCGGTCGACGGCGACAGCCCTGCCGCCATGCGTTATACTGAGGCACGCCTTCAGAAGATTGCCGAAGAGATGCTTGACGACCTCGACAAGGACACCGTCGACTTCCAGAACAACTTCGACGACTCGCTGCAGGAGCCTACCGTGCTGCCTACGCAGATTCCTACCTTGTTAGTGAACGGCACCAATGGCATCGCCGTGGGTATGGCTACCAACATGGCTCCGCACAATCTCAGCGAATGCGTCGATGGCATCATCGCTTATATTGACAACCGCGAAATCACCACACAGGAACTGATGCAATACATCAAGGCTCCCGATTTCCCGACTGCTGGTGTCATCTATGGCTACGAAGGTGTGCGTGAGGCGTTTGAGACGGGTAAAGGACGTATCGTATTGCGTGGCGAGACCCACTTCGAGGAACATAACGGTCACGAGCGCATCATTGCCACCTCGATACCTTATCAGGTCAACAAAGCCGAGATGATCAAGAAGACTGCCGACCTCGTCAATGAGAAGAAGTTGGAAGGTCTGGCTGACATCCGCGATGAGTCAGACCGCAAGGGCATCCGTGTGGTGTATGAGCTGAAGCGCGATGCCAACCCCGATGTCGTGCTGAACAAGTTGTTTATGATGACCCCGCTCCAGAGCTCGTTCAACGTGAATAACGTGGCTTTGGTCAATGGCCGTCCTTATACCTTGACCCTCAAGCAGCTGATTGAACATTTCGTGGCGCACCGTCACGAGGTCATCTTGCGCCGCACGCGCTACGAGCTGAAGAAAGCTGAAGACCGCGCCCATATCTTGGAAGGTCTGGCCCGCGCCATCGACATTGTGGACGAGATCATCGCCACCATCCGTGCCTGTAAGGGCGGCACACCCGAAGCCAAGCAGGCCATCATGGACAAGTTCGGCTTCGACGACCCACAGGCCAGCGCCATCGTGGCCTACCGCCTCGGTCAGTTGGCTGGCCTTGAGATCAAGAAGATCATGGATGAGTTGGACGAAATCCACGAACGCATCAAACATTTCCACGAAATTCTACAAAATGAGGAATTGCAGTTCCAGATCATCAAGGACGCACTGCTGGTCATCAAGGAAAAATATGGCGATGCCCGTCGCACCCAGATTGTGCCTGCCGCCGGTGAGTTCCGCATGGAAGACATCATCGCCGACGATGCCGTGGTCATCACCATCTCGCACCTCGGTTACATCAAGCGCACCCCGCTGACCGAATACCGCGTGCAGAGCCGTGGCGGCAAGGGATCGAAAGGCTCCGCAACACGCGACACCGACTTCATCGAGCACATCTTCACGGCCACCAACCACAACCATCTGCTGTTCTTCACCGAACAAGGCAAGTGCTACAAGCTTCGTGCCTTCGAGATTCCCGAAGAGGGCAAGAACAGCAAGGGCCGTGCTATCCAGAACCTGATTCCGATCGACAAGGACAACAAGGTGATGGCCTACCTCAATGTGAAGAGCATGAGCGATGAGGAATACCTTGAGAACAACTACATCATCCTCTGCACCAAGAAGGGTATCATCAAGAAAACCAACTTGGCTGCCTATAGGAACGTCCGCCAAAACGGCATCATCGCCGTCAACATCCGCGAGGACGACCAACTGCTGGAGGCTTGCCTCACTAGTGGTAACGACGAAGTGCTGATGGCTGTGCGTTCGGGCAAGGCCGTCCGATTTAACGAGCAGACCGTCCGTCCGATGGGTCGTACCGCCACGGGTGTGAAAGCCATCACTTTAGGATCACCTGAAGACGAGGTCATCGGCATGGTGTGTATCAACGACCCGCAACAGACCGTCTTGGTGGTCTCGGAGAAGGGCTTCGGTAAGCGTTCCGACATCGACGACTACCGCATCACCAACCGTGGCGCGAAGGGCGTTAAGACCTTGAACATCACCGACAAGACTGGCGACCTCATCGCCATCAAGGGGGTGACCGACGACGAAGACCTGATGATCATCAACAAGTCGGGTATCGTCATCCGTATGGCCGTCAGCAAGCTGCGCGTGATGGGTCGTGCTACCCAAGGCGTGAAGCTCATCGACCTGCGCGGTACTGACGAAATTGCAGCCGTCACCAAGGTGGAGCATGAGGACGAACCCGAAGAGACCGAGGTCCCTGAGCTTGTCGAAGGGCCAACCTCTGAGGGTGAGCCTGTCGAAGGAGTTGAAGGGCCGACAACTGACGTTGAGCCTGTCGAAAAGCCGGCTGAAGAGTCAGAAGATACGGACGAAACCACTTTGGAACAATAATTGCAAGGAAAGAAAAAAGAAACAAGATAATAACGAAATTGTCAAACTTTAAATAATTGGAAAAATGAAAAAAGTAATGATTTTGCTGGCCATTGTGCTCACAGCCAATGTGATGATGGCCCAAAAGAAAGACAGAACCGACGCTTTCATGTACAACAAGAACGGCCAATACGAAAAGGCCATGGCGTCTATTGAGAAATGCGTCAATCACGAACAATTCCTTGGTATGAAGCCCGATGATCAAGCCCAGGCTTGGTTGTATCGCGCCATCATCTACCAAAACGTCATCCAATCAGGTGACGAGGCCCTGTCGGCTAAGGCTCCCAATGCTTTGGAAGTTGTCTACGAGTCGCTGATGAACTGCATGAAGAATCCAGATTTCCTTGAGGACAACAAAATGGAAATCTACCAGCGTGTGGGTTCGGTCATGACCACCTATTATACTAAAGGTGCCGATGACTACAATAGTGGAAAGTTCGCTGAAGCTGCCCCCATGTTCAAGAAGGCATACGACATCGCCAAGTCGCTCGGTAGCCCCGAAGCCAACGACATGCTGAACCTGGCCGCCACTTCGAGCTTGAGAGCTGAAGACTACAATACGGCTCTGGAGTATTTCAACGAGGTGAAGAATAATGGAACGGAGACTGCCGAGGTTTACCGTCACCTTGCAGCCTGCTACAATGGTTTGGGTAATGCCGAACAGGCCATGGCTATGATTAACGCTGGTCTGGAGAAGGATCCTAGCGACGCCAACCTCATTCTTGAAAAGGTGAATGCCTATCTGAAGGAAGGCAAGGGTGCCGAAGCTGTGCAAGACCTTACCAAGCTCCTAGAGCTCGATCCCGAAAACGCCCAACTGCTCTTTGTGCTGGGCACCATCTACGGTGACGAAACCAACGAAGGCCTTTATGACACCGACCAGGCTCGCCAATACTACGAGCAAGCCCTCAGCATCAAGCCTGACTACTACGATGCCATCTATAACCTCGGTGTGCTTTACACAGGTATGGCCAACAAGTACATTGAACAAGCCAACGAAATCACTGGTTTCTCGAAGAAGGAACAGGAACAATACAACGGCTTGATCGAGCAGGCTAACGAGTTGCTCCGTACAGGTCTTCCTTACCTGCAACGCGCCTATGAAACCCAGCCTTCCGACGACGTGAAGAACGTGCTGCGTTCCATCTACGTGAAACTGAATATGATGGAAGAAGTTAAAGCCTTGGAAGGAAAATAAGACTTTTACCAAAGATTGACTTAAGGAAGCCTCGAGGAAACTCGGGGCTTTTTTATGCATTTTTGTGAGTTTTTATTTGAATTCCGTTTCACGGAATGAAAAATCACTATCTTTGCAAGGGAAAACCAATGAAAAACTAACTCATATTCCATATCATTATGTTTGAAATCTTACATAAAGAAACCTTCGCGGCCGAGACCTATCTCATGGATGTCTATGCGCCGCGTATCGCCCATTCGGCCTTGCCGGGCCAGTTCCTCATCGTCAAGATGGAGGAAAACTCGGAACGTATCCCGTTGACCATCAGTGACTACCATCGCGTCAGGGGAACGGTGACCATCGTCTTCAAGGCGATTGGCGAATCCACCAAGAAGATGGCCGAGTACAAGGAAGGCGACCACTTTGCCGACATCGTCGGCCCCTTGGGTAAACCCTCCGAGTTTGCCACGATGACGGCTGAAGAGCTGCGCAAGCGTTCGTTCGTCTTCATCGGCGGCGGCGTGGGTATCGCCCCGATTTATCCCCAGGTGAAGTGGTTGAACGACCATGGTGCCACCGCCGACTGTATCATTGGCGCTCGTACCAAGGACCTGCTCATTTTCGAAAAGGAATTGGCTGAGGTAAGTAACCTGTACGTCACTTCCGACGATGGCTCCACGGGCCGTAAAGGCTTGGTGACCGACGTGCTGCGTCAGTTGGTCGAAAGCGGTAAACAGTATGACGAGGCCGTTGCCATTGGTCCTATGATCATGATGAAGTTCGCCACCAAGACCTGCGAGGAGTTGGGCATCCGCTGCACGGTGTCGCTCAACTCGATTATGGTCGACGGCACGGGCATGTGCGGTGCTTGCCGTGTGAGCATTGGCGGCAAGACCAAGTTCACTTGCATCGACGGTCCCGAGTTCTTGGGTCGTGATGTCGACTTCGACGGCGCCATGAAGCGTCAGGCCATGTACAACAACGTGGTGACCCGTAAGCAGCTCGAAGCCGAAGAGAAAGCCGAGGGCCACAAGTGCCACATCGGAGGCATCTCTGAGGAGACCTTCGACAAGAAAAAACGTGTGCCTTGTCCGGAACAGAAACCTGAAGTTCGTGCCCATAACTTCGACGAGGTCTGCTTGGGCTATACGCCCGAGATGGCCATAATGGAGGCACAGCGTTGCCTCAACTGCAAGAACCCACAGTGTGTGGCGCATTGTCCCGTCAACGTGAACATTCCTGGTTTCATCGCCCGTGTGGCTCAAGGTGACTTTGAAGGTGCTGCAGGTGTCATCAGCTGCGACTCGGCGTTGCCGGCCGTCTGCGGTCGTGTGTGCCCGCAGGAGACCCAATGTGAGGGCAGTTGCGTGATGGGTAAGAAGTTCGAGCCTATCGCCATCGGTAAGCTGGAGCGTTTCGTAGGCGACTATGCCATCGAACACGACCTGCATTTCAGCAGCCAAAGCATCCCGAACGGTCATAAAGTGGCCATCATCGGTAGTGGTCCTTCGGGTCTGACTTGCGCCAAGGACTTGCTCTCGATGGGTTACGACGTCACTATTTTCGAGGCTTTGCACGAGATGGGCGGCGTGTTGGTATATGGTATCCCGTCGTTCCGTCTGCCCAAGGAAACGGTTGTTAAGAAAGAGGTGGAGAGTGTGCGCAAATTGGGTGCCAAGTTCGAGAAGGACGTGGTCGTAGGCCGTACCATCACCATCGACGAGTTGATGCACCGTGAGGGCTTCGAGGCTGTCTTCGTTGGCTCGGGTGCCGGTTTCCCGATGATGCTCAACGTGCCGGGCGAGAACCTCTGCGGTGTAGTTTCGGCCAACGAGTTCCTGACCCGCAATAACTTGCTCTTCGCCTATAAGGAAGGCTTTGAGACACCGAACTTCGTGGGTAAGAAGGTCGCCGTGGTCGGTGGCGGTAATGTGGCTATGGATGCCGCTCGTACCGCCTTGCGTCTCGGTGCCGAGGTGCACATCGTTTACCGTCGCTCGGAGGCCGAGTTGCCTGCGAGGGTGGAGGAGGTGCACCATGCCAAGGAAGAAGGCGTTTTGTTCGACCTGCTGACGGCTCCCGTTGAGGTGTTGGGCGACGAAAACGGCTGGGTGAAAGGCTTCAAGTGCGTGCGTTGCGAGCTCGGCGAGCCCGATGCATCTGGCCGCAGAAGCCCTGTCCCGATTAAGGATTCAGAGTTCATCCTCGACGTCGACATGATCATTATGGCACTCGGCACTTCGCCCAACCCACTGATTGGCAGCACGACCCGCAACCTCGATTTGAACAAGAAGGGTTGTATTGTGGCCGACGAGATGGGTACGACCTCACGTCCCGGCATCTTTGCTGGTGGCGATGCGGTGAGCGGTGCCGCCACAGTCATCCTCGCCATGGGTGCCGGCAAGAAAGCCGCCAAAGCCATTGACGAGTATATTAAGTCGTTACATTGATTGACTATGGCTCATGGCTTATGGCCTATGGCAGTCCCGTCGTTAGGGCAAGCCATAGGCCATTGTCATAAGCCATAGTGGCGAAAGGAATCATTCTTTAATCTCCACATAAAACACCGTCGGGTCGTCGTCTTCATCAAACGACTCGTCCGTATAGTATTGTCCGGGCTTGTCGTCGTCCTGGAAGAGGATGAGCGTCACCTTTTTGAAGGGGATGGGTTGGCTGTTTTGGCTGTAACGCTCGATGTCGGCTTCGGTGAGACCTTCCATGCGCATCATCTTGAGCATCATGGCGAGGTCAAGGTTGACGTTGAGCAGGTCTTGTTTCCACTCGATGCTGATGACCGCTGTGGTGTAGAGCTTAAAGTTCTTTACTTCGATTTTTTTCATTGGTTTTTTCTTTGGCTGTTGGCTACTGGCTGTTGGCTACTGGCAGCTTCCTGAAAGTGTAAAATCTACATTTTTTATGGAGCTGCCAGAGGCCAGAAGCCAGTAGCTAAAGGCATATTAACGTTGCGAAATTGCGAAAAAAAACCGAATTTTAAAGAATTTGCACGAAAATTGCATCCAATTGCCGTGAATTTTATACTTTTGCCTAAACATTAAAAGAATAAAGAAATGCGTAAAACTTTGATTATCATCGTAATGGCATTGTTTGCCATGCCTATGTTCGCGCAAACCGTCGAAAGCGTGGACGTTTCTAAAGCCAAAAACGGAACATTTACGACCACGGCTGGTGAATATACCATCGAGGGCACGGTAATGAATGGGAAAAAAGAAGGTACTTGGGTTGAATATTTCAACAACAACACTTATCTGCCCAAGAAGATTGTGAATTACCAAAACGGCAAGAAAAACGGCCTTTTCATCGAAATAGACAAGACTGGATCGATTACGAAAAAGGCAGAATATAAGAATGATATGCTCGAAGGACAATGCAGCGAGTGGTTCCGTGGTGGTCGCCTCTCGAAGATGAATACCTATAAAAATGGTGTTCTGGATGGGAAGCAGGTACTCTGCTATGAGAAGGGCGGCAACCTTGAAGTTTCCCAGTACAAGGAAGGCTATCGCGATGGCTTGACCACTTGGTTCTATGAGAATGGCGTCAAGAAGATGACCATCGAATATAAGGATGGCCAATTCAACGGGCTCCAGCAGTCTTTCTATGAAGACGGTTCCATCAAGAAAGAGGCCTCCTACAAGAACGGTAAGCTTCAAGGCAAGGAGAAGACCTATGCTCAAAAGCAAAAACCTCAAGAAGATAAGGACCTGAAAAAGGAGAAGGAACTTCAAAAAGAAAAGGACATGAAGAATGGAACGGAGGCTAAAAAGATTAGTAACGTAGAGAAGTTGGAAAAGGCGAAATTGCAGGGTGTTAAGAAGGATTTGAAGAAGAATTGAACCGTTGTATTAGAATTATTGTCTTGTGTTTCTTGGGCATGACGCTTTCGCGGCTTCATGCCCAAGATACTATTATGCTGCAATCTGTCGAGGTGATTGGCGACAAAGAGTCGGTGGAGACCTTGAAGCCTTTGGTGGCTCGTAAGCTCGACACCCTTGTGTTGCAATCAAAAAGCACCTCGAATCTTTCAGACTTGTTGATTCAGCATAGCCCCGTGTTCATCAAGACCTATGGCCCGGGCGGTGTTTCCACGGCTTCGTTCCGTGGTACGACGGCTAGCCACACCTTGGTGCTTTGGAATGGCTTCCAACTCAATGCACCCAGCCTCGGTCAGGTCGACTTCAGCACCATTCCTGTGTTTTTGGCCGACGATGTGAGTCTCAACTGGGGCAGCGGCACCTCCAATAACAGCGGTGGCTTGGGCGGTGCGGTCAACATCGACAATACGCATCATTTTGGTGACGGCTTGTTGCTCGACTTGAAGCAGACGTACGGCAGTTTCAACACCCTCGGAAGCTTCGTCACGGTGGGCAACTATGGCAAGCGGTTCTCTTTCCGCGTGAAAGCCTACCGCAACTCATCGGACAACGACTTTGAGTACGAGAACCTCGCTACCATCCCGCATGAGACGATGAAGCAGCGCAATGCCGACTTCGTCGACTATGGCGTGATGCCCGAGATGAGCGTTTTGTTGGGCAAGAGCGTTATTTCCGTGTCGTCGTGGAACCAGTGGAACAACCGCAACCTGCCGCCCATCATGCCCAATGTGTTCAATGTGAATTCTGAGGAGTGGACGCGCGACAACTTCTCCCGCAACTTTGTTTCCTTCAAAACCTTTTGGGAGACGGGCAGCCTGCAGCTGAAGTCGGCGGCCTTCGTGGAAAACCAGCGCTATTTTCTCTTGACGCGCAATCCCGTCACCGATGACACCGTCACCTTTATTAATTCAGAGAACCAAGCTTTGATTCTGCACCAAATCGCCAATCTTGAGCAACATCTTTATAAGAGTTGGATCTTGAAAGCCAAGCTGCAATGGGACAACGAACGGGTGAGGAGCAACAACTATGAAGGTGAGAAACGCCGCAATCTGGTGTCGGCTTATGCTGCCCTAAGCGGAGAGCCTTTTGACTGCGCCCAACTCAACCTCACCGCCCGCTATGACTGGACCGACGGCAAGCCCATGGGCCTGTTTCCGACGGCCACTTTCTCCTACCAATTGCCGTTTTACAAAGCCATGAGTTTCACCTTGGGCTACAGCCACAACTATAGAAATCCTTCGCTGAACGACCTCTATTGGTATCCTGGTGGCAACCCCGACCTCTTGCCCGAGAATGGTCGCACCATTGACTTGGCCGTGAAATACGGCTTGCAAAAGGGCCCCTTCAAGCTTGACCTACGTACAGGCGGCTATTTCTCCAATGTGAAAAACTGGATCCAGTGGATGCCCACCAACTACCGTTTCTGGGTGCCGGAGAACGTGGCTAAGGTCTATGCTCGTGGCATCGAGAACCATATCGATGCGGCCTTTGTCAAGGAGAATTGGAAAGTTACGCTGTCGGGCAACTACGTCTTCACGGTCACCACCGATGAGAGCGAGAAGGCTTTTGCCCAAGGCACCAACGGCAAGCAACTGATCTACATCCCACGCCATCACGCCAACTTCTTCCTCAACACGCAGTGGAAGACCTGGAACTTGAGCTACACTATTGAAATGACGGGTAGCCGCAGCACTTCCTACAATGAGCAAGAATTCTTCGCCTACGACCTGCCTTCGTATGTGCTGCATCATGTCGCCCTAGGCAAACAACTCAAGAAGTTCCGCATCGAGCTGCGCTGCAACAACCTTACCGACAAGGACTACCAGAACGTCATTTGGCGTGCCATGCCAGGTAGAAGTTATGAGGTAATGGTGAATTTTCGCTATTAAAGCAGAAAAAAATTTCATAAAATACTTTTTTATAGATTTTTTTGTATATTTGCATATCGTTATTAGACGATTAAATATGAACTACAATTTTGGACAGTTACTTAAAAAATTAATGTTATGAATAAAAAAACTTTACTATTGCTGATGCTTATGGGCATCGCTGGGTTTGCCACCGCACAGCAAATCCCCACTTCAATCATTGACGTAAACAATGTGCGCGGAAATATCCTTGGTACGAGTAATGTTTGGTCGTTATTACTCGACAACAATCTGACTTGGGAAGTGCCGAAAGATAGCGGAAAGTCAACAATGTTCCAGTACTCGTTATGGGTTGGTGGAGTGGACGAAGACGAACAGCTTCATTTGGCCGCAAACAGATATAACCAGGTTGGCCGTGATTATTGGATGGGGCCGCTCCGTCCCACCTATGCCACGATTGATGATGAAACGGAACAACAGTTTGAACATATCTGGAATCTTACCCGTTCCCAGATAGATGAGTTCATCACCAATCATGGCCAGATAGGGTATGAGATTCCAGAGGATATTTTGACTTGGCCAGCTCACGGGCCGGAAGGTTATGCCGAGAATTTGGCTCCTTTTGTCGATGTAGATGGTGACGGACAATACAGTCCGGCGCATGGCGATTATCCAGATATTATGGGTGACCAATGCTTGTTCTTCATCTTCAACGACAGCTATGCGGCTCACACCGAATCGGGAGGAGCTAGTCTCGGATTGGAAGTCCATGCCATGGTGTATGCCTATGATACTCCTGATAATGCAGCCCTCGACAACACCGTGTTTTTCCACTATGAACTTTACAACCGTTCAACGAATACATACCTTTCAACCTACGTGGGTGTTTGGAACGATTGGGATATCGGATATGGTTATGATGACCATGTCGGCTGCAATGTGCATCTTGGTGCCTGCTATGGCTATAATGGTAAGGAAAATGACGATGTGTATGGCACCAATCATCCGGTGCAGGTAAGCACCATCCTTGCCGGTCCTTACATTGATCCCGACGGAATGGACAATCCGGGCTATGACGGCAACTGCGAATCCAGCGATGCTTACTATAATGTGAATTTCGACAATGGCATCGTCGATGACGAGCGACTCGGCCTTGCGTGTTTTATGGTGCAATCCAACAATAACTCAGCTGTGAGTGATCCTGAAACGGCTGAACAATACTATCAAGCTTTTCGTGGATATTGGAAGGATGGTAATCGGGTGATGTACGGGGGTAATGGCTACTCTGGTGACGGTGTGGTAGGCCCAGAATGTGATTTCATGTTTCCAGGCGACTCCGACCCGTGCAACTATGGTACCAACGGCGTTCTTCCCAACGGAGGGTATAATGTGAACGGCAATTTCTGGACAGAGGAAACAGCAGGTAATGCCCCTCAGGATCGTAGAGGTCTTGGGGCTGTTGGTCCCTTCACGTTCGAGCCAGGCACCATGCAGCCGCTCGACTTTGCCATGACCACCGTATGGAAAACGGAGAGAGAGTCAGCCTTGGATAGAGTGGAACCCGTTATCAGAGAGGTGATTGCGAAGTTCTTGAATGACTATAATCTTGTGTCAGTCGCCGAACATTTTGAGCAAGAGGAGAGCCTCTTGAAAGTCTATCCCAACCCGTCAGAAGGTGCTGTCACCGTTGAGGGAACAGGAAAGCTGATGGTCGTGAACGCTCTTGGCCAGCAAGTCTTGACTCGTAACATTGACGGGCAGACGACGTTGACCTTGCCTTCAGGATTGTACTTTGTCCGTATGGAAGGTGAGAAGGGCGTTAGCGTGAACAAGTTGGTGGTGAAATAACCCTCTATTCTGGTCTTTCCAAGAAAATATTATTGCCGAAATACTGCCTTTACGGTCGGTATTTCGGCTTTTTTTTGTGATTTGAAATGGGACTAAAAGCAACTGTTTGAGATTGAATGACAACGAAATTGGTACGATTGTTGCGGAAACAGAGACAAACCTAAAAAACAATTGAGCATTATGTGGTTAATCATTGCAACAGTATTGGTAGCGTTGGCCATCGTCGGCATCATGGTATTGAAAGCCATGGGCCGCTCAGTGATGAACAAGCCCACTTGGAAGGGCGGCATCATTTCTGGCCTCCTTGGATTGTTACCGCTCTATCTCATGCTCTGCCTCTTCGGCTTCATGGGCATAGAACGTGAAGAGGATTTTTGATGGGGCTCTGCTCTACAAAAGTAAAGAAAACAAAGGCATCCGATATCCATAGTCAACTGGCCATGTCGGCCGTGGCCAGCGCGTCCAGCCCAGTCGGGTGTTGGCGTTCCCGGTTTCGAAGGACTACTCTCACGCCTTTGCCGTCATTGCGGACTTGATCCGCAATCTCCGACACTTTGGGGACTCTCTTCACCATCCTGTCCTTTCTCCTTGATGAGAAAGGACGAAAGAATCAAGGCCGACATCATCGGTCCTCCCCACAAAGCGGGCGCTTCCCCGCCATGTCGGCCGTGGCCTGCGCGCTCAACCCGGTCGGGTTTTGGCGTTCCCGGTTTGTTAGAGCTGAGCAGCCATGTCATTCCTGCAGAGGTTTGTGCGCTGGCGGGAATCTATGGCTGCGGTTAATCGTATTCAATTGTTTTCTAGTGCTATATCCGACAGCAAACGACAACAAACGACTGCTGTCGACAACAAACGTTTGTTCAACGGGTAGGTCTTGACAAGGTTTGCATCTTTGCTGCGATAATAAATAACACTGCTATATGGAAACTCAAGACGACAAAACCATCCAGATTCCGATGGATGACGGAAAAGAAGCCATGAAACAACGGCAAGAGATTATTTCACAAGTGTATCGCAAATGGACTAATGAGAATCCAGACAAAAGAGTATATAACCGCTCGTTGAAAGATTATATCAATATACGCTATCTTTCAATAACCGAAACTATGCGTCATGCCTCAAAGACGTATACTTCAACCTTGGCACTTCTGCAGTTAGACACCATATTACGATATTCTGTGGTTTACGGAAAGCCAAAACCTCCGAAAAAAGCGGTAGCCAATCAAAAGATATTTTCCTATATGCTGGAAATGCACTATGAACTGATAGGTATTGGACTTGTAAAAATGATGGTTGGTGTGAAACGCACGGGAGAGAAGGTACAGTATTGCATTACTGCAATAAAGGCATAAAAAAAGAAATCGACAGGTTGGCTCACTCGAGAGGTCATCGCCAAATTGTGGACGTCAACGGACTGTTCCCCTATTGATTTCTGCCTGCAAAATTACAACTTTTCCATAAACCCGCAAGGGGAAAAGGTGAACTTTCTTTTTCGGCAGCTTAATAGCAGCCATGTCATGCCGACGTGGGCAAGTGCAGTGGCGGGCATCTATGGCTGCGTTTTTTTGTTCCTTCTCCTTGATGAGAAGGAACCTAAGAATCAAGGCCGACATCATCGGTCCTCCCCACAAAGCGGGCGCTTCCCCGCCATGTCGGCCGTGGCCCGCGCACCCATCCCGGTTGAGGGTAGGCGTTCCCATACTCGGTAGGCTCAGCAGCCATGTCATGCCCTCCCTTTAATTCCCCGCCCTTCGGGCATTCCTTAAAAGGGAGAAGGGTGGGTGTCTAAGGTTGCGGATTTTCAATATATTATTACTGAATGTTGGATAATTTTGTATCTTTGCAAAGTTTACATCCAGTAATCCATGGACATCCATTCCTTATCCGAAGAAGACATCAAGCTGCGTTACATCACGCCTTCCATCCTCAACAAAGGATGGGCGCTTGAAGACATCTCTATGGAGATGCAGGTGAAGCTTACTGACGGCAAGATTAACTTGAAAGGAAATCTTGTAGCCCGCAGCAAACCGAAATATGCGGATTATGTTCTCTACTACAACCGCGCCACGCCTATCGCTATTGTTGAGGCCAAGGATGCGACACATTCGGTCTCGTTCGGAATGCAACAAGCCAAGGAATACGCCCAGATGATGGATGTGCCATTTGCCTATAGTTCCAACGGTTTGGGTTACCAAGAGTATGATTTTCTCACAGGTAAAGAACGTTCGCTTTCCATGGAGGATTTCCCGACTAAAGAAGAACTCTATGCAAGGTATTTCGCCGAAATCAATGATGGCGAAGGTGTATCGGATGAGGAGATGAAAGTCATCGAGCAACCTTATTGCACGGGACAAGACATCTTCCCGCCGCGCTATTACCAGCGTAATGCCGTCAACCGCACGGTGAATGCCGTGGCGCAAGGCCGCAATCGTCTTCTTCTCGTCATGGCAACAGGAACGGGCAAGACCTATACGGCTTTCCAAATCGTGTATCGTCTGCTCAAGGCAGGCTTGGTGAAAAAGGTGCTTTATCTTGCCGACCGCAACGTGTTGGTCGACCAGTCAATAGAACAAGATTTTAAACCTCTAGCCAGTACTATCCACAAGGTGGAGTATCAAAATGACATAAAAACCAAGGGTAGTGTCACCGCATACGAGGTATACTTTGCCTTGTATCAGCAACTCATTGGACAAGGCGGCAAGCAGAATTACAAAGAACTGTTCAAGCCTGAGTTTTTCGATTTGGTGATTGTCGATGAGTGCCATCGCGGTAGTGCCAAGGACGACAGCAACTGGCGCGAGATCCTGGAGTATTTCGACGGTGCCATCCAGTTGGGTATGACCGCAACGCCGAAGGAAACCCGTTACCAGTCGAACATCAGCTATTTTGGCGAACCTATCTATACCTACAGCCTGAAAGAAGGCATCGAGGACGGCTTCCTGGCGCCGTTCAAAGTCATCAACATCACGACCAACATCGGTGACGAATGGCGGCCGTTTAAAGACCAACGCGACATCTTTGGCAACATCATTGAGGACCGTATCTACAACAATAAGGACTACGACTACAATATCATCATTGAGGACCGCATCCGTGAGGTGGCACACGAGATTACGGAGTACCTGAAAAAGACCGACCGTATGGCCAAGACCATCGTGTTTTGCGCCGATGAGGACCATGCCGAAAGAATGCGCTCGGCTCTGGTCAACGAGAACTCCGACATGTGCAAGAAAAACCCTGACTATGTGGTGCGCATCACGGGCAGCGACGTTTACGGGCAGTCGAAACTCGATTATTTCATCTCGGTCTCCTCGAAATATCCCGTCATCGCCACCACAAGCAAACTGCTCTCCACGGGCGTGGATTGCAAGATGGTGAAGCTCATCGTGCTCGACCAAAACATCAACTCGATGACGGAGTTCAAGCAGATGGTGGGCCGTGGCACCCGTATCCGCGAGAAGGAAGGCAAGACGCATTTCACCATCATGGACTTCCGCAACATCACGCGCCTTTTTGCCGACCCCGATTGGGACGGCCCTATCGAGGTGGATGAACGGTACGGACAGATGCCGACAAATCCTTATCCCAACCCGAATAACATAGCTGGCAATATGGCTGCAGGAGTCAATTCGTCTCAACCGCCAAAGCCCGTTGTCGACAGGCATGGCTGCAAGGTCGTCGTCATCAACAAGACGGTTTCGGTGTACGACACCAACGGCAAGCTGCTGCGCATGGAGAGCATCACCGACTACACGAAGCGCAATATCAACGACACCTACGCCTCGCTTGATGACTTCATCCTGCATTGGAATGAAGCCGAAAAGAAAGCCGAGATTTCTGACCTACTGCGCGAAAGCGGCATCGACCTGCAAGCCCTGAAGCAAGATCAACACATGGAAGACGTGGACGACTTCGACTTCATCTGCCACATCGCCTACGGCAAGAAACCCTTGACACGTCGCGAGCGCGCCGAGAACGTGAAGAAACGAGACCTGTTCCACAAATACGGCCCGCAAGCCCAAAAGGTGTTGGAGGCCTTGCTCGACAAATACGCCAACGAAGGCATCTCCGAACTCGAGAACAGCAAGGTGCTCGCCCTCGACCCCTTCCGTCAGATGGGCGCACCGTCGAAGATCGCCACTTTCTTCGGCGGCAAACAGCAATACAACGAAGCCGTCAAGGAGTTGGAACAACTGATTTATGGAATCGCATAACCTGTTTTTATGGCACTGACTAATTTTGTTAAGAGCATCCGCAACATCATGCGCAACGATGCCGGTATCAATGGCGACGCGCAGCGCATCGAGCAAATCGCATGGATGCTGTTCCTGAAAGTATATGACGAGAAGGAGAACGACTGGGAGTTCAACGAGGACCATTATGTCTCCTTCATCCCCGAGAATTGTCGCTGGCGCAACTGGGCCAAGGACGACGGCACAGGCGAAGCCTTGACGGCCGATGCCTTGCTCGACTTCGTCAACAATACCTTGTTTCCGACCTTGAAGAATCTGGAGGTGACGCCGCAAACACCCATGCGCAGCGCCATCGTGCGCACCACCTTCCAGGATGCCAACCAATACATGAAAGACGGCGTGCTGCTCCGTCAGGTGATCAACGTCATCGACCAGCTTGACCTTGGCGACTATGAGGAAAGCCACGCCTTCGGCGAGATTTACGAAGCCATCCTCAAAGAGATGCAGAGCGCAGGCTCGGCAGGCGAGTTCTACACGCCCCGCGCCCTGACCGATTTCATGGCCGAAATCATCCAGCCCAAGGTGGGGGAGAAGATGGCCGACTTCGCCTGCGGCACAGGCGGCTTCATCACCAGCTGGCTGAATGCCCTCGACAAGGAGGTGAAGACGGCCGAGGACAAGGAGCAATATGCCCAGTCCATCTTCGGCATCGAGAAGAAGCAGTTCCCCTATATGCTGTGCGTGACCAACATGCTGCTGCATGATATCGACTCACCGAAGGTGCTGCACGACAATTCATTGGCGAAAGATGTGCTCAACTACACCGACGACGACAAGTTTGACGTGGTGCTGATGAATCCTCCCTACGGCGGCAGCGAGAAAAACGACATTAAGAAGCACTTTCCCTCGGATTTGAGTTCGAGCGAGACCGCCGACCTCTTCATGGTGCTCATCATGTACCGCCTGAAAGAGAACGGACGCGCCGCTGTTATCCTGCCCGACGGCTTCTTGTTTGGCACCGACAATGCCAAGTTAGCCATCAAGGAGAAGCTGTTGCGCGAGTTCAACGTGCACACCATCATCCGTTTGCCTGGCTCCATTTTCTCGCCCTATACGAGCATCAACACCAATATCATCTTCTTCAACAACGAGAAGGCCGACGACGCGCCTGAAGGATTCTCTACCAAGGAAACTTGGTTCTATCGTTTGGACATGCCCGAGGGATACAAGCACTTCAGCAAGACCAAGCCCATGCGCGTTGAGCATTGCCAGCCCATCCGCGACTGGTGGACCGACCGCAAGGAAATCGTCACCACCGACGAAGAAGGCAATGTGTTGGACGAGAAGTCGCGCTGCTTCAAGGTGGAGGAACTGATAGCAAAGGCCTGTAACTTCGACCAGTGCAAGTTCCCCAAAGTCGACGAGGAAGTGCTGCCGCCCGACGAGTTGCTCAAAGATTATTTTGCCAAGCGTACCGAACTTGACCGGAAAATTGACAGGACATTGGCCGATATTCGGAGAATTTTAGGGATCGATATTTCATAAATTTATACCAATCATTTTAAAAAAAGAGTATCTTTGCGATTTAGAAAACGAAGTGTTTTTTATACGACTTACGCACTATAAACAGCCCTCTATGAACGATTTAACAGTTTCAAACATCGAACGGCAGAATGTATTGAACAACCAATATGCAATCGCAAGGATTCAGGACAATCTTGGGGTGACAGGTATGTTCTTTGACGACGAATACCTTTTTACCAAAAAGATGGTGGCAGATTTTTATGACGTGGATATATCAACAATAGACCGATACCTTCTTCAATATCCAGGCGAGCTAAAACAAAACGGATATTTTTTATGTAAAGGTAAAAGACTGAAAGAGTTTAAGTTACAATTTGCTCACGTCATAAATGAGGCGAGCAAAACAACTCAGTTGGGATTATTTAACTTCCGTGCTTTTCTCAATATAGGAATGTTGCTGACCGAGAGCGAAAAGGCCAAACAAGTACGCAGCTTGATTTTGGATATTGTCATTGCCACGTTGAACGAGCGTGCCGGAGGAGGTACCAAATATATCAACCGACGTGATGCGAACTATCTCCCTACTGCCCTGAAAGAAGTCAACTACCGCAAACAACTCACCTCGGCATTGAGAGCCTACGTTGATGGACATGAAACAAACATGTATTCGCAAGTGACCAATGCCATTTATAAAGCAGTATTCAGGGAGAATGCAAAAGAATACCGTGAAATTCTTCGACTTGATAGCAAAGATAATGTAAGGCACACCTTGTATGCAGAGGTGTTGCTTGTTATTGCTTCATTTGAAAACGGTGTCGGTGCTGCCATAAGAGAAAAAGCAAAAGAGTTAGGACGCAAACTGACTATTTCAGAAGTGGAAGAACTTATCTTGGAACTTGCTGATGCTCCCATGCAAAAGCCTTACTTGGATGATGCACGTACAAAGATGGCGTCCCGGGACTTGAGTTTCCGTGACGCTTACCATGGAAACATAGAAGAATACCTACGGGCCGTTTCGCCAGAAGAATACGAACGATTTATTGGCGAAAGGTCGTTGGATATCGACCAAATTCTGGATGAAAACACAGAAGTGTTGAAACGACTGAAACAGGCTGACGAGGATGGAGAAGATTAGTTACATTGATTACGATGAACTCCTCTCCATCTATTACAAGATGATAGAGAAAAGCGGAGGCGGTTTTCCCGGCATCATAAATGACGGAAATATACATGCCACATTGGAGTTTGTGCAAAACGACGCCTATTACCCGACATTTGTCGAAAAGCTCACCTATCTTGTTTTCTCCTTTTGCTGTGGGCATTGCTTTACCGATGGCAACAAACGCATTGCATTAACGGTGGGTGCCGCATTTCTGTTGCATAACGGTTATTATTGGGCCGCCAAAACATTCATGTCGCAGATTGAAGCTTTTGTATATCACGTGGCGGCCACTCATATCGACAAGGAATTGTTTCGAAGGATCATGCAATGCGTGGTTGACAACACCGACTATGATGAAGAATTAAAAATTGATATTGCTAACGCAATTCGCAATAAAACAACAGATTTTCAAGAAGAAATATGAACGCCCAGCAACTAAGAAACAGCATACTCCAGCAAGCCATACAAGGCAAGCTGGTGCCCCAAGACCCCGCCGATGAGCCCGCCTCGGTGCTGCTCCAGCGCATCCGTAAGGAGAAGGAACGCCTCGTGAAGGAAGGCAAACTGAAAAAGAAAGACTTGGAGCGCAAGCCGATTGAGGAAGATGAGATTCCGTTTGAGATTCCGCCGGGATGGGAGTGGTGTCGTGTCCAAGACATTTCCCAATCATATATTGGGTTGACCTACAAACCCTCTGAGGTTAATGAAAAAGGAACGGTCGTATTACGATCATCAAATATAAAAAACGGCAAGTTGGTGTTGAATGACGTTGTTCGTGTTTCAACTAAAATTACAGAAAAATTGTGGGTTAAAGAAAACGACATCCTGATTTGTGCGAGAAATGGAAGTAAAAAACTAGTTGGGAAGTCTGCCATTATTACGGGTATTCATGAGCCGATGACTTTCGGAGCTTTTATGGCTATTTGTAAAACTCCATTATTCAGTTTTGTATATGTGTTTCTCCAATCAGATCTTTTCTTCTCTCAATTAAGAGAAGTCAGCGGAACAACTACAATAAATCAACTGACACAAAATAACTTGAATAGTTTTTTAATTCCCATTCCCCCTCTCGCCGAGCAGCGTCGCATCGTGGCAAAGATAGAGGAGTTGATGCCATTGGTGGAGCGTTACGGCAAGGCGCAAGACGAATTGAATAAACTGAACGAGAGCCTGCCCGCGCGTTTGCGGCAGAGCATCTTGCAGGAAGCCATACAAGGACGACTGGTGCTGCAAGACCCGAAGGAGGAACCTGCATCAGAGTTGCTGAAACGTATCCGAAAGGAGAAAGAGCAGTTGGTGAAAGAAGGCAAACTCAAGAAAAAGGACTTGGAGAGCAAGCCGATTGAAGAGGAAGAGATTCCGTTTGAGATTCCGGAGAGTTGGGCGTGGTGCCGACACAACCAGTTATTTGAGATATCAGGAGGCTCACAACCTCCCAAAAGTCATTTTTCTATGGCAGGAAGAGATGGTTATGTTAGATTATATCAAATACGAGACTATGGAGAGAAACCAGTTCCTGTGTTTATACCCATGTCGGAAGCAAATAAAATGACTAAGAAAGGTGATATACTTTTGGCAAGATATGGTGGATCACTTGGGAAAGTTTTTTTTGCTGAAGAAGGCGCTTATAATGTTGCTATGGCAAAAGTCGAATGTCTATTTAATAAAGATTGTATTGACCACAAATACTTATACTGGTTTTATCATTGCAGATTGTATCAAGATTTGGTTAAAAAGAATAATAGAAGTGCTCAAGGTGGTTTCAACAAAGAAGATCTTAATTCTTTATTATTTCCTCTTCCCCCGCTTTCTGAGCAGAAGCGGATAGTGGCGAAGATAGAGGAGTTGTTTGGGGTTATAAAGAAATAATTATTGCTGATATGGCTGAAAAGATTGAAGTACAAAAAGAGTTATTGATCGAATCAATTCTGAATCAGTATTCCCAAAACAATGTGAATATTCAATACTCGTCGTTATGGGCTGCAAAATATGGTAAAAGTAGACTGATCTGGCCAATTCGGATTTTATCTAGTTTGTTGACCGTTATTCCAATTGTTCTTGAGATCTTGAGAAGTTATGGGATTATTGACAATTCCAATCGGAGTGTTATGTGGATTATAATTGTATGTTTGTTTTCTGCCGCGTTAATGCTGTTGATAAATCCTGATTGGATGGAATCCGTCTTGTCGATGAAAAGAAAAGAGGCAAATGAACTGTTAGATTTGAATAAAAGATTACAACTGTATGAATATAAACTGGAAGGCCTTTATAATGAGGTATGTGCCTCAAAAACAAATATCAATGCATTGCAGAGTAAGTTTAATTCTCTGAGGATGGAACACAATAATGATGTGAATTTGCATGATAAGCTTACTGGTGTGATTGACAAAGAATTGGAAGCAGAAGCACAAAAGAAAACGAGAGAAATAATGGACATTAAAAATCTTGTGATTTATGAGTGATAAAAAGCCTTTGAAAATTCAAAAAAAAGTAGATATTAGAACCGGAATAATAACTCCTCCGCCTGTTCGAAGACCCAAGCCAAACAATCCTAAGCCCAAAGGCAATGAAGAATAAAATGAATTTCAATAACGATCCGGCCAAAGCTCAAAATGGCATAATAACACCTCCTTCTGTGATTCGTCCTACTAATGCGAACGAAAAAACTCAAAAGTCAGATACAAAATCAAAAAAATGAACAGAATCGTACTCATAGGCAACGGCTTTGATTTAGCGCACGGCTTGAAAACCAGTTATGCGGATTTTATACTTTGGTATTGTGAGAATATGATACAGAAATCTCTATCTTCAGATTCGGGTGAGGTGAAAGATTTATTATGTACTTTCAGAAAAAGATCAGATTATTCATCAATATTAAGTCAAATCCAGAATTTGCGTCAACATGTCGAGAAGTCTGAAACTGTTGATAAAATTATTAAGAAAATAAATGAGGATAGACGATTTCGGGACTCTCAAACACCATTTTTTGCGAGCATCTTTGATACATTATCAAACAAAGGATGGGTTGACATAGAAAACATATATTATCGTTTTTTATTTCCGTTTAATGAGGTGCGTAACTCGTTCAATTTAAGTAAATTCAATTACGAAAACACTCCTGGGTCTTTGAATGATGAGTTGGCGTATATTCGGTCTTTATTGATTGAGTATTTAGATTCAATACAAAAAAATAGTGTTAAAAATTCGATTATTAGGTTAGAGATTAATCAAAAATTGTTTGCTCCAATTCGAAAAATAGATATTGCTGTTAGTTCAGAAAATAGTTGGAGGACAATGCTTCGCCAGCGCGTTAATTATCCTAAAGAAATTTGGGGCAGAATGGCCACTGCCTTTCATGAAGATTCTTTCGCTATAAGTGAAACCATTAGTAGATTCTTGAAAGATCAATCGAAAATGGGACCTGATTGGATAGAAAACATGGATGTTGATATTGCACCTTATTTTTTCTTTAAGCCCGACAAAATTATGTTGGTGAATTTCAATTACACCACGTTAGCTGATATGTATTTTCCTTATAATGACTTATTTCGTGTAAATCACATTCATGGTATTTTGTCAGAACCCGATGGAATTATATTTGGTTATGGTGACGAAATGGATGAGAATTACAAAAGAATGGCTAATAAAAACGAAAATGAGTATTTGCGTAATATCAAATCCATTAAATACTTGGAAAATTCAAATTATCGTAACCTGCTAGAATTTATAGAATCCGATTCCTTTCAGATTTTCATAATGGGACATTCATGTGGCAACTCTGACAGAACGATGCTTAATACTTTGTTTGAGCATGAGAATTGTGTGTCAATAAAGCCCTTTTATCATGTGTTTGAAGATGGGCGAGATAACTATATGGAATTGGCACAAAACATTTCCCGAAGTTTTACCGACAAGGCCTTGATGCGTGCAAGGGTTGTGAACAAAACCTTTTGTGAAACAATATAAGGTCGTAATAAACTGCTTATTTGGGCACGTATTGACTTTCACCGCTAATCGCATCCTTCAATATGGCCTCTACAAACATATCTGCGGCAAGTTGTATTGTGGTTTCTTGATTTTCGCTCGCGAACTCATACTTCACCTCCCGGATTTTCACTTGTCCATACTCTGCTGTATCAATCCATACATCCTCAAATTTGAACACTTGCGAAGAATTCGTCGTCGGTTTTTCGGAAAGTTTTGCTTTTAGCTCGTCCACGGACGAAATCTTCTCTCCCGTGGAATTTAGTATTGCCCTATCTTTCAATGTAAGCGGTATATGTGTTGCAGTCTTCCACTTGTCAGCATTTTTCGGGTCAGTAAAAGCAAGATAATCACGCAACCGTTGCAAATTGAGATTCGTTTGCTTGGCATACTCTTCGTCAATCAAATAAAGACAACGAGTTCGGTTAATATGGAATATAGTTGTGATTTCACCTGCTACATCATCAGGCCCGGGTGCTCGCAACTCTTTCAGCGAAATGCCATATTGCTTTGCATATATCTTGGCACCTTTCTGAAAACCTATTTTCGTGACCATTATACCTTCAACATTGTCCAAGTCCGCAAGAACGCCTTGGAAAGCGCACACTTTCTCTTTTTCTACTCGCTTGTTGTAATTTTTGCATTCAATGGCCACACGATGTTTGTTGCCGGCAATTTCGTATTCCCAGTAAACATCAATCTGATGCTCACATCCTGATTTACCATGCAATTTCACGTTATGTTCCACTTTGGTGGGCTTAATGACATCATTGTCCACGAGTTTCTGGTAAACACGTTGGGTGAATAATTCAAATTCTTTAGCAGAGCTCTTCATATAACAATTGCTTTCCTAAATGTTTAAATGACAATCTAGTATTGGTAGCAAAAACAATGCCAATTGATAAACATGAAAATCATCCAGCCGTTTGCCTCCTTTTTTCTCGTTTGCGGCTGGATAATTTCTCTAATATCCTTCCTTATGCGCGACCGCGTGGTGCGGAAGGACAGGTGTGAGCCGCTGGGATAATCTCATTTCGTCCCATCACCACCCACATAAAAATCGGAGCAAATCCGTTCAAGGTGAAACTCATCATCCCCACCCAAAAAACTGTGAGATCTATGTGACCTGAAAAAATGAGCGAAGCGAATGATTTCTGTGATTTCCGTGATTTCTGTGTGACACATCTCCATTTCGCCGCAGGCGAACCCCGAGGAACGGCAAAGCATCTCCCGCCCCCTCCCCGCCTCGGAGAGGCGACGCGCACGCAGTGCAAGTAACACCATACAAGCGAAGCGCAGCGTGGTGTCAGGCATCCCCGTCAACCCAGATCAGTCGCAACACCCCAAAGCGACAACCAAAATCAGCGAATCACATCCCCGTTAGGGGATCCATGTCTGTAGCAGTATCGGAGTTGTATCGGAGTTGATCGGAGTTGTATCGGAGTTGATCGGAGTTGTATCGGAGTTGTATCGGAGTTACATCGGAGTTAGACCGGAGTTGGACCGGAGTTAGACATCCCCGTCAGGGGATACATCTCTGTAGCTGTATCGGAGTTGATCGGAGTTGGACCAGAGAAAAAAATAACCGCCTCCGTCGCACCATACCGAAAAAATTGTATTTTTGCGCGCTCTTTTGAGAAAGGAAAGTTGGCCGAGCGGTTGAAGGCAGCGGTTTCGAAAACCGCCAGGGTCAAAAGCCCTCACAGGTTCGAATCCTGTACTTTCCGCCACACAAAAAAAACGCCCAAGCACTCATGCGCTTGGGCGTTTTCGTTACGCAGCTCAACCCCCGCTACTTCTCAATCTCATACTTGCTCAGGAAGATGTCGCTCTTGCCGATGCCGGACGCATAGAAATGCTCGGCGTCAACGAAATCAACGGCACGGAGCAGCTGGTTGGGATCCTTGATCTCCCGCTGGGTCAGCCCCTGGTCGGGCGTGAGCCGCATCAGCACGTTGGTCCAGGCATCCTTGTAGGTCATGCCGCCGGGAGAGCAGACCGTGCCCTTGCCCGGATAGGGGATGTTCTTCGGGTCTTCCGAGAACATGAAATACATGTCGTTGTGGTGCGCGAACGCCGTGTAGGAGATGCCCGCCGGACGCCAGTCGTCGCCCGGAATCGCCCCCTGCGAAGTGCCCTGCTGCTTCTCGATCATCGTGAAATGCGAGGTGCCGTCGGGTAGGAGAGTGGAGACCAGAATGTTCTTGGTCAGCATCTGGTAGGTGGTGCTGTTCATCTGCTGGTTGTAGATCGACTTGACGTACCGGTGCTCGCCGCAAAGGACCAGACTGCCGTTCTCGAGCTCGAAGATGTTGTCCGCACTCACCGAATACTGCTGGTTGCCGAGAACCGTCGCGAACCGCGCCCACGCCTCGCGCTCCACGTAACCCTCGTTGAACTTGAAACTGCGGATGTCGGTGATGGACTCCGACTTCGGGTCGAAACGGTAGAAATAGTAGCCGCTCGTCTGCGTGGCGGTGGTCGTCTTGGAATCGGTGTAGTAACCCGCCACGGCCACATCCCCGCTGGCAAGCACCTTGGCGGTGAAGTTCTGCGGCGTGCCGAAGTCGATGCCCTCCGTGAAGGAATCGCTGCCGTCGGCGGTGGTGCGGATCATCATGAACTGGACATTCGAAACGTTCTTGCCCGTCACCAAACAGGTGTAGGCGGGCAAGTAAACCGTGCCGTTGTTGTCCACCGCGAGGTCGCCAAACGAGGAGGTCTTGCCGGCAAACTGCGGGGTGACCGGACCGCTCCATAAGAACTCGCCCTCATTGTTGACCACCACGGCGAAGAGACTCTCCAACACGTTGTCCTTGCCGGTGACGATGGCAAGGGCGGCTAAGAGCTTCCCGTCGGGCGACTTCGCCGTCTTGAAATCGGGCCAGAACTTCGGGTTGGCCGACGCTGTCACCGTGTTCTCGTCACTCAAGGTGAAAGACCGCGACCGCTTCCCGAGGTCCGCAAGGGTGAACACGATTTTATCGCCCTTGCCGGGAAGACTCTCGTACAGGCCATAGACACTGTTGTCGCCACACACGCCACCGAGGAAATTGTACTTGTTGGCGACCGTGACGGCGACGTCCTCCTTCTGCATCGACTCTTTGTTGACGATGTACAGGTGGTCGGTGTAGGTTTTGGGCTTGAACGTGGCCACCGCACGCTCATGTACGAAGAAATAGGTGTTCTCGTCATCCTGCCCCACAGGCGTGGTGTAAATCGAAGGCCGATAAACCCAAAGATTCTTGTACGGGGTGGGGAAGGAGACGCTCTGTGCCACTAAACAGGCAACTAAAACCGTGAAAACGGCTGTCATGGTGATTCTTTTCATATCGATGTTGTTTTGACTTTTGACTTTTGACTTGTGACTTGAGACTTGTGACTTGAGACTTGTGACTTGAGACTTGTGACTTGAGACTTGTGACTTGAGACTTGTGACTTATGACTTGTGACTTGAGACTTGAGACTTGAGACTTTTGAGTGTTTCGCGGAGACGGCGCGAAAGTACAATATTTTTAAATAAGACGGAAAAAAGTCAAAGGGTTGCACTTTTTTTTTCAAACGGGTGCTTTTTTATAGGGCTGGCTCGCTGGCGTTTAGACAGACGGTCAGGCATACCTATAAAAATTGTACCTTTGCCCCCGGATTCAGCGGGTCGTTTTGGACGCGACTGGACCCCACCGTTAACAGCTATCAAAGTATGAAGATTGTCACTATTCTCGGGGCGCGCCCGCAGTTCATCAAGGCATCGGTTGTGTCGTACGCATTGTCACAACACGATGGCATACAGGAGGTTGTAGTCCATACCGGGCAGCACTTCGACCGCAATATGTCGCAGCTTTTCTTCGAGGAGATGCGGATTCCGGAACCCGCCTACCAGTTGGGGATCCACGGTCTGCCGCACGGCGCGCTCACCGGCCGGATGATGGAACGCGTCGAGGAGATCCTGATGCACGAGCAGCCCGACTGGGTGCTGGTCTATGGCGACACGGACTCGACACTCGCGGGAGCGCTGGCGGCCAAGAAGCTGCATCTCCGCGTGGCGCACGTGGAAGCCGGACTGCGCTCCTACAACGAGGCCATGCCCGAGGAGATCAACCGCATCCTCACCGACCGCATCAGCGACCTGCTCTTCTGCCCATCGGAAGCGGCCGCCAACCAGCTGCGCAACGAAGGACGGCTGGCCGACGGCGCCCGCATCGTGATGTCCGGCGACGTGATGAAGGACGCCGCCGCCCGCTTCGCGCCGCTGATGAAAGCCCCCGCCGCTGCCTTGCCCGACCGCTACATCCTCTGCACCTTCCACCGCGCCGAAAACGTGGACAACCCCCAAACACTGAAACAGTTGCTCTATGCTTTGGAGCTGACCTGCAACACGCTTCCCGTGGTCTGCCCGCTGCACCCGCATACCCGCAAGAGCATGGAAGCCATCGGCTACCCCATCGAGAAATCGCCGATACGGTTCATCGAGCCGGTGGGCTACTTAGAGATGCTCTACCTGCTGGACCACAGCGCATTGGTGATGACCGACAGCGGCGGCCTGCAGAAGGAGGCCTACTACACGCGCAAGTATTGCGTGACGATGCGCAACGAGACGGAGTGGACCGAGTTGGCCGGATGCGGCTACAACCACGTCGTCGGCACCGAACCGATGAACATCCTGCAGACCGTGCAGAACCTCATAGACGTGCCGCCGGTGTTCCCCATCGCGCTCTACGGCGACGGGCACGCGGCAGAAATTATCGCCCGAACCATCGCCGCCACAATCGGCCCTGTTGCCTGATGCATACTGTCCATATCTGATACAGACACCTGAATGAAAAGCCACGCCCTTACGCTTCTGTTGCTGTTCCTTCTGCTGTTGCCATCGTGGCTGACGGCGCAGGATCATGAGGTGCAGGTCAGCCCGGCGGGCGGCGTCTATGCCGGGGCCTTCCCTGTGACGATGACCTGTGACAATCCAGGCCTCACCATCCGCTACACGTTGAACGGCGCCGTGCCCAACGGGAAATCCGCCCGCTATTCGGAACCTTTGATGCTGAGCAAGCGTCTTGAATCCCGCTCGAACATCTACAAAATCCCGATTTCCCCGAAAAACGAGTTCTATCTTCCTGATTCCGTGACGAAAGGCATCGTGATCCGCGCCGCGGCATTCGACGGCCAAGGCAACCGCGTCAGCCCTGTCGTAACGCAATCCTATTTCATCGGTTCGTTGGACTGCAACCTCCACGGCCTACCGGTAGTCTCCATCTGCGCCGACTCGCTGTCGCTCTTCGCCCACGACACGGGCATTCTGGTGCCGGGCGACCTGTTCGACCCGAAGGAACTTGACAACTCCGGCAACTATGCCCAGCATGGCCGCGAATGGGAGCGGGAGGTGAATGTGGAATTTTACGCCGACGGGAACGGCGGTTTCAACCAAAGGGCAGGGCTGCGCACCCACGGCGGCATCCGAGCCCGCCGCGCCCAGCAGAAAGGGTTGAAAATATATGCGCGGCAAGAATACGGGAAGAAAAACTTCAAATACAGGATTTTTGAAGAGACCGAGCTGGAAAAATATAAACGTTTGGTCCTCAGACCGTTCCGAAGTGCATCAACGCCCTCCGGGGTGAACGACTGGCTGGCGAACAAGATTGCCGCCCCGCTCAACATGGGGACCACACTCTCACGACCGGTTGTCCTCTTCCTCAACGGCGAATACTGGGGAATCTATTTTATCGAAGAGAAACCCGATGAACGCTATTTGGAAAGCCATTACGTCGTAGATTGCAACAATGTCAACATCATCACATTCTGGTCCATCGCCGATGCCGGTACTTCTGACGAATGGAAATCCCTTTACAATTGGATGAAGGAGGCCGACCTCTCAGATCCGGCGCAGTACAACCTCGCAGCCAAGAAAATCGACATTCCCAACATCATTGACTATTTCATCTACGAACTTTTTTCCGCCAATTGGGACTGGCCGTCCAACAACGCACGGTGTTGGCAGGTTCCCAACGGACAGTGGCATTGGGTCTTCTACGATGGCGACTGTTGCTTCGACAATCCGGAATACCCTGTTTACGATGCGGCCGCCTATACGGGGATGATGTGGAACACCTGCGAATGGTCAACGCTTTTTTTCCGTAAATTGCTCGAAAGCAATACATTCAAAAACCAGTTCCTCATCAGACTGGGGGAACTCAACAATACTTTTTTCAGTTACGAGAAAACGAAGCCCCATCTGGACAGGATCCACCGATTGCTGAAGGATGAGATCCCCATGCAGGTGAAACGCTTCAACAATCCCCAAAGTGTCGTACAATGGGAGGAGAGTTGCCGGAAAACGGACCGTTTTCTGTCCGGCAGGGTTAAGCGGTTCTGGCAACAGACGGTGGACGGTTTCCATTTGCGAAACGAGAAAGTGCTCTCCATAGTCTGCAACACCAACCGCACGCTCTTCAGGAAAGATTTCAGACTGCTTGCCATGGCGGAGGAGGAGTGTACCGCTTGGATGGAGGTCCTCGACCCGAAGGGAAATGTCATACACGGCGAGTACGTTTTCCTGTACCCGGGGAAGAACGGGCTGCCGGTGAGCATAGGCAACCGTCCGGGCGTGTACGTCGTCAAGGTGGGGGACGCAGTACACAAAATCACCAAAATTTCATTCGCGGTCCCTGTCCTCGTTCTTGTCACAGTGGCTTTTGCCGCATTCTGGCTCGGTTCCCGGATCATCCGCCGGAAACGTTCGTCTTGACATGATTTTTTGTGATTGCTTTCGTAGAGGACGCAGTACCGCGTCTCCGCAAACAAAAAGCACCCGGCTGGATATATCCGAAAAATATGTACCTTTGCGGCAACGTAAGAAACGGTAAACAAACAATTCAAATATCTGAAAAATAATACATTATGGAAGAAAAGAAAACATCAATGATTCGTTTGAGAATGAGTTCTCAAGACGCCCATTACGGCGGCAACCTGGTTGACGGCGCCCACATGCTCGCCCTCTTCGGCGACGTGGCCACTGAGCTGCTCATCATGCAAGACGGCGACGAAGGCCTCTTCTGCGCCTACGACAACGTGGAGTTCCTCGCCCCTGTGTATGCCGGCGACTACATCGAGGCAGTCGGTGAGATCACCAAGGTGGGCAACACCTCCCGCAAGATGGTCTTCGAGGCCCGCAAGGTCGTCCGTCCGCGCCCCGACATCAGCGCCTCCGCCGCCGACGTCCTGGAAGAACCCATCGTCGTCTGCCGCGCCTCCGGCACCTGCGTCGTCCCCAAACAATGCCAGAGAAAGTAGTACCCCAACCCCTAACCCTTAACCCCTAACCCTTAAACCTTGTCAATGCCTGAAATAGGTTGACCGTTTTAAACACCAAAATCACCAAATCAAAAACGGGTCAACAATGGAAAAATTAACAATTGAAGAACGGAGAAGAAGAAGGTTCAGCGAAAGCTTCAAGCGGAAGAAAGTTCAGGA
>JAEEGL016467087.1_pt1 | contig 31416 bp, 27 predicted proteins | sample 9134231 | NCBI WGS metagenome assembly JAEEGL01 (sample SAMN16246548, study PRJNA631951) | gut metagenome | biome: gut microbiome; feature: rumen; material: fiber-attached | host: Bos | place: Iran: Karaj | collected 2018-10 | reverse complement strand
TCTCCCATTTGTCTTTCAAATTCTGCCATAACTAAACTTGATGTAATTGTATCCGTGTCTGGATTCTTGTGTCCAAATATATATGTTTTGCTCATAATTTTTTCTCCTTCTTTTTTAGTTTTCTCCCATATTTTACACTTTTTTTGCATAAAAATCAATATAAAAAGCCCACTTTTAAAAAGTAGGCTTTTTAACTTTTTCTATTAATAATCAGCTCGCATATATAGATATCCATATTTGCCATGCATTGTTTTATCTATGTTCATAGTTTCTTTATTAATATAATAATAATCTACAAATTTTTCAGGTAATTCATATCTTATAATATAATAACCATCTGCATCACTTAAAGAACATTTATATCCTGTAGTATCATTTTTGGAAGGATAGTTTTTATTGAAATCCAATAATAGATTCCAATCATGATATTGTCCCATTTCCATAATCATATCCTTTAGTGCATAATCTTCTTTGGTTTCAATTCTTCTATCCGATTCCATTCCTTCAATTTGGAGCACGCTACGTTCAATAACAATTTTTATACTATAGTCTTTATAATACTCTTTGTCATAGCCTTCAAATACTGAATAATGATCTGCAAAACTTATACGAACTTCACCTGGTTTTTTATAGTATTTTGGTTTATTGTAATCCATTTGGTTATTTTCATCAGTGTTTTCTTCATCATAGGCATTATATTGACTAATAACTATATGATTATCTAATGTGTCTAAGTCAGATTTTTTTTGAATATATTTTTTAACTTCCCAATTTTCAGGATCCGGCTTTATTGACATCACTTCATATTTACTAATAGTATCTATCATTTTATTAAAAACTTCGTTTACTTCTTCATTATTTGTATAAATATAACTGTTCTCGGCCATCTCTTTTCTAAAGCCTTTTGTATTATAATAATATGGTACTCCTAAAAAGATAAGAAGTGCTATCCAAACAATAATTATAAAAAATAATATGTATAATATTATACTTTTATTTATCTTAATTTTGGCCATCTATTATCCCCCTAAAAACCAATTCTATTTCTTGATGTTTCTGCTTTCAAATCTAAAATATCTTCTTTAGTAATTCTCTTTAATACTTCAACATCTTCTTCATCTTTTAATCTTAAAGCATGATTTATCACTATTTTCTGTACAAATGAATCAATGTATCTACCATTACCAAAGTTTTCAACTTCTCTTGCTCTAGCAATTACTTTCTTTGCTTTTTCTATAGCATCATCATCTATTAGAAGATCTCTTGCTTTGACTTTTAATTTGAAGATTTCAACAAGCTCATCTACAGAATAATCTGGGAAATCTAGTTCAAAACCAATTCTTGATTTTAATCCAGGGTTTTGATCTCTAAATTGTTTCATCTCTTCAGTATATCCAGCAAAGATTATTATTAATCTTCCCATATAATCTTCCATAGCTTTTAGGATAGTTGCTATACATTCATCAGTAAAGCTAGCTTGCATTCCTCTATGCATTAATATTGAATATGCCTCATCTACAAATAAAACTCCATCTAAAGCAGATTCAATTACTGCTTGCGTTTTAGGACCAGTATGGCCAATATATTCACCAATTAAGTCTTTACCTTGAACTTCAACTAATTTATTTTTCTTAATAAATCCCAAGTTATAGTAGATCTCTGCAATTAATCTTGCTACTGTTGTTTTACCAGTACCAGCATTTCCTTTGAAGATCATATGCATATTTACTTCATCTGTTCTTCCAAGTTTTCTATCAAATTGCATTAAAGCTACGAAACCATTAATCTTCTCTTTGATTACTTCTAATCCAATAAGATTATTTAGGTCTTCTAAGATTTCATCTAAAGATCTTTCTTCGTTCTTCTTTGTTTCTTCGAACATTCTCATATCTTCTTCAGAAATCTTCTTTAGTTCTCCACCATTTCTCTTGTAATTTGCAGCGTGTGTAATAATTAAGCTATTTACTAAATTGATTGGATATCTTGCATTACCGATATTTCTTCCAATCTTGTTTTTCTCTAATAATCTTTTTACTCTATCATATACAACAGGATCCGCTTCAAACCCAGCTTTCTTAAGCTCTCTATCAAATATTTCTGCAAGTTCTGGAACAGTTAAATCTTCAAACTCAATTTCATATCCAACTCTTGCAACAATGTTAGCATTCTTTGTTGTAAATTCATTCATTGCTTTTGTCCAACCAGAGAATATTATTACTAATCTATCTTTGTATTTATCCATAGCATCTACTAATGTTGTCATGCATTCTTTTCCAAAGTCTGTTGTTGAACCTTTTGTTGAAGATACTAGATTTGCATCATCAATATATAAAACTCCGTCTAAGCAATCTTCAATTACTTTTTCTGTTTTCTTTGGTGTTTGACCAATAAACTCACCTATTAAATCTTTAGAAGTTACTTCTCTAAACTTGTTTTTCTTTAAAAGTCCAAGCTTAAAGTATAGCTCTGCTAGAAGTTTAGCAACTGTTGATTTTCCAGTTCCTTCATTTCCTTTAAAAATCATATTTAAGTTAAGTGAGCCAAGTGAATCAGCTTCTTTTGAAAACTCTATATAATTTAGAATATCTGTAACTGCTGCTTTAACATCTGCTAAACCAACTAGATTTTGAATATCTTGTTTTACTTCTTCTATATCTCTTGATTTTTCTTCTTTTAATAAATCCATTGTAACAAGTGAAGAAATATCAGAGCCTTCAGTAGGAAATTCTACTTTCTTTAGTTTATCATCTTTGAAAATATCAAAGATTAAGTCATTACATATATCTTTAATATATTCATCAGCTGTTTCTTCATGATAAGAGCATTTGTTTTCGATGTATTCATCTATTAATGCTTCTTGCTCTTTATTAAACTCAAATACACTCTTTAATTTATGTTTTACTTTTGCTTTGATAATGTCTATTCCATAATCATCAACTTCAATTTCATAATTTATAACATCTGACTTGAAATCTTTGTAATCACCTGTAAGTAAATTAAAATATTCTTTATCACAGATAAATAATGATGTTGTTTTAAATGTTACATCATAATTTTTCTTTATTGCTGCTAAAAATGCTTCCTTTTTGTTTTCTGGAAAACCTGTAAAGTTTTCAAAATTACGAAATACAACAAAATCATTTTCAAAATATACTTTATCTAATTGGAAATATACATCCCCTGCATTAGGATTCTTTCTCATGAAAACTTCAACATCTATTGTAGTTGATCCTTTATTATTGCTATATCCAAATGCACTAAAGAAATGAAGCATTAACTTTTGAATTTCTTCAGTTATTTCATCATTCTCAGAATAAATAACTGTATTCATCTTTATATATGGAAGAGATGTAATGTTGTTATAGTTCTTGATGTAAGTAAACATCTCTATTAATTTCTCTTTTGCTTTTTCTGAACATTCTAACTCTTGAACTCTTCTAACAAATTCCTTATAAAATGTTAGATTATGCATTGGTTCTTTTTTCTTGATTCTATCTGATAATTCCTGAAGAATACTTTCAACAGAGATTATCTTTTGATCACATCTATAATCAATTAATGCTGCAAGTTCAATTGGATTATGTTCAAATAGATATGAATAATTATCACTTATATGAATATTATTTAAGTCTAAATCAACTTTAATGCCTTCATTTTTAATATAAAAATTTTCTAAGTTAATCATTAAATCGCCATCTGTTGCAAAATCAATTCCAGTATAATGAATATGATTATTCTCATCTATTCCATCATAATTAATAGCACCTGTTTCAATAAAGAATTCTGCTCCATAATAATCAAGTGGGTTTGTAGTAATAGTCATAAGCTCATCTGCAATTTCTTTAACAGCATCTTTATTTGGATATGTAATCTTTGTTGGTTCATCAAGAAGTGCTTTAAAAATGTCCTCTTCATCAACATTATTATTTTTGGCAATCTGTCTTATAAATGTCAATGTTTTAAATGGACAACTTTTAAAACTAGACTTACAATAATTACATTTATGTTTTAAATCGCTTTCTGCTCTCTCCATATCAAGCTTCCAATATAGCTTATAGTTCTTAGCTGGAAAATCTTGATAACACAAAAAACAAAGACCTGTATAGTCACGCTTTTCTAGTCTTTTTTCTCTAAAGCACATTCCAAGATAATCCATATCTATAATGCTTGTAGGTGTCTTCTCTGTACGATCATCTTTCTTTACTTTGTCAACTCTTTGCTGAGTGTGTAAGACATTACTTTTAGATAAGAAATACGCAACCTTAATAAGGTCTTTTTCAAACATTCCTTTTAAGTTTTCAAGTATGGTATTGTCCATTTTTTACCTCTTTCGTTTATTAAAATCTTTTGTTAAAAATTATTTTGTATTGCATCTGCTACTGCTTCAACATATGCATTTTTTTCAGATAATAGTTTATCTAAATCTGTTTTTATATATCCAAGCTCTAATTGATAACATTCAATTCCACTTGAACTATTATAATACGGATTTTTTTCATATGCGGGATTTCTTCCATCAACATATGCGTTTGTTGCTAATCCCCCAACTTCTCTTATTGTATATTTATAAGTTGTATCTGTTGAAATATCATATGGTTCATATCCCTTTTTCTTTGCAGATTCTGCAAGTTCTTTTATGTTCTTTTCTGTATAGCCCTCAACATATACCCCATCTGCAACTTTATTAGTATTATTTGAAGAATACTCTACAGAAGTTTTTTCAACTATTTTATTTGCTAAATCTTTAGCAAATGTTATATCACTATTGCATGGGCAGTAAACTTCAACTCCATTTAAAGCAATAAATCCACTATTAACATGTAATGATATCATTAGTTTAGCATGGGTTTTACATGCTAGCCCTATTCTTCCATTTTGTCCATACATATTGTTGTAACCATATGTATCATTGTTTTCATCAGTTCTTGTCATTGCAACTTTATAGCCTTTTTTCTCTAATGCATCTTTAAGCATTTTTGCATATTCAAGAGTTAAATTTGCTTCTGAAACCCCATTACTAAACTCTCCTCTATCTTTTCCCCCATGGCCTGCATCAATTACTATGTCATAAGTGTCTTCTGGAAGTTCACTATCAGCTATTGAAAATGTTAAATACTTATATGTTTTATTTTTAGTTTCTTCTTCTTTAAAAGTAGCTGTAAGCTTTCTATTTAGTCCATCTTTTGTTATTGTAAAATAAGTTAGCTCTTCCGTGCTAGTTCCGTTCTCTAATGAATAATATCTAGGCTCAGCACTATTATTAAGCTTTAATCTAATATATACATAATAATCATTATTTTCAAGATTATCTATCAATATAGTGTTATTTAATTTGTCATTTGCTTTAAGTATTAAATTTCCATCTTCAAAATATCCATTTAGTTTAGCTGTTTGCTCAAAACCTTTACCATCAACTAATATTAATCTTGCATTTTCGAAATTGTCTTTTTCTATATTTGAAAGCTTTCCTTCAAATCCAAAACTTCTACCATATGTATAAATTTTAGTAACTACAACATTTCTTGTTTCTACATTTTGAAAAATTTTATCTATTCTTACGTTTGACGCATTAAAACTAAAGTTATTTTTAGAAGCGGCAATCTTTATACCAAAAAATAACCCTATTAAAAAACATATTAAAATAACTACATAGCTAATCTTTTTTAACATATTTTCCTCTATTTGATCTTTTTACCAACCAGATCATATTCTATAACACCAGTAATTTCACATTTAATAAAATCACCTATTTTAGTATTTTTATCGTTTTTAATATAAATAACTCCATCTTCATCTGGAATATCCATATAACTTCTAGCTATAATGTATTCGTTATCAATAGTATAGCCATCCACTACTACCTCATATTTATTGCCTATTTTTTCTTCAAGTTTTATTTTTGCTATTTGCTTTTCTAAAGCCATAATTTTATTTCTTCTTGCCTCTTTTGTTTTTGGATGAACTGTACCTTTTTTTATTCTTGCTGCCGGAGTTCCCTCTTCTTTTGAATATTTAAAAACTCCAAGTTTTTCAAATTTTGCTTCATTTACGAATTCATATAGATCAAAAAAGTCTTCTTCTGTTTCACCTGGAAATCCAACTATTAAAGATGTTCTTAGTATTACGCCCGGAATCTCTTTTCTAATCTTAAAAATAATCTTTCTAACATCTTCGCCAGTCGTTTTTCTAGCCATCATTTTTAGCACTTTATTTGAAATATGCTGAACTGGAATATCAAAATATTTGCATATCTTATCGTTTTCTTTTACAACTTTTATAAGCTTACTATCAATAGATTCTGGATAAGCATATAAGAATCTTATCCATTTAATTTCTCTAATTTTGCAAAGCTCTTCTAAAAGCTCTGGAAGTCTTCTTTTTCCATATAGGTCTTCCCCATATTTCGTTGTATCTTGAGCAATTACAATTATTTCTTTATATCCATTTTTAGCTAAACTTTTTGCTTCTTCTATTATATCTTCAAATTTTCTAGATTCATATGGACCTCTAATATATGGTATTGCACAATAAGTACAATTATTAGAGCATCCTTCTGCAATCTTAAGATATGCTGTTTTTGATCCTGTTGAAATGGTTCTATTCATATAATCTAAAGTATTTTTAGAATCAGATTTAATATGAATTAAATCTGATATCTTATTCCAAAATTCGCCATATTCATCAATACTTAAAAACAAGTCTACTTCTGGAAATAGCTTTTCTAAATCTTTCTTATATCTTTGAACCAAGCAGCCCATAACAACTAAAAATTTGCATTTTTTGTTTTTATATTCTGCCATTTCTAGTATTGTATTTACTGCTTCTTCTTTAGCTTGAGTAATAAAACCACAAGTATTTATGATTATCATTTCAGCTTTTTTAGGATCATTTACTATCTCAAAATTTTCTCTTTTGAATATGCCAATTGCCATTTCTGTATCAACTAAATTCTTACTACAGCCTAGCGAAACAAATCCTACTTTCATAATTATTTAAAAACTCCTAAATAAACATTGAAATAATAACTGCTATAACAGCTCCTGGAGCTCCTAAAAATCCTACTAAAAGAACCATCCAAACTGTAACGTTAACAACGATTCCAAAGAATTTTAAACATAGCAATATTAATCCACCGATAAGTGAGTTAATAATAAATTTGATTATTAGCTTAAATGGTAATGAAATTATTTTTAAAATAAGAACCATTATTGCTAATGCAACTGCATAATATAAAAGATTTGCAAGTGTCATTTTTTTATTTGTATTAATCTACCAATTAATACTCCTCCTTCTTTTCATTTTTTTTGCTATTTATATATTTTCTTGTAAGCTCCATTAAATTTAATTTTGTAAATTCTTCAATTTGAACTTTTGATCTGTCTTTTTTGCTTGCCTTCTTCATTTCTTCTATTACTCTTGCTTTATCAGTTTCTGTTCTCATATCTATAAAATCTATGATAACAATTCCTGATATATCTCTTAGTCTTAATTGTTTTGCTATTTCTCTTGCAGCTTCAAGATTTACTTTTGTTATTGTTTTTTCAGAATCTTTTTCGCCGATAAACTTTCCTGAATTAACATCTATTGCTGTTAATGCTTCTGTTTTATCTATAGTGATAAATCCACCACAATCAAGATAAATTTTTCTCTTTTTAGCATTTTGAAGTTTTTTCTTTATCTCAAATCTTTCAAATAAATCTTTATCTATTTTAATTTTTGCTTTTCCATCTACTTCTTTAACTATAGCTTCAATTTCTTCTTTAATTTTTTCATTATTTACAACAATTTTCTCTAAATTGCTATCTATTAGGTCAATTATTGTCTTTTTTAATATTCCGCCTTTTTCATATATCTTTTTTGGTGAAGAATCAATGTTATTATTTATTATTTCTTTCCACCTATCTATTACCATATTAATATCTTTTGCAAGTTCTTTTTCTGATGCATTCTCTGCTACAGTTCTTATTATTGCTCCATATTCATTTTTAACTTCTTTTTTTACAATAGATTTTAATCTTTCAATTTCTTTTTCGTCAGTTATTTTTTGAGAACATGTTATGAAGTTTGCATTTGGCATAAGAACAACAAATCTGCCTGCTAAGCTTATGTGAGTTGATACTTTCGGTCCTTTGTTTTCATAGTACTCTCTTTTAACTTCAACTACTATTGACTCACCTGGCTTTATTAAAGTGTTAATTGGAACTTCCTCTGGTTTAGCTTCTTTTGTTATATCACGTTTTGGCATGATATCTTTAACATGAATAAAAGCATTTTTCTTTTCTCCAATATTAATAAATGCTGATTGAAGTCCTGGAAGAACATTTTGAACCTTTCCAATATAGATATTTCCCTCAATTGAAATATCGTTTTTATCTTCCTCATAGATTTCAACTAACTCGTCCTCTTCAAAAAGAAGTATTAAATTATAATCCCCATCATTATTAATTACTAATTTTCTCATTTACATCCTATTAATTATATTTATTCATAGCACTATCTATGCCGCTTTTTAAATATTCTATGGTTGCTTTAGTAGCTTTATCAACACCACTTAAAAGCACTTCCATTTCCTCTTCTGGTACTTTTGATATAACGTAATCTACGATTTCTCCTATGTGCTCAGGTCTTCCTATTCCAACTCTAATTCTAGAGAATTTATCTGATCCTAGACATTGGATAATAGAAATCATTCCTTTGTGAGATCCTGCTGAACCGAATTTTCTAATTCTAATTGTTCCAGGTTCTGTATCGAAGTCATCATAAATAACAAGAATATTTTTTATATCTATCTTGAAGAATTTCATCATTCTCCATACGCATTCACCGCTTAGATTCATATATGTTTGTGGCTTAACTAAAATTACTTTTGTTCCTTCAATTTCACCAAGGCCATATATTCCGTAAAATCTATTCTTGTTTAGTTTGATATCATATTTAGTTGCTATACTATTTACTACGTCAAATCCCATATTGTGTCTAGATTTTGCAAAGTTTTCTTCGTCTTCGGGATTTCCTAGTCCTATAATTAATTTCATAATATACCTCTACACTATATAATTATATTTCATTTTTAGCTTAAAAACAATAAAAATAATAAAATAAGTGGCATATTTGCCACTTATTTTTCTTATATAATTTGTTTAATTTTTATTCTTCATCAATGCGAAGTTCAACGATGTTTCCTAGATTTTTTCCATCATAGTGTTCTGCTTTAATCTCACCTATCTTTTTGAATCCTAATCTTTCATAATAACCACTTAGCTTTTCATTTGTTGCTATGCTGTCTAATCTTATTGTATGAACATTATTTGATCTAGCTAGCTTCTTAATTTCTGAAAACATTTCAAATCCAATTCCCGGATAATTTTTATCTGCTGCTAAGTGATGAATATATATGATATTGTCTTCTTCATCTGCATAGTGTGTTGACTTTTGCATCATGAATGTTCCAACTACTTTATCTTGATATACTCCTACATAAAATTTATCATCATCTATTTTTTGTTTATAATAATCTTCTTTATAAGTCCTGGTTGTGTTCCATTGTTCTATTTGTTTTTCGTCAAGCCATTTGCATCTATCTTGAATGATAGATAAAATATCGTTAACGTCTTCATGTGTGGCTTTCCTAACACTTAATCCATCATACTTATTCATTACCACTGCCTTTCTTTTATTAAATTTTATTCTCTTATAATATCTCTATTAATCATATCTCTTAAATCGTTTGCTTTCTTCTTTAATTCTTCAAAATTATCACCTTGAAGAATAACTAGTCCGCATCTTTGAGCATCTGAAATATACTTTTCAATCTTATCTCCAACGAATTTTTCAAAGAATATTTCTTTTACTTCATCATCCATATACTTAGAAAAATCTGGTAACTCTTTTATAACGCCTTCGTCTAAGTCAAGCATTCTTGTTACAACACATTTTTCAAACTTTGGAGTAAGATCTATAGTATTATCTCCCATCGCAAGTTTTACGATGTTACCTACATGATCTATTCCTTTGCTTAATGGAATAATATGAGATGTAATAGCATTACCTCCCATTCTTGCACCAACATCAACTATAAACACTTCATTATCATTTGATAAAATCATGTCAAAGTTAACTGGTCCTTCTTTTATTCCAATAGCATTTACTAAATCTGTAACCACTCTTGCTATCTTGTCTTCAACTTCTTTAGATAATCCTGATGGGACCATATGTCCAAGCTCAGAACGATATGGAAGTGGTGTCATGTTCTTTTTCATTATTGCCATAACATGAACTATTCCTTCATACTTGAAGACTTCTACACCATATTCTTGACCTTCAATAAATGTTTCAACTAATGCTTTTCCATTAAATGATTCTTCTATTACTTCTGTTATTTTCTCTTCTAATGTTTCAAAATCATCTATTCTATAAACATTTAAACTTCCTAGTCCAGAAGCTGGTTTTAATATTACTGGAAATCTAATAGTATCCTTTAAATCGTAGATTTCTTCTTTTTTTGTAATCTCAAAAAATTGAGGAACATTTGTTATATTCTTCTCAAGCATTAATTTTCTAATTGCATATTTGTCTTTTGCAATTTTTGCAACTTCGAAATCTAATCCTGGAAGATTCATATGGTTTGCAACATAACTAGATACTAGTACTGCAAACTCTGTTGCGTTAACAACGCCATCTATTTTTTCTTCTCTTGCAAATTCTAATGCTTCTTCGAAATTTTCAAAAGGAATGCATTTAAATTTATCTGCAAGTTCAGCGGTTTTTAAAGTTGGATTTTGATCAACTACAATTGTTTCGTATCCTAATTCTTTAGCTTTTTCAATTGCATGTTTTACAGCTCCAAAAATTAGCGCTTTTTTCATTTCTTTTATTCCTTTCCTTGAACTTTGTGTTTGGCAACTTCTCTATAATATTCTTCAATTTCACTTATAGTTCTGTCCCATGAATATTCTTGTGCTGTCCTTACAGCGCTCTCCGAAAGTTTATTCCTCAATCCTTCATTGTCTAGCAATTCTTTTATTTTTTCGCACATATCTTTAATGTTATCTTTTTCAATAACTAATGCGTTTTGGCCATCTCTTACGAAATCCATATTACCACCGTTATTTGTAGTAACAACTGCCGCTCCACATGTCATCGCTTCCAAAACTGGAAGGCAGAATGATTCATACATTGAAGCACAAACATAGATATCAGACTTTCTTAATGTGTCACCAATAATACTTTGCTTTGGATTTACAATTGCATCAATTTTATTCTTAACCGGCTCTGTTGGAGTTATCCAATTAAGCTTAATTTGATATCCTTCTTCTCTTAATATTCTTATTGCTTCTAATATATTTTCTATTCTTTTAAAGTGTGCATTTTCTGCACCAATCATAGCAATATTAATGATTTCGTTTTTTGGTCTTTCTTCATAGTAGAACACATTTTTATCAACTGCATTTGGAATAACTTTAGAGTCTTTATGATAAATCTCTTTCATTTTTTCCCTTGCAAAAGTAGAAACAGTATAAACGTACTGTACTGTTTCTAATTGTTTGTTAATAAAATTGTATGTTCTATCATCTAATCTATCTAAGTCAAATAAGTGATAATCACCCTGCTCAAAATAAATAACTGGTGCAATTTCTTGTTCTATACTCTCATAGATTTCTCTCCAATAAGTAGTAACAATTAAATCACACGCAGGTATTTTTTCGCATAGCACCTCTTCGTAAGGAACCTCAATAAACTCAACTGCTTCATCTAATGGAAACCATGTTGGTTTAACATCATGTGATATTAATGTTATTTTATGACCTCTACTAGTTAGCTTATTTGCATGCTCTAGTATAATCTTGCTTCCACCACAGATTCCTGTCCAAGTCATTACATAAGTGATATGCAACTTATTCTTTTCTTCATCGCTATCTATTAATCTTTGAGGAACTGCATTTTCAAGTCTTTTTTCTCTTCTTTCAAACTCTTGTTGCTTTAAGTTAATAATATCTTCTTGAGAATACATGTTATTATCCTCCTTATCAATTATTTCTTTTGATTTCTTTCTCTTACAATAGTTGTTTTAAGTTCATTCCAAATTCTGTTTGTTTCTAAGAAATCTTGATAGTGTTCTTCTACTTCTTCATCATACTCTTCAAGTATTTCTGGAAGTTTCGCAAATCCACCATGTTCAAAATAATCTGATATGCTCTTAATGCTCTTTGATAACTTTTGTTCAGCTATTTTGATATTTTTTTCATAATTATCTTTATCCATAATGTATAAATATAATGGCTTATATTTTATCCATCCGGTTGTTACTTTCAAAAATCTTTTTTCAACGTCTGCATCATCTGTTGATTCGATTAATTTAAGTTTTTTAGGCATATGCCCATTCATTATATCTGTATATTTTAAGAATCCATCATGGAAATGATATACAGGGATTTGAACTACTTTTGAATCAGTAAGTCCAACTGAAAAGAATGTATCTTCTCCTCTTCCTCCTGGAGGATTATAAAAAGCTGGTATTTTATCAATATGCTTTAGATTAAGTCCAAGAGTTGAACCTGCAACCCACTTCTTATCTTTTGCTGTCTCAACTAATTCTTTTGGTCCAAGACCATTTGCTAAATCAGGATCTGCAAAAGTAACACCATTATCTTTTTCAAATCTTTCTTTTATATTATTCCAATTTACAGCTTCATTTCCGCATGCTTCGATAAAGTATTTAAAATCTTCTTCTGAAACATTTTCATCATAAGGAATTGATGGTATTGGAGAAATATAACCACAGTGGTATCCACGAGTTACATCTGCTCCTTCACGCTCAAAGTATTCCAAATGAGAAACTACATTTCTTTGCTTTATCCATGTAATCTTACCGGTTTCATCTTTAACACATGCTAAAGGATATTCATCATCATCCCAGAATAATAGATAGTCCATACCTTCTTTTAAAGCATAATACATAACTGTATTTCTACCTTTCGCATGTCCAGCTCCTAGGAATAATTCAGCCTCATCCTTTGAAAGTCCGAAATGTCCCTGAAGATATTTTTTCTCATTATCTATTTCTTCAGGTGATATATATTTTACTGTAATATTTTTTCTATAGATATCAGGAATTAAGCTATAAAAGTCAGTTCTTTTTGTATAGTTATAGCTTAAATCATACATTATAAAGATTGTAAGATTGACATTTGCATCAAATTCATTAAGTTGTTCTAACATATCATTATAATAGCTATTGATTATTTTACATACGTTAGCTCTTCCTGTTACAAAGCCAATTCCGAAGTTAATCTCTTTCTTCATAACTTATTATCCTTCCATAATATTATACTCGCAGGTTCTTAATAGCCTGTTCATAATTGCAATTCCTATTCCTTCTTTTTCAACAGCTTCGATAATAATTAGTTCAGAGCCTATTTTGTCTGCTTTTCTAAGTGAAGAATATAGGTTTTTGGCAACACCATCTAAATCATCTTTTTTTCCTAAACAAATAAATCTAGAATCGGAAATGATTATTCTGTCTCCATGGCCTTCAAATCCAAGAAATACAACATTTCCTTTGTGCTGTCTTATTAATCTATTAATATAAAACTCTTGATCTAATGGATCCTTGTAGTTAACTAAAATACATTTTGTTTCTGGTGCATAATGACGATATTTCATTCCAGGTGATTCAACTTTAGCATCTTCTTTCACTTTTCCAAATACATTGTCATCTATTTTGCATGCACCAACAACTTTTATAATATCATCTGGAGTTATTGCCCCGGGTCTTAATATTACTGGAACCTCATCAACTACTTTTACTACTGTTGACTCTAATCCTATATCAGTTTCTCCTCCATCAACAATAGCTGATACCTTGTTTTCTAATTCTTGTCTGATATCTTCTATAGTTGTACCAGATGGTTTTCCAGATACGTTTGCACTTGGTGCTGCTATAGGAACACCACTATACTGAATAATAGCACGAGCAATTATATTGTTAGGGATTCTAACTCCAACTGTATCTAACCCACCAGATACAATGCTTGGCACAATCATTTTCTTTTTAAGAATTATTGTAAATGGTCCAGGCATAAATGCATCTATTAGTTGTTGTTCTACTTCAGTAATATCTTCTGCTACATCTTTAATACTATTTCTATCTGCTAGATGTATTATAAGAGGATTATCAGCAGGTCTTCCTTTGGCAATAAAAACTTTCCCTACCGCATCCTTATCTAAGGCGTTTGCTCCGATACCATATACAGTCTCTGTAGGGAAAACTACAACTTCACCATTCTTTATTAAATTACATATTATTTTAAGTTCTTCTGTATTTGTTTCTTTACTCCAATTATAATACATTTTATTTTTCCACCAATCTCTAATATTATACTAAAAATAGGCAAAAATGTCAAATTTAAGACAATTAAAAAAGCCTTTATTCAAAAGAATAAAGGCCCTTTTTTATCCTTATTTTTCTTTTCTTACATGGTCTAAATCTTCCACCTTGATTTGATCTTTTCCTTGAACATCTTCGTCCCTATCAAAAAGTAGTGTTTCATCACCTTTTTTAGGCTCATATCTATCTCCAACTAAAAGCTTTTGAGTTACAACTTCTTTATATCCAACTATGCACATTATTATAACAATAAGTGCAAATGAAGTAGCTTTCCATATACCACTTTCGATTAATATGATAGCAAAGATTCCTAAAAATGCTGTTACTGCATATAAAATAAGAACTGCTTGCTTTTGTGTAAATCCACGTTTAATTAATCTATGATGTAAGTGTCCTGCATCTGGTTTAAATACAGCTTTAATTGATTTACCTTTTATTAATCTTCTAACAATTGCAAATGATGTATCAAATAGTGGAAGTCCAAATACAATAAGTGGTGCTATTAAAACAATAGCTGTATATGTCTTAGCCATACCAATAATTGATAGGATTGATAAGCAATATCCTATAAAATTTGATCCTGTATCCCCCATAAATGTCTTTGCTGGATTATAGTTAAATGGTAAAAATCCAACAAGTGATCCACATAATGATGTAATTAATATTATAGATACTAATGGTGAACCATTAAGTGAAAATATAACCATTAGAGATATACAAGATATGATTGCAATACCAGTTGACAAACCATCTAGTCCATCAATTAGATTGATAGCATTTGTAATACCTACAATCCAAATGATAGTTACTAAATAAGCCATTATATTTCCCATATCCAAGAAACTCAAGAATGGAATGTTAATTCTATCTATTCTAATTCCACACTTTACACAAATAACAGCTGCAGCAATTTGAACTATAAGTTTAATTATAGCTCTTACACCCTTAACATCATCAATAAAGCATGTTATACCAATTAATAATGCACCTAGCACAAATCCAACTACCTTCATTAGATAATTATCTTGTGATAAGTTAAGTGTTCCTTCAATTGTCATTGTTGCAAGCAAATAAATTGATGAAAGAAAGAATCCTATAATAATTGCTAGACCACCAAGTCTTGGCATTACTACTTTATTCATTCTTCTATCATCTTCAGGTGTATCTACAGCGCCTAGCTTTTTTGCTAAATTAATTGTATGAGGTGTAATCATGAATGTTGCAATAAAAGCAATTGAGAAAGCTATGGCAATATCTCCCCACATAAGTCAAATCTCCTCTTTATTTCATATTTCTATTCTCTATATCTTCAATCATCTTTAGTCTTTCGCTATGTCTGCCACCCATAAATTCAGTTGCAAGCCATGTTCTTACCATTAGAACAGCTTCTCTTTCAGACACAAATCCTGCTGGCATAGCTAAAATGTTTGCATTATTATGTGCTTTTGCAAGTCTAGCCATTTCTTCATTAAAACAATTAGCACATCTTATGCCCTTTGTTTTGTTTGCAGCAATTGAAACTCCATTTCCAGTTGTGCATATTAAAATACCTTTATCTGATTCTTTCTCTTTAATAGAATCTACTACCTTTTCAACATATATTGGATAATCTGTTCTTTCATCACTATATGTTCCAAAGTCTTTATATTCTACTCCAATTTCATCAAGATATACTTTAACTCTTTCTTTTAAATTAAAGCCTCCATGGTCTGACCCTAAAGCTATCATTTGTACCTCCTAATGCATGATTTTTCTTAAATAATATATCACAACTCCTACCCTTTTTCAATAAAAAGCCACTTTCCCAATTGTGAATTTTGTGTGAACAAATTTACCTATTCTTTATTATATAGCGCTCAATCTATTATAATATTTTTCAAAAACACTTGATTTTTAGATATATCCATGTTAGAATAGTTGAAGTAAACTTTACTTTATGAACTAAGAGGAGGTGCAAAACTAGATATGCCAAACATTAAATCAGCTATAAAAAGAGTTAGTGTTATTGAAAAGAAAACATTACAAAACAACATGATTAAATCTGCTTACAAAACAGCTGTAAAGAACTTTGAAGCAGCAGTTGAAGCTGGAAAGAAAAAAGAAGCAGAAGAACTATATAAAATAGCAGTTAGAAAAGTTGATCAAGCAGCAACTAAAGGTGTAATTAAAGACAACACTGCATCAAGAAAGAAATCAAATTTATCTAAAAAATTAAATACATTAAAAAAATAATCGTTTAAGACGATTATTTTTTTACGCAAAAAAGCAGCAATTATTAATTGCTGCTTTTAATATATCTATTCTTCTTTAGCATCTTTTCCTATTTCTTCTTTTTCATGCTCTATAATGTAGCTATAGAAAAATGCTTGTGCAAGGAAAATATATGGTAGTACATAAAATAGTAAAAATAGACCACATACAATTCCTATTATTGCACCTATAGCTACGTTTCCAATAAGTAATCCTATTATTAGTATTAATACATACCATAGCATAAAAGAAAGTAACATTAAGAAATATTTCATCTTGCTTCCTTTGATTAAGTCCATAGTTTTACTAATAAGTGCTCCAAGATCCATATCTTTATTATCTAAAAACACAAAAGGAAGTTGTGAAAATAGCACTCCAATAAAGATTGCTGGTATATAAATAATAATAGCTACAACTAATACTAGTAAAAGTGAAGATGCGCTATTTATACCATCATGAACAAATGCTTTAATACCAAAGCCCATTAAAATTCTTGAAACAATAGTAGTTAGTATAACTGCAATTAATATAATGCATACTTGTGCTATTAAATACTTATAAAATTTTTCCTTTGGTCCAAATATATCTGAAAGCTTTGCTTCTTCTCCTCTTGATAGTTTTAGGAAATATGAATACATTCCTAATAAAACAAATAAATAAAGTAGAGATTCTATTAAAGCAATCCCAAGAGTTAATCCAGAATTTTGAATATAATTTGAAATTAAAACAGTTCCATATGTAAGTACTGAAAAGAATACTAAAAGTCCTAGTATTGCTAATGCACACTTTCCATATGATGCTTTTAAAGTTTCTCTAGCCAATCTTTTTATTTCTCCAATTGACATTGAACACCTCCATTAATTTTATATTTTAAAACTATTTATCTACTTTAATAATATCTTTGCCCTTTCTTCTAGCTTCTTCTCCGATGTTATGCACTTCTCTTTCAGCAAGGCTATTTATAGAATAAGAATCGTCTTCATACCAGCCGCTTCTTTTTTCTATTGCTCTATAAAAATATCCTAAACAGATTTGAACATATGGAATTGTGAAAAATGTTAATACAAATATCATTCCGTAATTCACAATCCAATCTGATTCATCAGGCATAATCTTTAATAGTAAAACTCTTATTCCAAACCATATTAAATAATCCATAATAAGTATAATAAACCAAATCATCTTTCCAATTAGAAGCCAAACACTTTGCTTGCCTATTGTTATAGGTCCTTCAAATGGTCTTTCTAAAAACAAATATGGAGCTTGAGTAAGATATAAATTAATAATAATTGTTGGAATAACTATTAAGACAGCCCAAATATTTACCACTTCAAAATTAATAGACCAAAAACTTCCATATCCAACTATTATATTTTCGTCTATCTTTCCACTTAAAAAAGCTCTAAAAGAAAGTATCATAACTATATTAAGTGCTAGTGTCATTGCCCTTAATAATAAGTAATTGTCAAAACCAATTTTGGGTTCAACTAAATTAAAATAGTTAGCTGGTCTATCACTTGTTAAATTTAAATAGAAAGATTTTAAACCTAGATTTAAGTAAGTAATTATTAGTAAAACTATCCATAAAAAAGGTACACCTAAAAACATGTTAAAATCTAATAGCATTTTTTCAAAAAAGAAAATTACAACCATCATTGTAGTATAAATAAAACTCATTGAAAAACAATCTGATCTTGAGTCAACAAATGTCTTTAAAGCTTTTTTCTTTATCTCTAGTACAGTCATAATTACCTCCAAATTAATCTAATAATTATATATCATAACTGACATTTCTTTTCAATTAAAAAAGCTATTTATCTTTTGATAAATAGCTTTAAATTATTATTTTTTTAGTTCTTCTAAGAACATATCATTAAGCATCTTTGGATTTGCTTTTCCCTTTGTTGCTTTCATTGCTTGTCCTACTAGAAATCCTAGTGCTCTATCTTTTCCAGCTTTAAAATCTATAACTGATTGTGGATTTGCTTCAAGTATTTCAAGAACAACCTTCTTGATTTCTCCCTCATCAGAAATTTGAACCCATCCTTTTTCTTCAATTATTTTTGATGGAGAAATTGGATTTTCAAACATTTCTTCTAATACTTTTTTAGCTATAGCTGTTGAAATTGTTCCTTTATTAATTAATGAAACAAGTTCTCCTAAATCTTTTCCAGTAAATGGAATGTTTTCTGGTTCTTCTTCTTTTTCATTAACGATTCTTGCAACATCACTCATTAGCCAGTTTCCAATATCTATTGGTAAGTTACATTCTTTTAATGCTGCTTCAAATAAATTTGAATAGTGTTTAGATGATGTAACAAAGTTTGCAGCTTTAAGTGATAGATTATAATCATCAATATATCTTTTCTTTCTACTTTCTGGAAGCTCTGGAAGCATCTTTCTAATACTTTCAACATATTCATCAGAAATATCTATAGCAACCAAGTCTGGATCTGGGAAGTATCTATAATCATCTGCATTTTCTTTATCTCTCATTGCAAATGTCTTTCCAGATACATCATCCCATCTTCTTGTTTCTTGTTCTATAACGCCTCCATCTTCTAATACTTCTACTTGACGATCAGCTTCATATTTAATAGCTCTAACTATACTTCTAAATGAGCTCATGTTTTTCATTTCTGTTCTTGTTCCAAATTTTTCTGAACCTTTTTTACGAACAGATACGTTAACGTCAGCTCTTAGAGAACCTTGTTCCATCTTACAATCAGATACTTCTATATATTCAAAAATTGCTTTTAATTTTCTCATATATGTTTCAGCTTCTTCTGCTGATCTTAAATCTGGTTTAGATACAATCTCGATAAGTGGAACGCCAGCTCTATTTAAATCAACAAAGCTTCCTCTTCCATATTCATCATGATTTAACTTTCCAGCATCTTCTTCTATATGAATTCTTTCAATATTGATTGTTTTTTCTGATCCATCTTCTAATTCGATAGTTACGTGTCCATCATGGCAAAGAGGTAAATCAAACTGAGATATCTGATATGATTTTGGAAGATCTGGATAAAAATAGTTCTTTCTATCATTCTTACTTTTATGTGCTATCTCACAGTTTGTTGCAAGTCCTGCTTTAACAGCATATTCTACTACCTTCTCATTTAATACTGGAAGTGCTCCTGGCATAGCCATGCAAACTGGACAACAATGTGTATTTGGTTCGCCGCCAAAGTCTGTTGGACAGCTACAGAATATTTTTGTTTTAGTTGATAGTTCGCAGTGAACTTCAAGTCCAACTATTGTTTCATAATCTTCTCTAGCCATTATTTGTCACCTCCCTTAAAAGTTGGTTTGTTTTCTCTAAAGTTAGTGTTTTGCTCATATGTATATGCAAATCTAAATAATGTTTCTTCATCAAATGCTTTTCCAATTAATAAGAATCCTATTGGAAGTCCATTTGCATCTAGACTACATGGTACGTTCATACCAGGAAGACCAGCAATGTTTACTGATACTGTACAAATATCTGCCAAATACATCTCTAATGGGTTATCTTTTTTCTCACCTATCTTAAATGCTGTAGTTGGTGATGTTGGAATTAATACAACATCATGATCTTTAAGTACTTCATCATAAGCATTTTTAATAAATGTTCTAACTTTTTGTGCTTTTTTATAATATGCATCGTAGTAACCAGATGAAAGCACATATGTTCCAAGCATAATTCTTCTTTTTACTTCAGGTCCAAATCCTTCAGATCTAGAATTTCTATATATATCTTGTAAGTTTTCAAATTTCTCTGTTCTATATCCATATCTTATTCCATCAAATCTACCAAGGTTTGATGATGCTTCAGCATCTGCAATAATGTAATAGTCAGCTATTGCTAGGTTACCAACATCTAAAGAAACTTCTTCAACTGTTGCTCCTAATTCTTCATATTTTTTAGCAACTTCTAAAATTGCATTTTTAACTTCTTCATTAATTCCTTCACCAATGAATTCTTTTGGAAGTGCAACTTTTAATCCTTTTACATCATTTACTAATGCTTTAGTATAATCTTTTTCTGGTAAATCCATTGATGTTGAATCTTTTTCATCATGTCCAGAAATTATATTTAAAAGTATTGCTGCATCTGTTACATCTTTTGTTATTGGACCAATTTGGTCTAATGATGATGCAAATGCTACTAATCCATATCTTGATACTAGGCCATATGTTGGTTTTAGTCCTACAACACCGCATAGTGATGATGGTTGTCTAATGCTTCCACCAGTATCTGATCCTAATGCCCATGGAGCCATATCTGCTGCTACTGCTGCTGCACTACCACCAGATGATCCACCAGGTACTCTATCTAAATCCCATGGATTATGTGTATTAAAGAATGCTGAGTTTTCTGTTGAACTTCCCATAGCAAATTCATCCATGTTAAGTTTTCCAAGAAAAATTGCATCTTCATCATTTAATTTTTCTATTACTGTTGCATTATAAGGAGAGATAAAGTTCTCAAGCATCTTAGATGAACATGTAGTTTTTACACCAGTAATGTTCATGTTATCTTTAATTCCTATTGGAATACCAGCATACTTTGAAACTTTTTCACCATTTTTTCTTTTTTTATCAACTTCCTCTGCCTTTTTTAAAGCATCTTCTTCTAATAAAGTTACATAAGCTCTTACTTCTGGGTCTTTTTCTTTAATTCTGTCATAATATGCTTTTGTTATTTCTACAGATGTAATTTCTCTAGACTCCAGTTTTTCAGCAAGCTCATGAACTGTTAATTCACATAGTTCCATAATCTTACTTCCTTTCCTCATTTAGTAGCATATATATTTCAGGCCATGAGTAAACTCTTTTTATTCTCCTATCGTCTAAACTTACGTTATATTTGCTATCCATCATATATGTTTTGATTCCTGCATCTGTAATACTCATACAGTTACTAAAGCTATCATCAATAAAAACATCAATATTCTCTTCTTTGCAAACATCAGCTTTGCTTGGTGGATCTGCAATAAGTTTATGATATTTTATTCCTTGTTTTTCAAGCCATCTTGCTGTATCAGTAGCAGCATCAACATCAGCATAACTATCTCTTGCTGTAACTAGGATAATAGTGTTTCCTTCATCATAAAGCTTATTAATATATTCAACTGCTAGAGCCTTTGGATATACATTTTCTATAAACTTTCTATAGTATGATGTAAAAAACTCATTAGATTCTTCTCTAGTCCACTCAAATATTTTTTCGATATAGTAATGATTTGTAAGATTTCCTTTAAAATCAATATCTACATCCCTTTTTAAATATTTCTTTGTAAATTCCTGACCATATGCTATTAAAATTTCACATGTGTTTGAAATTGTATCATCAATATCTATTCCTATTACCATAAATATACTCCTAATTATTAATAACCTTTGGAATATGAAACATTCCTTCATCTTGACTTGGAGCATTTTTTAGCAATAAATCTGGATTAGGAAATTTTACAACTTCATCTTTTCTAAAACAGTTTGATTTTGCATTTGCACCAATTGTAATATCAACATTTGATGTATCAACACTATTGATTATTTTTGCAAATTCAAGGATGTCATTTAAGTCTGTTTTATATCTTTCAATTTCTTCTTCTGAAAGATTTAAATCAGCAAGTTTGGAAATATGAATGATTTCTTCTCTATCAATTGCCATATTCATCTCTCCTTTCGTATCTTTTCAAATATTAGTTATTATATAACGAAACCAATAAAAAAACAAGACAAAAAGCTTTATTAAAGCATTTAAATAATAAAAAAAGCAAATTACACCTATATGTAATTTGCTTATCTATCTATAAAATTCTTGTTATACTATTTATTATACTAATTTGTCACTTGCAATGTCTTTTCCATAGCAATCTTGGAATTTTTTAATTGCAATTATAACGAAGTCATTAACAACAAATCCAGCCATAATTGTAAATGCTGCTAATCCTAGCCATAAATTAACTGATAAAATTAATGCTGAACAAACTGTTCCATATGCCATTAAGAATCCTGATCCTAATTTTCCTGCATATAAACGATGAATTCCTAAAAATCCTAAAAACCAGCATAATAATAAAGTAGTTAACCAATTCTTTTTACTTACATTTTCGCTTTCCATTCTTGTCTCTCTCCTTTGTATAATAATATCAATATCTATACCAATTTTATATTATAAAGTAATGTAAATGTCAATATATTATGCGAATGTTACAAAAATGAAACATAATCTTTTCAGTTATTTTTCTATTCTTTATCCTTATTTAGTTGATATGTTTCATACATTACTCCTATATTGCCTTCTCCAGCAAATTTGGCTTTATCATAAAAGTTTTCATTTGAATCTATCCAATATAGTTTATTTATTTCTTCTACTAGTTCTACATCTTTATTAAGTCTTCCAGAGAAAACTTCAAGTTCAAAGTTGCTTTTTATGTATTGGAAATTCATTAGATTTGAAAGAACTACATCATCTTTTGTGATTCCGGTTTCTTCTTCTAACTCTCTATATGCTCCTTCAAGTTCTGTTTCTCCTTCTTCTAACTTTCCACCAACAAGATTAAATAATCCTTTATATGGATCTTTTTCTCTTAAGCACATCAATACTTTTGATTCATCTTTATTAAATAATAAAATAACATTTAATTTTTTCATGGTGCCTCCATTTCGATTTCATATTATCACAGTAATCAATTATTGACAACAAAAAAAGAAGAGTTTCCTCTTTCTTCCATATTTTCATTTTCTCATTTTGAACATAAAAAAAGTGAGAATTAAATCTCACTTTTAGGTTTTATTAATATACATAGTTTTGTGGGTTAACTGGAGCACCATTAATTCTTATCTCGAAATGTAAGTGTGGTCCAGTAGAATTTCCTGTAGATCCAACAGCACCAATTGTAGTTCCTTGTCCTACAGCTTGTCCCGGTGCTACATAGATTGCACTTAAGTGTGCGTACCATGTTTGAACACCATTTCCATGGTCTATCTTAACGATGTTTCCATATCCTCCACTGTATGCAGCAAATACAACTGTACCGCTTGATGAAGCAGCAACTCCTGTTCCCATTGATGTTGCGATATCAAGACCTGTATGTGTTCCTCTACCTCTACCACCAAATCTTGAAGAAATCATTCCTCCAACTGGTCTTATTAATGACATTCCATTAATTGCACCTTCTGGTCCTGTAGATGTAGAAGTAGTTGCAGTAGCTATAGCTCTTGCTTTTGCAGCAGCTTCTGCCTTTCTCTTCTTTTCTGCAGCAACACCTTGTTCATAAACAGCAATTTTTGCACCTTTAACTTCGTTTAAAGCATTTATAGCTTCTTCTTTAGTTGTATTATCAGGTGTTTGTTGAAATACTTCAGCTATACCATAGTTCAATCCAACTTTTTCATCTACTCCCGCTTTTACTTCGTCAATATAGCTTTGAGCTTCTTCTTGAGAAGTAGCTAATGCTCTTTGAACTCCGTCGTCAGATGTAATTGCATAATATTTATATGTAGTTACTGTATTTGACTCTAAAGTAGTTAAAACTTTATCATCGCTTAATTCTTCTGATCTTTCTACCAATTCAAAATCATATTCAGGAATCATATCATTTTCTCTGTAAGCGATGTTGTTTTCTGTAGTAGTCATATACTCGTTAAATTCTGTTTCAATAACATTTTTACTTCTAACGTAACCTATTAACTCTCCTGCACTTGTGACTTTGTATGCAGGTTTATATTTTACTAATACTATAGTAAAAATAATTCCAGCTCCTACTAAAGCTAAACCTAGGTTTCTAAATGTTTTCTTTGTACAGTATTTAATTTTTTGGTTTAAAATAAGCATTCACCTTCCTTTTTAAATCTACGCTATTTAGTCACTCGGTTTATTATATCTCAAAATGAATTTTTATTCAATGGTGGTTTTCTTTTTTTAAATCTTTTTAAAGTTAATTAATCCAAATAATCCATTTCTATCCAGAATTACTATTATCCAAACTTTCTTATTCTCTTTTTTACTCTTTTATGCTCCTTTTTACTACACACTAGATTTTAAGGGCGATTTTTTGTAACAAAAAAAGCGCTTTAAAAGCGCTTTTATTTTTTAACGACTTCCTCCGCCGCCTCCTCCGGCCGCCGCCTCCGCCGCCGCCAGAGAATCCGCCGCCACCACCGTATCCTGATGAATTACTGCTTGATGCTATACTTGCTACTGATGATGCAACGCTTGATGAAATAGTATCTCCTATTCCACTATCTACTGCATTCATAACTGCATATTGACTTGCAAATTCTTTATCAGCAAGTTCTGGATATACATCTTTAAGTTGTTTCATTACTTTCTTTGCTATACCAAATGCTGTAGCATATACCATGAATTGTTCCCAAAGGGCAAGTTCAGGTACTTCTCTTTCTTTAAGTAGAGAAAACTCTTCCATGTATTTCTTAAGTCCTGTCCACTCTACTTTCATATCTAATCCTTCTTGGGTATATTCAGATATTTTCTTTAATTGCAATGCATTTATTATAAAGCAAATAACATTCATTACTCCAAATAGAATTAATAATTTATTATTTCCACTAGAAAGCATTCCTATTAAGAATATTGCTGCAAAAACTATAGTAATGTTTTTAGCAATTATTCCTGACCTTTCTAGTGCCAATTTCTCATCATAATATTTTTTATCTACACAATATTGTTTTGCATCTTTATAAAGCTTTTGAGGAATGTCTTCTGTCATGCTTTGAGCTTTTCTTGCATATTTTCTAAATTTCTTAGTTGAAAGTCTATTATCTGGTTCATCTGAATATTTAACTAAATATTTTAAATATTCATAAACTCTTCTTTCATCATTTTGAAGTACTGTACCTTCTTTAATTGAATCTAAATTTTGGATTCTCATAAAAAGATTCTTGCTATCTGTTGGATCTTGTTCAAATTCTATAATCTTCTTTTGAGCAAGTCCCATTACAATTCCTGTAAATACATTTGAAAAGTTTGTAGTCTTACTTACCAACCACGCAGCAGATGCTGGTGACATATTTTTATCTGGAATATCTCTAAAGTATTTATAATCAACAGTTGGTTTTGTTTCTTCCATAGTTCCTAGTTTATTAAACCCTTTAAAGGCAAATATACCATATAAAACTGAAAGCACACTAGCTCCAATTGATGACCATTGTGCTATTTTTTCCATTCTAGCTCTTGCTTCTTCTCTTAGACGATTTGCTTCTTCTGCCCATCCAATCTCTTCTTCTAAAATACTATCTAGTTTATTTACTGGATCTGTTTTAGATAGAGTAAGAAAATCTGGTGGAAATGCAATTCTAACCTCTAAGAAGTTTTCATGTCTAGGAGCTGTAAACATAACCTCATTAGTACTTACTTTGGTTATTTCTCCAGTTAAAGGTCCATGTGCCCATACTCTATAATCTTCTGTAGAAGCTATTCCTTCAGGAAAATGAATGTGGCCTTCAATATTACTTGTGCCTAATTCAAAATTCTTACCAATAAATTGCCAATATAATTCTTGGCAATCCTGATATCCGCTTACTGCATTTTTTATTGTATAAGAAATTCTATATTTTGCATCATATCCTTGATCTCTGTTTGCACCCCATGCGATTTCAAAATCACCATCTGGATTTGTTAAAGCATAATAGCAATCTGGTGTAACATGGTACATATATTCATCAACTCTGGTGAATTCTTTTGCTTCTCCATGTCCACTAATTCTTGAAACTGTTACATTAGAAAAACGTCTTTCATCTTCTTCAAAGTTTTTAAACATTGTTTGAGAATCTTCGTCTTTGTCTACTGTCCAGTCCTCAACAACAGTCATATCACCATTTGAATTAATAGTGATATCAAAATCCATTGCATCAATATAGTCTGCAAAAGATTTTGGAACTAAAGTTACTACTATTGCTAAAAATAATACCACTATAAAAAGTTTCTTTTTTAGACTCATAGTTTTCTCCTTATTAATTTAATTTCATTGATAGAAGTTTACTTACACCCTTCTCTTCCATAGTAATACCATAAACTGTATCTGCTGCTTCCATAGTACCTTTTCTATGTGTAATTACTAAGAATTGAGTTTTGCTTGTAAATTTCTTTAAGTATTCTGCAAATCTATAAACATTAACATCATCAAGTGCTGCTTCAATTTCGTCTAGCACACAGAATGGTGCTGGATTCATTTCTAATATAGCAAATAATAATGCTATTGCCGTAAACGCTCTTTCACCACCAGATAAAAGCATCATGTTTTGAAGTTTCTTTCCAGGTGGCTCAACTTCGATTTCAATTCCTGATTCTAGAACATTAGATTCATCTGAAAGTTTTAGTGAAGCATTACCTCCACCAAATAGCTCTTTAAATACTTTTCCAAAGTTTCTATTAATAATCTTGAATTGTTCAGAGAATTGTTTTTGCATTGTATCTGTCATTTCTTGAATCACTTTTTTAAGTTTGGCAACCGTTTCTTCTAAATCATATCTTTGTTCACTCATAAAGTCATATCTTTCTTTTATGTTTTGATACTCTTTAATTGAGTCAACATTTATAGGTCCTAAATCTCTTATTTCTTCTCTTAATGAATTTACTTTTCCTTCTGTTTCTTTTGGAGTTGTTGTTTTTTCAATATCCCCCACATTATTTGGTGTAAGTTCATATTCATTCCACATGTTGTTAATTATTTGATTTAATTCAAGTTCAACTTTAGATTTTCTTAAATCTAATTTAGATATTTGATTGTTGATATCTTCAACTTTTGATGTTTGTTCTTGAAGTTCTTTTTCTGTTTCTTCAAGTTTTTCTTGTTTTTCTTGTTTTTCTCTCTTTAACTGCTCTATCTTTTCAGATGAAGATCCAATTTCTTCTATTAACTTTTCAATTTCACCTTTGACTTCTTCAATTTTAGCTTCTAGTTCTTTATTGTCTTCAACAATCTTTTCTCTTAAAGCGGTTTTGCTTTCTATAGATTCTTTGTTTTTAGTTATTTCCAAATTAATCCTATCAACTATTTCATTGATTGAACTTTCTGATTCATCAAATGATGAAACAGAAATCTTTAAGTTAGTTATATCTAAATTCAAATCATCTATATACTTTTGATTGTCTTTATTAAATCTTGTAAACTCTTCAATAACAGCATTTAGTTCGCTATTTTCTTTTTCCATCTCATCAACTTTTTGATTTAAGTCTACTTGATTTTTCTCATTTGCCTCTTGTTCTTCTTTATTCTTTTCTAAGTTTTCTCTTAATTTGCTAAGTTTAGTTTCTTGTTTTTCTATTTCTTGATCAAAGATATCAACTTTTTGCTTTTCTGTAGCATAAGTAATTTCAATAGATTGAAGTTCTAATTGCTTTTCTTCTTGTTTTTGCATCTTCTCTTTTACTTTTTGTTCATAAGATGCCTTTTCTTCTTTAATCTTATCTATCTTTGCTTCTATTTGTTTAAGCTCTTTTTCAAGCTCTTTAATTTCTTTTCCTCTTCCTAAGATACTAACTGTTTTAGGAGCTATACTACCACCACTTATTGCACCTGATGGATTGATTAAATCTCCATTTAGAGTAACTATTCTAAATTTATAGCTGTTTTTCTTAGCAAGTTCTACAGCATTATCAATGTTATCTACTACAACTGTTTTTCCAAGTAGATTTAAGATAATACCTTCATATCTTCTATCTGTTTTAACTAAATCTGATGCTATTCCAATTACTCCAGATATTCCCCTATCATTTATTCCTGTTAGCTTTTGACCTTTAACAGTAGATATTGGTAAAAATGATGCTCTTCCTAGCTTGTTATCTCTTAAATATTTAACAAGCATTTTTGCTTCATCTTCTGTATCTGTTACAATGTTTTGGATGGCACCACCAAGTGTTATTTCAATTGCTGTTTCATATTCTTTTTCAACACTAATAAGATTTGCTAGAACTCCATGAACACCTTTTTTCATCTTTGGAGAAAGCTCTATTGATTCTAAAAGTGCTTTAACACTTCTCGTATAACCTTCTTTTTCTTTTTCTGTTTCTACTAAGAAGTCGTGTCTTGATTTTTTCATTCTATATTCAAGTTCTAAGCCCTCTATTTGCTTATTAAAAGAATCTATCTTTATGCTTACTTCTTCATTTTCTTTTCTCATATCTGCTAAGGCAGTAAGAATCGTATTTCTCTTTGAATCTATTTCAAAAAATCCTCCTGAAGAATCAGCCTTTTCATTTCTTACTCTATCTAAGTCTGAAATTGTATCATCTATATCATTTTTTAATGATTTTTCTAACTTCTTTAAGTTCTCTAAATTAGCTTTTTCAGTACTTACTTCAGCAATGATGTCATACTTTTTATCTATATTTGCTTCAACAATTTTCTTTTTTGCTTCTATTTCTAATTCTTTTTCTGATAGGTTTTTAGAATACTCAGCAAGTTCTGCTTCCTTTTCAGAAAGTTCTTTTGCAAACTTTTCTTTGTTTTTTGTTAAGGCTTCTTTCTTCTCGTCCCTTTGCTTCTTTTCCTCTTCTAACTCTTCATTTCTTTTGGTTAGCTCATCAATTTCTCCAAATAATCTTTCATAGTTTTCTTTATTGTTTGTAATTCTTTCTGTACAAACATTTATCTCGCTATTATATTGTTCTTTTTTTTGAGTTCCACCGAAAGATAACTCTTGAGTCTTTTCTATTGTCTCTTGAAGATTTTCAATAACAAATTTCAAATCATCTTTCTGAGCTGCTAAGTTTTGAGTTCTTTCATCTTCTTTAACTTTTTGTGTCTCAAAAATATCTATATTTTGTTCTGCATCTTCTATCTTCTTTTTGCTATCTTCAATGTTATATAAGAATAATCCTACTTCATTCTTTTTAAGTTCTTCTCTTAAGTCAAGAAATGCTCTAGCCTTTTCTGATTGCTCTTTAAGTGGACCAATGTTGGTTTCAATTTCAGAAATAATATCATTTATTCTTAAAAGATTTACTTTTGTTTGCTCTAATTTTTTTTCTGATTCTTCTTTTCTTGCTCTGTATTTAACAATACCTGCTGCTTCTTCAAATATATGACGTCTATCTTCTGATTTATTACTTAAGATTTGGTCTACTCTACCTTGTCCAATAATTGAATAACCATCTTTACCAATACCTGTATCCATGAATAATTCTTGAATATCTTTTAATCTGCATGGAACTTTGTTGATAAAGTATCCAGATTCACCACTTCTATAAAGTCTTCTTGAAACTATAACTTCGTTGTACTCAATTGGAAGACTTCCATCTTGATTGTCAATAACTAGTGATGCTTCTGCAAATCCTAAAGATTTTCTATTTTGGGTACCAGAAAAAATAACATCCTCTGATTTTGTACCTCTGATGTTCTTTAAGCTTTGCTCGCCTAGAACCCATCTAATACAATCAGATATGTTACTCTTACCAGATCCGTTTGGTCCAATTACTGTTGTAATGCCTGGCATGAAGTCTAAAACTGTCTTCTCTGCAAATGATTTAAAGCCATACATTTCTAATCGTTTTAAATACATTTTTATGTCCTTTTTTCTTCTTAATTTTATAGGATTATAATATTATATAATTTCCATTTTTTCAAGTAAAAAGAGAAATTTACTTGACTAAAAAAACATTAAAATATAAAATTATTTTGAGGTATTATTTTTAATGAAAAGATGCCTTTTCCAAAGGAACTTAAGGAGATACAAATGAAAGAAAAATTTGATTTTTATAATAGTACAACTATTAAATCATATAACCTAAATGAGAAGATTCGTTACCAACTTAAGATGTTAGATGGTCTTGACAACGTAACTAGAAAACATTCTGAAAACGTAGCGAACTTAACATGTAGAATGTGTGAAGTTCTTCACAAAAGTAAAGGATTTACAATTTATACAACAACATGTGCTTACATTCATGATATTGGAAAAATGTTTATCCCACCTTCTATTCTTCAAAAGCCAACAAAGCTTACTCCAGAAGAATATGAAGTAATGAAGACACACACAACAATCGGATACAAAATGTGCATGGAAGATAAAGCTCTTCAACCATATTTTGCAGGTCCACTATACCATCATGAAGCTTTAGATGGTAGTGGATATCCAGCAGGATTAAAAGGGAATGAGATACCAGAAGAAGGTCAAATCATAAGAGTAGCTGACGTATTTGATGCATTAACTGCAAGACGTCAATATAAAACTCACTTGGGAACAATAGAAACATTAAAAATACTAATCGGTGATACTAGGCCAAATGCAAAAAGAGATATTAAAAGTTTATTTAAAGCATTAGGACCTGGTGCTGTTGGTAAAGCTGATAAGAGATATGTAAAAGCTTTAATAAAAGTTATTATTGAAGACTATGAATATGAAATAGATGCAAGATCTGGCTATCTAGATTTCTTAAAGTCAGAAATCAAAAGAATCAATGGTGCTATGAGTGAATATGAAAAGATGCAAGCAGCATTAACACCTGATAAACGTGAATACTACAAAGCAGGTGTTAAAGCATATCTTCATATGAATGAAGATCCAGAAAAATGTGAGCAAATATTAAAAGAGCTTAAGAAAGCATACAAAGAAAGACAAAAGCACTTAATAGATCTTACATTTGAGTTAAAAGAAGTTAAACATTTACCTATATAGATAAAAAAAAGAGCAGATAAAATGAAGTGAACCCCATTTAGTTCACAAACAAAAAAAGAGCTATGATATAATAACACTTACCAAGAAAGGTAGGTGTTATTTTTATGGGAAAACATTATACAAATGAATTTAAACAGCAGGTAATTGAT
>JAEEGL015083437.1_pt1 | contig 31418 bp, 27 predicted proteins | sample 9134231 | NCBI WGS metagenome assembly JAEEGL01 (sample SAMN16246548, study PRJNA631951) | gut metagenome | biome: gut microbiome; feature: rumen; material: fiber-attached | host: Bos | place: Iran: Karaj | collected 2018-10 | reverse complement strand
TTCTTCCAGTCCTCCTCCTCGAAGTAATGCTCGATCTCATCCGCCTTGGGACGGATGGACTCGTAAAAGATCTTCAGGGCCGAGAGATAGTTTTCCTCGGAACCGCAGTTGGCGATACCGGTCTCCGGATTGAGCCCGGGGATCCTGCCGATGCCGGAGAGGGTCCTGTCCTCCGTCTCCTCGGTATTGCGCGTCATGGAGGCCTCTTTGACAAACTTCTCCGCTTTTTCCGGATCCGACAGGGTATCCAGCGTCTCGTAGAGACCGGCGGCATCCACCGGTTTCTCGAAGAAGCAGATGAATCCGTCCTCCCGGTAGGTCCTGGCGCCCGGATCGCGGATATCCCCCAGCAGAAAATACAGAGGGTCCGGATTCCCGCCGGGCGGGATGGATTTCCTGAGTTCCGCGAGGACTTCCCTGCCGAAATGTCTGGTCATCCGGTCATCGATGAAGATGCAGTCAAACCGCATCCCTCTGACGACAGCCGCCGCATTGGGGACCGACGCCGCATCCTTCACGACGAAGCCCTTGCGCAGCAGCAGCTCCGACAGGTATTCCCTTTCCAGATGGTCGTCATCCACGACCAGAGCGGTCTGAAATCTCTGCATGCTCTCTCCCTTACACATCCAGTACCGCGTCCACCGCGTGGGCACGGATATAATCCCTGCGGGGCGGCACATCCGTCCCCATGAGCAGTTCCGTCATCTCCGATGCCATCCGGGCGTCCTCGATCGTGACGGACTTCATGAGCCTCCTCGCCGGATCGAGCGTCGTCTCCCAGAGCTGGTCCGGGTCCATCTCGCCCAGGCCCTTGTACCGCTGCAGGATGAAATTGCCCTTGTGCGTCTTGCGGTATCTCGCCAGTGCCTCGTCATCATAGAGGTACTGCCCTTCCCCCTTGGAGGGGATCGCCTTGTAGAGCGGGGGCATGGCGATGTAGATATGCCCCTCGTAGATCAGATCCGGCATGAAGCGGTAGAACAGCGTCAGCAACAGCGTCGCGATATGCGCGCCGTCCACGTCCGCGTCCGCCATGATGATGATCTTGTCATAGCGTAGCTTTTTGATATCGAAATCGTTGCCGTAACCTTCAGAGAAACCGCAGCCGAAAGCGTTGATCATGGTCTTGATCTCGGCGTTCGCGAGCACCTTATCGATGGAAGCCTTCTCCACATTGAGGATCTTGCCGCGGATCGGGAGGATCGCCTGGAATTCGCGGTCCCTGGCCATCTTGGCGCTGCCGCCGGCGGAATCGCCCTCGACGATGAAGATCTCGCATTTGGAGGCGTCGCGGCTGATGCAGTTGGCGAGCTTCCCGTTGGAGTCAAACGAATACTTCTGCTTCGTGAGCATATTCGTCTTGGCTTTTTCCTCGCTCTTGCGGATCTTGGCCGCTTTCTCCGCGCAGCCGATGACGGCCTTAAGGGTCTCGAGATTCCTGTCGAAGAAGCGGACGATCTCGTCGCCCGTCACCTTGGAGACGATCTTGGAGGCATCCTGATTGTCGAGCTTCGTCTTGGTCTGTCCCTCAAAGCGCGGATCCGGATGCTTGATGGAGATGACCGCCGTGAGGCCGTTGCGGACATCGGCGCCGGTGAAATTGGCGTCCTTTTCCTTAAGCGATCCCAGCTGTCTCGCGTAGTTGTTGATCACAGTGGTGAGCACGGTCTTGAAACCGGTCAGATGGGTGCCGCCCTCCGCGTTGTAGATGTTGTTGCAGAAGCCCAGCACCTCCTCGCGGAATTCATTGATATACTGGAAGGCGCATACCACCTCGATCCCTTCGCTGACGCCCTGGAACGAGATGATGTCCGTCACGGTCTCATGTCCCTTGTTGAGCGCGCGCACAAAGCCGACGATCCCCTCCGGCTCATGGAAGACCTGTGTTTCCTCGGTCCCGGGGCGCTTGTCCTCATAATAGATGGTCAGCTCCGGATTGAGATAGGCCGTCTCATGGAGACGGGATTTGATGTCGTCCTCCTTGAACCTCGTCTTCTCAAAGATCGTATCGTCCGGCAGGAAATTGACCCAGGTTCCGGTTCCTTTGGCATCCCCGATCGGAGTGAGGAGGCCCATGACCAGATCCGTGGTGGGATTGCCCCGCTCATAGGTATCCTGGTACAGGTGCCCGTTTCGCTTGATACGCACGGTCATCCTGGAGGAGAGCGCGTTCACCACGGAGGAGCCCACGCCGTGCAGACCGCCGCTGGTCTTGTAGGAGCTGTTGTCGAATTTGCCGCCCGCGTGCAGCGTCGTGTAGACGATACGCTCGGCGGACACGCCCTTTGCATGGCGTTCCACCGGCACACCGCGGCCGTTGTCCTCCACGGTGGCGGAACCGTCCGCTTCCAGTGTCACGCGGATCTCATTGCAGCATCCCGCCAGATGCTCGTCCACCGCGTTGTCCACGATCTCGTAGACGAGGTGGTTCAAGCCTCTCGTCGTGACCGAGCCGATATACATCCCCGGACGCACGCGGACCGCTTCGAGTCCCTCCAGTACCGTGATGCTCGAAGCGTCGTAGCGCCCTTCCGTGCTGTTTACCAGATTACCCATTCCTCTTCATTCCCTTTGTGCATGAACAACAGTTGCCTCAGTTCTCCCCGTAGTGCTGCTTCTTCGTCGCGGTGACCGCAATGGCCCCCGGACCGATATGGCAGCCGACCGACAATGAGAGCGGATCATAATGGATCTCCCCCGCCCACGGAAATGCCTCCCGCACTTCGTCACGAAACGGCAGAAAAGCCTCCTCGTCGCGCGAATAGGCCATATCGATATCCACATCATGCAGGCCGATGCCGCCGAAGCGGTTTTCGATATCGTCCCGGATCGCCTGGATCATCAGCTTTCTGCCCTGCGCGGCGGTCCTCGCCTTGGCAAAGGCATCCAGCTTATCCCCCTGGATCTGCAGGACGGGACGGATCTTTAACAGTGTACCGACGGCAGCCGCCGCAGGGGTGATCCTGCCGCCGCGCTTCAGATAGGAGAGCGTATCGAGCATGATGTAGATGGTGCTCTCTCCGCCTGTCGCTTCGAGGCGCTGCCTGATCTCCGCCGCTTTCGCGCCGTCCGCCGCAAGTGCCAGCGCATCCAGGCAGGAGCGTCTGAGGGTCACGGAGATCCTTCTGTTATCGATGACCTCCACCCTGCCGCCGTAGTCCTCCGCGAGCAGTTTTGCGCTCTGACAGCTCCCGGAAAGCCCGCTGCTCATCGGGATGTGCACCAGGCTGTCATATTCTCCGAGCACGCGGTCCCACAGTGCCGTTACATCCGCGGGCGACGGCTGCGATGTGCTCACGGGGAGTCCTCCCTCGATCATGGGATAGAACTCCTCCTGTGTGATATTGATCCCCTCAAAATAGTCCCCGTCTCCGATGCGGAAAGGCATCGGCAGTACAAAGACCCCGAGTTCGGCAGCTTCCTGCTGCGTGATCCCGCTGTTGGAATCCGTGACTACAGCTGTTCTCATTGTTCTCCCCTCATAACGCCAAAATGGGCGGATTCCCCCACCTTGCATACTTACTCAATCCTATATACTACCACTAAATCGTTGTAAAATCAATGTGGCTTTGGCGCTGCACGAGTTCCGCGAGCGCTGCGTGATCCTCCGATGACAGGCCGGGATCCTCCGCAAGGACCCTGTCCGCGTCCTCGGCGGCGAGACGGACGAGATCCGCATCCCCGTAGATATCCGCCACACGGAATGCAAAAGCCCCGCTCTGCCGCACACCGAAGAGATCGCCGGGGCCCCTGAGCTTCAGATCCTCATCGGCGATCGCAAAGCCGTCATTGGAATCCTTAAGGATCTCCAGCCGCTTTGCCGCCTCTTCGGCCTGCGAAGTGTTCACAAAGATGCAATAGGACTGCTCCTCTCCTCTCCCGACACGGCCCCTGAGCTGGTGCAGCGCAGCAAGGCCGAAGCGCTCCGCGTTCTCGATCATCATGACGGTCGCATTGGGCACATTGATCCCGACCTCAATGACCGTGGTGGAGACCAGGACATCGGTCTCATGAGCCGCAAAGCGCTCCATCACCGCATCCTTCTCCTCCGGTTTCATCCGGCCGTGCAGGATCTCCACGCGCACCCGGTCAGGCAGCGCCTCCCGGAGTATCTCCGCGTAATCAAGGACATTCTCCGCGCCCTCGAGCTCGCCCTCCTCGATCATCGGACAGATCACATAGCATTGTCTGCCCTTCTCCACCTCTCCCGCGATGAAGCGGTAGGCGCGTTCCCGGTATTCCGGCCCCACCAGCGCATTCCTGATCCGCTTCCTGCCGGCCGGCAGTTCATCGAGCAGCGAGATCTGCAGATCTCCGTAGAGGATCATGGCGAGCGTCCGGGGAATCGGCGTGGCGCTCATGACGAGGATATGCGGGCTGAGACCTTTTGCCGCCAGGGTTTCCCGCTGCCGCACCCCGAACCGGTGCTGCTCGTCTGTGATTACGAGGCCCAGCCGGTGATAGGTCACTCCTTCCTGCATCAGGGCGTTGGTGCCGATGATGCAGTTGGCCCGGCCGTCCGCGATCCGCTCCAGTGCCTCCCGCCTCTCCGCCGCCTTCATGTTCCCGGAGAGGAGCACCGGCTTCAGCGGCAGATCCAGCTGCCCGGACAGCGCGGCAAAGGTCTCCGCGTGCTGCGCGGCGAGGACCTGCGTCGGCGCCATGAGCGCCGCCTGGTATCCGTTTTCGACCGCAGCCAGCATGGCGAGGAGCGCCAGGATCGTCTTGCCGCTGCCGACATCTCCCTGGATCAGGCGGTGCATCCGCATCCCGCTCTTCATGTCGGTGAGGATCTCGGAGAGGACCCGTTCCTGGGCATGGGTGAGTGCGTAGGGGAGTTTCCGGATCGTCGCGGCTACCGCGTCATCCGCCGAAAGCGGGATGCCGGTCTCCTCCTCGGAGGATTCCTTCATGAGACGGATCCCCAGCACGAACAGGAAGAGTTCGTCGTAGGCAAGCCTCCTGCGCGCTTTGGAACGGGCCTCTTCATTCTCCGGGAAATGGATCGACCGGATCGCTTCCCTGTAAGGGATGAGCCCTCTGCGCTCCGCTTCGGCAGCCAGCGGATCCGCAAGTCCCTCCGCATAGGAGAGCGCCTCCGTCACCGCATGGATCACCGTGTTGTTCTTCAGACCTTTCACGAGGGGATACCGGGGACGCAGGGATTCCTGCAGGGCGGCATATTCCGTCGGATCGTAGATCCCGGGCTGTTCCATGACAAAGCCCGTCCCCTTGGTGCGGACGAGGCCGCAGAAAACGACCTCTCTGCCGGCAAAAAGCGTGTTTTTCAGCCAGGGCTGGTTGAACCAGGTGACCGTGAAGCCGCCGGTCTCATCCGCCGCCTGCCCGGTGAGAATGGCATAGCGGCGCACCCGTTTGAGCGCCGGCTCCCTGATCAGCCGGCAGCATACGGCATAACGGCCGCCATCCTTAAGCTCCGCGGCGTGCACCGGCCGCGGGAAGCTGTCGTAAGTCCTGGGATAATAATGAAGAAGCTCCTCCACGGTGCGGATCCCGCACCCGCGGAAGAGCCCGGCTGTCTTGTCGCCGATGCCTCTGATATCCGTGACGGGAGCCCCGAGGGACTCCGTCACGCTTCGTTTCGTATCAGCCACCCGTTATTCCGCCGAGACGATATAGGAATAGACCGGCTGGCCTCCGTACTGCAGTTCCACATCGACTCCCGGGAACCGCTCATTGACGCGGCCAAGGAGCCGCTCCGCTTCCTCCTCCCCCACGTCCGCACCGTAGTAGAGGCTCACCAGCTCCTGACCGTCCTGCATCATCTTCTCAAGCATCCCGACGGTCACCTCGATCCGGTCCTTGCCGACATTCAGGATCCCGCTGTCGCCGATCCCCATGTAATCGCCCTGACGGATCTCGATCCCTTCGATGACCGTGTCGCGCACGGCATAGGTCACCTCGCCGGAGGACACGCCGCCGATGGCATCCTTCATCATCGCGGCATTCTCCTCGGCGCCGTCGTCCGGGATAAAGTTCACGAGTGCCGCGATCCCCTGCGGTACGGTTTTGGAGGGGACCACGACGAGTTTCTTGTCCTCGCACATCTTCGCCGCCTGTTCCGCCGCGAGGATGATGTTCTTGTTGTTCGGCAGAACGATGACCGCGTCCGCGTTGACGCGCTCCGTCGCCTGCAGGATGTCGTCCGTGCTCGGGTTCATGGTCTGGCCGCCCTCGATGACCGCGTCGCAGCCGAGGCTCTTAAAGATCTCCGCCATGCCCTCGCCGGCGCAGACCGCCACGAAGCCGATGGGCTTTTTCTCGGCGGGAACAGCCGGCTCCTCCGGTGCCGCTTCCGCCTCCGGCGAATCAAGCTTGAGATTTTCCGCGGTCAGGGGTTTCCCCTCATACGGCTCGGTATGGCCCTCCGTACGGATATCCCGCACGCTCACATCGCGCAGGTCGCCGTAAAGGAGTGCTCTCTGCAGCACAAGACCGGGATCATCCGTATGGATATGCAGCGAGATCCCGTCGCCCGCATCCGCGACCTGGACATCGCCGCCCACGGAGGTCAGGAAACTGCGGATATCGCTCATCTGCTTGCGGTTCAGAGGCTGTCTGAGGATCGCCCGCAGCACCACGCAGTAGGCATGCTTGATCCGGACCTCTTCCTCCTGTTCCTCCTGCTTGCCGGGCGCCTTGGCGTCAAACGGGATCCCCTTGCCCAGCAGCCCGTCGTAGGCGCCTTTCAGTACTTCGACCAGACCCTTGCCGCCGGAGTCCACGACACCGGCTTCCTTGAGAACCGGGAGCATCTCGGGCGTGCGCTCGAGGGTTTCCTCGGCCGCTTCGATGAGCGACCGGCAGATCTCGTCCGCATCCGTCTCGCCGGAATTCGCAAGCTGTCTCGCGCGGTCCGCCACGCCCTTGGCGACGGTCAGGATCGTGCCCTCCTTGGGCACCATGACGGCCTTGTAGGCAGTCTCCACCGCTTTGTCAAAGGCATCCGCCATCGTGACGGCGTCGATGCGCTCATGCTTCTTCGCGACCTTGGTGAAGCCGCGCAGCAGCTGCGACAGGATGACGCCGGAATTGCCGCGCGCGCCGCGTAACGATCCCGATGAGATGGCCTTGCAGATCACCTCCATATCGGCATCCGGCTCCGCTGCCACTTCTCTGGCCGCCGACATGATGGTGGCCGTCATGTTCGTGCCCGTGTCGCCGTCCGGCACCGGGAACACGTTCAGTTCGTTGATGATCTCCTGGTTTGCCTCGAGATTCTTGGCTCCCGCCAGGAACATCCGCGCGAGCGTCGCCGCATCAATGTTTAATCTGCTCAATTTCCTCTCCCTCCGTCTTCCTGTTCAGTCGATCACTCGGACTCCTTCGACATAGATATTGATCTTCTCGATCTCCATGCCGGTAAACTCCTCCACCTTGTAACGCACATTCTCGATCAGATTGTCCGATACGGCCATGATGCTCACGCCGTAGGAGACGATCACATGAAAATCCAGACGCAGTTTGTGCGACGGGGTCACCATCACCCGGATCCCCCGGGTCATGTTGTCGCGCTTCAACAGCTTCGCCAGGCCCTCCTTGACATTGACGCTGGCCATTCCGACGACGCCGAAGCACTCCGTCGCCACGGCACCCGCGTACTGGGCGATGACCTCTCTGCTGATGGAGATGCCGCCGATCCTGGTATTCATTGACGATGCTCTCATGCATATCCTCCTTTGTCCGGCCGGTCCGGAAACAATATATCATTATAGGTGCATCCCGGCAAAAAAGAAAGTGTGTGTTTCGCTTGCATTTTGTCCGGATATCTGTTAAGATACAGTTTGCTGCGCCGAAAGGCGGCGCGATCCATCAGTTACAAGGAGGTTCTATCATGGCGAAATGTGAAGTTTGCGGCAAGGGCGTTCATTTCGGTAACAACGTCAGCCATTCCCACAGACGCTCCAACAAAGCCTGGCATGCCAATGTCCAGCGCGTGGCCGTCCTCATCGGCGGCGCCAGGAAGCGGATGAATGTGTGCACGAGCTGTCTGCGTTCCGGTAAGGTGGAGAGAGGTTAACACTTCTCTTTCCCTTACCAACCCCTGCATGCCAAAGAAAAAGGCGGTCATTCGACCGCTTTTCTTTATGCTCCGTACTCGCTGGTCAGTTCCGCGTACTCCTGGTTGATCATCTGAATGATCTCGTGATCCCCTCCCGCGTTGTCCGGGTGGAAGATCTTGATCAGATCCCTGTAACGCTTCCGCAGGGACCAGGAGTCACATACCCCGCGGAAGAGGAATTCTCCGCATCCGAGTCTCGCGCGTTCCACAACCTCCCGCTCCGCTTCGAGCATCATCCGGTCCTGCTCCAGCCGCCTCTTGTCCGCGGCCAGCTGGTCAAAGCCGTTCTTTAATACACTCAGGCGCTTGTCGAAGAGTTCGTTCTCCTGCCTGAGCAGTCTCCTGTCACGCTCCATCTGGTCGTTGAGACTGCGCATCTCCTCGCGGAACTGCCTGCGCTCGGTCTCAAAACGTTCTGTCTTCTCATTGATGTCGCGTTCCTTACCGTCCAGACGCACGCTCTCACGGAACAGCCAGCAGCGCAGCTCGTGGAGTTCATCCTCGCTGCCCGAGCCGATGATCTCCTCTTCGCGCTGTTTCAGTTCCTCTTCGGTGAGCGCTTCAAAATCGATGGTCGAAGTCATCACGCATCATCCTCCGGAAAAGCAATATCCAATGCCTCTTCATCCTCCGGCAGTTCCTCCCTGCCCGCAAGGAAACGGTTGACCAGATCGGGGACCAGGTCGATCGCCTTGGTGACGGCATCCTGATTCTTGACATTGACGACCTTGGTGACACCGTCCTTGATCACCAGCACCGCCGCGGGAGAGAGCTTGGCGGAGAAACCGCCGCCACCGCCGCCCTTCTTATCGGACAGGGAGCTGCCTGCACCCGCGCCCACCGTGACATCCACGAGCGGCACGATGATCACATCTCCCAGTGTCGTCGCCTGCCCCACCACGGTCTTGGAACTCAGGATCCCGTCCACGCCGTTCATGAGGGACTCCATCACCTCGCTGAATCCGTTTTCCCGTTTATCAGCCATCACTGACCTCCCTGCTATCGTCTGCCGGCTTCCTCCTGCCGATCTCCTTGAATCTGTCCATCCGCTTCCTGATCGCCCGGATATCCCGGCTGAAATACAGCCGCCCGAGTGCCCACAGGATCACGGAGAGCCGGATCCGTCCTCTGATCCGCGCCGTGCCGTAAAGGGTCTCCTCATCAAATACCGGCACGATCTTCACGCGCTCCTCCAGGATAGGATAGAGCATCGCGACACGCGCGACCATGTCCGCCGTCTTCGCCGGGTCATCCGCCCCGTATACCACATTTACGCGGCATTTGCGCGGCAAAATATGCCGGATGACGCGCCGCGCCTGATTTAATAACAGTTGTTTCGCGCGGAAGTACGTATTACTCGCGGTTGTCGCGCGTACGAATTGTATTTTAGCATAAGTCCCACATATTGTATAGTCTATTTTTTTTACAACAATCTGTGGCTTTTCGGCGATCTTTTTCAGATTCTCTTCGCTGAGGAATTCCCTGATCCGGTCCCGGATCCCGGCGATCTTCTCCCGCAGGCTCCTCTTCTGCTTCCGCTCTTCCTGCGCGTCGCCGCTCTCCTCCGCCGCAGGTTCCCCGTCGGCTTCCTCCCGCTCCGGCTCCGGCGCCTCCTCTTTGCGTTCTCCGGGGCGGAGTTCCTCCCAGCCCTCGGCGTCGGTCTCCGGCGCGGGCTCCCCGGTCTCTCCGGACTCCGCGGGCACGGGTGCCTCCGTTTCCTCGGTCACCTCTTCCTTCTTTTTTCTCCGGTCCGGACGTTTCGCCCTGCGTTTCTTTTCCCGCCGCGGGATCAGCCGGAAAAACAGCACATACAGTGTAAAGGCCGCATCTCCTTCCGTCGGCCACACGAAACGCGCGCGCACCAGATGCAGCAGCCAGGTGGCCCTGCCGACCGCATGCGCTCTCTTCCCGAGGTCCTCTGACGGATCCTCCGGCCTGTCAATATCCGCATCCAGGGAAAACCGTACCGGCACGAAAAGTACGAGCAGCACGATGAGGAGCAGCAGTCCCAGCAGAACGAGAAGCGTGATGCCGATGACCTTGAGAACCGTGAGCAGGATCAGCATGATGTCTCCCCCTGACCGTGTTCCCGATCCAGGTATTCCCTGACATACCTGCCGGGTTCGCCGGGCATGCCGGCGCGGATCGCCAGATCGGAGAAATGCGCGATGATATCATACGCGCCGCGTCTGGTCTTCGACACACCGTAGATGACGATCGGTGTATGATCCGTCGTGAGCCCCAGGAGTACGGAGGGCACGATCACGAGCTGTTCGTCCGGCCTGCTCCCCGCGAGGATGCAGTAACTCATGGGACCCGCCTTGCCGCCGCGGATCCTCGCCATCTCGAGCGCCCTGTGACGCACTTCGGGGCTGAAGACGCATTTCTTATGAAATTTGCAAAAAAATCTTTTCAACCGCATCATTATTCTTTATACTGTATATTGATTTTTTCGTCAATCCGAACACAAGGATTTGGGGACTTTATGAAGACTGTTGCCACGATCGAATTAGAGCCCGGCATGGTCACGGGCGAAGATGCCGTCGACTACAACGGCCATGTGGTCGTCCACGCAGACAAAACTCTCACTTCCATAGATATCAAACGTCTCAACCGCCACCAGATCATTGCGGTGGTCATCAAGGAACGGATCGATTTCGCCACGACCCATTATGAGCGGGTCCGTGTGTCCGACGAATTTCAGCGGTTCGAAGAGCAGTATGACAAGTATTTCGCGGTCTATAAGACCCTGCTCATGAATTATGTCCTGTATCAGAAGCCCTTCCGGATGGAGGATCTGATGAAGGTGTACGAGAATATCGTGCCCTATGCCGCCACGCCGGAGCTGCTCCTGGACTATCTCTACAATATGACGCCGTCCGAGGATGACATGACCCACCGGCACTGCCTCAACTCGGCGCTGATCGCCGGCGTCTTCGGCAAATGGCTGGAGCTCTCCGACACCGATCTCGACATCCTGATCCAGACCGGCTTCGTCTATGACATCGGGAAGCTCAGGATCCCGGACAAGATCCTGTGGAAGACGGGAAAACTCGACGATCACGAGCGCAATCTCCTGCGCAAACATCCTAAGATGGGCTATGACATGGTCTCCAGGCTCGCGGTCAATGTCCATATCCCGCTCGCCACGCTCCAGCACCACGAGCGCAACGACGGCAGCGGTTACCCGGACAATCTCAAGGCCGACGCGATCGATCCCTTTGCCAAATACATCGCCATCGTGGATACCTATGAAGCGATGTCGAGCCCGCGCGTCTACCGGGAGTCGATGCATCCGTTCCAGATCATCGCCAATTATGAGCAGAACCGCGGCTACGAGCGCTACGATGCGCAGGCGCTGCGCACCATTCTCACCAATCTCGCCAATACCCAGATGGGGCTTAAAGTCCGCTTAAGCGGCGAACGGATCGGCGAGATCGTCTACATCAACGAGCAGGATCTCACGCATCCCACCGTCAAGCTCCTCGATTATGCCAAGGGGAATCTCATGAACACGGCACAGGCGGGGCTGGAAGTAGAAGCAATTATCTGATCCCTATTCCTCAACCCCGAAATAGCAGTCAAACACGCGCTTGGCCATCGGCACGGCGTACTCGCCGCCGCCCCCGGCGCGCTCCACGATGACCGTGACGGCGATCGCGGGATCCTCTGCGGGCGCGAAGCCCGTGAACCACGCGTGGCTCTCCTCCTTCTGGCCGGAATCGAATTCCGCGGAACCGGTCTTGCCGGCCGCCTGATAGGACAGGCCGGACAGGCGTCTGCCGGTACCGCCGTTGACGACGAGTACCATCATCTCCTGCAGGATCGCCGCTTCCTCTTCACTCATCACGCGGCCGATCTCCTCTCCCGCGTGCTCCTTTACGAGGGTCTTTCCGTCCGCACTGTCCACACTTTTCACCAGATAAGGCCGGACCATCACGCCGTCATTGGCGATCGCCTGGGTGATCATGTTCAGATGCAGTGGCGACATCGCCGTGGCGCCCTGACCGATCGAGAGCTGGATCACATCCCCGTCCGCGGCATCCGGCCCCATGACGGCATTGCTCACGCTCGCCGGGAAATCAACCGGGAGTTTGGATCCGAAGAGCAGCTGTGTGAGCGTCCTCCCGAAATCTCCGCGGTCCATCTGCATGCCGATATTCGCAAAAGACGAGTTGCAGGATTTCTGGAACGACCCGTAGAAATCGAGACTCCCGTGGCTCTCCCCGTGGAAGCAGTGGATCGTCTCCTCTCCCGCTTTGAACATGCCGTTACACTGATAATGATACGCGCCGTAGTCCTCCGGGTACTCCCTGATATACTCGAGCGCCGTCACCAGTTTAAAGGTGGAGCCCGGCGGATAGAGACCCTGTGAGGCCCTGTTGAGCAGTTCCGCATCCTCGTCGTCCGCGATGAGGGAATTCCACTCCGCGTCCACATGGTTGGGATCGAAGCCCGGCTTGGAGACCATGGCGAGAATCTCCCCCGTCCTCACATCCGTCACGATGATGGCGCCGCGATAAGCGGCCAGCGCTTTGGAGGCCACCTCCTGCAGCGGCACGGACAGCGTCGTGGTCACGCTGTTGCCGGGATTTTTCTTCCGTCCCTCATCCGCGTACCGCGCCTTTTCTGAGAGGGAAATGTCCGAACGGATGAGGTAATAGTTCTCCATCGCCTCGATCCCGGACTTGCCCTTGGTCGCATACCCGACCGCGTGCGCGAAAAGTTCCCCGTAGGGATAATAGCGCTCCTCGTCCCCGCCTTCCGACACCTCGCTGACAGCCAGCGCATCTCCGTCTCTTGAATAAATGGTCCCGCGCTCATTCTGCTCGAGCAGGATCCGTTGCCGGTTATTGTAGCTGTTGCTCATCATGGTCTGCCGGTTCACGTAGGCATAGCGGCACAGATAGATGCTCATGGCCGTAAAGAGCACCGTGAAGATGATCCCCACCACGGCGATCGGCGTGGGGGGACGAAGCGGCTTTCTGCCCCGGATGGGTCTGTCAGTCTTCTTCGTCATCTTCTCTCCTCTTCGCTCTCCGCTTCCCGGCACTCTCATGGACCGCCCTGAGGCGTTCCACCGCCTTTTTATGCTCTCCCGCCCGGATGAGCACGATCCCTTCCACAAGTCCGAACATGAGGATCGTCGCCAGTACGGAGGAACCGCCGTAGCTCACGAGCGGCAGCGTCACGCCCGTCAGCGGGATGAATTTCGTCCCGCCGCCGACCGTCAGGAACACCTGGAACACATAGATGATCCCGAAGCCTGCGCACAGGAGCCTGTAGAAAGGATCCCGGATCCACTCCGCGATCCGGAACACCATCCACGCCGTGGAGAGGCAGACCGCGAGCAGCGCCACCGCAAAGACGATCCCCAGTTCCTCGGCGATCGCCGAGAAGATGAAGTCCTGTTCCACAAACGGGATCGCCGAAGGATTCCCGCCGTAAAGCCCCAGGCCGAAGGGGCCTCCCACGCTGATCCCGAAGAGGGACTGCGTCACCTGATAGCCCGCGCTGTCAATGGAGGTCCAGGGATCCAGAAAGACCGCCACGCGCGCGCGCACATGGGCAAAGAGCCGGTAGGCCACGATACAGGAGACGATGCCGATCCCCAGTCCCGCCAGGAGATATTCGTAACGGTCCCTGGCGATGGTGAGCATCATGAAATAGACCGTGAAGAAGATCAGCGCCGCGCCCAGATCCCTCGAGAAGACCAGGATCAGCACATGCAGCGCAGCGCCCGCGGAGACCAGCAGGATATGCCAGAGTTCCTCGACGCGTGTCAGCGCCGCCGCCACAAAAAACACATAGACGATCTTGATGAATTCCGACGGCTGGAAGGTCACCCCGCCGACGGAGTAGTTGATATTGGAGCCGTTGATGGCACGTCCCAGGATGAGGACAAAGGAGAGTGCCGTGATACCGACGAGTCCGTAGGCCCACCACAGTTCCGACAGGATCCGGAAGCGCAATACGAGCTCCGGCAGGATCAGAGCGATCACGAGGGATGCCAGCGCGATGATGAACTGGCGGATCGCCTTGTTGCCCGAGAGCCTCGTCAGGATCGCCATACTGATCATGAGCAGCAGACACATGTTATTCACGATCAGCAGATTCGCATCGGGATAGATCACCCGGTAGAGAATGATGGTCGCGAGGATCACGATGGCCTGGAAGGCAAAGAAGAACAGATATCTCAGGTCGTTGGTCTTTAAGAGCATCTGCAGGAACAGGAGCCCCTGGATCCCGATCATGAGCAGGATCTGGACCGCGTAGAACGGCTTGCGCTTCTTCTCCGTGCGGTAGCGGAAGACCAGAAACGAGAACACGACATAGAGCACCAGAAGCAGTGCCCCGCCGACTCTCGCAAATTCTGACAGATAGACTCTCATCTCCTATTCCACACCGTTCCTGAAACGCCCCGTTGTCGTCTCCCACGGGAGCTCCCCGCTCCCGTCCCGTTCCTCCTGTTCCGTAAACAGCCGCAGGATCCGCGCCGTCTCCGCCGCGTCCTCCGTCGTCAGATCAATCCGCATCCGTCCGGTCCCCCACGATACGATGAGGCCGGCATACCGGTAAAGCGAAGCCGGCACCGCGTTGCGGATCACATTATAACAATACCAGCAGTCTCCCTGCACGGGGAGGATCCGTCCCTTGCGGTCACGGATCCGGTCCGTGAAGCCCGGTTCCCTGCCTCTCCCCGGACAGCGCCCGTCCGTACGGCGGATACAGTTCGCGCTGATCATCATCGGGACCCTGCCGTAGCAGACGATCCCCGCGCGCTCCGCCGCTTCCGCACCTGCCGTCTGCAGCAGCTCCGGGATCTCATACTGTGACAGCTCCGGAGAGAGCGTCCATTCATCAAAAAGAGACGATGTCTCCCGGTATGCCGCTCCGTTCCATAGCGGGATCGTATGATCCGCCTCCACGGTCCCTTCATATCCTTCCGCCCGCAGACAGGCAAGTTCCTCGATATTCCGCGCCAGTGCCCCCGCAAACGGGGCCGCGGCGCCGCGAAGCGCCTGCAGCATCTCCTCCGGCCCCGCGATACCCTTTTCTCTTCGCAGAACAAACGGAAGCGCCGCAAAGACCGGGACCCCTGCCCGGGCAGCGTCCAGCGCCATGCTTCCGCAGTCCGGGGATGATAACGGCATATAGACTCTCGCCGGCTTCACTTCCTGCGACAGCACCGCCCGGAGCTGTTCCCCCGTGCAGACGCTGGCCGTGATCACGATGCTCATGAAGCGCGCTCCCATGCGGAGAGGATCCGCTCCGTGAGCCGCCCGCAGGCATCCCGCCGCAGATCGTTCAATACCGACGCCGGGACAAATCCGTTCTCCCCGCAGATCACCTCGATCTCCTCCGGGACAAAGCTGCTCCCGCCGAAACGGTCCAGCTGCCTCTTCAGGCTCTCCGCATCCGCCGGATGCTTCTCGGCCCGCTGCGTCTCCGGTCCGGTCACCTCCGTCTCCAGCCCTCCGGCAGAAAGCGACAGGCGCACCGGTTCTCCGGTCACCGCACGGAGCCGCACCTGTACGGGAACACGGGACGGTTCCCCGAGGAATCTCTCCCGCACGCTTTCCGTCACCGACTCATCGCTCCCCGTATATCCGGGTGAATCCCCGGTGATCATATCCGCACCGTTGTGTGAGAAATAGTATCCCTCACAGAGCTCGCTCCTGAGATACAGTCCACGCAGGGTCTCCATCTCCCGCTTCCCGGGACGGTACGGTTCTTCCGGTGCCGCGTAGATCCTGTCGATCGCCGCACGGTATACCGCTGTTACTCCCGCCGTGTAGACGGGATCTTTCATCCTGCCCTCGATCTTTAAGGAATCGATAACGGGGCCTTTGAGGCCGTAAGCCGCTCCGGTACCCGGTGCGATGAGCCGGTCCAGAACCGGCAGGGTGCACATATCCCTGAGACTCAGCGGATAGCCGTCGTCATAAGACAGCCTGCAGGCTCCGGCACAGCGTCCGCGGTTGCCGCTCCTGCCGCCCAGCATGGCGGACATCAGGCACATCCCCGAATAGGAATAGCACATGGCGCCGTGGATAAAAGCCTCCAGCTCCACGCGCTCCCCGGTCCGCTTCTTGATCTCCGCCATCTCCGTGAGGGAAAGCTCCCTGGCAGGCACCACACGCCGCACGCCGCGCCCGGCCAGCCATGAGACCCCGTAAGCGCCGGTGACGGCCATCTGGGTACTGGCGTGGACCGGCAGGGCGGGAAACCGCTCCCGGATCAGGGACAGGACGCCCGGGTCCTGTACGATCACGCCGTCCAGCAGCGCGGCATCGAGCGGACGCAGATAGTCGGTCAGCTCATCAAATTCCCGTTCCTTGATGAGCGTATTGAGCGTCAGATAGATCCTGCAGCCGCGCAGATGCGCGAAGCGGATGGCTTCAATGAGCTCCTCATCCGAGAAATTGCCGGCGTAGGCACGGGCATTGAACCGTCTGCCGCCCAGATAGACCGCATCCGCTCCCGCCGCCACCGCGCCGGTCAGTCCTGCGTATTCTCCTGCGGGAGCCAACAGCTCCGGTTTCCTCGCGTCCGTATCGCCGCCTCCGTATGGATCATGTCTTTCATATGCAAAAGAGCCGCCGGTCGGCGGCTCTCTGGTTCATTTCTTGTCGCGGCTTTTCGGCTGCAGGGCCTCCTGAAGCAGCAGCTTCTTGTTGGCCTCATCCAGGTCCGCTTTCAGCGAATCCGCCTTCTTTTCCGTATTCTCCTGCTTGATCTGCGTCGCGATCAGTTCGTGTTTGAGATCGTAGAGTTCCTTATCCTTCTCCTCCAGCTGCGCCTGCAGCTCTTCGATCTGTCTCTTGGCCTTGAAATAATCATCCGAAATATTGAGCTGCACCATGATCGACTGCATATCGATGGGCTGATGCCTGAATCCCTCGGTCTGGCTGCACTCGTTCAGCTTGCTGTTCAGATAGGAGGCTACCTTTTGCAGGTACTCCTCACTCTCGAATCCGCTCAGGGTGATGACCCTGCCGCCGATGATCACTTCGGTATCGGTTTTTGCCGCCATAACTGCTCCTTTGCACGTATGCTCGACCAAACACTACCCGTCTATTTTAACTCACCCATAAAGCCTATTTCAAGTCCAAGATGGTGATAGGCTTCTTCCGTCGCCACCCGTCCCCTCGGTGTCCTGGTAATGAGCCCGTTCTTGATCAGATACGGTTCGTAGACATCCTCGATGGTGCCGGCATCCTCGCCGATGGCGGCGGCGATGTTGTCCAGCCCGACCGGACCGCCGTTAAAGCGGTGGATCATCGTGAGCAGCAGATTCCGGTCCGTATGATCGAGTCCCAGTTTGTCCACATCCATGAGATCGAGTGCCGTGACCGCGACCTCTTTCGTGATCACGCCGTCGAAACGCACCTGCGCGAAATCCCGGACACGCTTCAGGATCCGGTTGGCGATCCGGGGCGTGCCTCGGCTTCTCCGCGCCATCTCATGCGCCCCCTCCTCTTCCACCTGCACATCGAGCACGCGGGCGGACTGCAGGATGATCGCCTGCAGCTCATCGACCTCGTAATACTCCATGCGGTGCAGCATCCCGAAGCGGTCCCGGAGCGGAGCCGAGAGCATGCCGGCCCGGGTCGTCGCGCCGATCAGTGTGAAATGCGGCAGTTCCAGGCGGATGGACCGCGCCGTGGGGCCCTTGCCGATCATGATATCGATGCAGTAATCCTCCATCGCCGGGTAGAGCACCTCCTCCACCTGCCTGTTCAGACGGTGGATCTCGTCGATGAAGAGGACATCGCCCTCTTTGAGATTGTTGAGGATCGCCGCCATCTCCCCCGGCTTCTCGATCGCCGGGCCGCTGGTGATCCGGATATTGACGCCCATCTCCGCGGCGATGATGCCTGCGAGCGTCGTCTTGCCCAGACCCGGAGGGCCGTAGAACAGGAGATGATCCAGTGCCTCGCCGCGCTTCTTTGCCGCCGCGATGTAGATGTTCAGGCTCTCCTTGATCTTCTTCTGCCCGATGTAATCCGCGAGGCATTTGGGCCTCAGCGAATTCTCGATCCGGTGATCCTCGGGCGTCTGTCCGGGTTCCGTAGTCGAAGTGGTGCGGATCGTCCGTTTCTCTGCCATCTTACATCAGCTCCTTTAATGCCGCCTTGAGTATCGTCTCCGTATCGGCGCCGCTTTCCGTCCCCAGTACCGCGTAAACGGCGCGCATGGCCTCCTGCCCTCCGTAGCCCAGTGCCACCAGGGCTTCGATCGCCTCCTTGCCCGGATCGTCCGGAGCGAGTCCTCTTGCCGGAGCCGCCGTCTGCAGGGTGCCGGCCGTGAGCTCGTCGTCCGAGAAGCGGTCCTTGAGTTCCAGGATGATGCGCTCCGCGATCTTCTTGCCGACGCCCGGCGCCGCTGTGATCGCTTTACTGTCACCGGTCAGGATCGCAAAACGCAGCTCATCGGGGCTCATCACCGAGAGGATCGCCTGGCCGCCCTTGGGTCCCAGACCGCTCACGGTCAGCAGTTTCTTAAAGACCGACAGGTCATCCCGTGACAGGAAGCCGTAGAGCCTGCAGGCGTCCTGCGTGACACTGAAATATGTATAGAGCTTCACCTGCTCGCCCACGCCGGGCATCCGTGAGATCGTGTCCGCGGATACCGCGATCTCATACCCAACGCCGTTCACGTCGACGACGGCGCTGTCCTCTCCCGTATATTCCAGTATTCCGGAAATAAACGCGATCATGTCTCATTCCTCCCGTTCCCAAACAGTCTGTTCATATACGGCAGCACCGCTCCCGCCGCCACACCGATGAAAGCGCCCGTCACGGTCCCCGCGATGATGAGGGCCGGCGCGTAATACCCCATGCCGGGGAGCCCGGCGAGCAGACAGGCGACCAGCAGCTGCGCGAGATTGTGGCTCAGGCCTCCCGAGATGCTGACCCCCATGATCCCGAAATGTCCGGTGCGCTTTACCGCGTTCATCACGAGGAGGCTTGCCAGCGCGCCCGCCGCGCTGAAGAGGATCCCGAAGAGCGAACCGAACAGGAATCCCGCAATGAGGATCCGGAGCACATTGACCGTCAGTGCCGCCCGCGCCCCGCCTGCCGTCCGGTCCGGCGGCAGATATAACAGCAATACCACGGCCAGATTCGGCAGTCCCAGCTTCATCCCCGGCACGCCGAAGAAAAACGGGAGGCTCGCTTCCACATAGGACAGGATGAGTGCCGCGGCGAGCAGGAGTCCGGCGAGCGCGACGCCCATGCTCTTACTGCGCAACGGTATCCACCTCCGGCTCCTCCCCGCCCGCGATCTCCGCCACGAGTTTATGCGGCAGGCACACGATGCTCTCGCCTCTTCTTGAAATCCTGCCTCTGCGGATGCAGATCCCGTCGGGACAGTCCGCGTCGATCACCGCACAGGTGCCGTCCCGGATCACGATGATATTATACTCCGTCTCGCCCGGACGGGCATCCTCATAGACCTCCCCGTCCGCTCTCACGCTGAAGGTAGCGTCGTCAGAAAGTGCTCTCTCGGCAACGAGCCGTCCGTCCGAGTAGACCCGCACCATTCCGCCGTCTGCCGCCTCCCCGTACATGCGGCAGCCGACGGCGAGGACGATCCCCGCGATCACCGGGAGAAAAAACAGGATCAGATCCGCCCTCTTCACTGTCCGCGGCATCCTGCTATATCCTCTCGAGTTTCGCGCGCCAGGTGATCCGTCTCGTCGTATCGAGCCGGTCGAACTGAATGATGTAACAGGCATCGTCCGTATCCACCTGTGTCACGGTGCCGTCTCCGAACACGGCGTGCCGCACACGGTCACCCGCCGTAAACGCGGCGTCCCGCGCGCTCCCGGGAGGAAGAAGTTTCCTGTCCCTCTCGATATAGGCGCGCGCCGCCGCAAGCAATTGCTCGTCCGGCTCATGCGTGTATTCCAGCAGGGCCGGATCGATCTCCAGCAGAAACCGGGACGGATAGCGCGGCAGTCCCTCCGCCCCCCGGCCACCCGCCTCGGAAAGATACAATCTCTCCTTCGCCCTGGTCATGGCGACAAAAGCAAGCCGGCGCTCCTCCTCCATCCCCTCGAGGGTGTGCACCTTCCTCGAGGGAAAGATCCCTTCATTCATTCCCGCGAGGAATACATAGGAGAATTCCAGCCCCTTGGCGGCATGCACGGTCATGAGCCGCACGCGGTCCGCCTGATCCGACAGGGCATCCGCATTGGTGAAGAGCGCCAGATGCTTCAGATAATCCTCCGCACCCGCTTCCTCCCCGCAGGTCGTCTCATATTCAAACACCGACTGCTTAAGCTCCGCCAGATTATCGAGTCTGTCCTGCGCCCCCTCGGTGCGCAGCATCTCCTCGTAGCCGCTCTCGTTGATGAGGCTCGCGAGGATCTCGGAGACAGGCTCCGCGTTGTCCCTGCAGCGCTTGCCGTAACGCTCGATCAGTTCGATAAAGGCCTCCGCTTTGGTGTTTTTGAACAGCGGATCGGAGAGCATCTCTCCGAGCGCCTCATAAAGAGAGACCTCATGCTCCGCCGCGTATTCCTCCAATGCTTTCATCCGGCGGATCCCGAGGTTGCGCTTGGGCACATTGGCGATCCTGCGGAAAGAAAGATCATCCTGATACACGGCCATCCGGAGATAGCTCAGCGCGTCCTTAATCTCCATCCTCGCAAAGAACGGCACGCCGGAGGAGACCGTATACGGGATCTGCTCACGGATCAGTGCTTCCTCCAGCGAACGGGAAACATAATGCGCCCGGTAGAGGATCGTCATATCTTTGTAGGATGCGCCCTCCCCCTTCTTCACAAGGATCTCGCCGGTGATCCAGTCGGCCTCCTCCGCCGCATCCGCCGCAAAATGACACAACACGCTCTCCCCGTCCGGTCTTGTGGCGGCAAGCTGCTTCTCGATCCGGTTTCTGTTCACCGAGATCAGGGAATTGGCGGCCGCCAGGATCTGCGGCGTGGAACGGTAATTCTCATTCATCATCACGGTCTTCGTCCCCGGAAAGACACGCGCGAAATCCAGCAGATGTTTCACATCCGCACCGCGCCAGGTGTAGATCGTCTGATCCGGATCGCCCACGATGAAGAGATTGTGATGATAGCCGCACAGCGTCTCCATCAGCCGGTATTGCAGGGAATCGATATCCTGGAACTCATCGATCATGATGTATTCCAGTCGGTTCTGCCACTTGAGCCGGATATCCTCATGTTGAGAGAAGATGTAGAGTGTGAAGACGATGAGGTCGTTATAGTCGAGGCCGAAGCATTTCTTCTCCTGGTAGAGATAGCCGTAGAACAGGATATCCTCCGGCTCCGTCGCCCGGTCGTATTTCTCCTTGAGGATCTCGAGGGGCATCGCGACCATGTCGAGATAGTAATCAGGCTCCTTGAAGAGCTTGCGGATCTCGAACATGTCCCGCGCATGCGCATAGGTCATCTCGCGCAGGCTTAGGTGCCGCTCCTCATAGATGATCTTGAGCATGTCGTCGATATCGCTGTTGTCCAGCACCATGAAGCTCTTCGGATACTGCACCGCATGGGAATCCTCCTGCAGCACGCTCACGCAGAACCCGTGAAAGGTGTTGACGTAGCCGGTGTCGTTATCCCCGGTCAGCCGGTGGATCCGCTGCCGCATCTCATTGGCGGATTTATTGGTAAAGGTGACGCAGAGGATATGGCCGGGCAGGATCCCGAGTTCCTCCGTCAGATAGGCGAACCGGTGCGACAGCGCTCTTGTCTTGCCGCTGCCCGCGCCCGCGATGACGCGGACATAGCCCTCCGTGGCCGTGACCGCCTCCAGCTGCGCCTCATTGAGTTGTGAAAGCAGATTTCCCATGCGCCCCATTGTACCAAACATTTGTTCGGTTTGCAAGTCATGAAAAACCGCGCAGGGATCTTCCCCTGCGCGGTCTGTTTTGTGACCGTCCGCAGACTGCGGCAGAGTTGTCCGGATTTCTTACAGGTATTTGACCAGCTCGTCCCGCACACCGTCCATGCGCGCATCGACGATGCCGAAGTCCATCTGTTTGTAGCTCCATGCCGCGCGGCCGATGCCGTACTTCTCAAACGCCGCGTTGATCCCCTTGTAGAATGCGAGCGTATCCTCAGGGGTCGTGATGTCGATCGCGCCGTACTCGCCGCAGTAGAGGGAGATGCCCTCCTTCTCCGCCTTCTCGATGGCGGAGGCGAACATCTTATCATAGTAATCCGCCGCGAGTTCCATATCCGCGTAGGAGTAGCGCTCTTCAACGTCGAGCAGGTCCGCCGCCCAGTACGCACCCTGGTGCGTGAACTTGAAAGGCTCGTAGCAGTGGAAATTGTAGATCATGTTCTTATCCGCCGGCGGATCGAGATACTGCACGGTGGATACCGCATTGTAATCATAGCTGCCGATCAGGATCTTTGATTCGGGCGCATAGGCGCGGATCCGCTGCACACAGGTCTTCCAGATCCGGTTCCAGGGCTTGAGATACTCCTCATCCGTGACCTCATTCAGGAGTTCCAGCCACACGTGATCCGGGTCGCCGCCGAAGCGTTTTGCCATCTCCTCCCAGAGTCTGTAGAAATTCTCCTGGTACTTCTCGTTCTCGAAGAAGCCGCTCTCAGCCACCTGCTTGTCAAAGGAGTAGCCGAGCGTCTTATGGATATCCAGAACGATCCCGAGACCGTTGTCCAGAGCCAGCTTCACCGCACGTTCCACGCGCCCGAAGCCTTCCTGCTTCATGGACATGTCCTCATTCTGCAGGACATTGTAATCAATGGGCAGACGGACATGATCCAGTCCCCACGAAGCGATCTTTTTATAATCCTCCTCCGTGATAAAGGTATCCAGCCGCTCCTTGCTGTAGTCGCACTGGGACATCCATCCCCCCAGATTGATCCCTCTCCTCAGTCCCTTCATGCTTCTCTCCTTTCGCGTTTTGTTGCAGGTCTTTGTATCCCTTCTGCGGTATCCGGCATTCCGCCCCATACCGCCGGCATTCTCATCACAGATGTCTCTTCTTTTTCTTCTTTATTTTGTACATCTGCTCATCCGCCTTGCGCACCGCGTCCTCGAAATCCATCCCGGCAGTCAGGATGGTGGAATAAGTGCCGCAGCTGGCGGACACCTCATAGCCCAGACTCTTTCCCGCGATGATCAGTTTCTTCCCGATCTCGGCCAGGATCCGGTTCACGGCGCAGGGCCCCGGTATAAAAGCCAGCATCTCGTCCCCGCCGAAGCGGACGCACAGGGAATTCTCCGGGCAGGTCGTCTTCATGGCCACCGCAACGGACGCGATCGCATGATCGCCCGCTTCATGCCCGTACTCGTCGTTGATCATCTTGAGGTGATCCAGATCCGCCATCACGACCGTCAGCGGGATCCCGTCATTCTCCGGCTTTTTCTTCATCTCCTCGAAAGCCTCATGGAAGGCCATCCGATTATACAGCCCCGTCAGCCCGTCCATCTTGTACATTTCCTCCACCTTGGAGAGAAGGTACTGCTGGTAGCGCATGTTGAGATAGCCGCCCAGACCGGAGTTCACCATGTCGGTGATGTTGGGGGTCTTGGAATACTCCGTGATGTCATAGGTCTCGAAGAAATAGCAGGCATAGCCCATGACGCGTCCCATGAAATCGAGTGCCTGCACGATGAGCGGATACCCGGTATCCAGACGCTCTTCAAGGTGCGGGATCACATCGGACGGAGAAAAAGGCACCGGTTCCTTCACCTCTTCGGTGCCGTTTACGATCAGATAATACTTATTGTCCTTGTGCTTTGTCAGGAAGTAATTTGAGCCGGATACGAAGCAGTCACTGTTAACGACGCAGGCGACATGCTCCGTGAATTTGCACCGGAGCAGGGAGATCGCCTCCCCGACCGACTGCGCCGTGAGCATCGCCGAGGTGATGTCATGGATCTCACGGATGTCATCCTGAAAGCGGTAAAATCCCGTATTAAAGCGGTTGATCGTAAGCCGGTTGGGGAATTCCAGGGCTCTTTCGCAGCCGCAGGATTCATTGGTGATCACGCAGGGCTCCACATGGTATTCCGCCGCCGCGCTGCCGTTAATGGATGCCACGACCGCCTGTGCCGTGGTCCCGGCAAGCTCCGCGATCTCGCAGTTTGCTGTGGTGATGCCGGGAACCGACAGGAACGCCTCGTCATAGCCGTCATATCCGGTGACGATCATATCGCCGGGGACATCGACTCCCGCTTCCCGGAGCACATCGCAGGCATTGATCGCCATGATATCATTGCAGCAGATCAGCGCCTCCGGCAATTCCTCCCGCTGCAGCAGACGCCGTACCGCCTCTCTGGCGGGTGACGCCCAGAATTCCCCGTAACTGATGCTCTGCTCATCGTAGGGCAGTCCGTATTCCGCAAGCACCCGCCGGAAGGCATCTTCGCGTTCCGCGGAGAAACGGTTGCCCTGTATCCCGGCCAGCAGATGGAGTTTCTTCACCCCGTGCTCATCGATCACATGCCGCACGATCTTCTCAAAAGCAGGCACATAATCAAAATTGATGCTCACCGTTCTCTGATAGGAGCCGTCGACGACGATCACGGGGATGTCCCGCTGGAGCGCTTTCTCGATAAGCGCCCCGGCGATCCGGCGGCTTTTGATCTTCTCATCCATGATCACGAGCGCGTCGATCCGCTCATAGGGGACATAATCAAAGACGGCGGACTCCGCGGAGGGTTCCTCCTCCGACCAGTAGATGTCCGCGTTCAGGGCATAGACGATCATCCGGAGGCCCTGTTTCTTCAGGCATTCGTTAAAAGACTCAATATAGGCATGTACCTGGGGATCGTATACTCTTGAAGTACAAAGCGCCACGATCCTGTTTGTTCCCGGCATCCGTCCGCTCCTGCTGCTTACCGACACACAGTTCATATCATTTTAGTGTATGCCTCCCCCAAAGTCAACGCAGGGGAAAGTACAGCGGGGACGGATCGCCTGCAGGATCACATAAACTTCCAGGAGAGCACCTCATATCCGCTGCCGGCATAGGTGAAATACACGTCGTGCACCCCTCCGGGCACCTTCAGGAGTTCTGCCGTCACGGTCACGATCTGATCGCCCGGCGCCTCCACCGGCACATAGGCGAGCACCTCGCCGTCCGCGGCATCGAGACTGACACGGATCCAGCCGTTCCCCTGCCCCCGTATCTGCATCGAGATCGATCTCGCACCTCTGTCCGCGAAATCCGCGCCGTACACACTGCTCCAGCTGCCGTCGCCGATCCCGGTGAGGATCATCTCACCGTAGCCGCAGACCTCGGAAGCGCCGTACGCTTTCGTATCGATCCCGGCGGAATTACCCATGGTCACCGCGCGGACCTCCGCATACGGATCGAGCGGGCAGATCTGCGGCACACCGCTCCGCGTGCCCTTCGCCGGTGCCGGGGCGCCGTTTTCATCGATCGGCAGACGGTCGATATTGGTGCTGCGGTAACCGCCGGTGATCTCCATCGCCTCCTCGAGGATCCTGGTATGATAGGCGATATACCACCCGCCCTTGAAATGAAACATGCAATGATGATTGTTGCCGCCTCTGCCGAAGAAATCCCCGGGATTTTTCAGCACGCCGCGATCAAGCGTGAAAGGTCCCATCGGCGCATCAGAGACCATCGTGACGATCTCGCCGTTGTCGAATCCGTACTTCGCGGTCGCTTCCGGCGTCACATTGAAATTGGAACAATAGGAGTAGAAATACTTATCCCCGATCCGGTTGATACCGGAATCCTCAAAGAGATAAGGGACATGCGGGATCGGCACCGGATCCCCGTCCAGACTGATCATATCATCCGAAAGCCTCGCCATTCGCGCCGTCCCGGGATCCGGCTGATGCGCCTCATCCGGGATACCGCCGCCGAAGTAGATATAGGCTTTTCCGTCCTCATCCTGCAGCACCGCGGGATCAAAGAGCCAGGTGACCTCCGCGCAGGTCGGTGTATCACGCGAGATCAGCGCCCGCCCGATGGGATCGGTGAAAGGTCCCGCCGGATCATCCGCGGTCAGGACCGCGATGCCGTTGCCGCTGTTTGCAAAATAGAGAAAGAATTTATCCTTGCCGTCGATCGTCTTCCAGGCCGCGGCAGGCGCCCAGGAATTGCCGCCCCATTTGGCGGCGCCGCTCTTCGAGGCGGCAGCGATGCAGCCGTGATCCGTCCAGTTCACGAGATCCGCCGAGGAGACCACATGGATCTTGTTGATATCGCCGTAGGTATTCTCGCCGATCACGCCCTTGTCATCCGGCACCGGCGCGTCGCCCGTCATGTAGAGATACACCCTGTCACGGTAAACGAGCGCCCACGGATCCGCGCCGAAGCGCTGTGTCATCACGGGGTTGTGATCGCCGGGCTTCTTGAGCGGTCTGCAGAGATCAAGTCCCTGAAACAGTTCCGCAGCGTCTTTCCTGTTTTGCTCTCCCATGGGGGGGGTTCTTCCTTTCTGTGGATGGATCAGCGGGTGACAGTTGTTCCGCTCACCGGCATCAGCCGATGCTGGAACGCTTGACGAGGTGGCATGGGAATCTGCGGACATCGGGTTCTCCCGTGTTCTCCTCCTGCTCTCCCTCGATCCGGTCGATCAGTAACTCCGCGGCACACTGTCCGATCTCGGAAAGCGGCAGCGCCGTGGTGGTCAGCGGCGGGTTGAAATACGCAGCGATGCTCTCATCGTCAAATCCCGCAACGGAGATCTCCCTCCCGATGCGGATCTTCCGGCTGTTCAGGTAATCATAGACTCCTCCGGCCATCTTGTCGGAGATCGCGAAGAACGCGCTGGGTTTTCTTGCGCTCAGCGTCTCCGCGCCGAGCCATCCGCTCTCCCTGGTCCACTCGCCGTAGTAGACGAGGTCCGGATCGAACGGGACACCGTGCTCGAACAGCGCGCGCTGATAACCGATCAGACGCTGCTGCGTGTGGATATTCTCCTGCTTGCCGCCGATGAAGCCGATCCTCTCGTGCCCCTTGTTTAACAGGAGCGAAACGATCTCGCAGGCGCTCTTCTCATCGTCGATGACAACGGAAGGCACCTTTGCCGAATCGGAAAACGCGTAGCACATCACCGCGGGGAGCGGCAGCCTCTCATCAAAACAGCGGATGATCCGCGCGTGTCCGGCGAGATAGATCACTCCGTCTACACGTGCGGAGAGCACATCCTGCAGCACCGGATCCACGATGGAATGATAGGCCTCCTCGCTGTCATACCAGGTGTCTCCCCATCTGGCATAGAGGCGGAGATTGCGCACCGTCACGCGGTAATCGTGCTCCTCGCTGTACTCCATGATGCTCTCGATGACCGGCGGCGATGTAAACTGTGCGATATCCTCGGCGATGATGGCGATGATCCTGGTCCGCTGCATCCTGAGACCCTTGGCTACATAATTGGGCTTGTAGCCGGTCTCCTCGATCGCGGCCAGGATCTTCTCCTGTGTCTCGCGGCTGGTCTTCGCCTTGCCGTTGATGACATTCGATACCGTCGTGGGAGATACGCCGCAGCGGTCAGCGATTTCTTTGATCGTGACCATCTCTTTGTTATTCCTTTCCTTCCACGCGCAGCATGACGACCGAAGCCCTGGGCAGCTTCACCGCAAGCTTCCGGCCCTCACCGCTGTACCCGTTAAACGCCTCTTCCTTCACCGTATCCGGCGCGTCAAAAGTGTTGTGATCATGCACATCGGAGGACGTCACGATGCTCGCCTCCTTTACCGTAACCGCACTGTCGTCGGCAAAAAGGATCTCGACATCCTGCGCATCCGTCAGGGAGAGGTTGCCCAGCGTGATCGTGACGACACCGTCCTTCTCCGAAACGGACTCGGTGATGAGCGGCACCTGCCACTCGCCGATCCCGTCCGTGCCGGCGCCCGTAAGGGAACTCTCCAGCAGATCCGCGCCCTGGTGATGTCTGAACTGGTGCAGCACATGCCAGGTCGGGGTCTTGACCATCTTATCGCCCTCCGTGAGGATCACGGACTGCAGAACATTGATCAGCTGTGCGAGACAGGCCATCTTCACACGGTCGCTGTGCTTGTTGAAGATGTTGAGCGTGATGCCCGCCACCAGTGCGTCGCGGACCGTGGACTGCTGATAGAGGAAGCCGGGGTTCGTGCCCTTCTCCACATTGAACCAGTTGCCCCACTCATCCACCGCGAAGCCGATCTTCTTCTCCGGATCGAACTGATCGATGACCGCCTCGTGTCCGCGGATCATCTTCTCGATGCCCAGGGCCTTGAAGAGGGTCTGATACCATCTCTCATCGGAGAATTCGATCGCGGCGCCCTTGTCGTCCCACCCGCCGGGGAACACATAGTAATGCAGGCTCATCAGATCCATGAAGCCGTGCGAGCCCGCCGGCGCATGATCGTAGCAGGTTTCCAGAAGAACTTTGGTCCAGTAGGTATCCTCCGTGCCGGGGCCGCAGGCGATCTTTGCGATCGGTGCGTCCTTGTCATACTGGCGCACATAGGTCTGATAACGTCGGTACTCATTGGCGTAGTGGGCGGGCGTCATATTGCCGCCGCAGCCCCAGTTCTCGTTGCCGACGCCGAAATAATCGACGCGCCAGGGCTCCTCATGACCGTTCTTCTTGCGCAGCTCCGCCATCGGGGAGACACCGTTAAAGGTCATATACTCGACCCACTCGCTCATCTCCTGCACGGTACCGCTGCCCAGATTGCCGTTCACATAGGTCTTGCAGCCGATCTGGCGGCAGAGCTCCATGTACTCGTGGGTGCCGAAGCTGTTGTCCTCGATGACGCCGCCCCAGTGCGTGTTGACCAGTTTCTTGCGGCCGGATTTCTCGCCGATCCCGTCCTTCCAGTGATACTCGTCGGCGAAACATCCGCCCGGCCAGCGCAGCACGGGCACCCGGATCTCTTTGAGCGCCTCGACGACATCCGTGCGCATACCGGCGACATTGGGGATGTCGGAGTGCTCTCCCACGTAGACACCGTCGTAGATGCAGCGTCCCAGATGCTCCGAAAAGTGTCCGTAGATCTCGGGTTCGATCCTGCTCTTCTTATTCGCGGTGTCGATCACAAGTCTCGCCATGATAGTTCCTCTTCCCTTTCTCTGCGTTTCGCAGTCACGCCGCGGCCATCCCGCAGCCCCCGTTCTTTACTGTTCGAATTTCCACAATACCTTGGTCGCCGCCGGCGCCTGCGCGAAAGGTCCGGGCAGAGCCGCGACACCGCGATGGTCACCCAGATAATCGCTGTCAAAGGTGATCGCCGTGCCGTCCGTATTCTCGAAGCGCTGCTCCGGCTCAAAGGCACAGCCCAGAATGTCGCTCGTGATGATGCGGTCTTTGAAGTCCTTGAGATGCTTGTAGAGATCCGTCTTGATCGTGTAGCGGCCGTTCTTCTCCACCAGCTCCACGCTCACGCGCGCTTTTCGCACGGAGACAGTGAATCCGTCCTTCTCGTGCTTGCTGACGCTCGCGCCGTTGAAATAGGCGTTGCCGCCGACCCATACGGGCAGATGCCCGAAATGTGCCTCGCCCAGATGCATCATGTCCGGATGCTTCTCGAAATCGAACTGATCGTTCCAGTCCTCATAGGACGGGAAGATGTCAAACGGCTTCGTCCCGACCGCCTCGTGTTCCGGATGCTGGGCAGGCCGCTTCTTATCATGGATGGGATAGACCTGCACGAAGATGTTGTTGTAGATGCGGTCGTCGCCGTGCAGGATCGTCATGAAGCCGGCGACCTCGGTACGGTGCCTGATATGGTAAGGTGTGTACCTGGGCTCTCTCTGGCCGTTGACGATGCTGTCCACACCCGAATTGATGAGGGAGAAGCCGCCGAGGATCAGATTGTGCACGACGCCGATGCCTTCGCTGGGGATCGTGATCGACACCGGCGAGAGCAGCAGATTGTTGTCGATGAGGGTCGGGCCGTGGCCCACCTCGACGAAGACATCCGTCGAGAACATCGCGCCCTGCGCCTGTTTCCTGCCCTCCGGACGGACATTGTCATGCATGAGGTTCCGGCTGACCCGTGCACCCTGGGCCTCCCAGTCAAGCCAGACACCCATGATGCAGTGGTGGATATGATTGCGCCGGATCGTCACATCGATCGCCGCGTGCAGCTTGATGCCCGCGGTCTCCGCGCCGCCCAGCTGCTGGGAATTGCAGATATGATGGATCTCGCAGTCCTCGATCGTGGAGAAGACACCGCCCATGCGGCCCACGATACCGGTCTGCTCGCAGTGATGGACATTGCAGCGGCGGACGATATGATGGCCGACCCGCTCCTTGAGCCAGCCGTGATACTGGCCGCGGCAGACGGCGTCGCGCTCCATCTGCGTCGGGCTCTTCACATGCTTATGGAAGAAATACTGATCGTTCTCGGGATCGCAGTATTTGCCGAGGGAGATGCCGCAGCAGCGGCTGCCGTAGACTTCGCAGTCCTCGATGATCCAGGCGCGGGACCAGTGCGGGCCGATCATGCCGTCCTGATAGGAGGCCGGCGGCGCCCAGGTGGTCGCTGCCTTGCAGATCGTGAAGCCGCTCACCGTGATACAGTCGATCCCGTTCTCCTCGGGCATGAAGCAGTTCCTGCGGACCGCGATCTCGACCTTCTCCTTATTGGGATCCAGACCGCGGAAATTGGCATACAGGACCGTCTCGTCGCCGTCCTGCTCGGTGAACCACTTGTAGCGGGATTCCTCCTGGTTCCAGGCGCAGGGATCCGCGGCGCCCTTGATGCAGTCCTTGAGGGAATCCGCCTCGTACATGGCCAGATCGTTTAAGTAGACGCTGCCGGTGTGGCGGATCGCCGGTGCGAAATACCAGTCCCCGCAGACTCTTTCCACATAGGGGTTATAGGAGCCGAACACGCCGTTGTTGACACGCACGGTCCAGACATCACCCTTGTACTTCTTCCAGCCCTTCATCTCCTCGGCGCCCGTGATCACGGCAGCCAGAGGCTTCTCGGAACGGTAGACGATGCGCCTGTCATCGGTTCCCGCATGACGGGGCACGACATGTTCGCGGTAGATCCCGGGAGCAACGATGACCTCATCTCCGGGCTTTGCGATGCGCGCGGCATCGTCAATGTGCTTAAACGGCATGTTTTTGGAGCCGTCCCCGTCTTTGGAAGCGCTGGCTGATACGTAGTAGATCATACGTCCTCCTTATCCGATCCGATCGATCTGAAAAAAGAAATGTTTACCGGTTGGTGTATCGTTAAACAATCACAAAACACCCATGTTTTCATACTATATTATGGGGATCGTGCTTGTCAATGTTTATTTTTTGTTGTAACCTGTATATGATTTTGTCATTGTATCTGTATTCGGGCATTGTTTAACGTTTTTTCGTCAGCGGGAGGAATGCCGATGCAAGCGATC
>JAEEGL016988738.1_pt1 | contig 31421 bp, 22 predicted proteins | sample 9134231 | NCBI WGS metagenome assembly JAEEGL01 (sample SAMN16246548, study PRJNA631951) | gut metagenome | biome: gut microbiome; feature: rumen; material: fiber-attached | host: Bos | place: Iran: Karaj | collected 2018-10 | reverse complement strand
ATCGCCTACATCAACCTTTCCGGTGGTGTCGGCGTCGCCTATCAGCCGGATCAGGAGCCGAATGATATCGCTGTGATCGGCGAGGGTGTTCATCAAAAATTCGACGAGATTCTCGTACCGGCTGGTCTCGGCAACGTGGCTATTTTTACTGAGCTCGGTCGTTTCATGCTGGCTCCGTACGGACAGCTTGTTACCAAGTGCATTCACCAGAAGCACATTTATAAGGAATATGTCGGCCTCAACACCTGTGCCGTCGACCTGATGCGTCCGGCGATGTACGGTGCCTATCATCATATCACGGTGCTTGGCAAGGAAGATAAGCCGTGCGACCATGTCTATGATGTGACCGGATCCCTCTGCGAGAACAACGACAAATTCGCGATTGACCGCAAGCTTCCGGAGGTCGAGATCGGTGACTATCTTGTCATCCACGATACCGGAGGTCATGGTTATTCGATGGGCTACAACTACAACGGAAAGCTGAAGTCCGCCGAGCTTCTGCTAAAAGAAGACGGCACCATCGAGATGATCCGTCGTCGGGAAACACCACGTGACTACTTCTCGACCTTCGACTTCTCACGCTACTACGATCGGATCAAGTTTAATGACTGATCGTATTGCGCCATAAACAAGTAATCAAAAAATCAACGCAGGATGAGCATCCCTCACTGACGGGACACTCATCCTGTTTATTATTTTCGGGCATTCTTAGCCATTTGGGATTCTGTACTTTCAGAAACCTGCATCTTCAAAAGCCTGTATCCCTGAATCCCACACCTATGTTTCTTTACTTTCAGCATCTTACACCCTTCTTCTCTTCGACCACTTGCCATACACGGTTTTCTTCCCGTCCTTCTTGAATGCTCGTATTCGGATATAGTACGTGCTGTTCTTTTTCAAGTTTTTGATCGTCGTCTTTGTACCGCTAAAAGTCTTCTTCTTTGCCTTCTTCCAGCTGTTCTTCTTCGTGGTGTATTCGACCTGATACTTCACGCCCTTGATCTTTTTTACCTTAACCGTGAGCGATTTCCCCGAACGTGATGTCTTCGTTACCTTAACTTTCCCCGGCTTTACGGATGACGAAATATCCGACATATCGGAAACGATTTTCTCAATGATGATCGGATCATCGATCTCCGGCTCATCCACGAGAGTGGCAGCCGGTCCGGTTGCCGCATCCGGCGAACCGGTCGGTGTTGCTTTCGGGTTTCCCGACGGTGTCGCGGAAGGAGATGCCGACGGTGTGGCTGATGGCTTAGCCGACGGTGTGACACCCGGAGCCACGGTAGCCGCCGGCAGGACGCTTCCGCCCCCGGAACCCGATTCGGAACCACCGCCGGACCCCGAACCGCTACCAGAACCACTGCCACTTCCTGTGCCGCTTCCACTGCCTGACCCACTGCCACTTCCAGCTTCGCTTCCACTTCCGGAACCTGAGCCTCCGCCGGTGCCGCTTCCACTACCCGAACCTGCTCCACCGCCTGTCCCGGTACCACTCCCAGCCTGACTTCCACTTCCGGAACCGCTTCCGCTCTTCGACTTAACCGTCACGCGCGCCTTTTTCTTAAGCGTCTTGGTCCGATAGTTGAAATCATGCTTCGGCGTATAGACCACATCGTAGGTATGCACACCTACTCTTGGCTCGATATCGGGATCCTCGAACGACCAACTTCCCTCAACATCACTCGACCACTTGATTGCGTCCAGATAGATCCTCGCATCACCGAGCGTCTGCCCCTCTTCCATCTCAAGATCGAGCGCGTAATCACCATTCTGCGTAAACGTGTAGTCCTTCTTCAGCAGGTAGTCCTCATTCCCCTCATAGATGATCCCTGTACCGAAGATATTGCTGGCCGAAGACTTCAGATCGATCGTACCATGCTGATAATACATGTTATTCCAGTACGTATCCATGATCTCGAACTTTGCTCCCGGCTCACACTCCAGATCCGCACCGCCAAATCTCACCAGTTTCTTGAGCGGCACGATAAAGGTCGAACCGGACTTCAATTTCAAATTGCTTGCCGCCGCCGGAATCGTGACAAAATCCTCCCCGACATACATGATATAAGCCTTCTCTCCCAAAGCCTGCGAAAACTGCAGCACCGTCAGCATATCATTCGTATATCGCACCTCATGACCGGACGTCGTGGATGTGATATTCATCGACCATTTCTTGTACGGATCCACCATTAACTGAAACATATGTGGCACCTGCTGACCGTACTCCTCATAGGTTGGACTCGCCTCGCCGAATCTCTCAAACGCCGCCTGCTCGGCATCCGTAACACCATCATTTTGCCAGGAATACCCATTTACCGTACCGCCGGAAGCCTTCACTTCCATCGGTGTCCACATGGTCCCCATCGTCAAAGCCAGCGAAGTAGCCACTGCCAGCATCCGTTTTCTTCTCTTAAAAAATGTAAAAATCCCCATAAAAATCCTCCTATTCTGCCCAAAGATACACAAAAATATCCCAGGCTACCTAAAAATAGCATCAATTAATAAACCTTTCGGCCATAAAAATCATATCATCTTGTGAAAAGTAGCAGACATACTGCCATGACGCTCGCCGAACCCCGATCGGTTTCCGGTGGCAAAGATCTGATAAGGAGTCGCAGACCGCGCTCCCAAAACAACGTGGTGAACAGAAGATCACGACGTCGTATCCCTTCGAAGGACCTTCATCATATCATAACGATCCTTTGATTGTCAAGAGAGAAATAAAAAAAGTGCCGGACACGCCGGCACCATATCATAATCCTACGATAATATCTCGATTTTCTCCAGCATCACATCCCGGCCGGCAATCACCTTCCCATTGCCGTCCGAACAGAACGGACACAGATACTTGTGCTCCCTGTCCGGGTGATACTCCTTCCCGCAGCCGGCACACACAACCCTCACCGGCACCGTCTCGACTTCCAAAGACGAGCCCTCCAGGATCGTCCCCTTTACAGCCGACGGATAATACTTGTGAAGATACTCCGGCAGCACATCGGTCATCTCCCCCACCGACACAAACAGGCGAGCCACCCGGCTCGCCCGCTCTTTATTCGCCTCTTCAATCGCTTGGTTGACAAACCTCACAACATAACTCATCTCGTGCATAAACTGCTCCTAAAGCAAACCGCTGTTTGAATTGCATAAGCAGCGAGGTACCTTTGCGAACGCCGGTGCGTAGGCGCCGTATTCTGGCGCCATGCACCGCTGCGTTCGGAAATGGCGCACGGCACTCTTCGCGAAGCGAAAGTGCAGCTGATGCTTGCATCAGCTTGAGTCCCGCGCGCTTATGCAATTACTAACAGCGACTAGTTACTCACCCAATTTTGGTTTTCCCACCCATATATGGCTGCAAAACCTCCGGAATATTAACCGAGAGATCCTCATTGAGGTTATTCTCAAGAAAAGCGATCAGCATACGCGGCGGCGCCACCACTGTATTATTCAGCGTATGCGCGAAATACTTCCCATCCTTGCCCTTCACACGGATCCCCAGACGACGCGCCTGCGCATCCGAAAGATTCGAACAGGAACCAACCTCGAAATACTTCTTCTGACGTGGCGACCATGCCTCCACATCCACCGACTTGATCTTGAGATCTGCCAGATCTCCCGAGCAACACTCAAGCGTACGAACCGGAATATCCAGCGAACGGAACAGATCCACCGTGTTCTGCCACAGCTTATCGAACCACATCGGGCTCTCCTCCGGCTTACAAACCACGATCATCTCCTGCTTCTCAAACTGATGGATACGGTACACACCGCGCTCCTCGATGCCGTGCGCACCCTTCTCCTTGCGGAAGCACGGAGAATAGCTGGTAAGCGTTTTCGGCAGTTCCTCCTCGGGAACGATCTTATTGATAAACTTACCGATCATCGAGTGCTCACTCGTACCGATCAGATAGAGATCCTCGCCCTCGATCTTGTACATCATCGCGTCCATCTCCTCGAAGGACATCACTCCCGTCACCACGTTGGAACGGATCATAAAAGGCGGTACACAGTACGTAAAACCGCGATCGATCATAAAGTCTCGCGCATAAGAGATCACCGCCGAATGAAGTCTCGCGATATCTCCCATCAGGTAATAGAAGCCGTTTCCTGCCACATCTCGCGCCGCGTCAAGATCGATCCCATTGTGCTTCTCCATGATCTCCGTATGATACGGAATCTCAAAGTCGGGAACGACCGGCTCGCCGTATTTTTCCACCTCAACATTCTCAGAATCATCCTTGCCGATCGGCACACTCGGATCGATGATATTCGGGATGACCATCATCCTCTTCTTCACCTCTTCCGCGAGCGTAGCCTCCTGCTCCTCCAGGTTCTTAAGCTGCTCAGCCTGCGCTGTCACCTCAGCCTTGACCTTCTCGGCCTCGTCCTTCTTCCCCTGGCTCATCAGCGCGCCGATCTCCTTCGACTTCACATTGCGCTGATTGCGGATATCATCCGCCTGCTGCTGCACCTCGCGACGCTTCTGATCATACTCGATCACCTCGTCAACAAGCGGAAGCTTCTTGTCCTGGAATTTTTTCTTGATATTGTCCTTAACGATGTCCGGATTCTCACGAACAAAACGTATATCCAACATAACGGTTCTTCTCCTTATCGATATATTTTTTCCCCCAAACGTATCGGGCGATACCTATCATAGCACAAGGCAGGTTATTTTTCAACCTTAATCAATCTGAATATCTCCCATCGAGGTTTCGATGTGGAAAAATCTCCTCTCACCGTCACCTTTTCTCGCACTGTGAGCGATATCATCGTTGCTCTTCTCGTCGTAGAAACGGATATCTCCCAGACTCACATCGAGGTCAACCTCGTACCGATCGGCGATATCTGCCTTCGGCTCCGGAAGCTCATAGCGGAAGTCTCCCATCGACAGATCCGCGTCCACCTGATAGAGATCGGACTTCACGACCGTGACATCTCCGGTTGACATGTCAAGAGACGCCTCACCTGTGCATGTCACCCCGGTAACCGTAAGATCGCCGGCCGAAACATCGACATCCAACTGATCGGCACGGAAGCCGTCGAGCGCCACGCCGCCTGCCGACGAATCGATCTCCATCTTCCTTGCCTCCAGGATGCCGGCACCGTCCACTCTGACATCGCCGGTCGAAACATCCAGATCGTAGGACAATTTGGCATTCTTCGGTACCTGAACGATGATCTTCCCATCATCGCCACCGAAGTGAAAACCGAAAATATGAAAGCCCGACTTCTCCTTGATCAGCACTTCACTATCGCCTCGCTCGATCTCGGGTTCACCGTAAAAATCTCCATTGTAGAGCACCTTCACATCATTACCGTCGATCGGCTCGATCTTCAGTTCCGCCTGACTCAGATCCACATTGATTTTATCGATCGAACCGAGATCAAAGGTTTTGTCGCCGTCATAGTGCGACGTCTTGAAAGGTCCGAACAGATGAAGTCCGCCGAATCCCGAGAACAATTTGAATCCACGGAAGATATTAAACCCGGTATTGATCACGAAAAATGCGACAACGATAAGCAGGATAACTACCCATGTCGGCATCTTGCCCCCATGATCATAGGTATACACGCCCTGGGTGTCAGCACCACCCGGCTCGGCCGAAGCGTTGGCCTGGTTATTCATATACTCGGCCGTCGCGCCGGTAAACGCAGCCGTCTGCCCGGAAAACACACTATCTCCGGAACCAGCCTGCGCAGCAGCCGCACCGGTATCACCATCAACCGCACCTGCATCAGTACTCGAAGCGCCATCGGCACCGGCCCCCGCATTACCATCGGTTTCCTGCGCTGCACCCTCAGGCGGAAGCCCGGCTCCGCGCTGGCAGCCCTTTGCCAATTCACGGAAGCGACCGGACACGCTCCCGGCATAGATCAGGAAAAATACACCGATCGCCGCGAATAGAAGCACCGAACAGGATACGATCCCTCCAACGAACCCCGGAAGCATATTGCTGAAACTCGATGCCGCAGGTCCCATGATGATAATAACGATACCCAGCACGATACAAGCCGTACGTCTTCCGGCCCACTCGTCGCTCGTCATCTCCATCTCCATCAGCGCGCCACCGTTTAGCTGAATCGCGTCCTTATGCACGTTTCCATAGCGTTTCGTCTGCTGGCTCGCGATGATAAAGAGCGCGACCGCACCGGCAATACAAGCGAAAAATGCCGCATTACTGACCGCTTCAACCACAACCTTCGGTGCGCCTATCTTCAGCACTGACTCCAACACACTATTCACATATGGCGCCAGGATGCATAACGACACGGCAAACGCCACCATACGCGCGTGCCGCCTCGCAAACTTCAGGTACTCAACGACATCCTCCAGTGTCCACGAAAGACGCCTTTTGTAACCCACTCCGTTCATCGGTTTCTTCCTCCTTTATTCTGCCTATATTCCATGCATAAATCAGCCTGATACCTAATGACTTAATCGTCCAAACAACTTAACCGTCCTTATGACTTGACCGTCCTTGCCACACGATACGCGATATTGGTCCACAACTGCGGAATGACACCCAGGTCTCTCTTCAGCGTCTGCGGAAGCGTCGGGATCCGGTCATATAAAAATGCGATGTACTCATCCTTATCCTCACCGAAATCCAGGATCTCGATCTCGTAGGTCCTGGCCGCTGTCCGCCTGGACTCATTGATCTCCGTGACCACACCGGAGACCGTGATATCTTTATTCCGCGTTGTCACATCCACGCGCGTGGGATCACCCAGTTCAAAATCACCCTCGTCCAGATACACCGTGATACTGTGCTCGGTCAAAAGCGTCGTGATACCGTCATACGCCGTATCATCGCCCTCCGCGTAAGCCCGGATTAGCTCGCCCTCATGCACTTTCACAACCTCATCATCACTATCCCGTCCGTCGACAAGGAACATGGACATGATCAGGTAGTACAGATTACGAACCAGCCAGAATATCAGGATCAGGAAACTGATCAACTGTGACACTTCAAAGATCCAGATCATCCTTACGATCCCGGCAACGGAAAGCAAAGCAAAGATGATAAACGGTGCCAGCGCCTTTATATCGCGCTTTTTGACAACCTTCCTTCCGCTCTTATCCGTAACCTTAAACACCTTGGTTGTAATACCGAAAAATTCCTTCAGGATCGGCAGTAGCATCTTCGGCATCACACTGGTTTCATAGATACCGCTCCACTTCGTCGAAATACAGTTCTTACTGGTTATCCGTAGCGACAGTTCCTGCATGACAAACATCGGCACCCAGAATACGACCAGCTCAAGCCAGTTACATAAAAATACGGGAATCGCAAACACGGCAAACACCAGTGGCGATATCATATAGATCAGATTTTTAATCGGCGAATACCAATAGATCACGGAGCTGAAATAACTGATCTTCTGGCTGATCGTCAGTTCCTTTTTCCGGAAGATCTTCAACTGTCTCGCCGTCGCAATCACTCCGCGTCCCCAGCGCGTACGCTGCTTGATATGCTCGCTGTAGGTATCCGGCGTCTGCCCGGAAGCAAGCGGCTCCGGAAGTCCCAGACTCACATAACCGGCCCCCTCGATCATCATACCCGTCGCAAAATCCTCCGTGATCGATTCGGTATAAAAGCCCCCGATATCCTCCAGCGCACGACGCGACAGAACGGTATTGGAACCGCCGTAGATCACGCTGTTGGAAGACGTCTTAGCCGGCTCGATCGAGCGATAGAAAAAGTCCTGCTCGTTCGGCGCCTTTTTCTCCGAATACAACGCATGCTGGAAGATGTCCGGCGTATAGAAACACTGCGGTGTCTGAAGCAGTCCCAGATGCAGTTTTTCCTCCTCCGGACGGTCCGCCTGACGCAGTTCCGCGTCCACAAAATACGGAATTGTTTTCAACAAAAATTCACTGCGCGGAATCATATCCGCATCGAGCGTTACCACATACGGCGATGACGTACGTTCCATCGCTTTATTCAGGTTTCCGGCCTTCGCCCCCTCATTATCCGGGCGGTCGAAATACCCGACTCCCATCTCCTCAGCAAGCTCGCGAATATGCGCGCGCCTGTTATCATCACAAACCCAGACATGCACCTTGCTCTTGTCCGGATACTGCAGCCTGACACAACCACCGATCGTCTTGCGCAGAAGCTCCGCGGGCTCATTGTACGTAGCGATAAAAATATCCACATCCGGCCACGCGTCCTCCGGGATCTCCGGCACAGGATAATCCTTCTTGCCAAAGAGGTTCATATACAGAACCATCGACTCCAAAAATCCGATGATCTCCACGATAAGGAGGATGATATTCGCCGCGATCGCGAGCGGTCCGGCCTCGATAGGGATCGAAGCGGCCACACGCCAGATCAGATATGTGATCATAAAGAAAATACACAGGATCAAACACAATACGATTCCTTTTTTCGCATGCGGCTTTCCATCCGTACGTCCGTAGTTGTAGACATCCTCGTATGTGTTATAATTCTTCTTTGATTTTCCGGTTGATTTTTTCTTCTTTTTTCTGCGAAGAAACAGTAAGAACAAAGCGGAAACCGGAACCATGATCCCGATCGTGATCAGGATATACCACGGCCACTTAACGACAACCCGGTACCCCCTGTCACCGAGCGTTGACGTAATATAATCCTTGACCTTGGTACCGAATTCCTTTTTAATAATATCAGCGGGTCTCGGAACGCTCTCAACCGTACGTTCCGCCTTGATCACTTCCTTCAACCACTTACCGCCGACTGTTAACTCGTTTTCATCATATCCCTCCGCCGGCTCGAATCCTGACTTAAAAATCGCCGAGGATTCATCACGATCCGACAGACTCCAAACAGCATAGCTGATTTTTTCCTGATTCAAAAATGAGAACCACTCTGTCGCGGACTTGAAATCAATGTCACCGTCTCCGCTGGATTCACTGATACCGCACTCACTGATAAATACCGGCAGGCCCCAGTTCAGAGCCGTCACCAGACCGCTCCGGACATTATGCCCATGAGATGCCGCATAAAAATGCAGTACATACATCAGGTTATCAAAACCAATACGACGCAGAGCCGCGTCCCCCAGATTCCTATCATACTCCGGCGTACCCACCAGGACCACCGACTCCGGAATCTCCTCACGGATAATAGGGATGATCGTCCGGGCATACGTCATGACATCGTTCCAGACGGTCTCACCGTTCGGCTCATTACAGATTTCAAAAATGATATTCGGACTGCTTTTATACTTGGACGCGATCTTTTTGAAAAATTCTCTCGCTTCCGCGATATTATCATTCGGATTGGAATCCTTCAGGATATGCCAATCCACGATCACATACATATCAGCAGCGATCGCATAGTCGATGCCCTTGCACATCAGATCATAACTTTCTTCCTGTGCGCCGTCACTGTATACTTCCGAATACATCGCCAAACGAATAAGATTACAATCCCATTCCCTGGATATGGTTTTGAAAAGATCCTCATTAATATAATTAGGAAACCAGGTGAGCCCGTGAGTGGAAACTCCGCGGAGCTGAACCTGCCTTCCCGTAGTTTTACCATAAAGAGACCTTCCATCGACTCGCAATCGCCCGTCAACGGATGGTCTCGCCGTATAACTGTAACCATATTTGACAGCCCTGGCCGTATGACCGACCAGGACTCCCAATAATAAACATACAAATACAGATAGAATAAAATAGACTTTTTTCATTCGGTTGGCTATGCCTCTTTCTTTACCGGTGCCTCTTTCGGAAGCCCCGTGCTGATGTCGATGATGACTTTCTTCGGACACTTCATCGAGCACAAACCGCAACCGCGGCATTTTTCAGGATCGATATGCGCGATATTGTTCTCCACATGCACCGCATCGAAGTTACAATTCTTCTCGCACAGACCGCAACCGATACAGCCTGCCTCGCAGACCTGCATCACATCCTTGCCCTTGTCCGTAGAAGAACACTGAACCATGTAGAAAGTCTTGTAGTTCTGACTCTCATATGGGATCAGCTCGATCAGGTGCTTCGGACAGGTGTCCACGCACTGACCGCAGGCTACGCATTTTTCCTTATCTACCTGCGCGATGCCGTCCGCTGTGACATGGATCGCGTCAAACTGACACACCGTCACGCACGAACCCAGCCCCAGACAGCCCGACGAACAGGCCTTGCCACCGGCACCCGGGATTGCTGCCGCTGCGCGACAGTCCTGGATACCTACATACTGATACTTGTCCTTCGCCTTTTCACAGGTTCCGGCACACTTGACAAATGCCACCTTCTTCACAGCCGCTCCGGCATCGACACCCATGATCTTGCCGATCTCGGCTGCCACCGGCGCACCGCCGACCGGACATCCGTTAACCGGAGCCGCCCCTGCCACGATCGCATCGGCCAGACCGTCACAGCCCGGATATCCGCAACCGCCGCAGTTATTACCCGGCAGGCATTCACGTACTTGTACTACTCTTTCATCCACCTCAACGGCGAAGACCTTACCGGCCACCCCGAGGAGCAGGCCGATCGCGATACCCAGCACCGCCAGAAGGATGATAGAGAATATAATAACTGTAGTCATATTCTTACCTCCTTAGAAGCTGACGCCGCCGAATCCGCAGAACGCGATTGCCATAAGACCGGCGGTCACAAGCACGATCGGCGTTCCCTTCATCGCTGACGGGATGTTGCTGTTTTCAAGTTTCTCACGAATCCCGGCCATCAGACAGATTGCCAGGAAAAATCCTACGGCCGCACCAAATCCGCGTACGGTAGCCTCAAGGATATTGTCACCGTTCTGAACGGACAGAAGAGCCACACCGAGTACGGCACAGTTAGTCGTGATCAGCGGAAGGTAAACACCGAGCGCCTGATACAGACTCTTCATTGCCTTTTTCATGAACATCTCAACAAACTGTACCAGAGCCGCGATCACGAGGATGAATACGATCGTATTCAGGTACTCCAACTGATTCGGCAGAAGCAACAGATTGTAAAGCGTACTGGTGATCAGCGACGCGATCGTGATGACGAAGATGACCGCACCACCCATGCCGGCAGCTGTCTGAACCTTTTTCGATACACCGAGGAAAGGACAGATACCTAAGAACTGGCTCAACACGAAGTTGTTAACCAATGCCGCCGTAAAAAGAATCGTAAATAACGTCATGCCTCATCACCTCCTTCTCCGTCTGAACCGTTCTGAGCAACCTTCTCCTCCACGGTATTCAGCATCTGATCATCCATGGTAGCTGCCTTGTTATCCATCGGATCGTCCGAAAGTTCCGGCATCTCCGGCTGCTTCTTATCCTTATCCGGTTTGTTGGTCGCGGACGGCAAAAGCAGGCGATTCTGCAGAGCCGTAAGTCCGGCCAGTACGAAAAACGCACCCGGCGCCATGACAAAGATTGCTACATGTGCTACCGACGGGATAACCTCATATCCGAAGATCGCACCGGAGCCGAGAAGCTCTCTGACAACACCGATACAGGTAAGTCCTACGGTAAATCCAAGTCCCATTCCCAGACCGTCAAAGCAGGAAGCCATGATCGGATTCTTCGACGCATAGGACTCCGCACGACCGAGGATGATACAGTTAACCACGATCAGCGGGATATACACACCGAGCGCCGCGTCAAGGAATGGCACATACGCTTTCAAAAGCAACTGAACGATCGTTACGAACGAAGCGACCACGACGATAAATGCCGGGATTCGAACCTTGTCCGGAATGATCTTTCTGAGAGCCGAGATCAACATGTTGGAAAGCACGAGTACGACCGTCGTTGACAGTCCCATGCCGACACCGTTGATCGCGGAAGACGTTACGGCCAGGGTCGGACACATTCCGAGCATAAGCACGAACGTCGGATTTTCCTTGATGAGACCATTGCTCATCCGTTCACCGAAAACACTCATCACTGCGCCCCCTTTCCTGCAGCATCACAGAACAAGACGCCCTTGACTGCATTCGTCACCGCGCGGCTCGTTACGGTAGCACCGGAAAGTGCCTGTACCTGCGAGTCTGTCGCGGCTTCTTTATTATACATATTCTGAGACGGATCACTCGGCAGAACCTTGCCTGCGAATCCCGCCTGCCAGTCTTCATTGACACAGTTGGCTCCAAGACCGGCCGTCTCGGACTGTGCGGTGATGGAGATTCCCGTCACCTTGCCTTCGGCGTCGACACCCAGCGCGAAGCTGACGTTGCCGCCGTATCCTTTTTTCGCATTAACGAGATATACGTTGCCGCCGTTTGCTGTCGGATGCACCTCCGTTACCTCAACCCAGGTAGCAAGCGTCTCGCCGTCAGCGACTTCGTTGTTGCTCAAGTCATGTCCGGAAAAATACGCCGTAGCAGCATCCACCTTAGCGGTGTCATTGTCCTGCACGGTATCGCCGGAAGCCACGACCTTGGCACATGCTTCGTTATTGGTCTTCGCCTGCGCCTTCTCGATCGGATCCTTTGTGATCGCATAGACACCGGCCAGTACCGCACCGAGTACCAATGTGATCAGGCAGAGGATGATGGCGTCTTTGACCATTGTATCTTTTTTCTTTTCCATGTCACGCCACCTCCTTTTTCTTTTTCTCATGCTCCTTGCCGAAAGGCTTCGGGATGGAGAAACGCTCGATCAGAGGAACCGCGCAGTTTCCGATGATGATCGCAAAGGAAACACCCTCCGCGCTCTCTCCGAAGAAGCGGAACAACGCAGTCAGTAATCCCAAAAGTACCGCGTATATAACCTGTCCTTTTTTCGTGATCGGACTCGTTACATAATCGGTCGCCATGAACCACGCTCCGAGCATCAGACCGCCACCGCAAAGCTCATAGAGAAGCGGGTACGGTGCGCCGCCCACAGCAAACTGATAGATCAGGTCGATCACGGCAAATGTTCCGATATAGATCACCGGAATCTGCCATGTGATCACACGACGGATCAGAAGATACGCCGCACCGATCAGCAGTGCCAGACAGGAAGCCTCACCGATCGTACCGGTGGTCGTTCCCAAAAACATATCCATCAGGTTCGGAAGTCCGCCGATCGAACCGGTAGCCTTCACCTGCATAAGCGGTGTTGCCTGGCTCGTCGCGTCAACGGCGATTCCGTACATCCAGTTAGCACCTTCTTTAACCGTAAAGCTTGTCATCGCACTGGAGAAAGACAGTACCATGAAGCATCGACCGGCCAGTGCCGGGTTCATAAAGTTCTGTCCCAGACCACCGAAGATCTGCTTTCCTACGATGATCGCGAAGACGCCGCCTACAACACACATCCACAAAGGAATCGTGCTCGGCAGGTTCATCGCCAGTAAAAGTCCGGTAAGTAACGCAGAAAAATCTCCCGTTGTCACCGGCTGTTTCATACATTTCTGCCAGATCCACTCTGCCAGGATACAGGTCACGCAGGTAGTGAGGATCACGAGTACCGCGCTCAGACGGAAGTTATAAATACCTACCGCCGTCGCCGGCAACAGAGCGATCACCACGTCTCGCATGATCGACTTGGTTGAGGATCGGTCTCTCACATGCGGAGAGGAGGATACGCTCAACAGTTTCTTTTCTTTTGTTTCTTCCATTATTCTGCGTCCTCCTTTCCATTATTATCGGAAGCCTCAGCCTTGGCTTTCTCTTCTTCCGCTTTTTTCTTGGCTGCTGCTGCTTCAGCTTGTGCTTTTCTGTTCTTTGCCATCACGGCCTGACGACACTGTTTGAATGTCTGTGTCAGTCTTCTCTTCGCCGGACATACAAACGTACAGGTACCGCACTCGTAGCACTCCATACCATTCAGAGCCTCGAACGCTTCGAGATCGCCACGCTCGCCGGCCTGTGCCATCATCTGCGGAACCAGGTGGCACGGACATACCGTCGCACAACGACCGCAACGGATACAGTTGGTCGGCTCGTTCATCAGCACCTCATCCTCTGAGAAAGCAAGGATCGAGGAACTGGTCTTGGTGATCGGGGTATCCAGCGTGTACATCGCCATACCCATCATCGGTCCACCGGAGATCAGCTTCGCAGCACCTTCCGGCTTCAGGCCGCCCGCCTGCGCAAGAACCTCGGCATGGCTCATACCGAACCGTACCAGATAATTCTGCGGCTCCGCCATCGCCTCTCCGGTCAGTGTCATAACGCGCGTCATCGACGGTGTCTGTTTGCATACGGCATCATAGATCGCGAGCATGGTCTGCACGTTATCCACGATACATCCGACATCCGCCGGCAGAAGCTTCGCGTGGAGTCTGCGCCCGGTCGTCACATAGATGATCTGACGCTCCGCTCCCTGCGGGTATTTGGTTTTTAATCTCTTTACGGTGATATTCGGATCACTCTCCGTCAGATAGGTGAGCTTTTCGATAGCCTCCGGCTTGTTGTCCTCGATGGCAATCACGCCCTTGGCATTTTTAAAGATGGAAAGCACGACACGAAGTCCCTCGATGAGTTCCTCCGGGCGCTCCAGCATCAGACGATAGTCCGAAGTCAGGTACGGCTCGCACTCAGCACCGTTAATGATGACATGATCGATCTGGTCCTCATTTTTCGGCGTTACCTTAACATTGGTCGGGAAGCCCGCACCACCCATGCCGACGATGCCGGCATCCTTGATGATCTGACGAATCTCCTCCTTGGTAAGAGACTTGTAATCCCTCTCCTGTCCGAGTCCGTCAATCGGCGTGTAATTCTTGTCATTCTCAATCACAACACATGTCGCTTTCGCGCCGGATGAGAGAGTTCTCGGTTCGATCTTGGTAACCTTGCCGGATACGGAGCTCACGATGTTCGCGGAAATAAATCCACTCGCCTCGCCGATCCGCTGCCCCATCTTCACCTCGTCGCCGACTGAAACGACCGGTGTTGCCGGTGCGCCGATGTGCTGACTCATCGGGAAGACAAGTTCATCCCCGGCTTCAGCTATCAATATCGGCTTGTTTTCGGAAAGCGCTTTTCCCTCAAACGGGTGTGCACCTCCTCGAAAGGTTGACAGTCCCACGGTTGATACCTCCTTATCATTTGTATTTAAGCTATCATAGTGAAAACTACGATAAATCGTGGTTTCTCACCAAATACTTTCACAATCAGTATTCTACCACAAATAGGGCAGATATTCAAGAGTAAACGACCTGCCCTCCGCAAATCGTGTACTTTACAACTCCCGGCAGTTCCCATCCGAGAAACGGTGAGTTATCCGACTTTGATCGGAAGCTCTCTACCTTCCATGTTTCATCCGGATTAAAAATAACCAGATCTGCCACGCTGTCCTTCGTAACCGACCACGGTTTCAGGTGATAAAAATCCGCCGGATTCCGACTCATCTTTTCCATCAGTTGCATCATGGTCAGATGCCCGGGTTTCACGAGATTTTTGATGCCGAGACTCAGCGACGTCTCCAAGCCGATGATCCCGCTGGGTGCCTTCTCCATCGGCACATGTTTCTCCTCTCTCGTGTGTGGCGCGTGGTCCGTTACGATCATATCGATCGTTCCATCCTTCAGGCCTTCGATGATCGCCTGTCGGTCCGCCTCGGTACGCACCGGCGGGTTCATCCTCGCCATCGTGCCGTATTCGAGAACCGCGTCCTCTGTCAGGGAAAAATGATGTGGCGTTGCTTCCGCGTGGATATCCGCGCCCTTATTTTTATACTCCCTGACAATCTCAACCGAAACCGCCGAGCTGATATGCTGGATGCAGACTCTCGCGCCGGTCTCGAGCGCGATCTGGCAGTCACGCTTTACCATGACGTCCTCGGCCTCATGACTCGCGCCGCCGTATCCGATCTTCTCAGCGACGGCTCCCCTATTGACACCCGGCTGCTTAATATAAGCCGGATCCTCCTCGTGAAGCGAAATCGGCATATCCAGTTTTTTCGCTTCTTCAAACGCCGCCCGGAGCACGGCCTCATCCATGATCGGAAGACCGTCATCGGTAAATCCCGCTGCCCCCTTCTCCTTCAGAAGGGCCATATCCACCAGCTCTTTACCGGCCATTCCCTTCGTCACTGTCGCGCAACTATGGATACGCATCCCGGTCTTATTGCCTTTATCAAGCACATAGGCAAGTGTCTCGGGATCATCCACGACAGGTCTCGTGTTGGCCATCAGGACAACCGTCGTAAAGCCACCCTTTTTAGCAGCCTCCGCCCCGGTCCCGATATCCTCTTTATGAGTAAACCCCGGATCTCTGAAATGCACATGCGCATCCATCAACCCCGGCGCCACGATGCAGCCACTCGCATCGATCACCTCGCCCTCGCTAATCGCGAGTGCCTTCCCGACTTCTTGGATGCGCCCATCGCAAATCCTCACGTCGAGAACCTCGTCGACTCGCGAAGCGGAGTCAATGACATGACCGTCCTTGATTACAAGCATTAATTATTCTCCCAACTAAACTTATACGTCGTCTTAGAATTAAACGCCTCGCCCTTCGGCAGATAACACGACGTGAACGCCGGCACATTGACCGAGTTCGGGAAAAACTGCGTCTCAAAACACATTCCGGCCCGCTTCCCATACACGGCGCCGCCCTTACCTTCCTCATGATCAATAAAGTTCCCGCTGTAGAACTGCATACCCGGAAGGTCCGTATAAATATCCATACTGATACCACTCGTCTTCTCCGAAACCGTTCCGGCATAACCGTACTCACGCGGCTCCTTCATCAGGCAGAAGTTGTGATCAAAACCGCCCGCATTTTTCAGCTGCTCATTGTCAGCCTCGATATCAAGATAAATATCCTTCGCCTCACGGAAATCAAACGGCGTCCCCTCCACCTTGATAAAGTTCCCGTTCGGGATCAGGCCCGGGCCGCACTCCGTGATTGCGTCCGCGTTGATCTTCACGGTATGCCGGGTAATATCACCGGCATCGTGCCCAAGGAAGTTGAAGTAGGTATGGTTGGTCGGATTATAAATCGTATCCGCGTCACTGCGGGCAAAATACTCGATCACGAACTCATTATCATCCGTCAGTGTATAGGTCACCTTCACCTCGAGAGCACCGGGATAGCCCTGCTCCATGTTCGGGCTCACACGCTCAAAGTACACGCTGTTCTCACCGGCCGTATCACCGCGATACATCTCCTTGTGATAGCCCGGATCACCGCCGTGAAGATTGTTGTCGCCGTCATTTTTCTGAAGCGTATACTCCGTTCCGTTCAGGTCGAAGCGCGCCCCACCGATGCGGTTGGCATGACGTCCGACGAACGCCCCGAAAAAGCATCCGTTCACCTCGTAGCCCGGCACATCGTCAAAGCCCAGCGCGATATCACGCACCTTGCCCTTCTTGTCCGGCACGTTGATCGCCTGCACGATCGCACCGTAATCAAGCAGCGCGATGCTCATTCCGTTCTTGTTTGTGATCGTAAACTTGGTTACTCCCACACCGTCACGCGTGGTTCCAAACTGCTCCTTAGTTACTGCCATAATCCTACCTCCATTCTTTTAGAAAAATGTTCACACACGGTTTGCACTCATTTTCAGTTACTGTATGTCCGATTAGCTTACTCAGCGTTCTCTTCTTTCACGGACTCCTCGGATACCGTGATCGCCAGTCCAAGCTCATCCAGCTGCTCCGTATCTACGGTTCCCGGCGCCTCTGTCATCAGGCACGACGCATCCTTTACCTTCGGGAAGGCGATGACATCACGGATCGAGTCCGCTCCGACCATCAGCATGATAATACGATCCAGACCGTAGGCAAGTCCTGCGTGCGGTGGCACCCCGTACTTAAACGCATTCAACAGGAAACCGAACTGCTCATAGGCTCTCTCCTTGGTAAAGCCCAGCGCATCAAACATCCTCTCCTGGATATCATCACGGTGAATACGGATCGATCCGCCACCGAGCTCGGTTCCGTTAAGCACGATATCGTATGCCTCGGCGCGCACACGTCCCGGATCCGATTCAAGGAACGGCAGATCCTCTTCCATCGGCATCGTAAACGGATGGTGCATCGCCTGATAGCGTCCGAGATCTTCGTTGTACTCAAGGAGCGGGAACTCCGTAACCCACAGGAAGTTGAACTTGCTCTCGTCGATGATCTCCATCTGACGGGCCAGTTCCAGACGCAGGTTTCCGAGCACATCCCAAACGACTTTATTTTTATCCGCGGCAAAAACGAGAAGATCTCCCGGCTCACCGCCCATCGCGTCGACGAGATTTTTCAACTCGTCCTCGCTCATGAATTTTGCAAAGCTTGACTTGTAGGTGCCGTCCTCATTGACACACAGGTAGGCCAGTCCCTTCGCGCCAAAATCCTTGGCGAAGTCGACCAGCTTGTCGATCTTTTTACGCGGCATGTCTCCCTGTCCTTTGGCGTTCAGTCCGCGTACGGATCCGCCCGCCTCGATCGCGCCGGTGAACACACCGAATCCGCAACCCTTTACAACATCGGTGACATCGACAAGTTCCATGCCAAAACGCGTATCCGGCTTATCCGAACCGTAACGGTTCATCGCCTCGATCCATGGCATCCGCTGCAGTGGCAACTCGACATCCACACCGACGATCGAAAACACCTTTTTCAGAAGTCTCTCGTTGACATCGATCACGTCGTCGATATCGACAAAGGATAACTCCATATCGATCTGCGTGAATTCCGGCTGACGGTCAGCACGCAGGTCCTCATCACGGAAGCATCTCGCGATCTGGAAGTAACGGTCATACCCCGAACACATCAAAAGCTGCTTGAACAGCTGCGGGCTCTGGGGCAGCGCATAGAAGCTTCCCGGATGCACGCGGCTCGGTACGAGGTAGTCTCTCGCTCCCTCGGGTGTTGACTTGGTGAGCATCGGTGTCTCGATCTCGAGAAAACCTTCTTCCGCTAAAAATGCCCTCACTTCCATACAGACTTTCGAACGGAGCATCAGATTTCTCTGAAGATCCGGTCTTCTAAGGTCAAGGTAACGATGCTTTAATCTCACTTCGTCCTTGGTTTTGGAGTTTTCTTCTATCGGAAACGGCGGGGTCTCGGATTCCGAGAGGATACGCAGGTCTCTTGCGATCACCTCGATCGATCCCGTCTTCAGATCTTCATTAACAGCGCCGCCTCGCTTGGCCACCTCACCGGTGACGGCGATGACGAATTCGGCACGCAGATGTCCGGCACGCTCGAAGTTTTCGGTACCGATTTTGTCTTCCTCAAAGAGGATCTGCAACAGTCCGGTGCGATCGCGCAGGTCGACGAAGCAGAGGCCTCCTTTGTTTCGATTTTTTTGAACCCAGCCCATGACCGTCACGGTGTCGCCGATGTTGTTCTCCGTAAGTTCGGCGCAGCGACAGGTGCGGTGCAAGCCTTTCATTGATTCAGCCATTGTTTCACTCCTTATTCCTTGTATTTATTATTCCGTGGCCATGCTTATGGCCACTAATTCGGCAAATTGTAAGCAGGTATATCAGTTGGCGAACACTTCTTGGATATCCGTGAAGCCTTGCTCGATCAATTGATCCTTCTGAAATTTTTTATTCTTTTTCATGCGCATGACGCTGACGGACGCACCGGACGCACGCAGTTCGTTGGCTTTAGTAATAGTCTCTCTTACCTGGTCGGCGGTGCATTTTTTCTCAATCAGAAAAGCAACCTTATCACCGGTGGACGGGATCTCGTAGCCGCGCTCCATGAGGAGCATCGAGATGCGCTCGAAACCGATCGAGAAGCCGACTGCCGGGGTGTCCGTGCCGAGGAAGCGACCGACCATCGTATCATAGCGGCCACCGCCACCGACGCTTCCGCCGTATTCATCCATCGCGATCTCAAAGATCGGTCCGGTGTAATAACTCATTCCACGTACCAGTGTCGGATCAAAAAGGATTCGGAATTCGGCGTTTCTTGATTCTGCTGCCACCTCGATGATCTCGATGAGATTATCCGCCACACCTTCTTCCAGACTGTCGCCGAGCGTTTCCGCAAGTGCTTTCAGACGATCCAGGCCGACCGCCCCGCTGCCCGCGAAAGCCCCTGTCCCACTATTGGTTGAACTGTCATCCCCACTGTTGGATGTCTCCCCGTCGATGGCAGACGCATCATCTTCACCAAAGATTCCCATGCACTTCTCCACGGCATCCGCAGCATAACCCGCTGCCAGGAGTTCCTCACGAACACCATCTGCTCCGATCTTGTCCATCTTGTCAAGCACGATGAATACATCGTCGTAGGCGTCCTCCGGGAAGCCGCAATACTTTGCGATCCCCTTCAGGATCCGACGATCGTTGATCCGTATCGTGAAATTCTTAAAATCCAACTTACCGAGAAGCGTCGTCATCGCCAGAATCAGTTCGATCTCCGCGAGGTTCGCCGCCTCCCCGAGTATGTCGATGTCGCACTGCATGAACTGACGAAACCGACCTCTCTGCGGGCGATCGGCACGCCATACATTGCCGAGCTGCATCGCCTTGAACGGTGACGGAAGTTCCGCGGAATTGTTCGCGTAGTAACGCACCAGCGGTACCGTCAGGTCGAACCGGAGTCCGCCGTCAACAAGGTCTGCTTCCTCTTTCGCCTCTTCGAGACGAAGCTTCTCACCACGCTTCAGAATCTTAAAGATCAGTTTCTCATTCTCACCGCCGTGTCCGCCGGTAAGATTACCGATCGGCTCCACACAGGGCGTCTCAATCTGATTGAATCCATAACTGCTATACGTCTCTCTTATCAACGCAAGCACATACTCTCGTATCGCCATCTCCCGGGGCAGGATATCCCTCATCCCGGTCGTAGGCTTCTTCTTAAGTGCCATGATATTGATCCTCCATCTTAATATTACTCTCTGAGGGCTGCCTGCCACAGCACCTTGCCTCACTCTGAAACGCCTTCGGCGTTAACGACGTTCGGCTGCGGTCTGTGCAGACAGCCCATCGAGCGTTGTTCCCGCAGGACAGCCTGCACGAACCGAAGCCGAGCGGCGTTGATGCCCTGGCATCTCAGAGCGAGGCGAGGTGTCGTGGCAGGCTGTCCGTCTACTAACTCACTTCTTCTGCAGTCTTTCCTGCCGTTCAAGTTCCTCATCGAGGATCTTCTGCTTCCTGGCGATCATCTCATCCACCCTCGCAATATAATCCTCGACACTCTTGACATTCTCGGTCCTCGTAAGCCTTGTCGGCTCCGACAAGCGATGCCTTCCGAAGACCAGCTCGTCCTCCGCGTCATGCGCCGCACCCGGATTCTCATGCACAATATGCTTGGACGTTCCTCCCGCCCCGAAGGCGATCACATCCTCCAACTCTTCCATCATAAAAATGTTGTAGATGCACTCTTTACCAAGTCTGGCATATGCCACGTTTTCCTGGTTGGTATTTCTTGAAGAGCCGAGGGTATTTTTCTGCCTGTACATGTAATACGGCTCGTACCCATGCTCCTTCAGATAATCGTAACTACCCTTCTGCAGCACCGGGATCAGCGTATCCTCCGGCCGGATAAATCCTCCCGTCTCGATCTGCTCCCTGCGAAGCCTCGACGCACGCTTGATCACCAGCGTGTGCACCGTGATATTCTCGGGCGCCAAGTCATACACCTGATTGAGTGTATTGTAAAAATCAACTTCGTCCTCTTCCGGCAGGCCCACGATGATGTCCGCGTTGATGTTATCAAATCCGACATCTCTCGCCTGGCGAAACGCCTCGCGCACCTGCTCAACCGTATGTGTACGTCCCAGACGTTTCAATGTCTCCTGCAACATCGACTGCGGATTGATGGAGAGTCTCGTCACACCGGCGCGCTTCAGAATCTCAAGCTTCTCTCTCGTGATACTGTCTGGCCGTCCGGCTTCCACCGTAAACTCCAGCACCTCATCCATAGGAAGCGACTCCCGGATCAATGTCATCAGACGGCTGAGATCCTGCTCACTCAGCGATGTCGGCGTCCCTCCGCCTACATAGATACTGTGCAAAACACGCCTCATCCGCTGTGAATTGCGAAACGTCTCGATAAACGAAAGTTCCCTCTCGAGCGCGTGCAGATAATCCTTCACTCTGTCTTTGTATTTTTCCACCGGATAGGATGAAAACGTACAGTATTCACAGATTGACGGGCAGAACGGAATCCCGATATACACGCTGTAGCCGGCCATCAGGTCCAGGCCGCTCATCGCGTGGTGTTCGTTCGCCGCCACATCAAGCACGAGCTCGGCTTTTTCCGGATAGACCAGATAGTCATCCATCAGAACCTCGAAGGACTCCTGTCTCGAATTCGTCTCGGACAACAGCCGGTACGCAATCTTCGCCGGCCGGATTCCCGTGAGAATCCCCCACGGAAGTGCCGAGTTACTTCTTCTCGAGAAAAATCGATACGCCTCGCGCTTGACAATCTCCTTGTCATACGCCTCGAGTGTCGTCGTGAGAACCTCCTTGCCCTTCCAGGTGATCCGGAGTGGATAATCCTCGCGCCCCTTCCAGTCCTCTCTTGTCACAACCTCGCACGGCTTATCCGGATAAAAACTATTGGCCAGTGTCTTCAGATCGTAGGCGAACTCTCCGTTCTTATGAAGATCATCCGCTTTGATCTCTATTGTTATCATTGTTAATAATTCCTCCATGTATTCTTCATACGCATACGGATGGCTCCGCTTCGCTCTCGCCATCCTGCGAAGTTCGGACTCTCGTGCTTCGCACTTCGCCCTCACTTCGTTGCCCCTCGGAAGCAGGTCCTCTGGGATGCAAGCATCCCAAGCACCTGCTTCCTCAAGGCTTATGCATACGGGTTATTAGCACTTTCATACGCCACATCGGTCACCGGCCCATGCCCCGGCAGAATCCTTGTCTCATCCGGCAGCGTCAGAATCTTCTCCCTCACCGACGCAAAAATCTCCTTCAGATTCCCGGTCGGCAGATCCGTCCGCCCGATCGACTCCATAAAAATGGTATCTCCGACAAAAACAGCGCCATCGTCCTCCAGGTAGTAGCAGCACCCGCCCTTCGTATGACCGGGTGTATGGATCACCTTGAAATCCATTCCCGCGATCGACAGCACCTCACCGTCACTCACCGTGCACTCCGGCTCGATCGCCGTGCCGTGCCCCATCATTCCCTGCGAGCCATTTTTCATGGGATCGGTGATCAAATCCATCTCCTGCTCAAGGATGTAAACCTTGCCCCCCATTCTCGCTGTCAGATCCGGTACACCTTCATAGTGATCAAAGTGTCCGTGCGTCAAAAGGATCGCCGCGAGTGAGAGTCCCTGCGACTTCATCCAGTCCGCGATGGCATCGCCGCTCGCACCGGGATCCACCACGACCGCCTGATCGTTTCCCTCGCGGTGTACCACATAGCAGTTGGTTCCTACCGGTCCCACCACCATCACTTTTATCTCTAACTTTCCTTCGTTATCAGCCATTCGTACTCCTCTCGATATCCTCGACGCTCTCGATCTGGTTGAGCTTTTTCAGCAGTTCATCGAGCTGTGCCACCCTGTGGATCTCAAACCCGATCGTGATCGTCGCTTTACCCTGTTTATTCGTGCGCACGTTCATCGAACGAACGTCGATCTTACTCTCCGTAAATACACGCGAGATATCCATCAATATCCCGCTCCGGTTGAAGCAGTACAGGATGATCTCCACCGGATACGTACCCTCACCTTCTCTGGCGTTCTTCGACCATTCAGCCTCGATCAGTCGGTTCCTCTCGTTCTCCGGAAGGTGGATCATATTTACGCAGTCCGTACGGTGGATCGAGATACCGCGTCCTCTCGTAACAAAGCCGACGATCTCATCACCCGGCACCGGCGAACAGCACCTGGAAAAACGCACCGCCAGGTCGTTCAGGCCCTCAACGATGATACCACTCTTCGATTCCAGCGCCTCTCTCGTCCTGTCGAGCCCGGCGTTCTCACGCGCTTCTCTGGCTTTTTCGACAACCTCGATTACCTGCTGATCCGAGACGATACGGTTCTGGAGGTACTTGCTTCTCTCGTGAAGCTTCTCGACTACCTGACCTTCCTTCAGACCGCCATGACCTACCGCCGCACAGATCGCATCCCAATCGTGGAATCCGTATTTTTGCAACACCGACTCCACCAGCTCCGGCTTCATCAGATCCGAAAGCACCAGGCTGTGCTTTTTACAGTAAGCGTTGATCAGTTCCTTACCGCGCTCGATATTCTCTTCCTTGAACTGCTGGCGGAACCACTGATTGATCTTGTTGCGCGCCTGCGTACTCTTGACGATCTTCAGCCAGTCACGGCTCGGTCCCTTGGAGTTCTGGGACGTGATGATCTCGATACGGTCACCGTTCTGGATCACATAGTCGTTGGTGACGATGTTTCCGTTGACACGCGCGCCGACCATCCGGTTTCCGACAGCCGTGTGCACGGAATAGGCAAAGTCGATCGGCGTCGATCCGGTCGGCAAAGTCTTGACGTCTCCGTCCGGTGTAAAGCAATAGATTCGATCGGAAAAAAGGTCCAGATCGCTCTTGATAATACTTAAAAATTCCCTGTTGTCGTCCATGTCGTGCTGCCATTCCAAAATACGACGCAGCCACGCCATCTTCTCGCGCTCGGTATCGTCCATCGAGCGATCGGAGGAGCCGCCGCTCTCCTTGTACTTCCAGTGCGCGGCGATTCCGTACTCAGCCGTACGATGCATCTCGTAGGTACGGATCTGAATCTCAAAAGGCTGCCCGTCCGGGCCGATCAACGTCGTATGCAACGACTGATAATTGTTCGGCTTGGGCATCGCGATATAATCCTTGAAGCGCCCCGGTATCGGCTTATACATCTCGTGGATGATACCGAGCGCCGTATAGCATTCCTGATCCGTATCGACGATGATACGGATAGCAAAAAGATCATAGATCTGGTCAAGCGTTTTCTCCTGTGTGACCATTTTTCTGTAAATACTGAACAAATGCTTCACACGTCCGTCGATGGTGGCGTTGATGCCGTTCTCCTCGAGGTGAGCGCCGACCTCCTCCATGATATCCTTGATAAAGTTGCTCTTGGTTTTTTTCAGTTCGTCGAATTCTTCTTTGAGTTCCCGATACTCCTCGGGTTCCAGATATTCGAGAGCCAGGTCATCGAGTTCGACCTTGACCTTGGATATACCGAGCCTGTCCGCGAGCGGGGCGTAGATATCCATCGTCTCACGGGATTTTTCTTTCTGCTTCTCCGGCGGCATGAACTGCATCGTTCGCATGTTGTGAAGACGGTCGGCCAGCTTGATGATGATGACTCGGATATCACTCGCCATGGCAAGGAACATCTTGCGCAAGTTCTCAGCCTGCACTTCGACCTTGTCCGCCGAATAGTTCAACTGGGTCAGCTTCGTGACACCGTCAACGAGCACCGCTACCTCTTCGGAGAACTCTCGCGTGATATCCTCCGTCGTATATGGCGTATCCTCGACGACGTCGTGGAGCAGTCCGCCGACGATGGTCTCCTTGTCCATCTGGAGCTGTGCCAGGATGATCGCCACGCAGACAGGATGCGTCAGATACGGCTCGCCGGAGCGTCGTTTCTGATCGGCATGTGCCGCCTTCGCCAGTTTGTAAGCCTTGCGGATCATCTCCAGATCGCCGGATGGATGATAAGTGGTGACCGTGTTTTCCAGAATCTCAAACAGAACATCGGGATCCGTAAAGTTAGGCGGGATCAACTCAGTGGAGAGCTCGCCCGTATCAAATCCCCTGGGAACCAGCGTAGAGAGCGTCGCTTCTTTGGCGGTAAGCGTATGGGGCTCCGGTGCATTTTTCACGGTCTTCTCACCGGATTTTCGAAAAAACAGTTCCATGACGCTCCCCTCCTCTCTCTTGTTGTTTCCCTAATATAATGTGTTTTTTAGAAAACGATGTTATCATCATACCACGACAGAGAATATTTTTCAACCATTCTCTACGAGAAATTTTTGCTTTTCATTTGTGAGAAAATATGATAAGATAGATGTGTGGGTCGTGCATGCTATCAGGTAGCGTCGTTCTGTTCGGCAACGCATGCCGTCAGGTAATGTCGTTCTGTCCGGCAACGCATGCCGTCAGGTAATGTCGTTCTGTTCGGCAACGCATGCCGTCAGGCGCCACCCACAACTTGCCACCGGAACGGCACAGATTCCGGAGAAGGAGGACACTATGTTATTAGTTGACAACGAAGTAAAAATCCCTTCCAAGGTGAACCCGAAGCTGACACTACGCGTTTTGAAGGGGCATTTCGCTACAGTTCATTCACATATCAATTGCTACATCGATATGACGATGCTGAAGTATCGCCAGAGCGAAGCCGAGGAGGTAGCGAAGGCTATGGCCAACGACTACCAGTACAACAAGCCGATCGACACCATCGTCGTGACTGACGGTTGCGAGGTGATCGGTGCTTATCTGGCCGACGAGCTGAAGAAGCATGGCGTCATGTCATTGAATACGCACGACAGTCTCTATGTCGTTACACCGGAGTTTGGCAACGGCGGACAGATGATCTTCCGCGACAACATCCAGCCGATGATCCGCAATAAAAATATCCTCTTGCTGCTTGCGTCCGCGACCACCGGTCGTACGATCGCTCGCGCTATCGAGTGTATCCAGTATTACGGCGGTATCGTTCAGGGTGTTTCATCGATCTTCTCCGCGTCCGGTGAGATTTTCGGACACGAGGTGCATCACATCTTCGACGCCAGCGATATCGATGATTATCAGACCTTCTCGCAGGAGAATTGTCCGTTCTGCCAGAAGGGGCAAAAGATCGATGCGATGGTGAACAGTTTTGGTTATTCGGAGTTGTGATTAAATCAAGCATTAATGTTTTGTGTTAAGTTTAGATGTAAGGTGACGCATTTAATATGGTTAACGGAAATGGTTGTGGATTAAATATAGGATTCATCGGGTTTGGTTTGATCGGTGGATCGATTGCAAAAGCATTAAAAAAACAGGACGCGGGTATCCGCGTCCTTGTTTACAGTCGACGTAAAAATCCGGATTTGGAGGTCGGCGTCAAGGATGGGATCATCGATGAACTTGTATATGAGATCGATGAGCATTTCGCGCCCTGTGATGTCATTTTTCTATGCGCGCCGGTAAGAAAGATTATTGATCTTCTGCCTGAGGTGGCGAAAGTGGCGTCCGATTCGTGCATCCTGACAGATGTTGGCAGTGTCAAGGGTGAGATTTGTCGCGCCGCTGCTGACCTCGGCTTGTCACGCCGGTTTATCGGCGGGCATCCGATGGCAGGTTCCGAGAAAACCGGATATGCCAACGCGACGGATATTCTTCTTGAGAACGCGTTTTATCTTCTGACGCCGTCGCAGGACAACCGACCGGAAGACGTAGACACCCTTAAAGAACTTGTTGAGATGACAGGCGCGAACTGTGTTGTGCTCGATCCCGATCGTCACGATCAGATCACGGCGGCAATCAGCCACGTGCCGCACCTTTTGGCCGTTGCTCTGGTCAACCTTGTTCGTCGTCACGATGACGAAGATCAGACGATGAAAGCTTTTGCCGCAGGCGGCTTTCGCGACATCACGCGAATCGCCTCCTCTTCTCCTCAGATGTGGGAAGAGATCTGTCTGACGAACGCCTCCGCGATCGAAGATCTTCTGGATGAATTGGAACGACTGATCCACGGCTATCGCGAGAACGTCCACGAGCGGGACGGCGAAGCCATCTTTTCTGCGTTCGAAACCGCCGGGGAGTACAGAGATTCTCTTCCGAAAAAGAAAAACGGCCTTGTCAGCCGCAAATACGAGATCTTCGTCAACGTCGATGACCGTGCCGGGGCGATCGCGCGGATCGCGACGATTCTGTCGGACGGGGACTTAAGCATCCGAAACATCGGGGTGGTTCACAACCGTGAATTTGCTGATGGTGTGCTGGTGATCGAGTTGACCGGCGAAGAAGACGCCGCCAAAGCCAAGTCACTTCTTGCCGAGAATGGCTATACAATAGTGGACAGGCAGTAAGTACAGATAATAAACATAGAACGATTCTCAAAGCACAGATTCAGATAGGCAATCTGCAAGATAGGAGCATCCGAGGATGCCCCTATTTTTATATTATTATCATAGCGTCTCCGAACGAGAAAAACCGGTACCTCTCGCGCACGGCTTCTTCATAGGCTTCCAGAATATAATCACGCCCGGCAAGAGCTGAAACCAGCATAAGCAGGGTTGATTCCGGCAGGTGAAAGTTCGTGATCAGCGCATCGAGGATCTTGAAACGGTAGCCGGGGTAGATGAAAATATCCGTGTCCCCTTCTCCCGGATGAAGGACGCCCTCTTCATCGGTAGCGGATTCGATCGTACGACAACTCGTCGTCCCTACACAGATGATCCGTCCTCCCGCTGCCTTACAGCGATTGATCTTCTCTGCCTCTTCCGGCAGAATCCGATACCACTCCGAGTGCATCTGATGCTTCGTCACATCGTCAACTTTCACGGGGCGGAAGGTCCCCAGGCCTACATGAAGCGTCACCTCCGCGACCTCCACTCCCATCTCGCGTACCTTTTCAAAGATTTCCTCCGTAAAGTGCAAGCCCGCCGTCGGTGCAGCCGCCGATCCGTCGTACTTTGCGTAGACCGTCTGATAACGATTCCGATCCTTCAATTCATGATGAATATACGGCGGCAAAGGCGTCTGTCCAAGCTCATCCAGCACTTCCTCAAAGATTCCCTCATAACTGAACTTCACCAGGCGGTTACCGTCCGGAAGAACTTCGATGATCTCGCCCACCAGAGGCGCCGCATTCATCGCTTCCCGCTCTGTCACGGCTACGTCTGTTGTTTGCTGCCCTCCGACTGTCTTCTGCTCTCCTGTTGTCTTCTGCTCTCCGGCAGTTCCCTGCCCGGCCGCGTCTGCTGTATACTCACCCCCAAACGCTACCACTGCACCTACGCGGAGTTTCTTTCCGGGGCGCACCAGCGTCTCCCATACATCTCCCTCATGGCGTTTCAGCAGGAACACCTCCACATGCGCCCCGGTGTCCCGCTTTACTCCAAGCAGACGAGCCGGGATCACGCGCGTGTTGTTTCTCACAAGGCAGTCACCCGGCCTCAGATAATCGCAGATATCACGAAAAAAGCGATGCTCGATCGTCTTTTCCTCCCGATCAAGCACCATCAGTCTCGAAGCGCTACGATCCTCAAGCGGATCCTGCGCGATCAATTCCTCCGGCAGTTCATAACTAAAATCACTTGTTTTCATTCTGGCTTGCAACTCCTATCCGCTATCTCATTATCCTATTACTCGCCCCTGTCATTCCCTGTTCTTGCAAAATGTCGCCCACCTTCGCCCATCGGCGAATTCACGGCATCTCAATATGCATCATCATGTACTCCAATACATGCATCAATACAGTATACGACATCATAGCAAAAGAGAACTGCGTTGTCAACCACCCCCCCAGACTTAGTACTCTTTTTCCCCGTGCCGCAAAAGTATTTCCGACCTAAACCCTAAAAAAGCCATTTACGTCGGAAATCCCCAAAATCAGTCATCATCTGGTTTTGTGTGCCGCAAAGCAGTTTCCGACCTAAACCCTAAAAAAGCCATTTACGTCGGAAATCCCCAAAATCAGTCATCATCTGGTTTTGTGTGCCGCAAAGCAGTTTCCGACCTAAACCCCAAAAACACCATTTACGTCGGAATTATTTTCTATCATGTGTGACATTTTGTGGATTTCTTCTTCCGGATTCGAACTCTCTTAGTTTCTATCCTGGATTTTTTCCGACCTAAAGTGCAAAAAAGCAAGTTAGGTCGGAAATCCTATTGCGGCACAACTTTTTTCAATTCGTCCCTTCGTCCAAATTTCCGACCTAAACCTCAAAAACAGAAATTAGGTCGGAACTCGTCTTGCGGCACAACTTTTTTCAATTCGTCCCCTCGTCCAAATTTCCGACCTAAAGCGCAAAAAAGCAAGTTAGGTCGGAAATCCTATTGCGGCACCGTCTGAATTCACTTTCATCCGACCCCCCCGCACCCGCCTACAGCAACAACCTACGGCAACAACGTGCAGCAACAACCTACAGCAACAACCTACAGCAACAACCTACAGCAACAACGTGCAGCACCCGCCTACAGCAACAACTTGCAGCAACAACCTACGGCAACAACATGTGCCTACAACACATACCAGCGCCATACGCCTACGCCTACAACACATACCAGAGCCATACGCCTACGCCTACACCACTCCCCCCACCGGCACACCAAAATCCAAACTCAAAACCCCACCCAAATCCCTCGTATTCCATATTGACTAACCTCCTCCAACCCGCTATAATAGTAGTAATATCTTCTACCGCTAAAAGGGTAGCAATATCTTTTGCCGCTATTCTATAATGGTAACAATATCTTTCATAGGAGGACTCATCCATGGCAGGTCACATCTACGGCGCAATCAATCTTGGCTCTTCCGAGCTTACGCTAAAGATCTACGAAATCACCAAAAAAAACGGTATTACGGAACTGACGCATGTCCGCCGGCGCTTCGCCATCGGTGTGGAGACCTACTCCACAGGCTTTATTTCCTATCGAAGCATGACCGAAATCTGTGAGACCCTGAGTGACTTCACGCGCATCATGTCAGAATTCGGTGTCGACTCCTCCGACGTGTACGGAACCAGCGGAATCCGCGAAGCCGAGAACATGCTGGTTCTTCTTGATCAGATCCGTATCCAGACCGGTTATAACGCGCGCATCCTCTCGAACAGCGAGGCGCGCTTCCTCTACTACAAGGCCCTGGCGATGAACGAGCCGCGCTTCTCCGAACTCATCGAAGACGGCGCCCTCATCGTTGACGTCGGCGCCGGCTCAATGCAGCTCTCCTATTTCAACGAAGGCTACTTAAAAGTCACCGAGAATCTTCTCCTCGGCTCCTCCAGAATCCAGGAGCTTCTCCAGGTGATGGAGGACGAGGCCTATGACTACAACGAGCTGATCGACGAGTACATCGAAAAAGATATCACAAGTTTCTTTAAACTGCATTTAAGTGGCGCCAAGATACGTCATATCGTCGCTATCGGCGGTATGATTCCGGATGCCTATCACTATATGAAGGATCAGAAAAATGAGTTCGACGGCCTGATCAAAAGCAAAACCTTGAGTAAGGCCGGACTCCTCTCCGGCATCTCTCCGGAGAATGCCAAACTCGTCCTTCCTACTGTCCTGATCCTGCGTAAGATCGCGATCATGACCAACTGCAACAAGTTCATCCTCTCCCCCATCGATCTGTGCGACTCGATGGCGGCAGAATACGCGGAAAAACGTCTCCGCCTCGCACCGGAACACGATTTCACGGATGATATTCTCTCCACGGCAAGAGAAGTCGCCATCAAGTATCAGAGCGATATCGAACATATCGAAACTGTCGAGATGCTGTCTTTGCAGATTTTCGACCGCATCAAAAAGCTTCATGGGCTGGGAAAAAGAGAACGTCTTCTCCTGCGCCTGGCCGTGATGCTCCACAATATCGGATCCTATATCAGCGACCTTCACTCCCGGGAAAACTCCTACCATATCGTCATGAGTACAGAACTGATCGGTAT